>Ga0209624_10000152_pt1 | contig 63687 bp, 47 predicted proteins | sample JacPinW_OM2H0_O1_FD_188565 | JGI IMG/M metagenome (GOLD analysis project Ga0209624, IMG submission 188565) | Forest soil microbial communities from Algoma, Ontario, Canada - Jack Pine, Ontario site 1_JW_OM2H0_O1 (SPAdes) (version 2) | ecosystem: Environmental > Terrestrial > Soil > Boreal... | reverse complement strand
GCACCAGCTCCGTGCTTGCCTTCTCCCGCGGACACATCGACTACATCGCCCCCATCCCTCAAACCTTCCGCTACGCCCTCGGCAACCGCGGCCTCGGCAGTCTCCTCGCCATGACCGCCATCCTGCTCCTGCAACTCCGCCTCATCGCCGCCTCCAGCTTCATCTTCACCGGAGTCACCCGCCTTCCCCTCGCCGCCGGCTGGGACCACCTCATCCCCGACTGGTTCACTCGCCTCCACCCGCGCTACCGCACCCCCACCAACTCCATCGCCTTCACCTGCGCCCTCGTCCTCCTCCTCCTCTTCCTCGCAAACGTTGGCGTCCACGCGCAGGAAGCCTTTCAGGTCCTCTCCAACGCCGCCATCACCCACTACGAACTCGCCTACCTCGCCATGTTCGCCATCCCTCTCATGGGAGCCAAAGCTCTCCGCGCTACTCTCCCTCGCTGGCTTCGCTGGACCTCCATCGCCGGCCTCTGCGCCACTCTCTTCAGCTTCCTCATCTCAGCCTACCCCTTCGTGTCCGTGGTCAATCCCCGCGCCTACGCCGTCAAGATCCTGGGCACCACCCTCCTCAGCAACACCATCGGCTACCTCTTCTACCGAACCCGAAAAAACCGCCGTCCCACCCCAAACTAGGCCTCTCGCCATCAAAAAAAAGAGGCAGCCCCAGAGGACTGCCTCTTCCCTGCACCTTCGTAACGCTCGCAGTTACTCCGGTGTAATCACCATCTCCTTCTTTTGAATCTTCGCCAGAAAATCCTCGCCAACCTGGATATGCTCATTCACCAGCCGCGAAGGCGTATGGGCCAGCCACTCCGCCAGCGAAATATCCTCGTAGAACGGCGTCGGAAAGACTTCGAGAAACACCAGGTCCTCATCCCCCGTATTCTCGATGTAGTGCGGCATCGAGATGTCGATGTACCCCACATCCCCGCCTTCGAAGTCCATCGTGCGCGCAAGGCCACCTGCCGCAAAGACTGTCATCCGGCCCTTGCCCTTCACGTAGTACTGCCATTCGTCCGCGTTCGGATGCCAGTGCAGCTCGCGCAAGCCGCCCGGCTTCAGCGTCACGACGGCCGCCGCGATGTCGGTCGCGGGGAAGTTTTTGCGATCGATGATCTTCACCTCTCCGCCCTTCGATACTTTGGTCGGCTGCATCTTGCCCGTAAAGAACGCAAACGTGTTCGGCACCGCTCCCGTCACCGCCTCAACCTGACGCTTCTCTTCCGCCAGCGGACGCGGCAGCTCTCGTGGAAAGATGAACAGCTCTCTCTTCGGCACGTTGTCAAACGTCGACTCCGGCACATCGAAGTTCTTCGCCAACACCTCCTTCGGCGTATGGTGCAGCCAATCGGTCAACAGAAACGTTCCGAACTCATTGAAGTTGCCGTCCTTGAACACCAACAGAAACTTGCATCCATCTTCTCCCAGGCCCTGAATCGAGTGCGGAACGCCTCCCGGGAACAGCCACAGGTCGCCTGCATGCACATCGTCCACAAAGGCCCGTCCCTGCTGGTCGACCGCCGTGATCCGCGCAGAACCGTAGAGCATGAACGCCCACTCCGAGGCAACATGCCAGTGCAGTTCGCGGATGCCGCCGGAGATCAGCCGCATCTCCACTCCAGCCATCGTCTTCGAGATCGGCAGGTCGCGCACCGTCACCTGCCGCGTCCATCCGCCGGCCTCGATCCGCTTATGCGACAGCGAAAACGAATACTTGAAAGGCTGCTGTCCCCCCGAGTCCGTCTCCGGCGGCCACACCGAATCCTGGTTCTGCCCATCCAGAACAGTGTTGTTTTTCGGTCCCGGCTGGCTCTCATTGATCCCGGTGTGGGTGTCCGTGGGATAAATTTGGCTCGGCGGCCCCTGCTGCTGCCCGTGCGCAACCTGCATCCCGGCAGCCGCTACCAACACCGCCGAACCAGCCTCAAGAAACCTCCGCCGACTTACCTTTGATTGATCTTTTTCTTCAGACAACTTGCACATCCTCTCTCGCTACATATAGCCACTGGTGGCGAACAGTTAGGTTACTTTCATTCGATTTTTTTTAGGATGCGCGGTCGCGTCGGCTTCCTCAAAAACTTGCGCTCCAGGCTTACTGGGTGCCCATCCGCGATCCGTCGTTTCGTCGGCCACTCAGCTAAACTCAACCTAGGGAGCCACATTCTTTCCGTTCACCTTGAACCGATAAGTCAAACTCACATACACAATCGTCAACGGAGCCCCGTGCGCGTTCTCACGCATCAACGTTCCCGGAGAAAAATGGCCGACGCCCGCGTTCAGAACCAGGTAATCGTGTAAGAAGAGATACTTTCCCGACGCGTCGAACTCGTGGCCGATGTCGTCGCTCAAAAATCCGCCGGTCGGCGCTTTTACAGCCACCGCTGCGGCTCCGTTATAGACGTTATCTTGCGTGGACGATACCTGCAGCCATTCCTGCTGGAGCAGCAGCGACAGATGTTTAGTCGGCGTCAGATCCAGATTGATCCGATCCTCCTTGATGTTCTGAAATCCAAACAAGTCAGTCAGGCCAAAAGCATCATGATTGCTCGGGTACTGCTGGTTGAAGGTTCCCATCCTCGAACCGTTCGGCTGCGGATTCCCCGAGGCATAGTCGTACTCGCCCCGCAGTCGGGGTTGCCACGGAACGTTAGCAGCGCGATAGCCGGCCTTGATATACCCCGCACTGGCCGCAATCGACTCGTTAGAGTAGCTGCCCCGCTGAATCGCCCATAACGCGTCGTAACTAAACCCGCCAGGAATCTCCCCGGCAGCTTCAAAGCCCGGTGTCACCGCCGTCTGCGACCCATACACCCCATGGGCACCCAGAACCCGAGGGAACGCCTCCACATAGACAAATGGCTGAATGACCGTATGCGGCACCATCGTCCCAATCGTGCCTACCGCCCCGAAGAAGGTCAGCCCTGCGCCATGCTTATCCAGCGACGTAGGATGAACTGTCACCACCGAGGTGGCGAACACATCGACCCGGTTCTTGTCTCCATACCGCCCCAGGAAGCCGTCCCACGTGCGGCTGTTGTTGGTCCAGTCGCTGATACCGACCAGCCGCTCACCGCCGTACTTCAACTCCTGCCGTCCGGCAATGACCTTGAATTGTTCTGAATGAAACTCAAGATACGCTTGCCGAAGGTCAAACTCATCGCGCATATTCGACGCCACGTAATTCAGTGGCAGCCCCAAAGCGTGGGTGTCGATAAACTGGGCATATCCGGTCAGCCACCGCGTAGGTCGCACTTGCATCCCTCCGTACACACGCGTCAGCTCATACAGTTGATCATTTCCGGAGATGTAGTTAAGCGAGGTCTGATTCTCCGTGCGTCCCCGCAGTTGCGCGTCAAACGTCGCCCACTTCGGCACTCCGCGCAGCTCAAACGCCTGCTGCTTACCTTGTGTGAGAGGGTAGTCGATATAGTGGGTAGCCGAGTCTTGTGCCAACCCTCCGTGAGCCAGAAACAAACAAGCCGCCAACCCGGACAACCTTTTCCACCAGCGCCTTAAACCCGTCGCCACTGCCTTCGAATGCCGCGTGAAACACCCACTTACCATGTATCGGTTTCCCCTTCTCTCCAATCCTTAGATGTTTTCGAGTCGTGAAAGGAGACTGAAAATCGACGATACCGGGCCACCCGAGCACGGTCGATCCATCGAATGGTTGAATAACCTTCTCTACTAACTTTGACGAACCCTTTGGGATTGACCATTGATCGTTGCCCTCGAGAGCCATTGCGTTTGCTCTTGGGACTGCCGTATGCACGCAATCATCCCCGCAAAACACAGTGCTCATCGCTCCTCAACACAGGCCGGCTCATTGCTGCCCATGACGCCTCACGACGACACCAACGACAGTCGAGGCTGCACACCTCACCAGTGACTCTTACGGGGAGCGACCGAAGTCAATGAACCCTGCGTCCGATAGCGCCCACCCACCCCTGCGCCCGTCCCGCCTGCCAAAGCCGGAGCCATTCCCCAGACCGAAAGCGCCCCACCGGCCCAGCCGCGCTTATGCGAACTGAGAGCCCCAAAAAATATTTATTGGAATCCTGTCCTACTTTCAGACGCGGCGCAAAGCCACACAACTGACCAGGCTTTGCCACGCAATTCACCACAAACTCACCACAAAAACACCACACAAAAAAGACCGCTTTTCCCAAAACTCCCATCAAAAACACAGGGAAATCGCCCTTTTTCACCACGAAAGGTGCCCGCATTTTTTTTGGACAAACTAACTCGAAATCTTGGGATAGTTCCGTATGCCAAGGACATGGAAATCTTTTAGCCCACCCTTCAAGACATACACCAGCTTATTGTTCCCGTTCGGGTCCGTAGGCATCAGGAAAAACCCCGATTCGAGCACAAAATCCTTGGTATTGCTGATAATTCCTTCAATCATCTCGCTGTCATAGAAGTAGACCCGCACCCACAACCCCGGAACAATGGGCGCATGTTCATGAAAATGAAGGGCTCTGTGACGAAGATCGCCGTCAAATGTCTTTACGAAGAAGACCGCCTTGGCGTCTTTCGTCGGAACCTCCTCGATCTTCTCCGAGTCGACAAGTCTGAGCCGAATTGATTCGAGGGGATACAGGGGATCGTTACGCAAAAGCTGTTCCATCGACCCAAGCTCGCTGGCCTCGGCAAAACCCCGGATTGCATGATTTTCATACCGGATTACAACCCGATGGGCCTCCCCCGACTCCCCATCGGCCACCTTACCCCCTACGCGTGATCCCGCGGGGACAGATCGTATTGCTTTATCTTGTACAGGAGTGCCTTGTAGCTGATTTGTAGATCGTTTGCTGCGGCCTTCCTGTTCCATCCGGTCCCCTCCAGTACCTGTGCAATTGCCGTCGACTCCGCATCACCCTTCAGACTGCGCACCATCGCCTTCAACCCGGAGCCGTTCGGTGCCTCCTGGGTCGGCGTTGCGGCGCCCTGGTAAGCAGTGGAAGGACTTAGCTCTTCGAGAATAGCACTCTCATCCCCCAGAACCAAGTACCGGTTGATGACATTCTCCATCTCGCGCAGATTTCCTGGCCACGAATGCTCCGACAGTGAATTCAACAGGTTTGTCGAGAAAGCAAGTGGCTCGCGGCCATACCGCTTCGCGCCCTTCCTCATGAAATATTCAGCAAATACAGGAATCTCTTCCTTACGTTCACGAAGCGGAGGAATACTCAGCGTAAATCCATTCAGACGATAGTACAGGTCTTCGCGAAAGGTCTTGTTCGCCATCGCCTCTTTCATATTGATGTTCGTAGCAGCAATGACCCGGACATCGACCTTCATCGGAGAACGGCTGCCCAGACGCGAGAATGTCCCATCCTGCAACACCTGCAGCAGCTTGGCTTGCAGGATGGCCGGCATCTCCCCGATCTCGTCGAGAAAAATAGTTCCACCTGTGCAAACCTCGAACTTGCCCGGCTTCGTTTTGACCGCTCCGGTAAACGCGCCCTGCTCATACCCAAACAGTTCGCTCTCCAGCAGATCGGCCGGAACAGCCGCGCAGTTGACCTTCAGGAAGATATTCTGGCTGCGCGCCGACATCTTATGCGTATAAAGCGCCAGGATCTCCTTGCCGGTGCCGCTCTCCCCCAGAATGAGCAGAGGAATATCCGCGCGTGCCACCAAGGCCGCCTGGGCCTCCAGGTCACGCATACGCTTGCTTGAGCGCACAAAGGAGTGCGTCTCGTTCAGTGGAACCTCCCGCATGGCATCTGAGGCAGCAATCTTCTTCTCCGAAGACGCCAAATGCTCATTAATGGCCTGCTCGACATCGCTGCCGGTAAACGGCTTCATCACAATCGCCCGAACCCCAAGACGAATCACCATTTCTATGTCCCGCAAGTCTGCAGAGCATGACAGAACAATCACCGGAAGATGCGGCTTCGTGCACCGGATATGCGTTAGCAGAGGCAGCGGATCCCTATTGGTGTGCAGTGCAAGCAGGAGAAGATCTGGCTCTTCCACCTGATCCAGACGGTCCAGTAGCGTCTGCTCCTCGGAAAACAGACTGAGAGAGAAGCGAGGCGACAGGGTTAACCGGAGATAGTCAAGTACAGCGAGATCCGGCTCAAGAATAAGTACCTGGGCCCGAGATTTTGCTACCGACTTCAAGGCAGAGACCGGATAAGACAACGCAGCTGACATACATTACCCCTATTTATGCCGGCCCGGAACGCTCTTCCAGACCTCGCGATGTTAAAGGACCCGTTCATCTCGAGCCCCACAACTAACCTTTAACGTCATCGGCTATGAAGGGGGAGACTTCACAACCTGTACTCAGCGAATTCTAGATCGTTTTTAGGAAACTTTGACATAAAAATGTTAATAACTTTGCGACTAAAGAGATAAACCTTTTCCACTTCCCCCCTCCACGGAAGCAAAGGTTGCCTACGACGTGCGCTCCGGAAGAGAAAAAAATCATCCTTCTTCTACGGGTTACTTTCGTAAACGGACGGGGGATAACCTCACAATCCCTCCGAAATACGTGCCATACTACCAATTCGCCAGTCTCACTGGACCACCGGGGCGAAACCAGGCCAGCGAATTGTCCAACTTTTTTAGCAAATGCCGACGATTGGCGATCGACGTGCTATGTGAAGGGTATTGCAGAGTTGTGGTCTTGTTTTGACGTCCCCAGAAGGAAAAATGACCTTGGTCCACAGTGCTGAATCCGCCGCCACTCTCAATCTGCCGCCTCTGGACATTATCTTCGGCAAGACTGCCGCGATGCAGTCGGTCCGAACCAAGCTGGAGCGTGTAGCTGAGACCGATGTTCCTGTCCTCATCCAGGGGGAGAGTGGAACCGGCAAGGAGATCTGCGTCCGCCTTCTGCACGCGTTCTCGATGCGTGCCCAGGGCGCTCTGGTCAAGGTGAGCTGTCCAGCGATTCCGCACTCGCTCCTCGAAACCGAGCTTTTTGGTTATGAGAAGGGTGCTTTCACCGGCGCAATGTCCACTAAGCTGGGCCGCGTCGAGCAGTCGCACATGGGCACGCTGTTTCTGGACGAGGTCGGTAGCCTCGACCTTGCGGTCCAATCCAAGTTACTGCAGGTCTTACAGGATGGGACCTTCGTCCGTGTCGGGGGCCATGAGCCCCGAACCATCGCAACTCGGCTCGTCTCGGCCTCCAATACCGATCTCCGCAACCAGGTCGAGGACGGCACCTTCCGCCTTGACTTCCTCTTCCGCATCAACGCGGTGACCATCAATCTCCCACCCCTGCGCCAACGCATCGCCGACCTGCCGATTCTCGTCGACTACTTCATCGAGCACTATGCAAAAGTCTTTCACCACACACCGGAGTTGCTCTCTAAGAGCGCTGTCCGGCTCATGCAAAACTATCACTGGCCGGGCAACGTGCGCCAACTCGAAAATCTCATTCGCAGCTATGTCCTCATCGGCAGCGAAGAGGCGCTCGTCGCGGAGCTCATGCCAGAGCCCCCCCGCAGCGGCATCACCACAGAGATCGACCTCAGCGAACCAATCTCACTCAAGAACATTACCAAAAAGGCCACGCAGGATCTCGAACGCCAGATCATTCTCAAAGTCCTTCAGGAAAACAGCTGGAACCGGCAGAAAACGGCAAAGTGGCTTCAGATCAGCTACCGTTCCTTGCTCTACAAGTTGAGCGAGGTCGGCATGCCGGAGCTGCCTCCCCGCCCACTCCGTATTCCCCATCTGCTTAAGAAGCCTGATGAACGAACGCTCAAGCCTGCTCTTTCCTCCCGCACTCGCATCTACTGATGTTCTCTGGCGGAGAATTCCGACTCATAAGTCGCCAGCACCGCTCAACAAAACATCTGTAAGCTTGTCCCCGATCCCCACTCGAAAAGCAAAATTCCCCGAAGAGCCATGAGATCATCGTAGCAAGCGCATGGTTATCTCACTGCGCCCCTTGACGCCGTATGATCGTCTTCACCGTTTCGAACATGATCAACAGGTCAAGCCCAAGCGACATGTGCTTGATGTAATACAGATCGAACTCAAGCTTCTCGCGCGTCTCAGCCAGAGTCGACCCATAGCCGTAACGCACTTGGGCCCATCCGGTGAGCCCTGGGCGAATCATGTGCCGCAGATCGAAGTACGGAATCTGCTCGGACAACCACGGAACGAACTCAGGTCGCTCAGGTCGTGGGCCAACAAAACCCATATCGCCACGAAGCACGTTCCAAAGCTGTGGAACCTCGTCCAGCCGGGTCTTCCGCATGAACATGCCGATCTTCGTTACCCGCGGATCGTTCTTGGTGGCCCATTTGGCGCCGGCAGCCTCGGCATCGGTCCGCATCGTTCGAAACTTGTAGACGCTAAAATTACGTCCAGCCAGGCCAACCCGCGTCTGACGAAAGAAAATCGGCCCTGGAGAAGAGAGTCGAACCAGCAGCAACACAATCGGGAAAAAAGGAAGGAACAAGAGTAGCCCTGTAGCTGCGGTCAGGGTTGACACGATGCGCCGGGCAATCTGTTGCGACGGCTTCACGCGAAATCCTTCGCTATAAATAAAGCTGCTGGGGCGAAGACCATCCAGATGCAGCTTCCCGGTGAGCCGTTCCAGTAGCGTTCCCGCTTCTTCAATCACCACGCCGTCGAATCGCAACTTAAGCAACTCACGCAGCGGCAACTCTCCGCGACGGTCCTCCAGTGCGACAATCACCCGGTCCACCTTCGGAGTCGGCCCTCGAAATGACTCCAGAGCGACAGTAAACGACTCCTTGCGCTCCGTCTTGTCGGCCAGAACACCATCCCACCCAACAACCTCCATCCCGGCATCCTTGCGCCCACGGAGTAACTCCACAATCGTCTGCGCGCGTTCTCCTGCGCCCAGAACATAAACCCGCTCCCGGAACACCTTTTTCCCGAGAAGCCATCCATATGCACTGCGCCACAGTACCAGGGCCACCGTAAGAAAGCTGAGGCCAAGCAACAGAACGTAGTGGGCGATATCAGCGTCAGGGAAAAAATATACAACCCCCGAGAGCAGAAAAGACAAGAATCCAAGAACCAGCAGCAGGCGAAAGTAGATCTCCCAGCGAGCAGAGATACGCTGAGGCTCATACAAATCGAAGTAGTACGAACAGAGAAGCGTTACGACGGTGAGACACAAGATCTTCACCGCGCCATATTCGTAATTCAGCACGAGATAGGTGTCCGGCCCCAGCATCAACGCCGTCGCTGCCAGAAAAGAGCCGCTCACGATCAACGCTTCACATAGCAAAAGAACGATGGTGCGGGTTGGGTAGTACACATTGAAAAGCCGGATCATTGTGTCAATGGCCCCCTTTTACTGCCTGGCGGCGTCATATCCGTAATAACCGTCAACCTGGGGGGCATCATGCACCGCGTTCAGCACGAAGCCCAGAACATTTGAGGCCTTCAACTCGCTCTGTGCACGTTGCGCGATAGGAAACTTAGTCACTCCTTCACGGGCAACCAGCAGAACTGCATCGCACGACCGTGCCAAATTCACCGCATCCGAAACTGGCAACACAGGGGAAGAATCCACAATAATCCAGTCGAAGTGTGGAGACGCAAGCTTAATTAGTTCACCAAACCGCTGACTGCCCGACAGATCAGCCGCCTTGTCACCGCCATTTCCGCCCGCAATAAAGGTAACGTTCGGCAATAGCGGTTTGCCCGTCCCATTTGCCTCGGTCGACTGCTCGGCCCGCTGCATCACCTCCAAGGGACTCGCCTTCCCTGCGAGATAGTCCGCAAGGCCTGGGTGAGATTCGCAACCCAGAAGCTGATGCAAGCTGTACCGTCGCATGTCGCCGTCAATCAGCAGCACTCTGCTGTTTTTGTGTCTCGCCAGGCTCAAGGCCAGGTTCGCCGAGATGAAGCTCTTGCCCTCCTGCGGCATTCCGCTGCTTACCAGGATCGACTTCAGCGGGTTGAGATCGCGGAGCTCATGAATTCGCGAACGCAGACTGCGAAACTGCTCCACCGCGGGTCCACGCTCCAAAAGAGCGGGAAGCTGGGTCAGCGAAGGAGCCCACGGCCGTCGCACAATCCTGCTCAAGTCCAGCCCATCTCCACCGAACTCTCGCAAAGTGGACTCTGTGGACGCGGCCTCAGGTAAGAGCGCAAGCGTGTACTCGGCTTCGGCAACTGTGGTCCTCGACCGCAAATCTGCATCGATGGGGTATTCCGGTATATGCGACTCTTCCTCATGCCGCTCCGGCTTTCGTTCTGACTCTGCCTTCTGAAGTGCTTCGTAAATTCGGCTCATCGATTTTGCCTTCCCGGAGTCTCTCCCCCAAAAGCTGTCATAAAGTCAGCGCCATCAGCACTTGAACTCCGCGGCGAACGCGCACCATCACCCAGTGCTGCAGAGGAGACCATGAACGGCTGCATCTCCAACTCCAGCTCTGCTGCTACGCCCTCCACAATCGACGGCGTGATTTGCTGGATCTGCTCCACGTACCCCACAATCAACGCGTGCTCGCAAACCAGGTTGATGATGCGTGGGATACCCCTGCTGTAGCGATGCACAAGATCCAACGCCTCGTTGGAAAAAAGCGGCCGCGTCGCTCCCGCAATCCGCAAGCGTTCAGCGACATAGGCGTGGGTTTGGCGCTCCGTCAGGGCTTGCGTGCGGCACCACAGCGAAACCCGTTGTCGCAGTTGCCGTACGCTCGGGTGACGCAGCTTCTCGTCCAGCTCCGGTTGCCCCGAAAGTACAATCTGCAACAGCTTTTCCGACGAGGTCTCCAGGTTTGTCAGCAGCCGTATCTCTTCCAGTAGGTCCCACGAAAGGTTCTGGGCCTCATCGACAACCACCACACACGTCTCTTCCATGCGAAACCGTTCAATCAGCCAACGGTTCAACTGCAACAGCATGCCGGACTTCGTCCGAGTCGCCGGCACAATGCCAAAGTCGGTCAAAACGAATTCTAGAAAGTCCAGCACCTCCAGCCGAGGGTTGAAGACAAAGGCGGTCGACACCCGCCGGTTGCTAAACGAGCTCAACGCCCGTCGCAGCAGCGTTGTCTTCCCTGTGCCTACCTCTCCCGTAAGCACGGTGAATCCCTTTCGCGCCGAGATACCGTACTCCAGGCAAGCAAGGGCCTCGCGGGTATGCGGCATCATGTAGAGGAACCGCGGGTCAGGACTCGTTCCAAACGGGCTACTTTGCAGTTTGAAAAAGCTTTTATACATCGTCATCCACCCGCATTCATCAGCGGCTTACTTCCCGCTGTCATGTCCGGACTACCTCGGCCAAACCACCTTCGCTTGGTCTTCACCGCCGCCTCGTCCCCCGTGAATGCGATCACCCCCAGGGTTGGCAACTTTGTAAAGGCCCAGATATCGCGCTCACTGCGCAGCGCAGTATCCAGGTACTCCAGCAACGCCACCACCAGAAAGCCCAACACCAAACCTGCCGCCAAACCTCCACTTATGAACACCGGGCGCTTCGGGAAATAGGGATCTTCAGGAAGATTTGCTTCATCCATCACTCGGAATTGCTCGCCCTGCTGGCGTTTCTCCAGATCGGTCGCCATCTTCGAATCGTTCATCTTCTTGAGCAGGTCGTCGTAGAATGCATGCGAGGTCTGATTGTCCCGCGTGACGCTCTTGTACTCCTCTTCCACCGCGGGAGTGGACGCAACGCGCTCCTGGTACAACCGCAACTCCGCCTGAATCGCTCCCTGGTCACGCTTCTTCTGAGCAATGCCTTGCTCCATCGCACGAAGCTGGGCTCGAAGCTGTTGCACGCTCACAGGGTCGGTCTGCTTTGGCGCCGATGACGCAGCCACCACAACCGGCGGCGCAGGCGCCTTGGCCATCTTCTGACGCAAGTCCGCGATCGTCCGTCGAATAGCAACCACATCGGGATAATCGTCCGTGTAGCGCGACGTCAAATCAGCCTCCTGGGCAAGAAGCCGTTGCAACTCCAGTTGATCAGCCTGCGGTGATGCCCCGCCCCGTTCGGGACTCTGCGCCACCTGGCTTTGCTGCAGCGCCAGTATCGATTCCGCATAGCTCTTGTCCTGCTCCATGCGGGCCAACGCCTGGGTCGCTGCATCCAGCTGAGTATTCAGTGTCGTCAGCATACTGGTGTTCGAGGCTTCCGCACCCGGCAGCTTGCCGACGTAGGTCTGTTGGAACTGCGCCAGCCTGGCATCTTGCTCATCCAGCTTGGCCTTGGCGTCGGCAAGCTGGCCCTTAAGGAAGTCGGTGGTCCCCTGCGCGGATGCAGCACGCTCGTTGAGGTTTTCATTGACAAAGAGCGAGGTAATCTCTCCGCAAACCAACTGCGCGGTGCGCGCATCTGAAGCCTTGAAGGAGATATAAAAACCAGGGAGGCCGCCCGTTCGCGCAAGATCGGATTGAATCGGCCTGATGTCGATGTTCTTCCGTGTCAGGTCGACGCGATCATCCATCGACAGCTTGGAGTTCGCCAGCAGATTGAAGCGCTCGATGATCGGTTGCAGCCGCGACCGGCTCTGAATCTGCTCCCTCATGCTGGCCAGCCGTCCGTTCAGATCTTCTGTGATCACTGGCTTGACATAGGTATCTGGCACCTTCTGCTGCTCCACCAGAACCAGGGTCTGGGAGACATATTGGGGTTGGACCAGAAAGGTGATCGCATACCCGACGATCGGAAAGATGATTGCAGGAATCGCAATGATCCACCATCTCCGCTTCAGGATCACAGTGTAGTCTTGCATCGTGAGTGCGCGGTGCCCAAGCATAGTAACTCCTTAAAATTGACCCAGATTCGTGGATCGGGGAGAAAAGCTGATTCCAATCCCGAAGGTCTCAGATGTTCCACTGAACGCGTTCTGCGCGCCAAGCGAATAGTTCGTTGACTGGTTCTGTGCCGTGAAGCTCAAAAAGCCGGAGAGATTCGTACTGATTCGGCGCCTCGCCTGCACGCCACCGTAGACCGTTTCGAAGATCTCGTGGACCGGAGTAGGGGAAACCGGGTTTCCTTCAAGGGTATTCAAATCTGTCAGGCCGGAGGTGTATACATACGCCCCGGTGAGTGACACCACCCAATCGCGCCCATACTTACGCCCCGCCCCAAATCCGACAACGTCAGACAGTGCACCGGGAAGCACACCGGAGCCCCCATTGACGCCGCGCGAAAAGAACACCGACGCGTGCGTATATCTTTGAGAATACGTCAGACTGCCGCTTCCGGCCGCACTCAACGTCGATGGAATCAAGGCGCTGTTGGAGCTGGACACCCATAGCGGGCCGATCGAGGCGCTGATGTTGAGCGTTCGGCTCAAGAGACGCTGATAAGACAGATTGATCTCTTGGCTCTGGAAGTTCGGCTCGCTTGCCCCAGCCTGGGAACCGCTATAGTCAAAAGCCGAATAGACCGCGCTCAAGCTGACCGTACTCCGCTGATCAATCCGGTGGTTGACCGCGACCATCCCCGAAGTCCGCGAATAGTCAAGTCCCTGTGCCTGTGCGTCCACGAAACGAAGCACGGACCAGGAGCCTGAACCACTGATCGATGTCGCCGGAGTAATCAGCCGCTCCGCGCTCCCGCCCAGGGTATTTCCAATTCGGTCGCCAGAGACAGTCAAGACTCCACCTGCCGGCCCTTCCGCAGGCCCCTGGACCGGTGTCACTCCAATGTCGCCAACCCCGGCAACCCCTGACAGCCCTGTCGTGGGCGACTCTGGTAGAAAGCTGAACGTATCCGACAGGTTGAAGATCCAGTTTCGCGTGACGTACCCCTGTGAAGCCGTCACATGCTCGTAGGTAGTGACGCCGCCCTGCACCGACTGATTTGGCAGAAGAACCCCAACCGCAAGGAGCAGGCTGAACGGCCGCACCTCACTCTTCGATGTATAGCCAACGTCCCCGGAGAGCACCGCCGAACTGGTCACGCTCCCGGAGCCATAATATCCAAACTGCACAATCTCGGATGCGCTCAAAGCGTAGTGCAAGACCCCATCGGGAGCGACAGGATTGGGATCTTGACTAATGGTTGCCACGCCGGCCGGCACAGCCTGTCCATAGGCGACCAAACTCATCGTCGAGATCAAAAACAGCGCTGATGTGACTACCCGGATCTTCATAACTTCCTTCATGGAACGACGATCGTGTCTCCAGGAAGAAGCGAGACCCCCTCGTTTTCGCCCTTTAACGCCTGCTTATAGCTGAACGGCATCTTCTGCTGCTTGCCGGCTACGGTCCGCAAAATATAAATACGCTTCGAACTCGCGAACTGCGTTAGGCCGCCGGCACTCACAATTGCCTGCAGGACCGTCATCCCGGGAGTCAACATGAGTGGCCCGACATGCCCCACCTCGCCCACCAGAAAGATGCGCTGACTGTTCACCCCCAGCACCACCACCGTCACAACAGGGTCCTGAATGTACTTCTTCAGCCGCTGCGAGATATCCGCCCCCAGCGCCATTGGAGTCAACCCCGCCGCCGCCATGTCACCCACCAGAACCAGGGAGATCATTCCGTCAGGACGAACAGGAATCGTGCCCGAAAGCGTGGGTTCCTTCCAGACCGTCACCTGCAGCGAGTCCTGCGGCCCAATGATGTAGCGCGACGCATCGACAGGACCCGCATAGTTCGGCCCAGCCACATCCGCCGCCGGAGGGGCCGCAGGAACCGCCGTCTGCGGGACTGCGGTTGTCGCCGGTGCAGCGGTTGCCGCCGGCGGAGTACTGCTCTGCGCTGCCTGTGCCGTTCCTGCAACCGGCGCGGTCAGCATCACTGCCAACAAGAAACAAAACCCCTTCATTGCATAGCTCCCATATTTCATCGACCTGAGAAATGACTCGCTACTACGGGATGGACCGCCTCCTGCCTGAGACAGTTGCCTCTCAGATGCGAAGGAAGGGCATAGGAGCAAACCATTCTTTTGACTGTGGCTGCCTTTCCGGCCACCATTTTTGACACCGATATTAGGAATGTTGCACTGAGAGTCGTTCCATTTGGAGGAGACATACGCTGCAAGTTCTTGCACCTTCGACCAGCTTTCGTCTTGTTGAGTGCAACCTAAAACCATATCTATCCTATCGGCGAGCATAAAAGCTATTGCACATCAAATGCCAAACCTCGTATACAGGCAGAACTTTACTCTAAATCTAAAACGATATTGGCCTCACCACTGAGGGTAATCGCCCCTCTGCGACGGTCTCTAACAAAAACCCAACAGGAGCGCCTATGACGGGACTCCCCGGTATGCAGATTAGCAGCCCAACTGTGAAATCTTTTTCCCTCAGGTGTCATGTAACCTACCACTTTAGTAGCTTTGCGCATTAAATAAGGGAAACGATAGCTTTGGACGTCCGGTACGCAAATTGCATGTACATGATCTGTGAAGTATAACGTCTTACGAATGATATCTGACAGCACTCCCGCCGAGCCTTACGCAACTACGTTGCTTCCGAACGCCGAGAGAGAGTCCCGCGGCGCAAGCTCCACGCCTTGGCTCGTCTGGTTTCCCTATGCTGCCATCGCTATCTTGCTGGCTGTCATCTACTACCGCGTTGCCATCAAGCTGGTATTTGACTGGTACACAATTCCGGATTACTCCCACGGTTTCCTCGTCCCCTTCTTCGCTCTCTTCCTGCTCTGGGACAAAAGAGAGATCCTCCGCAACACACCCATTCGGCAATCCTGGCGCGGAATCGCTCTCGTCGTGTTTGCGATCATCGTTCTAATCCTGGGCGTCTATGGCGTCGATCTCTTCACAGCTCGAATCTCATTTGTCTTCCTTCTTGCCGGCCTGATTTGGACTCTCTTCGGCTCACTCATGCTCCGCGAGCTGCGCTTCCCTCTCCTGGTTCTCGTGCTTGCCATTCCGTTTCCGACCATCCTCTTCAACCAGGTCACCTTCCCGCTCCAACTCTTCGCCTCCCGCATCGCCAGCGATATCCTGCCTCTGTTGGGCGTTCCGGTTCTGCTCGAGGGCAACGTCATCCAGCTCCCGGTCATGAAGCTGGAGGTCGCCGAAGCCTGCAGCGGCATCCGCTCCCTCATGAGTCTCTTCACCCTGGCCGTCTTCTATGGCTACTTCCTCGAACGGACCACCCGCCGCCGCTGGCTCCTCGCTCTGGCCGCCATCCCCATTGCCGTCACCGCGAACGTCTTCCGTATCGTCGGCACCGGCCTTTGCGTACAATATTGGGATCCCGACAAGGCTCTGGGATTCTTCCACGAGTTCTCCGGCTGGGTCATGTTCGTCATTTCGCTCGGCTGCCTCTATCTCGTCCACCGCCTCATGCTGCTCATCTCTCCGGCAAAGGCACCGGTAAAGGCATAGACACGATGAAATCCCCGCGATTCTGGACCATCATGGTCCTTCTTCTCGCAACAGCCTTCGTCCTCCAAAGCCGTGGAGACACCGACCGGGTCGTTCCCAGTGAACCTCTGAGCCATATGCCTGAAACCTTCGGCACTTGGACCTCGCGGGATTTCCCTCTCGATGACGCGACACTGGAGGTGCTCGGCAAAGGCGACTTCCTCAACCGGGTCTACGCCACCCACACAACCGCCAGCCTCGCGCCGAACTCTCCCTTCTCAAGCCCCGCAGCGCAGCCGCCGATCAGTCTCTTCATCGGCTACTTTGCCACTCAACGCACTGGCCAGACGATGCACTCCCCGCAGCACTGTCTGCCAGGCGCAGGCTGGACCTTCGACTCGCAGAAATACGTCGACCTCCAGGACGTCAACGGCAAAAACTATAAGGTCGGGGAGTACCTCATCAGCAACGGCGAAACCAAACAGTTCGTCATCTACTGGTATCAGGCGCATGGCCGCAGCGTCCCAAATGAATACCTCGCAAAGCTCTACATGGTCACCGACGCGATCCGTACCAACCGCACCGATGGCGCACTGGTCCGCGTCATCACTACTGTCATGCCGAACGAACCCTTGGAGGCGGCCGAGGACCGGGCAACTCACTTTACGCAGCAGATGGCGCCTTATCTGCCCCGTTTTATCCCAGATTAGGCACACAAAAGTGGTAGGTTTTTCGCAAACTGCGCGCGCTGCCGCGTTGGACAATGACAACAACGGCGACGCGTACAGGACAGACACAAGTTCGTTCCAGAAATGATTGAGGAAATAAAGCAATGAGAATCTCACTAACTCCAGCATCTCGAGTCTCAGCCGTTTTGGCCGTATCGCTCGCACTCGGTTTCACCGCAGGCTGCCATCGCGACCCCAACAAGCAAAAGCAGAGATACCTGGAGAGCGGAAAACGCTACGCCGACGAAGGCAAGACCAAGGAAGCAGCCATCCAGTTCTCGAACGCGCTCAAGGTCGACCACAACTTCGCCGAGGCGCACTACCAGCTCTCCAAGGTCTATCTCAAGCAGGGTGCCGTCCTCCCGGCCTATCAGGAGCTAAGGCGAACCGTCGATCTTCAGCCGAACAATGTGAAAGCGCGCATTGACCTCGGAAATATTCTGATCGCCGGTCGCCAGCCCGATAAAGCCACCGAGCAGGCAAACGCTGTCCTCGCCATCGATGGCAATAATCCAGACGCCTTTGCCCTGCTCGCCGCGGTTGCAGCCGCGAAGGGCAATCGCGCCGAGGCATTCGCACAGATTCAACATGCACTAGTCATCGCCCCGGATCGCGCTGCCTTCCATGCCACCCTCGGCATGCTCCAGAGCAGTGACCCTGCGACTGCGAGCGATGGGGAGCAGCAACTCCGCAAGGCCGTCTCCCTCGACAACAAAAACATCGGAGCCCATATCGTCCTGGCTTCGCTCCTTCAGAAGAAGGGTGACCTGCAAGGCGCCCAGGACCAAATGAAGGCCGCCGTAGCAGCAGATCCCAAAAACCTCATGGCCCGCGCCACCCTCGCCGATCTCTACCTCCGCCAGAACGACTCCGCAAAAGCAGAGGAGACCTTCCGTCAGGCGTCCGACGATCTCGGCGACACAGAAGGCGGCGCCGGCCTTCTCGCGAACTACTACATCCGTACCAACCAGCTCGACAAAGCACAAACCGCTTACGCCGAGCTCGTTGCCAAGCATCCCAAGAGCGCTCCCCTCAAGCTGGCCTACGCGCGCGTTCTCATCCTCGACAAAAATATCGATAAAGCCAGGGCGGTGGGCGCCGATCTCGCCAAAACTGACAGCAGTCTCCCCGAGGTTGCCATCCTCAACGGCATGATCCTGCTCAACGATGGCAAGACCAACGACGCCTTCAATCTTCTCCAGAAGGCAGCCAAGAACAACCCCGACAGTGTGGGGGTCAAGCTCATGCTGGCCCGAACCGCCCGCGCCAAAGGTGACATGACGGTCGCCCAGCAGAACTACCGCGACGCTGCGAAACTCAACCCCAGAAACATCGAAGCTGCGACCGGTCTTGCCGAGATCTCAATTGAGACCCATGACTTCACTACTCTGAGCCAGGTAGCAGACGCTGCCATCGCGGCCGCTCCGCAGGCGGCTAACCCCTACGTCTGGCGCGGTATGGCTGAGGGTAGCCGAAATGAGCTCGATAAGGCTGATGCAGACTTTCACCAGGCCCTCAAACTCGACCCCAAGAACGCAACCGCCTACTTCGAACTCGCTCAGCTTCGCCTCATGCAGAAGAAACTCCCTGAGAGCCGCACGCTCCTCGAGCAGTCGCTTCTCTATAACCCGAACGGTTCACAAGCCCTCCGCCTGTTGGCCTCCACATTTGTCTTTGAGAAACAGACTCCAAAAGCAATTAGCCGCGTTCAGGAACAGATTGCCAAATCGCCGCAGAACAACGACATGTACGATCTTCTCGCCGAACTGCAGCTAGGTAACGGAGATTCCGCCGGCGCGCTAACCTCGGCGGAAAAAGCCATGCAGCTCAATCCCAACGACAGCTCCGCCGTCATGGTCTACAGCAGAGCTGAGATCAGCCAAGGCGATCCCACAAAGGCCATTGCAAAATGGGAGCAGTGGACGAAAGACCACCCCGGCGATGCGCGGGCTTTCACCATTCTGGGTACCCTCCGGGAGACTCAGGGCGATCGTGACGGGGCCATGGCCTCCTATAAAAAAGCTCTTGCCATCCAGCCTGAACAGCCTATCGCCGCCAACAACCTCGCCTACCTCATGGTCGAGACCGGACAGAATCTTGACGTGGCGCTCTCGCTCGCTCAAACCGCACGCCGCGCTCTGCCCAACGCGCCGAGCACCGCCGATACTCTGGCCTGGGTCTACTACCAGAAGGGCAACTACGCCTCCGCGCGCGATCTTCTGGAGGATGCCATCAAGATCGATCCAAACAGCGCTTCCATGCACTATCACTTGGGTATGACCTACACCAAACTTTCCAACAATAGCGATGCCGTGATTCAACTCAAGAAGGCGGTAGCCTTGGCTCCCAACTCCCAAACCGCAAAGGACGCGGACAAGGAACTCAGCCTCCTGGGTTGATGCTGCGCAACCTCACGCTAAAAGTAGTCGTTTTGGGGAAAACTGTTTGTATGGAGGTTCCAGGTCCTCTTTTGGACATGGATATTAAAGCCACGACGGCACACTCGTTCAACCCGCCACGAAACGACGATCGAGGGAAAGAACAGACATCGGGGTATCTACGTCCCGGCGGATTGAGCCAAGACGCTCTCGTAAACCTGTACTGTCTTCTTCGCGATCGAGAGCCACGCTTGATCGCCAAAGCTCATCGCACGTACGTTCCGCGCAAGTTGGTCCCGCAACCCTGAATCCTGAGTCAGCTTAATCAGTGCACCGGCCAGCTCACCCGAGTCCTGTGGATCGACCAACAATGCGTTCTCTCCGTTTGTCAGCAACTCGCGAAACACCGGCAGATCGCTTGCGACAATAGCTTTACCTAACGCCAATCCCGTCGCGAGCGCTCCGCTGGTTGTAATCGCCCGGTAGGGATAAACGACGACACTCGCAGCTCGATAAAGTGCCACCAGTTCGTCGGTAGAGATGAAGCGGAAGTGTAACTTCACGCGCTTCAGGCCCAACTGCTTCACTTGCCCGCGAATCTGGTCCAATAGCTCGGGCGCGCCGGTGCCCGCAATCACCAGACAGGCACCTTCACCATTCGCTTCCACCTGCTGCCAGGCACGCAGTAGCAGATCGATCCCCTTATAAGGAAATATGATCCCTTGCCACAAAACCAACACCTCGCGTGGCCCAACCTCAAAACTCTGGAGGGTCTGCTCAAGGCCGATTGCTGGAAGGTCATAAAAAAATGGCCCATGCGGAATCACCGAAACTTTCTCCTCTGGTACGGAGAACTCCAACCCAAGCCTCATCCTGATGTGATCTGAATGGCAGATCATTGCGTCAACCATCCGGTACAGTTCGTCGAACGTCCGCTTGTAAGTCTCGCCCGTATCATGAGGCAGCAGATCGTGGACCGTCAGCACAATCTTCGAGCCCCGGTTGCGACAGAATTCCAGAAACCATAAATCCAGCGGAAACCGCCACTTCAGCATCGGCAGGTACTGGACGTGAATCACATCGGGACGTGAAATCAGAAAGCGCACTGTCAGTGCAGACAGGTTCAGCTGCGCTTCCAGCAGCTTCAGTATCCGGCGTGGCAGCCGTGGCAGCCGAAACTTCCCCACTACATCCAGCAGCCCCGGATCAGTCTGGATTCCACGACTTGAGAAGCAACCCGGGTCGAGGTAGTAGGAGATAGATCCCACAGTTAAATTGACGTGCTCCGCGAGCAGCGCCTTTGAGAGATACGCCGTGTAGTAGGGCACAGTCGCCCACAGATCCATCATGAAAACGCTTGGCTCCCGGACGCTTGCGCTCACTTCGCGTTTCCTTGAGACGCAGCGGAAGACTCAACTTTGCTTTCTCCGTCTTTCTTCACAACCGCAATTACCTCCGCATACACACGGAGATAATCAGCCGTCATCCGTCCGGCGGAAAATTCATCTTCTATGAGCTGCCTTGCAGCTCCACCGAGACGCGTTCGCTTCACGGAATCCCGCAATAACTCTACGATCCCTGCCGCCAGCAAGTTTTCGTCTTCCGCAGGCACCAGCACTCCGGTGCGGCCATCCAGAACCAGGGTTGGCACTTCGCCGACATCAGTTGCGACCAGCGGCAGGCCGCTCGCCATGCCTTCCAGAATCGCCATCGGCAGCCCCTCCTGCCGCGATGAGGAAACCATCACATCCAGCGAAGCATATATCGCGGGCATATCGTCTTTGCGCCCCAGCATAGACAGGCTCTCCCGAATCTTTAACTCATCCGTCAACCGCTCAAGCCTGTCCCGATCCGGGCCTTCACCGACCACAACAAATTTCGTGCTCGGAAACTCAGCCAGAACTTGTACCGCAGCCCGCAGAAAAATATCGATTCCCTTCTCCCACGCCAGCCTCCCGACCAAGCCAACGAGCAGACCGCCGTCCGACGTTAAATCTCGAAGCGATGGAACGGCATTGTCAAATGGCCGCAGGTCAATTCCGTTCCGAACCAGGTGAATCTTCTCTTCACGGACTCCAGCCTTCAACAGCCGCTGTTTCACCTCATCCGAGACAGCCACAACCCCAGCATACTTCCGCAGCACAAAGCGATCCACCACACCGTAAAGAAAAGCCAAAAGATCATTGTCATACCAGGTGTGGCATGTTGAGACGCATCGTATCTCCAACCCACGCAGCGCAAAGTAAACGTAAATGTCTGCCTTGTAGCCGTGAGCATGGACAATATCAGCACCGGTCACGACTGCCAACTCGCGAATGCTCGTAATCGCTATCCGGTCAATCTGCCCCTTGCAGGGAATCAGATGCGACTCGATGCCTTCCTTGATTGCGCGTTCGTGAAGCTGGTGGTTTGGATTTGAGAAGTTTGAGAACACCCCTAAGACGCTGCAATGCGGCCCACTATTGAGCGTGCGCGACAAGTTCAAGATTACGGCCTCTGCACCGTACATTCCGCCGCTACTAATAATGTGCAGAACTCTCATTCTGCGTTATCCCTGTCGTCACCGCTATCCGGTTCTTTTCGATTCAGAACCGCCCAGAGCCTCTCGTACAAGCTGTCTCCCAGCAACGTCTTCGCGGTTGCTTTCATCCGATATTGGCGACCGAGGCTAACCAGGACACTGCTGTCAGGCTGAAAAAGATTCGAGATCCATTCCGGTCGCATGTCTCCACGGATATTCAGCCGCCCAACCGTGACTCCCAGTGGCAGCGACTCAGCTCTTGGGACAGAAGTATAAACCTCCGTGTAACCTGCCCGCTCGCATGCAGATAGGACGCGACGGTTATATCGGCCGCCCGGCAAAGACATCGTAGTAATTGAGGTCCCCAGCTTGTCCTCCAGGGTAAGCCGAGCCGTACTGAGTTCAGTCTGCAAATCCTCGTCCCTACAGTGCGTAAGCAGAGTATGGGTCCACCCATGCGCACCGATCGACTGCCCTGCCTCATGCAGCGATCGCAACTCCGGCCATCCCATGTAGCCCGGTTTCTTCCCCGTCCACCCTACAGTGATAAAGAACCGCGCCGTCTGACCTCGCAACTGCAAAATGGGTGCCGCATACTCAAAGTTGGAAATATGCCCGTCGTCAAAAGTCACCTCAGGCCACAAGCCAGAATTTTCTGCCTTTCGCACCTGGACAAAGAGATCAATATGCTTCTCAAACATCTGTGTGTCCACGACATACGAGTATTGGCTCTCGCTGGGCCGCAGTTCATGGTAAAGAAGATAAAGTCTCCGCAAAGGCTCTTGCATCTGTTCCTTTGATATCGCTTCAACACGTAAAGCTTGCTTCTCACCTACACGGTATGCTGACTCACCACTTCGGCCTCTACAAGCTCGAATAACTGGCGTGAGCGCGTGTAGATCCATGCAATTCTCCGGCCTTGAAAGGCCACGGCCGGCACGGGGGCGGAGACTATGACGCAACCAATGTTCTTGGCGTGAATAAGCGCTCCATCAATATCGCTCGTTTCAAAACAAAGATGATAAGCACCTCCACCACCCTTCGCCATCATCGACCGAATAGGGGAGTCTTCGCTGATAGGTGCGATCAGCTCAATCTCAGCTACATCTTCGTCAGACTTAGCAAGAAAGTTTACGGCGACTTTTTGGATAGGATCATCGAAAGGTCCAGAGACAACCTTGTATCCAAATAAGTTGGAGAGCAATTCAGTTGTCGGCCCTAGAGATGGTACAGCCACCCCCACGTGCAGAAGTTTGAAGCCGAGACCATCAGGCGGCTCAGACGTCAAAGCGTTGCTCCCTTCTTCTCCAGTTCCGATTGCAGCAGGGACACGCTGGTCAGCTCAGGTATCCGCTGCGGATCGAATTGCACTCCGTACTCCCCTTCGATCGCCAGGATCGCCTGCAGGTGTCTGAAGGAGTCCCAGCTTTCGACCATTTCAATACTCAGATCGGGTGTGATCTGTTCGGGCGAGATCTCAAGGACGTCGGCGAGGATGTCACGAAGTGAAGACGGCACTTGCTGAGAGCTCATTTGATTCCTTTCCTTCCAGAGTTATCCACTTGGGGCTCGTTGGGGCCGAAGCGGTTAGATCGAGCTCATAAAAAGCTGAGTCGGAGTGGACTTCCTCCGACGGAACACGTTGGGCGAAACCGTGATCAGAGTAGAAGTCTGCGCAGGGAGCATTTTTCTTTGTCGCAATATATTCACCCACCAGCCGTTTGGCGCCAGTTCGCAGCGCGTGTTCGCCAAGATGAGCCAGAAGCGCAGTCTCGATTCCACGACCGATCACTCGACACGATAATAGCAGCGAATCGATATAGCAGGAATCACCCTCATTGCGCGCGAGAGCCAGTCCCACTACACCCGCATCCCCGAAACGGTCGCGTACTCGAACCACAACAGCCTGACCGCCTGCTACAGAAGCAAATTTTTCGATCTCCGCAGCCGAGTGGCGCCTAGTAGTCAGATTGAACTGGTTTGTCTTGGCGAGCAACTGGACGGCCCTCGAGAGCGGAGCTTGCAGCGCGCTCAGGAACGTGCACACGATTCCGAGGGAACCGAGAAACTCGTCGCGGTTGCCTACACTGCTGGCCAACTCAGCTCGCTGGGCCTGAGACTTGTATTCATTCAAGCGATTGACGTCATCGTCAGTAACAACAGCCGCATCAAAAAATGGCTGTTCCGCCAGGACTTCGACTAGTTTCCACGGTTCCAGGACCGGCGTTACGATAACAGCGACCTCTGGCAACTGCTGCCGAATTGCTTCGCATTCCACGGGATTGTCATCGACAAAGACAAAGGAATCGAGCCCCAGAGACAACTCATGCGCCAGTTCGCGAATCGAATCCGATTTTTCGTTCCAGCTGATCTTGCTCGCAACGAAGTCATCTAGGCTTAGTGCAATATCGGCAGAGCGGATTTGAAACGCCTCATGAACATCTGCCTCATTATTTTTTGAAACGATAGCTAGCAAAATGCCTCGAGAAGACAATTGCTTCAGGTACTTCTGATAATCGAGATAACAATTCCCTGGGAATGCACTACCAGTAGCAATGCCCTCAGGCCCATCTTCTCCTAGTACACCTCCCCACAAAGTGTTATCAAGATCTGTGCAGAGAACCTTTCGTGGCGCTCGGAACAATGTCGAAAACGAGCGAACGAGTCCGCGCGAATAGTCACGGAACGAGTCCAAGGAGAGTGGCAGCCGAGAGGCATAAAACATACGTGCATCGCGCCAGCGAGCCCGGCCAGAGCGTGCAGCAAGACGATCGACATCAAAGAAAACGCAGTCGGCAATCGTGCTGCATAGCACAGCAAGCTTCTGATTCAGCCGTTGTACAGCATTCGTCAGGCTATGCCGCAGATTCGCCTCTCCAACATCACCAAGTGAGGCGAGGTCAGGAACAACAAGGCCCTGAAGGAGTAATCGCGCAGAGTTGCCAGAGCGAAAACTTCTGAGCAGCTGCGCCATCCGTACCAGACACTCCTCGATCTCCTCCTCAACCCCCACGCCTATGCCGCCTGCACATAAGTCAGGCAGCCGACCTGCAATCTCTTCCAAATCAAGAAGGACGAAAACAACGTCAGGCTTGAACTTTGCAAGCTCGCTCCGGGGATTCAACATCTCATCGACATACGAGCCATAACCGCCCACCCGCAGGTCAAGCACATAATTCGATAACACAGCCTCGGTAGCCAAAAAAGGAAGGACGGGCTCGACCGTCACCGAACGAACCACATAGGCCTTCAGCCTCTTGGCCCGTAGCTGGTCCTGAAGAACGTCAGTGATGCCTGCAAAGGAAGAAGCGCAAAACATAACGTCCGCCGGCTTGCTCGAGACTGCAAGAAGATCTCGCCCGTGCTTCACAGCGGCAACCGCATCCCTCTTGGACACGGCATCTTTGATGGAGCGCCGCAAATCCTGACGTTCTGAGTCATTTTGCATCGGTGCTCTCCACTGCGGCCAAGGCCGGCGACTCGACAGCCTTAGGCCGCCGCATGATGATGCGCCCAGGCACACCCATCACCGTTGCGCCCTCCGGAACGTTGCTCATCACAAGTGTATTGGAGGCGATCTTTGCACCGCTGCCGACCCTGATCTTGCCGACCAGCGTCGCGCCGGTGCCAATGTAGACCTCATCGCCAAGCACAGGCGCGCCCTGCCGCCCCATGGCAGACGTTCCGATCGTAACCCGATGCGCAATGTCGCAATTCCGTCCAAGAACTGCCTGAGGATTGATATGAACACCACCAATGTGCCCAATGCAAAGCCCCTCTCCAATAGAAGCGTGAGGATCGATACACATCTCCATGACAACTTCGCAGAATTTGTTAGCAAAGAAAAAGACCACCTTCAGGGGAACGCGGATGAGGATGAAAGGCCTCGCTACATGCAGCCAATTGCCCAGCCGATAGCACCCAATTGCCCAGACAGCCGGGTTCAACCACAACTCCTTCCCGCCGGAGCCTCTAGCCCTGTAACGTGCAATATCTGCAGCGAATTTATTCATTAAAAATTCCTTGGGGACTCGCTGATATCTAGAGGATACAGTAAGGGTAATCTTATCAGTCGTCGCGCTATCCAGCCTCGGGCAGCGTAGAGAGCATTCCCCAAAAGTTGCAGCCGCAATGCGCTCAAGACCCGATTTATTGCAATCCATGACCGAGGTGGAATGTTACCTTCTCTAAGAACGGCATTGAGAAGTGAGATGGTTGTGATAGCGAGCAAGCACAGGCCAGGCAGGTTTTCAAAGCCCCTCCAGTTATGACAACCATTAGTATCGCCATCTCCGCATATAATTCTGAAGCCTGCCTTCGTGAAACCATTGAGAGCGCCTTGGCTCAAACCCACTCTGCGCACGAAATTATTGTCGTCGACGATGGGTCGCAGGACAGCACCGAAGAGATCGCCTGCTCCTTTGGCGACCGTATTCGATACATCAGGCAGCAGAACCAGGGCATTGCCGGCGCCAGGAACACTGCAATCCGGGAAGCCACAGGCGATTGGATTGCCCTTCTCGATCATGACGATCTCATCTTGCCCGACAAGCTGGAAAAGCAGCTCGCCGTAATTGAAGCAAACCCGAACCTTGTCGTCGTATATTCTGCGTTCTCTTACATGTATACAGACGGCACGACGGAGTTGATTCCTGCATTCCCTGCCAGGAATCTCTGGCCCGCGCTTCGCTACCGCACGCCCATTCTTCCCTCTACAGCGATCATCCGCCTTTCCGCCCTTCAAGAGATCGGAGGCTTCAGGAAAAGCTACTTCATCGACGACTGGAATCTTTGGTTTCGCCTGGTTCGGCGATACTCGTCGAGCGCTTTCCAGGAGGTTCCCCAGAGCCTCACCATGTACCGCTGGTGGGAAAACAACGCAAGCAAGAACTTCATGCCTATGGCAGAAGGCGTACTGGAGATGCTGGACACGCTCTTGCTTGAAGGCCTGACAGGCTTCCAAAGAAAACTATGGAAGCACAGGATTGAAGCAAGAATCTATTACGGTCTCGCAGTGAGCTTGCGGGAGATACATGACGAACGTCACTGGGAGTTCGCAATCGAGTCCTTTCTCAAGTGGCCGTTCTGTGGCGCCATAATCCCTCCTTATCGGTATATTGTCTTCGCACATATGCTTTGGACCAGGCTGAGTAGCCGCCGCTTCAGTCTTAGATATTGGTGGCCAGTGCGGAAATGCAGGGAGAATCTTAGCTTATCGACTTAGTGTCTCTTCAGAATTCAATCTGCACCTCATAACACCTTCTTGTACTGCGATAAAAATCGCGGCCCGCTCACACCCCTCCTTAAGTACCCTTTTGACAAGTGGCGGCGAAAGCTGCCCACACTCAATACGCGCACGCGAGCTCGCAGCAGCTTGCAAACGGGTAGATTCTCTCATAGTCTTTAGATCGCATCATGAAGATATAACTTTGAAACTTCTGGACGGGAATGGGCTTGAAAATGGAGTTGGGCTCAGGTGTGACTGCTTTTATCCCTACGTTCAATCGTAGCGTCTTTTTGAAAGAGGCTCTATCCAGCCTGTTGCGACAAACGCGGCGCCCGGATGAGATTATCGTCATCGACGATGGCTCTACCGACGACACGGCTCAGGTGGTCGCGTCCTTCGGACCGCAGGTGGCGTACGTCCGGAAACTTAACGGCGGAAAGTCCTCGGCACTCAATCTCGGCTTGCAACGCTCATCCCATGAGTTGATTTACATCCTCGATGACGATGATATTGCGGCTGACGACGCGATTGAGCGCCTGGCCGGAGCGCTCCAAAACAACCCGGGATATGGCTTTGTATACGGTGGATACGATGCCTTCACAGTATTGGATTCAGGCACGATTTCTATTGAGACACGTGCGCCTCAGCCGCCCGACGACGAGGAACTTCCTATCGTTTTGATGCACCGTAACCTGATCTTGCAGCCCAGCATGCTTGTCCGTAAATCCTGCTATGAGCATGTTGGACCGTTCAATGAAGAATTTGTGAGATCTCAAGACTACGAGATGCTTCTCCGTCTCGTTCGCGTATTCAAGGGGAAGCGTTTGGACGGTCTTATCTTTCACCAGCGGCAACACACCGGAATCCGTGGTTCCGCCGCGATGCCTATAGGTGTTCAAAACAGAACCAGGACATGGGGAGATTTCAACGCAAAGATTTTTTCTTCTATTTACGCGTCTTATTCTTTGAATGAATACCTGCCGCACCCTGCTACGACGCTCAGCAACGAGGATCACATTACCGCGCTGCTACAGAGATGTGTCATCGTCGGCCGCAAGAGGCTTTGGCATTTCGCCTCTAACGACTTACGCGAAGCTTGCGCCGTCGCCTCGCAGTTTGGAATACATCAACTGACGCCTGGGCAGTTAGTCATCCTGCAAAGGATGTTCGACCCCTGGAGCACTGGTTTGCATGATTTAGCCGCTGGAGGCGATTTCCGATCAACGTTACTCGCCATATCTGACCCGGCGTTATCGAGGCAGATTCGCGCAGCTCTAAGTCAACCTCTCCGGGACCAGATCCGAGATGCACTGCGCAATAGGGCAGCGAGAACGTCCCTTTATTTGCTCGCTTGCCTCCTATGCATTTCACCCTCAGGCGGAATGGGCATCAATCATCTGGGCAACCTGGCATTGAAAATGATCAACCGAGCACGCCTCTACAGGGTCTAACCCCCCAGCCGCCCAGCGACATGCGGATCATTGGTGCTTCCAGAATCCCCCAAAATACAAGTCAACTCCCCGATAATGTCGTCCCACTCCAAGAGCACGTCAAGTTTCTTCCAGACAGTAGAATAGAGGCGACGACGGTGATCGGAAAAACGCCCTGCATCGACTTGGATCATTTGGACCGTGCCACCAAAGACAAACAGCTTGTAATCGTTTGGTGAAGCCCCAGTGCCGTCTTCAATAAACTCCTCCACGAGAATACGCGGCTCGATGTGCTTATAAGCCCATTCTCGGCTGATTTCGTAATAACTTTGATCCAACCAGCCCCTACACCTCTCTATGAGGGCAGCGCTATCAAGGGCCGATTTGTCGTTGACTACTTGAACCCAGCCGGAGCCGTGCGTAGGCTTCACGACAAACTTTTGGGGAAGCTCTTCAAATGGAATCGCGTCGGGGTGAGCCGTGAGGCAATAAAGCTTCGGCAATACTTGCGGGCCAAGACGCGACTCTACATAGGAACGTACGGCTGCCTTATCTGCCATCTGCGTCAAGAGCGTGCGCCGGTCAAAGAGTATCCTGTGCTGCACCTTCTCATTAAAGGTCCTGGGCCGAATTACATTGGGGAATGCACCGTGCTTTTTGCGATAGTCGCTGATTGCGGGGAAAAAGTCCGGCAAGAGCCTCCGAGTTCGGAGAGCTGTGTAACAGGCAATCTGCTTCAAAATGTTACTGCGGTCAAAGAGTATCTTGTGCCGGACTTTCTCGCTGAAACTCATCGGACTAGCTACCCTGGTATCCCATCTTTGACGCAAACTGACTCCTAACCTCTAATTAGAGGAACACCATTAAACTGCGAACATTCTAGAGAGAGTGCATGCCGTCTTAGCGCAGGGCCTGCGACCGTATCAGCCGGGAATCTTGCCACCTCCGAAATAAGCTCGCCGCTTCAGCTCTGAACACCGCCAGCACGCTGATGGCATATACAGGCAGCGTCACCAGCACTTGAGCAAAGAACGTCACCAGGGAGTGCGGATGCCAGAACTTGTCGGCAGCGCCGCATGCAATTGCAAACGGAATCGAGCACGCGGTAATCTTCCCCAGGCCAGTCCATAGATACGTTCGAATCGGCACGCCGAGCACCTTACGCACATAGCGGGGCCAGAAGCACAGATAGATTATGCTTGTCGCAATCGAGGTCCCCCACGCGACGCCATATAAACCGATTGTTTTTACTAACACAATACTTAGAAACAGATTCAGCGCAGCGGAAATACTTGCCGCTATTGCGACAGGCTTATGTTTACCGATGGCCATCATAAGCGATGCCGGGGTACTCCCCGCGGCATTGAAAAACTGAGAGATCAGCAGAATCTGGAGGACGGTGCCGGCGATAGGGCTGTACTGAGGCCCCATCCACAAGCTGATAAAAGTCTTTCCGCGGAAAAGCAGCGTCAGACTGATCGGGAACATGATGGCCAGCGAAGCCTGACACCCTCTCAGCACAAGCGTCTTTAGCCGCTCTTTGTTCCCGGACGCATCCAACCTGCTGGCCATAGGAACAAACGTAGTCGACAGCGCCCCCACAACCTGCCCGGAATACACCACCAGGCTCCCACCAATCGCGTAATAGGCAACAAGTCCAACCTCTAGGAATACGCCGATCACCACATTGTCTGTATAGAGAATGATCTGGGCTGCGATAGACCAGATAAATGTGATGACACTGTGAGACCAGAGCATCCTGAAAGTCGCAGCGTCAGGTCGCGCCACGCCGACTTTGCAAGCGGGATAGACCTTGAAAGCAGCCCCGATCGTAATCAGCCCCGTAATCGTCACTACAGCGAACTCCCAGTAGGCCAGCGAAATCAACCCGCGCCCGCTGCGGAGAATCAGCACGACCCCAACGGCCCTGATCACCGTCTGCGTCATCGTTATCGAACTAAGAAGATCAAACCGCTGCATAGCCGCAAGCACGCCGCTATACACGTTTGACACCAGAGTAATGGCGACACCCAAGGCGCACAGCAGCACCGTGATCTGTGCCGCCCGTCCTAAATCGTGTGGCACTTTGAACAAGTGAGGAAACACGACAGACAACACAATGCTGGCAACTACAGCGACAGAGGCGAGCAGTAGCCGCAACCACAGTGCTGCGCTTACTACTTTCTTTACCTCATCGATCTTGCCTTGCGCATCGGCAGCGCAGACAAACCGGACGATAGCGCTACGCAGCCCCAAGTCCAGAAGGTTGAGGTAAGCCACCGTCGACACTGCAAGAATCCAGACCCCGTACGCAACTGGGCCAAGACTCCGTATCACTAATGGCGTGAGGAAGAACGGGACAACCATGCCTACCGCCATGGCGATCCAATTCATGATCACATTGAATGCAAAACGCTTCGTGCCGGCCATTGACTATTAAGTGTGCAACTAAACGATGTTACAGCGTTAACGCCTCAAACGTGGTATCCAACAACTCAATTCGCTACCACTTTGGTGCAAAGCACTTCCTCCCGCCGTCCTTCAGCATGACGTATCATCAACAAAAGCGGCGCACTCAGCTCAAACCGCGCATCACATACTCGCGCACGGCTGGAGACCACAAGAGGAATTTGTGACCACGGGGACAATCGCCTTCAACCGAGCGTTGCGCCGCCTCCACGGAGCGACCGGCCGCCAATTCCGCCTGCCCATCCATTCAGTACGGCCACTCCGGAGCGCACAATGAAGCTGATCTTCTGGCTATGCCTCGCACTGACGGCCTACGCCTACTTCGGCTACGCCATCTGGCTCTGGATCTTCGTCCGCCTGCATAAGTGGCCCATCCTCAGGCAGCCACACGCCTCACCCACCGTGTCCATCATCATTGCCGCGCGCAACGAGGAGGCAAATCTTCCCACCAAAGTCGATAATCTCGGCGGTCTGAATTATCCACAAGACCGTCTCCAAGTTGTGATCGCCTCTGACGGGTCGACAGACCGAACTGCCGACATCCTGCGCGAACAAGCTCCACATGTCTTGCCTGTCATCCTCGACGAGTCGAACGGAAAAGCGTATGCCCTGAATGAGGCCGTAAAACACGCCACCGGTCAAATTCTAGTCTTCCTGGATGTACGGCAGTTTGTCGAACCAGACGCAGTCTCCGAACTCGTCTCCTGTTTCGCCGATTCCACGGTGGGTGCCGTAAGTGGAGAACTGCTGCTTGAAACCAGTTCCGGAGCGCCATCCTCCGATGCTCTCGGCATCTACTGGAAGATCGAAAAAACTGTGCGCAAACTCGAATCCGCCTCAGGCTCAGTCGTCGGAGTAACCGGAGCCATCTATGCAATCCGACGTGAACTCTACACCGAGATACCGCCCGGAACTATTCTTGACGACGTCTTTGTCCCGATGCATGTGGCCCGCAAGGGCAAGCGCGTCATATTTCAGCCCTCAGCGATAGCACGCGACCGGCTTTTTAGCGAAAAGGGGAAGGAGTTCTCGCGCAAGGTGCGTACTCTCACGGGAAATTACCAGTTGCTGCGGCTGGCCCCATGGCTGCTTTCGCCGGCGAATCCCCTCCTCTTCCGATTCATCAGTCACAAGCTTCTGCGCCTCCTCATCCCGTTGCTCCTGATCCTCATGCTCGTGACTTCCGCAATGGCCGCAGGGCCGGTCTACCAGGCAATTTTCTGGCTTCAGGCACTCTTCTATGCTTTGGCCGCCTTCGGAACGTTGAGTCCCTCCACCAGAAAGTTCAAGCCGGTCGCCATCGCGAACACATTTGTAATGCTCAATGCAGCCGCGACGCTGGCGTTTTACAATTTCGTCGCAGGGCGAAACGAAGTTTGGGTCTAGTAAGCTAGTTCTGTCAACCTGCAAGGCGTTTATATTTCATCCCCTTGCAGACATTACGGAGATCGAATGTTCGGAACAGGCATTGGGCACTACATTCCGATGGTCGCCTACTTGGGCTTCTGGATCATGTGCCTCGTCTCGTTAGGGGGACGGCCTCTCCTCGGCCTTTACTATATGATCCCGTTCCTCCCCTATCGCACGTTGCGGGACAAATTCCTCGACTATCCCCTGGGCGGCAACATGCTCACCATCCTGGTCATCGCAGTCATCGTCGGGGCGCTCATCCGCGGCAAACACCTTCCTAAATCAAAGCTCTACGGAATGTGGCTGCTCTTTGGAGTCTATCTCTATCTCTCGATGTGGTTTGGCACTGCGCTTGGAAATGCCCCGGCACCAATCTGGCTATCGGACCTAAATTTCGTGACGTGGAAAGACTATATGATGATTCCGCTGATCTTCGCGGCGGCGGGTTTGGTCATCGAGGACCGAAAAGCCATCAGGACTGTCGTCCTTATTACGGCCATTTGCCTCTTGTTCATCGATAGAACCTGCATATTAGAAAGCATGACGAGAAGCTGGGGGACCTTCGATGAGAACAAGCGCGGTGTGGGTCCACTGGCCTATGGCTCAAACCAAACGGCGGCATTTCTGGCCCAGTTTGCCATGTTTTTTTGGGGCTTCGCGCTATTCGTCAAAAGGAAAAAAATCAAGCTGCTTAGTTACGGATTAGCAGCGATCACATTATTTGCAACCATGTACACGTTCTCCCGCGGAGCCTATATCGCGGTCCTCGTCAGTGTCCTCGTCCTTGGCGTGGTGAAGGATCGAAAGCTCCTTCTGGTTCTTGGGCTCTTCTTGCTCACCTGGCAAACGGTGGTACCTACCGCCGTCCGCGAGCGTGTCAACATGACAGAGAACTCCAGCGGACAACTCGAGTCTTCAGCTCAGTCGAGAGTAGATCTTTGGGAAAATGCGGAGAAGTCGATTATCCGCAGTCCAATCGTCGGAAACGGTTTCGCTACCTTCCAATTGGGAGAGCATATTGACAATTTGAAAGATACCCACAACTGGTATGTCAAAGTCATGGTCGAAACAGGCATTATCGGCCTCATTATCGCTTTCATCCTGCTTCAACAATTGCTCGCAGTGTCCTACCGTCTCTTCAAACGTGCAACCGACCCCCTATACAGAGGCCTGGGCTTGGGCCTCGTTTTGGCAACCTGTTCCTGTATCGTTGCTAATTGTTTTGGCGACCGGTGGACCTATCTTGAAATCACTGCGCTCCTTTGGGTGCTCGTCGCAGCCGCGATTCGTGCGATGCTTCTCACTGAGTCGGAGATGACAGAGTCAGGCCAGCTCGAATCCGCCAGCGCCGTCAACCCACACATGGCCTATCGATAAGATTCGTCTGTCATCACGCCCTTCAATCTGCTCCCACTACCTGCTCGCTTGAAAGTTCGTAATGAGTATGATCACCGCTTTACCGCTGGCAGGACCGAGCCTTCAGGAGGCAGAGCATTCTGCATTGCCCCACGTTCTGCTCGTGCTGGATCAGTTTCCCAAAACACTTGGTGGCGGAGAACGCATCGTCCTCAACCTTGCGGCCCTTCTGCCAAGGTATGGATACCGCGCATCCATCCTGACCTTTTCCGTCCATCCCGACAGCGCCGCCCTCAAGTCACCGCCGTGCCCTATCTACGTCCTATCTTTGCAGCGCACTTACGATCTCACGGCACTTCGCGCTGCTTTCGAGCTCCGACGATTCCTCAGATTGCACCAAGTTCAGATCGTCCAGACTTTTTTTGAGAGCTCCGACCTTTGGGCTGGATTTGTAACAAAAACGATGTCGAATGTGAAGCTTATATGGAGCCGCAGAGACATGGGAATTCTCAGGACCCGCAAGCACCACATTGCCTATCGGCTCATGGCCAGTGTTCCCGATGCGGTCTTTGCGGTCTCGGAACAAGTCCGCCAACATTGCATCCAAGTGGATCGAATCAATCCCACTCGCGTCCAGACCATCTACAACGGCCTCAACCTTGCCGATTGGAATACAGTCTCCAGACCCCCTGGAGTTCCGAGCGAGATTCTCATCACAACGGTAGGCAATATCCGCCGGGTAAAAGGCCACGACGTCTTCATTAAGGCCGCCGCGTCCATCGTGCCGCGCTTCCCCAAAGTTTCGTTCAGCATCGCCGGCGATGTGTTGGAGCGCGACTATTTCGCAGAACTGCAGACCCTCATCCTGGATCTCAACCTCTCCGATCGTTTTCATTTTGTCGGCGGCATTACCAATCTGCGCGAACATCTGTCCGTGGCTGATATCTTCGTCCTCCCCTCTCGCAGTGAAGGGTTCTCCAATGCCATCGTCGAAGCCATGGCCGCATCTCTCCCGGTCGTTGCAACCAACGTCGGGGGAAATGCAGAAGCCGTGAAAGATGGTGTTAGTGGCTTTCTTGTTCCCTCAGACGATCCTGCGGCGCTTTCAGCAGCCATCACCCGACTGCTCTCTGACCCGCCTCAGGCAAGGGCGATGGGCATAGCCGGAAAAGCGCTCGCAGCAGAGTACTTTACCACCGAAGCCATGATGCATCGAATCACTGCCGCCTACGGGAACTTACTCGCCCCTGACCCGTCGTCGGCCGCAGATCGTGCCAGTCATCTATCCTAGGAGTTCAATCGTCTGCGTTCGCAAGACGAACAATAACGAGACACATTTGCGTACGGCCGCCACAAAGCTATGTTTAACATTTGGCCCAACGGAAGAACAACCGATAAGCAAAACGTGAGCAGCAGAATAGCACACCAGGAAAAGATGTAGGCGATGTGGGAAAATAGGCAAGATGGCCACGGTCGACGTTATTATCCCCACGTTCAACGCTGCTAAATACTTGCCAGCCGCATTGGAGAGCGTCTTTTCACAGACGTTCGATGATTGGCAGATCTTGCTAGTGGACGATGGCAGCACCGACAACACTGCGGACGTGGTTGCTCCATTCCTGGATCGCTTCGGTTCCAAGATCAGGTTCATCAAGCAAAATAATCGTGGGCTGCCGGCGGCAAGAAACACTGCGATTCAGGCTTCAACAGCCGAATTCCTCGCTCTACTCGATGCAGATGATCTGTGGTTGCCTTGCCGCCTCTCAGAGTCGTTGAAGGCCTTCGCAGAGCGGCCGCAGGCTGGTCTTGCCTATGGTTTGGTTACACACATCGACCCGGAAGGCCGGCTCGGGGGAACTTTCGAGGGCAATCGGAGAAACGCCGAGGGGCATATAGCTCCCTACATTTACATGCGCAAAGTTGAGCTGCCCTGTCCCACAGTTACGTTCCGCAGGCGATGCATTGATGAGGTCGGCATGTTTGACGAAGCGATGCGTGCTACAGAAGATCGCGATCTTTGGTTACGAATTGCTTTGCGATACGAAGTCGCGTTTGTCCCTAAGGTCCTCGCCTACTATAGGCTGTCTTCCAACTCTATGTCCTCTGATTCACAGCGAATGCTCAAGGCGCAGCTGCATTTTATTCGCAAGCATTATGGCGCGGAGGGTTGTGGGCTGCGCTCTCGCCAGATCGCCTGGGCCAGGGTTTACAAGCAGCAGGCAGAAACCCTAAAGAGACGGAACCGACCGTGGGATGCCATGATGAGTTCCTTGCGAGCTCTAGCGCTCTATCCTCTGGATATGGATAATCCCAGAACCGCAGGATCGCTGCTCCTGCATTGGATTCGTTCTTTGGCACGTAGTTAGCAGTCCGTGGTGGAAAAGGCTGAGTCGTGAGCCGAGATCGCCATGCTCCGCATTCGCGGGAACTCGATATCTTCAACGGCAAGGTGCTGCTCATGATTTTTCCACCAAGGTCATAGTAGGTGGGCAATTCCCAGCCTTGCGGCAACTTCCTCAATATCGAAGTTAAGATCTATTTCCGCCCCAAGATTGCGAGCGCCACCCGGATTTACTTGTCGATAGTTCTTCCGGTTGATCGAGGTGCAGTGCCCCATCGCAACCAACTTTCCCGGAATGTCTATCACCTGACCACCGTAGCGCCGCTTCCAATACATGATGCCAACTCCAGAATCGTAGTAATATCGGGCGCGGCGACGGCGCTCATTTTCATCCGTGCACCGAGGATGGTGTTTGATATGCCGCCACCACCCGGAACCGTGTTCAAACTGAGACTCACTTGCCGACTTGGTTGTGCACCCCACCAACTCCCAGTACCTATGGTGGCGGAACTTGAGGAGATCGCGTCGGCCGCCGAAGTCGGGGACTGCAGCCATTGCACCGTCTGGCAAGGATTCAAAGGTAGATTGTAAGTTGCACATCACATCAAGACTGCAGAGAAGGTCAGCATGCCAAAATGCAAGGCGGTCTGCAAAAAGGAATGAAAATTCAAGTGGAAAGTGAGGCCACATGACTCCAAAACCAAAATGTAAGTTGAAGTCAATCAGAATCGACCCGGGTAACACGGTAGGCGGTCCAGATCGTGGATCGAACCCGATGACCGGTGTCCAGCCAACTTCCTGAATGAGCCTTTGTTGGAGTTTGCACCAGCGGTCGCTTACGTTCCAGCACAGCCAGGGGCGGCTGACGCCGGCAAGCGTTTGTCGCCACTCGGCGGCGGCTTCATAAACCTTCTCGAGCGGAACGTCGAACCCCTCCCAATTCCCCTTTCCCCTCTGGGACACATCCATCGTCTCTTCTTGTTTGGACATTCTCTTTTTCTCTCACCGTGCTTTCAATTCCAGAACAGTCTCATCGAATGCAGACTGCAGTATAAGTGCAGGAATAAACCGGCCATTCCCAATCCGCTCTTCGGCTACGATCTTCTTTGCATCGGTTGCAAAGCGCAAAACCCCTACACGTCCAGTATCGATTTTCTTGCCTCAAGGCCCGCATGAACATCACGAATTGCGATGACCCGTGAGTTCTAAACTAAGATTCCATCCGCGCTTCGATCAGCTACTTCTCGGCCCTCGCACTCTCACCGACTTGGTTCTACAGCGCCAATAGAAGGAGGGTTTGGTCTCGCACTCCCATGGTAGTCGGTCGTGACGCCGCTTACAGCGATCCCGCGTCCATTCGCAGGACTGCTGCTCGTTGGGTGGAAGTTGAAGTTGTCGAGCGCCGATTCAGCCGGAAGTGTTCTATTCGCGGGTTCTCCCACGAATTGCGGGTCAAGGCATATATTCCCCGTGCCTCCCTTCGGACAATCACCGTTTCTCATCCCAAACTCTACGTTGTTCGACGTCACTTTTTTGATGCTGGGATCGTTCATGTAGTAGAGCGCGGGACCTTCTCCCGAGAATGAAGGCTGCGAGGGGTTGGTGTAGCCGAGAAAGATGTTATTGGTGATGTTGACCGTAGAAGGGCATGGGCCCGCCCCTGGACAAGCAATATAGAACGAGGTGGGTTGGTAAGTAACCCAGGTGTTGTTGGCGATTGTCCACGTTGAGCCTGCCGGAATGGCACTCCCAAGCACCATGCCTGATGCGCGGCAGAACAGTGTCAGATGTTGGTTGTAGTTCGCAGGGGCACCCGGAAGTGGTTGACTCATCCGGTTGCAGTTTCCGACCGTAAGGTTGTTGGTAAAGGTCACTGTAACGGGAACAGATTTCCCTCCCCACTTCCAGTTTTGCCCCATGTTGCCAATCGAGGTCGAGTTTGTGATGGTCAGGTTGGTTATCCAGGTGTGTGGCCCGATGAATCCGTCCTTCGTGTTGTAGAGATCCTGACAATCGTTGCAGTACATGGAATCAAGCGTAGTGTTCTGTCCGCTCCATGAGTCACCAAAGCCTGCATGGTCGCTGTCGTAGCAGACCATCGCGGGGAAAGCGTTCGTGATCGGATATTGTTCCTGACAGCCGTTCCCTTCCATAATGACGTGGTTCGCCGTAATCGAGGAACCGGGGGCATCGGGAGTTGAATGTCCATCGTCAAAATTCCAGCCCGCAAACGTATTGAAGCCCACAAACATTCGCGTCATGGTAATTGGTCCACCAATGGGGCCGAATAGCCCGGTCGCGTTGAAGCCGTGAATGTACACATCCTGCATCGTGATATTGGAACTCGCATTGTTGGTGAGAATGCCGCTAGTGGCGTAGTCGTCAACCGGTTGACTTGAAGCACATCCCCGTGGATAGGCTGGAGCGCCTACCCTCGTGCAGACTCCGTTGTGCGACGTGATTTCGAGACACTGAATATCGACGTAGCTGGTACTTTTCAGGTTGAGTGTATATAAGACACTGAAGCCACCAAATATCTGCGTCAAATTCGACGCGTAAAGTTTGGGGTTGGTCGCACCGCCTGTATTGCAACTGGCGTAGTTTTGGCCGAGAATGCGCGTGTGCTGCGAGGCAGACCCTGCGGGAATCGGTGGATTGAAGCAGCCATACGATCCTACTCCGTAGCACCACCTATTCGGAGCATTTCCGGTTGACATGTCCCACCCGACTCTACAGTCGGGATTGGAAGGATGCTGTTGGCTTGGCAGAGCCTTGCAACCGCTAACGATGACGGTATCACCGCCCGCGATCACCCATGCCCCTTGTCCAACTCCTCCGCTGTCGTCATCCCAGAGATAACGGAAGTCATTGTAGGCGCAGTGCTGGTTTGCTCCCTTGCCACCGTAGGGAGCGTCGGTCTTGCCGTCGCACTGCCCGGAAGTGACCTTGCCGGAATAGCGAGTTCCCCCGTCTGGCCGGACAAACCACGTTGTCCCAAATAGTGGCGCCGAGACCAGCATTACCAAGAGCAACCATAAAACCCTGCGACTAAGCTTCACTTTTCGCACGCTCCGATCAGATGGAGTATCTAATTCTTGTCCAGTATAGGGTAGACTCGGGCAAGGCGGAGGGGCATGCTGAAGGAAGCGGACAACGTGCCGCTCCCTCTGACTCCTGCCAAATATCGGAATCATACGCTTTACTCCCTCAGAGGAAAGAGGGACTGGTGCGGAGATTCCATCATGGAGATCCAGGATGAATGGACAGAACGACCCTGCGGTTGGGCTCTATCTTGACCTGATGAAGCAATGCCTTACGCGGCTTGCGTTTCATGATCGCTTCAAGGAGGTGATCTACCGGCGGGGTTCCGCGCCGCGGCTGATCATGGCCCCGTTCCAGGCTCTTCTGGGGCTGAAGGGCTACACGCTCTGTGCGCCCAACACTTTCTCTGCCGAGGCCCGCGCGGAAGGCCGTGACTGGCCGGCGGACGCTGAGACCATGATTGGACTCAAGCGGCTCCAAAACATTCAGGAATGCGTGACCGGCGTGATCGAACAGGGCGTGGCAGGTGATTTGATCGAGACCGGCGTCTGGCGAGGCGGCGCTTCCATTTTCATGCGCGCGATTCTCAAAGCTTACGGCGATACCGGGCGCAAGATGTGGGTTGCGGACTCCTTTGAGGGCCTACCGAAGCCCGATCCTAAAAACTACCCCGCCGATGCCGCCGAGGAAAGAAAGGATGCATTCTATAAGTTTGACCAACTTGCCGTGTCGGAAGAAAAGGTGCGGGAAAATTTTGCCCGGTACGGTTTGCTCGACGCCCAGGTGACTTTTCTGAAGGGCTGGTTTCGCGACACATTGCCAACTATTCCGGCGACGCAGAGATTTGCTGTTATCCGATTAGACGGAGACCTGTACGAATCCACATGGGATGCGATCACCGCGTTGTATCCCAAGTTGTCGGTCGGTGGATACTGTCTGATCGACGATTATGGAGGTATCCCCGCCTGTCGCGCCGCCGTCGACGAATACCGGTCGCGCAACGGAATTAGCGAACCTATCCAAAGTGTGGACCGGAGTTGCGTATTCTGGCAGAAGGCCGGATGAGCCAAGCGCTTTGGGCGTGCTCGGCGACCGTCGCCGCGATACGACGAACCTCGGCCTTCCCGCCACTGCGTTCAGTAGGACTGCGCCTCAGTTCACCCGTTCAATAGCCTCTCGACCTCGGCGTGTAGCCGCGCCGTGGTGACCGCCTCGCCCTCCGGGCCGGAGTGGTCGTCATAAATCAGCTGCGCGTCGCACCCGGTCCACCAGGATTTCCGTTTTACCCCGGGTCTTCGACAGAAATCCCCCATCTACCTCGTTGCCACCGTCGGCGCCACTTTTTCAGCCCCAGCACTTTCCGTTTTTCTTCGACGAAACCAGTTCCTCCCGGCACGGGACGCAAAGTGGAGAACGTACCGTTGTTCCGGCGGTTTCCAGAATCACTTTCCGTCCCCACACCTCCGTGCAAAGTATCCAGCGAGGGACAGAACGTGGCTATGAAGCGCGATCTATGGCGCCACTCCCCCGATCACCGGGGGATTGGGGGTCGGCGTTCCATAGTGGTCGGTAGAGGGCAATGCTGAATAGGTAGCCCCCGCTCCAATCGCCGGACTGTTATTGGTCAAGTGGAAGTTGAAGTTGTCGAGTGTGGATTCTGGCGGGATAGTTCCCTGCGCTGGCTCGCCTGCAAGAAGTGGATCAGAGCAGATATTCCCAGTTCCCTTGTTCGGGCAGTCATCGTTCCTTACTCCGAACTCTATGTTGTGCGAAGTAATCAGACTTATGCTGGAGCTTTCGATGTAATAAAGCCCCGGAAGTTGTCCGCTGTAGTCTGGCTGCGTGGGGTTTTTGTAGCCGAGGAAGATATTGTTTGTGAAACTAACCGTCGAAGGGCACGGGGAATACCCTAGTGGGCAGGCTATATCGAATATCGTCGGCTGGTACGTCACCAGAGTGTTATTCGCGATCGTCCACGTCGAGCCTGACGGAATGGCAACACCAAACGCCATGCCTGAGGCGCGGCAGAACCCGGTCAAATACTGGTTGTAGTTTGATGGCGCTCCGGTCATAGGCTGGCTCAGTCGATGGCAATTAGCCACGGTCAGGTTGTTAGTGAACGTCACTGTAGTCGGCGTTGACAGGCCACCCCACTTCCAATCCTGCCCCATGTTGCCGATGGATTCCGAGTTGGTGATGGTCAGCGCAGTGATAGCAGTGTGTGGTCCTATGAACCCATCCTTCGTGTTGTAATCGCTGACGCAATGGTCACACGTCATAAAGTCCATAGTCGTGTTCTGACCACTCCAGGAGTCACCAAACCCTCCTGAGTTGGTGTCGTAGCAGACGCGAACAGGGATCGCATGGACAATCGGATACTCCTGATAGCAACCATTCCAATTCATCGTGACGTAGCTTGCCGTGATGCTCGATCCGGGCGCGTCCGGCGTGCTCGAACCGTCGTCAAAGTCCCATGCGGCGAATGCGTTGAAGCTGTCATTCACCCGCGTCATCACGATGGGCCCACCAATGGGACCGAAGAACCCGGCAGCGTCAAACCCATCCACATACACGTCCTGAAACGTGATGTTCGAGGTTGTATTGTTGGTCAGAAATCCATTCTGCGCGTAGTCGTCGTAAGGCTGAGTAGACGAACAGCCTACTGGATTCGCGGGTGCACCTACCCCTATCGTACAGTTACCCCCTGCCGTTGCGTGATTGTGCGTGGTGAGTTCGATGCCCTCGATGTCAACGTACTCCGTCGACTCTAGATTGAAACTCCATGTCAGGCCGAAACCGGCGAAGAGTTGCGAGAGGTTTGCCCGGTTGGTGACGTTTCCTGTATTGCAGTTCCCAGCCAGGACGCATTGGCCGAGGATGCGCGTAGGCTGCGAGGCAGACCCTGCGGGAATGGGAGGGTTGAAGCAGTTGTTGTTGCCGATGCCATAGCACCATGAGTTCGGCGGGTTCCCGTTCGCTCCAGTGTCCCATCCAAGGCGGCAATCGGGGTTCGCTGGGTTCTGCTGGCTGGCGAGGGCCGTGCAGCCACGAATGATGACCGTGTCACCGCCTGCGATCACCCATGTCCCTTTTCCAACTCTTCCGCTGTTGTCATCCCAGAGATAACGGAAGTCGTTGAAGGCGCAGTGCTGGTTCGTGCCGGAGCCTGAATAGGCCACGTCAGCTTGGCCATCGCATTGTCCCGCGGTGACGTTAGACGAATAGCGTGTGCCGCCATCCGTGCGGATGTACCAGGTCGTTCCAGGGCCTGTGGCCTGGTGGGCAGCTACCACGATCGAAACCGCAGCTGACTTTGTCTGGGCTGGATTGCTATTGTCGGTCACCATTACGGTGAAGTTGGACGTCCCGGTCACCGACGGGGTACCGGAGATCACACCAGTTGTAGCCGACATGGTCAATCCGGCTGGTAGACTCCCTGATGGGATGGACCACGTGTAAGCAGGTGTACCTCCACTTACCTTCAGGCCTGCCGAATAGCCGGTACCGTCAGTTGCGTAAGGCAACGTCGTTGAGAGCGTTAGTGGAGCAGATGTAACAGACAACGAGATAGTGGCCGACTTGGACTGCGCTGGACTTTCAGCATCAGTCACAGTCGCCGTGAAGCTGGACGTTCCCTTCGCTGTTGGTGTACCAGAGATCGCACCCTTAGCCGACAGGCTCAGGCCAGCAGGCAGGCTGCCCGAAGTGATCGACCAGGTGTAAGCAGGTGTTCCTCCACTTGCACTCAATGCTGTCGAATAAGCCTGGCCGGCGGTTCCCGAGGGCAGCGTCGAAGAAGTAATCGTCAGTGTAGCCGCCGGAGCGGCCGCGACTACGATCGACATCGCAGCAGACTTTGTCTGGACCGGACTGCTACTATCTCTCGCGGCGACAGTGAACTTGAACGTCCCGCTTGCCGTCGGAGTACCAGAGATCGCGCCGCTAGCCGACAGGCTCAGGCCAGCAGGCAGGCTGCCCGAAGTGATCGACCAAGTGTAGGGAGCAGTGCCTCCACTCGCCTGCAGTGAACTGCTGTAAGAATGCTTCATGGTTGCGCCAGGTAGCGTGGCCGTAACAATCGCCAATGCTGCCGGTGTTGCCGGTGTTGCAGCCGCCACGGTCAAGGTCAGAGTGGCACTCGTCGAGTTCGTCGACGACCCCGAATCACTCAACTTGACGCCAAACGAAAACCGCCCGCTCACGGTGGGGGTGCCGGAGATGATCCCGCTGGCGGCTGCCAGGGACAGTCCCGACGGAAGACTACCCGAACTTATGCTCCATAGGACAGAGGGCGTTTCGCCCGTCGCAGCGATAGTTGCGCTGTAATGCACACCAACCGTGGCTGAAGGCAACGGCGTCGAGGATATCGACGGAGTGAGAACGGTCGAGGGAGAAGCAACCACTAAGGGCACCGCTTGCGACTCCAGTCCGGTCTCGCCGTTCTGCACTTTCAACTGAACCGTCGAAGGTGTGGATACGATACTACTGCTGACTTTGCCAGAAACCGTATTGGAGTCGACTACAGACGTAGCCAATGCGGTGCCATTCCAGAGAATCACAGACTGACTTGTAAAATTGGTTCCCGTAACCTTCATCGTGAGGGCCGGAGAGCCTGCCGCGATTGTCTGAGGAAGAATCTGACTAATGCTGGGAGCTCCTGTGAGCTGAAACACCCCGGAGCCACAACCAAGCAAAAAGGAAATGAGTGTCAAGCCTAAGTTCATAGAAACTGATTTTAGTACTTTTCCCAAATTACACCCCGAATAGATCAAGTCTTGTCAACACCGAGAGAGATCTCGCAACCTGCAAAGTTTTGCTTTGCTATGGCACTCGGCGTGAACGTTACATGGAAAAAATGGTTACTACAGTTACCCAATGGGGGAGCTGCGTATGCCACTTCCGTGTGATCGAGGCAGAAACTCTCAACTGCGGGCACAAGTTGCCCTGCACGCCGTGAGGGCGCAAAAAAAATACAGCAATTCAATGATGCTGACTAGGCTATTTTTGGCTTACTTAAGTAACTCACTCATGCAGTATCGAGTATCGTGTCACTCTTAAGACATCCCACTTCTGGGGGATCTCGTATCGAGGACTTAGGCCGATATATAGCGTCACATCTGCCAAGAATTCCTTTTGGACACAGACCATACCCTCCGTAGAACAGGCCAGTGGCGACTTAGCTGATAGGTGGGAATAGATGTGGTGTCTAATAACTGCCTGCCTGAGTAAAGATAGCTCGCGTGAGCGGATCTCCTAAGTCATCAGAACCAGCAGAATAAAAAAGCAGCCACATTCAAACTAAGTGACAAAAGTCCCGTAAGACTAATTAATTAATACAAAAAAACTTGGCATAACATTCGGCCACAAAGACGCGAGCCTCGAACGACTGAAACCAAACGGACAAAGCGCGACAAAATTCCGGCGTCCTCCCGAAAGAACAACTACAGGAGAATCTCCAAAACTATGTGGAATGATTGAGGCAGAGGGGGTTAGACCAAATAATATCGTCTAGGACGAAAAAAATTACACACTTCCGACAAAGCATCAAAGCTGCTTTGAAGTGAACTTCAATTCTTATAACACAAATTACCCTCATCTAGGCAAACCTGTGCACAAATCAGATGCAGAAAACAGCGCACCGGAGACAAGTCCTTATCCCCTTGCGATATGCAAAAAATCGTGACTCTGACTTACGACAAGTTATTAACTTCTTTTTCACAGTTACACTTTCGCCAGCCTCCAGCTCACTAGCAGCGAACGATCTTATCCGACTTGATCCCCTTCGTCGCATTCCGTGAGTCGACCACCAGCCTCGACTGATTGACAATCGCATCGTAGTCGTAGTCCGAGTGGTCCGTCATGATCAGAACGCAGTCATACTGCTCAAGCTGCTCCAGCGGCGTAGAGGTCATATTCAGGTTGTAGTGCCGCCCTCTGCCCACGGTCGGGAAGTAAGGATCGTTGTACAGCACCTCGGCGCCCTCCGCGCGCAGCAGTTCAATGACGGTCAGCGAAGGCGACTCGCGCAGATCGTCGATATCTTTCTTGTAGGCCATACCCAGCATCAAAATCCGCGAACCGTTGATGGCCTTTTTATGCTGATTCAACGCCTTCCCGACATACTGCACGACGTGCCCGGGCATCGCCTCATTCACTTCGCCAGCCAGCTCGATGAACCGCGTATTGAAGTCGTACTCTTTGGCCTTCCAGCTCAAATAAAATGGATCGATCGGAATGCAGTGCCCACCCAGCCCCGGCCCCGGATAGAAGGGATGAAAGCCAAACGGCTTCGTCGAGGCAGCATCGATCACCTCCCATATATCCACGCCCATGCGCAGCGACAGCAGCTTCAGCTCATTCACCAACGCGATATTCACGCAGCGGTAAATGTTCTCCAGCAGCTTCGTCATCTCGGCCACGCGCGTCGACGACACCCGAACCGACCGCGTAAAAATACCTTCATACAACACCGCGGCCAGCTCCGTGGCAATCTCTTCATGGCCGCCCACGACCTTTGGAATATTATGCCGTGCCACCGTTGTATTGCCCGGATCTTCGCGCTCCGGCGAGAACGCAACATACACCACACCATGCTCCGCGGCCGAGCCTTTGCTTTGCACCTTCAGCCCCTGCGAATTCTCCGCCTCGAGGATCGGGATCATCAGCTCTTCCGTCGTCCCCGGATACGTCGTGCTCTCAAGCACGATCAGTTGGCCCTCCCGAATCCACGGCGCCGTGGCCTTCGTCGTGTTTTCCACGTAGCTCAAATCCGGTTCGCGGTGCTCAGTCAGCGGAGTCGGCACGCACAGTATGATCGCGTCCATGTCTGACAGATTTGAGAAGTCTGTCGTGGCTCGCAGCCCCTGCTTTCGCGCAGCCTGTATCTCCTCCTGCGGAATGCGGAAGATGTACGACCGGCCCGCCTCCAGGTCCGTAACCTTCTTCGCGTCGATGTCGAAGCCAGTCACCTTGAATCCGGCATCGGACAGCAGAAGAGACAATGGCAGCCCAACGTAACCCAGTCCGATGACTCCGATCTTGGCTGTGCGGGCCTTCAGGCGTTCCAGGCGTTCCATAGCAATTTGAGGCAGGGCAACTTCACTCGTAGTCGGCATGATCACGATTATCGCATTCGACCCGCGGCTCCCGCACCGTCCTGATCCAGCACCAAAGTTGCATGGACGCGAATGAGGGCAGTAAACAAAACTAAAGTTTCATATCCCTACTCTGATCTCGCATCTCCACAACCTCATGAGCTGCGAAGGGATAAACTTGCGGTACACCCAGCACACTCTGGGCGGAGGACAGATGGCGCGTTATCTCATCACCGGAATAGCAGGTTTCATCGGCTCAACCCTGGCCCACGCCCTCGTCGAGCAGGGCCACGAGGTACGAGGCATCGACAACCTCTCCACAGGAAACCTCGACAACCTGGCCGACATCCGCCACGCCGTCTCGTTCCAGCAGATGGACCTGCAGGACGTGGCCGGCATGAAGTCCGCCTGCGAAGGCATTGACTACGTCCTCCATCAGGGAGCGCTAGCCTCCGTTCCGCGCTCCGTCAAAGACCCCCTCAGCTCCCATGAATCCAACGTCAACGGCACGCTGAATCTCCTCATCGCAGCCCGCGACGCCAAGGTCCGCCGCATCGTCTACGCGGCCTCCTCCTCGGCCTACGGCGACCAGCCCACCCAGCCCAAGCAGGAGGATATGTCCCCACTGCCCCTCTCGCCTTACGCCGTCCAGAAGCTCACCTGCGAGTACTACATCCAGTCCTTCTACCGCGCCTATGGCCTCGAGGGCGTCTGCCTCCGTTACTTCAACATCTTCGGTCCCCGCCAGGCCGCCGACTCGCCCTACTCCGGCGTCATCGCCCAGTTCACCTTCAAAATGATGGCCGGCGAAACCCCCACCATCTTCGGCGACGGCCTCACCAGCCGCGACTTCAACTATGTCGACAACGCCGTTAGCGCCAACCTGCTTGCCTGCGTAGCTCCCAGTGCGGTGGCCACCGGTCGAGTCTTCAACATCGGCACCGGCCGCAGCCACACCCTCAACGAGGTCTACGCCGCCATCGCCGGCCAACTCGGCTTCCACGCCAAACCCATCTACGGCCCCCCCAGAGAGGGCGACATCAAGCACTCTCTCGCCAACATTGACCGCGCCAGCAAGGAGCTCGGCTACCGGCCCAAAGCCCACTTCCACGACGGCCTGCAAAAAACAGTGGCCTGGTATCTCGAAGAAAAGGAAAAGAAGCTGACCGCGATGACCGCCAGTTAATCGCCAGGCATCGCGATGTCGACCGACATTCCCATCAAGCATCCGGAACCCCGCATGACGTGCTACGCCGGCGAGTTCATCCACAAAAACAGAAGTCGCCGGAAGACTCCGGCGACTTCTACATGTTGCTCTATATATTCTGACTCCAACCCTGGAGAAGCTCTCCCGAAGCCGCCCAAAGGTCAGTGTCAGTGGCAAACGTCATCGTGCGAAACAAATCGCCAACGCGACCCGTACAACTGAGCCGCGCTTTCGTCATCACCCATGCAATTTGAGTACCAAACACAAAGACTCACCGTTCACCACTTAGCTGAAGACAACTGGATCACCTTGCAACATCTTGCTCTCGTGAAAGCGAAAAAAATTGAACGTTTGACGATTTACAACAGCTGCTGACGCAAACAGCCCTATTCCACAGGCCAGCATCTCACCCCACGATGCTTCGGCCATCCACAACTGTTCGTCCCTTTGAGCCCTGATCGCGTCAGGAGTCCGCCCCCCATCCGCTGGATCCTCGGCATGGCCGGCGCCGGCGCCAACAAGGCCGAGGGCGTCCGCCTCCTCAAGCTCACCGCCGAGCAGGGCCACTACCTCGCCCCCTTCGCCCGTCCATGCTCGCCGTCGGGGAGCTACGCGACGGCCGCACCCAGGAAGGCAAGGCCATCCTCTTCGGCCTTGCACAGGAGTTCCCCCAGAACACCCTCTACCAAGGCGAGGTCGCCAGACTACACTAACGTTGCACCTCCCCTCACGTGAAATCCAACACGCAAATCCCCGCAGCGTGTAACCTTGATGTATCGATCACTCGCACATCCACGAGCCCGCTCTCGGGCACGCAGTTGTATATTGTCTACTCAATTAACTAAACCCCGTTCCATGCAGCACAACTTCAAGTAAGCACAAAGGGTTCTCATAAGCATGCGCATCGCATCTGTCGGCACGGCCTATCCACCTCATCGCTACTCCCAGGCAGCAATCTCAGAAGCACTTACGGCGCGCTGGCAGGACAGAATGGAAGAGCCCCGGCTGATCAACCGCCTCTTCGTCAACTGCGGCGTCGACTTCCGCAACCTCGTCTTCCCCCTCGATGTCTATGAGAACCTCTCCGGCTTCGGCCCCACCAACGATGCCTGGATCGTAGCCGCCGTCGAACTCGGTCAAAAGGCCGTCACCACCGCCCTCAACCGCATCGGCCTCAGCCCTGAGGACATCTCCGCCATCTTCTTCGCCTCCGTCACCGGCATCGCCAGCCCCACCATCGACGCCCGCCTCATCAACCTCATGCCCTTCCCCACCAGCATCAAGCGCACCCCCATCTTCGGTCTGGGCTGCGTCGCAGGTGCCGCTGGCATCTCCCGCGCGTCAGACTACGTCCGCGCCTTCCCCAAACAGTACGCCCTCCTCCTCTCCGTCGAGCTCTGCTCCCTCACCTGGCAGGACAACGACCAGTCCATCGCCAACCTCATCTCCTGCGGCCTCTTCGGCGACGGCGCCGCCGCGGTCATCATTGCCGGCAGCGAAACCCCACTCGCAAAAAAAACCTGCCCATGCAGCGGTCCAAGCATCCTCGACACCCGCTCCACCTTCTATCGCGACACCGAACACATCATGGGCTGGAGCATCGGCGACATGGGCTTCAAGATCGTCCTCTCCCCCGACGTCCCCAAGGTCGTCAACGAGCATCTTCGCGGCAACGTTGAGTCCTTTCTCACCGACAACAGTCTAACCCTTGATGACATCTCGAGCTACATCTTCCACTCCGGCGGTCCCAAAGTCCTGGAAGCCATGGAGACCACTCTCAACCTTCCCGAGAACGCCCTCGAACCCTCCTGGCGCAGCCTCCGCGAAGTCGGCAATCTCTCCGCCGCCTCTGTCCTTGCCGTCCTTGAAGACGTCCTCGTCAACTCGCCCGGCAAACCAGGAACCTACAGCATCCTCGCGGCCATGGGCCCTGCCTTCTGTTCGGAGCTCGTACTGCTCCAGTGGTAGCTCCAGTAGAAAATCTCAAATTGCTTAGTTGAACGGCACGGCTGAATCTACTCCAGATTCAGCCGTGCGTCGCTCAGCGCGTCGAGAGCAATGCGGCCTCGGCCGCGGTTCGCCGCACCTCCAAACCAGAACATCATCCTTCTGTCAGTTCCTCGTCTTCTATTTGTCACTTGCTTGTAAGCACTGCACTTCTTCTTACTGCTGCAGCGTCAAACTTTACAGAGGACGCCGTTTTTCTATGCTCTTTCGCACTCCCTCAACACAATCGGATGTCGCCATCGTCGGCGCTGGCCCCGCCGGCCTGTCATGCGCAATCGCCGCCGCCAACCAGGGTCTTCAGGCCGAGATCATCGACGCCATGCAGCCAGGCATCGACAAAGCCTGCGGCGAAGGCCTCATGCCCGACTCCCTCGCCGCCCTGGCCACCCTCGGCTTCGACCTGAATCAAGACCTCCGCCAAATCGAAACCGCCCCCCTTCGTGGCATCCGATTCATTGGCGACCACACCTCTCCCGCCCACACCACCGAAGCCGCCTTCCCCGAAGCCCCCGGACGCGGCGTCCGACGCACCATCCTCCACCGGCTTTTGCTCAACCGCGCCGCCGCCCTAGGAGTCCGTTTCCACTGGGAAAACTCCGTCCAGAGCATCACTCAATCCGCCGACAGCACCCTCGTCCACACCAACCGCCAGACCCTGCGCGCCCGCTACCTCATCGGAGCCGACGGCCACCAATCCCGCATCGCCAAATGGGCTGGCCTCGAAAAATCCTCCACCCACTCCCGCCGCATCGGCCTCCGCCAGCACTACGCCGTCACCCCCTGGACCGACTTCGTCGAGGTCTACTGGAGCGACCACGGCCAGGCCTACGTCACCCCTATCTCCTCCAGCGAAGTATGTGTCGCCTTCATCTCGAACGCCAAACTCCCCAGTTCAGCCGAAGCCTTGAAGTACTTCCCCGCCCTCGCCCATCACCTCGCTTCTGCCCAGCCCAACGGCACTCCCCGCGGCTCCATCACTCTCGGTCGCACTCTCCGCCGCGTCGCCACCGGCAATATCGCCCTCATCGGCGACGCCTCCGGCTCGGTCGACGCCGTCACTGGCGAAGGCATGGCCCTCTGCTTCCGCCAGGCCGCTGCGCTGTCTCTCGCGCTCAAATCCAACGACCTCCCCGCCTACCAGCAAGCTCATCGCGGCATTCAGCGCATGCCCGCCCTCATGTCCCGCGGTTTGCTCCTCATGGACCGCTCTCCCCGCCTCCGCGCCCGTACTCTCAGCACCTTCGAACGCAACCCTAAGCTCTTCTCCCGCCTCCTCCACGTGCACATCGGACACTCCCCAATGCAGTTCTTCGGCTTCGACGGCCTCCTTGCCACTGGCCTGCACATCCTGACAAGCTAAACTTGTTCCTTATCGGGATCACTCGCTTTACACTGGCATATGCCTCCCTGTAAGTTGGGTTAACCCGAAGGAAGTCGAAACTCCATGGACGACATCGCCACCCGCTGCATTACCATCATCGCCAACTCGAAGAACATTCCTGCGGACACCATCACCCTTGCCAGCACCTTCGACGAGCTCAACGTCGACTCCCTCGACAAGATCAACATCTCCTTCGAGGTCGAGGAGGCCTTCGCCATCGAAATCCCCGACGAAGCCCTCAGCACCCTCAAAACGGTAGGCGACATGGTCGAAGGCGTCACCCGCCTCCGCGCCGCCCACGCCCCCACCGCCATCACCAACTCCTAGTCTGACTGGTTTGCGTCGCAGTCTCACCGCGATCGACCCCGCCCATCCGAAAACCCACCTCTCCTCCAAACCTGCCATCCTGAGCCAAGCCAGCGAGATCACCGGTAAACAACACACCCACGCGCCTCAAGATCGCCGATCCAGGAAGGTAACTCCAGAGAGCTCACCCAACGCAGATCCAGCTTCTCTAACTTGGGCAGTTCAGCAATCGCCGCAGGCAAAGATGTCACCGGATTGCCGCGAAGATCAAGCTGCCGCAACTCCCGAAGCCCCTCGATCGAGCCAGGCAGCGTCGCCAGCTCGTTGTTCCGCAGATGCAGTTCCCGCAGATGAGAGAGGGTGGCGATGCAATCCGGTATCGTCGAGAGCCGATTGTCTGTCACGCGAAGCTCGATCAGTTCCGACATCCCACAGATCGATTCAGGAAAGATAGACAAGGCATTCTCACTGATATTCAGATACCGGAGCCTCTTCAACCGCTCCAACGACGACGGCAGTGATGTCAGTCGATTGTCGTGAAGATAAAGAAAATCGCTCAATCCCGCGATATTGCCGAGACTCTCCGGCACCTGCGTAAGATCGTTGTGGCCAAGATCCAGCATGCGCAGGCCACTCAAATCACCCACACGTTCTGATATCTCCGTAAGGCCGTTATCCGCCAGGATCAGGGCCTCGAGTTCCGTTTGGTCCCACACCGCGTCTGGAACCCGTCCAGATGTTTCTTCCATAAATTCAAAACGACGCCGCGCGGTTCGGACATGATCGCCATGGTACTCAACCAACGCTCTCTCATCCTCCTATAATCATTAATTGATGGCGCACCACTTAGGAGAAGCAGTGAATCGTGTCGTAGTCACCGGCCTCGGTTGCATCACCCCAATCGGCAACACCGTCCCAGACTTCCACACCGCGCTCTTATCCGGAGCCACCGGCATCGCCCCATTCCCTCCCTTCCCCGAAGCCCCCGGCGAAACTCAGGGCCTCCGCTTCACCCAATCCGCCCGTGTCAAAGACTTCGACGCCCGCCAGCACCTCGACTCGGGCATCGTCGTCTCCACCGACCGCACCACCCACTTCGCCATCGTCGCCGCCCGTCAGGCCGCGCTCGAGTCCCAGATCACCACCCACCACGCTCCGGAAAAAATCGCCATCATCGTCGGCTGCGCCTGCGGTGGCCGTCAGGCCGAAGAGACCGAGACAATCAAGCTCTACGCTCGCGACGCCCGCGTCCATCCCCTCACCGTCATCCGCACCATGGCCAGCGCGGGAGCCAGCAACATCTCCATCGACCAGAAGATCACCGGCCCCACCCTCAACATCTCCACCGCCTGCTCCTCCGCAACCCACGCCATCGGCCTCGCCTTCCACATGATCCGTTCAGGAATGGTCTCCGCAGCCATCGCCGGCGGCCACGAAGCCCCTCTCACCTTCGGCTTCCTCCGCGCCTGGGACTCGATGCGCGTCGTCTCCCCCACCCAATGCCGTCCCTTCTCCGCCGACCGCGACGGCATGACCATCGGCGAAGGCGCAGCCATGCTCACCCTCGAAACCCTCGAATCCGCGCGAGCCCGCCACGCCACCATCTACGCCGAAATCGTCGGATTCGGCTTCTCCGCCGACGCCAGCCACATCACCCAGCCCCACGCCGAAGGCGCAGCCAGCGCCATGCGCCAGGCCCTCGCCGACGCCGGCGCCACACCCGAAGAAGTCGGCTACATCAGCGCCCACGGCACCGGCACCCAGGCCAACGACTCCACCGAAGCCGCCGCCATCCACCAGGTCTTCGGCCCCCGCGCCTCGCACATCCCCGTCAGCTCCACCAAATCCCTCCACGGCCACTCCATCGGAGCCAGCGGTGCTCTCGAAGCCCTCGCCACTATCCTCGCCCTGCACGAGAGCCTCCTCCCCGCCAACACCGGCGTCACCCAAATCGACCCCACCCTCGACCTCGACGTCATCCTCGAATCCCCCCGCAAAGCATCTCCCCAACTAGCCCTTAGCAACTCCCTGGCCTTCGGCGGCCTAAACGCCGTCCTCGCCTTCCGACCCATCTAAATCAATCCACCGCCAGACGCAGTACCCACCTGCTTACTTGTGCAGCACCGTCACTTACGGCTAGCCTTGAAGCATGAAACACCGATACCTCCGGGCTCTCCCCCTCCTGCTCCTCTTCATCACAGTCACCCTCCACTCCCAGGCCAAACTCGCCATCTACGGCACCGTAGGTGGAGAAAAAAGCGCCGTCACCAACACATCCTGGACCCTCGCCGGAACCGCCGGCTTCTACGTCGGCCTCAAAAAATTCGGACCTCTGAACCTCTCCGTAGATGCCCGCGCCGATCTGTCCAGCAACCAAAACAGCGGCCTCGTCGGCCCCCGCCTGGCCGTCAAACTCCCCGCCTTTCCCATCAAGCCTTACGGAGAGTTCCTCATCGGCTTCTCCGACTACAGCAGAACCGGCGCAGGTCTCAAAGACGCCAACCAGTTCGCCGCCCGCTACGTCCTCGGCGCCGACATGACCATCCTTCCCCACATCGACTGGCGCATCGCCGACTTCAGCTACGACCTCGAAAGCTTAGGCCCTGACGATCACGCCAAAACCCTCTCCTCCGGCCTCGTCATACGCCTCTAACAACCCAGGAGATCATCCGGTATACCGGCACCAGATATCATAGCGACCAGATGATCTCCGTCCTCATCCTCACCATCCCCTTCTCCAGCTCAAATCAAAAATCGATGCGAAATCCGCTTCAAACCGGCCTCCGCGGCTCCGGCTTCGCGTCGATCATCAGCGCCGCACTCAAAGCGCTCGCCACCGCCAGCCCAACCGCAACCCACCCCACAACCTCGTACGCCGCGACAAACGACTCATCGATCACTCGTCTCACTCGACCGTCCCCTGTCTGCATCCCGGCCAGCTTCGCCCGCTGCGACTCCACTTGCGCCCGCTCCTCCTCTGGAATCGCCAGCCCATCCAGCCCCCGGCTCAGATGGCGGTCAAACGTGGATACAAATACAAACCCCAGCACCGCAATCGCCAGCAGGCCAGCCACCCGCGACACCGCATTGTTGATCCCCGACGCAACCCCGGCCCTGCTCTGATCGATCGAACTCATCACCGCCGTCGTCAACGGCGCCACGCTCACTGCCATCCCAAAACCCAGCACCACCACCGCCGGAAACACCGATGACCAGTAGGATCTATCCAGACCGATCCGCACCATAAGCGCAAAACCGACCGCCGCAATCAATGGCCCGACAATCAGGGGCAGCCGCGCTCCATACCGCACGATCAACCCGCCCGACCACCGCGATAGCACGAACATCAATACGATCCATGGCAGCAGCGCCGCCCCCGCCTGCGTCGGAGAATAGTGCTGCACCTGGATCAGATCCAGCGGCAGAAAAAACAAAACGCCGCTCAGCGCCGCATACAGCAACAACGTCAGCAGGTTGGCTCCGCGAAACGTGCGCGATCGAAACATCTCCAACGGAAGCATCGGCTCCTTCGATCGATCTTCCACCACGAAGAAGCAGACGATGGCACACACTCCAATAACGCCGCCAACAACAGCGCGCTCAACCCCGCGCTGCGCTTCAATCAAGCCAAACGTAACTCCGCACAAACCGACCGTAGCCAGCACCGCGCCCCACACATCCAGCCGTTGCTTCCTGTCCTCCGTCCGGCTCTCCGGCACCCGCGCCAAGGCCACCACGACCACCGCAGCCGCCAGCGGCAGGTTCATGAAGAAGACCCACCGCCACGACAAGTGTTGGATCAACCACCCTCCCAGCACCGGCCCCACTGCGCTCGTCATCACGGTGAATCCCGACCATGTGCCGATCGCGCGCCCACGCTCCTCCGCGCAGAACGACGAACTAATCAGCGCCAGGCTCCCCGGCACCAGCAGCGCGCCCCCAATCCCCTGCACCCCCCGCGCCACAATCAACTCACGTATTCCGGTCGCCATCCCGCACCACGTCGAAGCTGCCGCAAACGCCACTACTCCCACGACAAAGATCTTTCGCCGCCCATACAGATCGCCCAGCGATCCCCCCACTAGCAGCAGCGCCGCAAGAAACAGGGCGTACGCCTCGACCACCCACTGCACATCCGTCCCAGTGGCATTCAGCTCCCTCTGGAGCGCCGGCAACGCAAGGTTTACTACCGTTCCATCGATAAACACCATGCTCGATCCGAGAATGGTCGCCACCAGCACCCACACCCCGGCGTTCGTCCTCACTGGCGAGGCGGCCGCATGGCGGATCGCACCATCATCACAAGGCAGTTTGGCAGAGCTGGACATCGCGACACCCTCCGGGCAGACCCGCGCAACGCCGATCATACCCCGCACGAAAGACTTCACGCCGCAACCCGCGCCGGTCAAAAGCGCCCAAACCACCAGATCCCGCGATACCATAGCCACCAGATGATCTCCGTCCTCATCCTCACCTACAACGAGCAGCGCGACCTACCCGACTGCCTCGCCAGCGTCTCCTGGTCCGACGACATCCACGTCTTCGACTCCCACAGCACCGACGCCACCATCGAAATCGCGAAAGCCGCCGGCGCCCACACCCACACCCGCACCTTCGACGACTACGCCACCCACCGCAATGCCGCCCTCGCCACCATCCCCTTCAAGTACCCCTGGGTCTTCCTCCCCGACGCCGACGAGCGCCCCACGTCCGAGCTCTCCCGCGAGATGCAGCAACTCATCCTCGCCGCTCCCAGTGAAATCGCGGCCTTCCGCGTCCGCCGTCGCGACTTCCTCTTCGACACCTGGCTCAAGCACGCCCAACTCTCGCCGTACTACATCCGCCTCGTCCGCCCCGAACGCGCCCACTACACCCGCGCCATCAACGAAGTCCTCGAAGTCGACGGCCCCATCGCCAGCCTCAGCTACCCCCTCGACCACTTCCCTTTCTCCAAGGGCATCGCCAAGTGGGTCGAGAAGCACAACCTCTACTCCACCATGGAAGCGCGATTGATCGCCCGCAACCAGGGCCTGCAAAACCCATCCCTGCGCACTGCCCTTCGCGACCCCGACTTCCACACCCGCCGCCTCCACCAGAAGGCTCTTTTCTACCGCATGCCCGGCCGCCCGCTCCTCAAGTGGCTCTACATGATGTTCGCGCGCGGAGCCATCCTTGACGGCACAGCCGGCCTCACCTACGCCACCCTGCAAGCCTTCTACGAGTACCTCATCGTCATCAAGACGAAGGAACTCCGCCGCGGCGGAGCCTGACCTGAACCGTTTAGCCCAAGCCGCAACCACGCAACCACCCGAGCTCGCGATCACACCCCCGCCCCAACGCCTCGCACACCGGGGCAATCCCGTCGCGCGGCGCACCGATCGCAAGCTACAGCAGTTTTACTGAAGTCACCGTAATCGTGTCGCCCTTAACATCGCCGCTGACGTCCACCCGCAGATGGTCCGTCTTGGAGGAAGCCTTCAGCTGTTCGACGATCTTTGCGTTACCGTCCGCGTCGAACTTCAGGAACTTCTTGTCCGCCGTGATAATGCCAAAACCGCTCTTCTCGCAAGCCAGCGCGCATTCGCGAGTGTGCGAATCCGCATCCGCGGCCACCTTCTTCGAACAGGCCACGTCGACGACCGAGACATCGTTGAAGGTTTGTGTAGCAGCCAGCGCTGGCGCCGCCATCAGACCAAAAGCAAGTAGAGTAGCAAGTATCTTCATCATGGTCTCCATTTCATCTTTACAAAGTTGAATGGTTACAACCTAGCAGCCAACAGCTTCTCAGGGCCATCAGTCTAACTCCAGCGGAAGGATTTGTAACCCTTTCCACCCCTGGGCGCTCTATCAGGCGTGAGCAACTTGTGGGATCGGCCGTAGACTCCCCCTAAACCGGCCACTTCCACTCTCGAATCTCCTTGCTGTCGATCCCGTTCTCATGCGCATAGTTCACGCTCGCGATAATCTGATCCTTCAGCCACTCCTTCGTATGCGCCGCCGTCAACTGTAGTCGCGGCACGCGATCGATCACGTCAATTGCCAAATCGAATCGATCGATCTGATTCAAAATCGCCAGCTCCAGCGGCGTATTGATATTCCCCTTCTCCTTATATCCCCGCACATGAAAATTCTCATGATTCGTCCGCCGGTACGTCAGCTTATGAATCAACGAAGCATAGGCGTGAAAGTTAAAGATCACCGGCTTGTTCCTGGTAAACAAGCTATCAAACTCCCACGACGAGAGCCCGTGCGGATGCTCCTCCTCCGGCATCAACCGGAAAAGATCCACCACATTCACAAACCGAATCTTCAAATCCGTGCACCGCTCCCGCAGAATCGCCACTGCAGCCAGCGCCTCTTCCGTAGGAATATCTCCCGCGCACGCCATCACCACATCGGGCTCCTCACCCGCGTCGTTACTGGCGAAATCCCATATCCCAATCCCCTTCGTGCAATGCGTTACCGCCGCATCCATATCCAGATACTGCAGGTGTTCCGCCTTATCCGCCACAATCACATTCACATAATTGGAGCTGCGCAGACAATGGTCCCCCACGCTCAGCAGACAGTTCGCATCCGGCGGCAGATAAATCCTCGTCACCTCCGGGCTCTTGTTCGTCACCACATCCAGAAACCCCGGATCCTGATGGGTAAATCCGTTATGGTCCTGCCGCCACACCAGCGAAGTAATCAGCAAATTAATCGACGAGATCGGCGCCCTCCATCGCAACTCCAGCTTGCTCTTCTCCAGCCACTTCGCATGCTGGTTGAACATCGAGTCGATGATGTGCACGAACGATTCATACGTCGAAAAAAATCCATGTCGCCCCGTCAGCACATAGCCTTCGAACCAACCCTCCAGCGTATGCTCGCTCAAAATCTCCATCACCCTGCCATCGCGCGCAAGATCACCGCCATCCGCATCCTCCGGCAGCATCTTCGCCATCCACGTCTTGCCACTCGCCTCATAGATCACCTGCAATTTATTCGAAGCCGTCTCATCCGGCCCGAACACGCGGAAGTTCGTCATGTTCTGTTTCATCGCATCCCGCAAAAATCCTCCGAGCACAAAGGTCGACGAAACTCTGACCTGACCCGGCTTCTCCACCTTCACCGCATAGTCGCGAAAGTCCGGCAGCTCCATCGGCTTACGCAGTAGCCCGCCATTCGCATGCGGATTCCCGCTGATCCTCCGCTGTCCCACCGGAGCCATCTCCCTAAGCTCCGCAATCAACTTACCCGACTCATCGAACAGCTCCTCCGGCTTGTAACTCCGCATCCACTTCTCAACCAGCTTCAAATGTTTCGGATTCGTCTTCGGATCCAGAACCGGCATCTGATGCGCGCGCCACGAGCCCTCCAGCTTGTGCCCATCAATCTCCTTCGGACAAGTCCACCCCTTCGGCGAACGCAGCACAATCATCGGCCACCGTGGTCTCTCCGGCACCGTACCTTTAGGCGCACTTCGAGCAGCAGTCTGGATCGCGCGAATCTCCTTCACGCAATCCTCCATCACCCCAGCCATCAGCTGATGCATTGTCGCGGGATCGTCGCCCTCAACAAAATGCGGAGTCCATCCATATCCTTTGAACATCCACTCCAGCTCCTCCGGCGAAATCCGCGCCAGCACGGTAGGGTTCGCTATTTTGTAACCATTAAGGTGAAGTATTGGCAGCACCGCTCCATCCCGCACCGGATTCAGAAATTTATTCGAGTGCCACGAAGTAGCCAGCGGCCCCGTCTCCGCCTCGCCATCCCCCACCACCACCGTCACAATCAGATCAGGATTATCGAACGCAGCACCAAACCCATGCGACAGGCTGTATCCCAACTCGCCGCCTTCGTGAATCGACCCCGGTGTCTCCGGCGTACAGTGGCTCCCGATTCCACCCGGAAAAGAAAATTGTCGAAAGAACTTCTGCATTCCCGCAACGTCTTCACTCTTATCCGGATACACCTCCGAATAAACTCCCTCCAGATAACTATTCGAAAGCGTCGCCGGTGCCCCGTGTCCCGGCCCCGAAAGATAAATCAAATCCAGATCGTACTTCTTGATCAGCCGATTCAGATGTACCCACGTAAACGTCTGTCCCGGGTCCGACCCCCAGTGCCCCAGCAACCGGTTCTTAATATGCTCCACCTTCAACGGCTCCCGCAGCAGCGGATTCTCCAGCAGATAAAGCATGCCCACGCAAAGATAGTTGCAAGCCCGCCAGTACGCATCCATCTTCCGCAACTCCTCCGCCGTCAAAGCCTGCCCCTTCGATCCGCCAGCCTGCTCGCTCTTCGCCACCTTCGTAGACTTACCGCTCATCCGTGCCTCCTCGTACCGTGCTCTACCGTTGTCGTTGCTATCGCTGGTGTTTTCATCAGCGCATCGGCCAAAATCGTCGTCATCCTCAACCTAGTGAAGGATCCCCGCATTTTGTCGTTGTTTGTTTTACGTCGTCAGCTGTTTTTGAAAAGTTGCGACGTATGTACCAAAGTTCACAGTTCTCGAAAAGCTTCTAACCCTCAGCCCCAGCCATGCCATAAACATGCAAAGCGATCATCCAATCCTCTTTAGCCGGAACGACGAGAACCGCCGCCACTGAGTCAGATGCACTCAATCGCCGCACCGCATCGCCCTTCACCTCATTCAACGCAGAATTCATCGAAATCCCCATATCCTCCAACCCGCCGGCAATCTCAGCCCGAGACCGCGCATCATGCTCACCGATCCCCCCTGCAAACACCACCGCATCCACGCCACCCATCAGCGCAACAAATCCACCTACCGCCTTCTTCACACTCCGCGTAAAGATCTCCACCGCCAGCCTCGCCCGCGAATCTCCTTTGCCTGCCGCCTCCCGTACCGCCTTCATGTCATTCGGCATCCCCGACAGCGCCACCATCCCCGAATCATGGTTCAGCATCTTCTCCAGCTTCTCCACCTGATCGCCCTTCATCTGTCGCAGCAGATACAGCATCAACCCCGGATCAAGATCCCCCGGTCGCGTCCCCATCACCACGCCACCGGTCGGCGTCAGCCCCATCGTCGTATCGACGGAGCACCCATCCACCACCGCCGTCACGCTGCACCCACTCCCAAGATGTGCAATCACCATCCGCCGCGGAAACTGCATCGTCTTCTCCGCCCGCAACTGCCGCACAATCGACTCGCAGCTCAACCCATGAAACCCATACCGCCGCACGCCGCGCTCGCGGAACTCCGCCGGCAACGGATACGTCGTCGCCGCCTCCGGCATCGTCTGGTGAAACACCGTATCAAAGCACGCATAGTGCGCCACATCAGGAAACTTCTGCATCATCTCCTTGATCACTTCAATCACCGCCGGATCATGCAGAGGCGCAAACACCACCGCCTCCTCCAGATCCTTCAGCACCTCATCGGTAATCTTCTGGTGCCGATCCAGCTTCGCCCCCGGATGCACCACGCGATACCCCACCGCCTCCACCTTCGGCAACCCGGACCCACTCACCGCTTCTACCACCAGCCCAATCGCCTCCACCGGCGTCTCGGCCTTCACCTCCGCACGTCCCTTACTCAAATCCCGCCCGTCGGCATCACGAAATTTGAACCCTCCCTTCACCCCGCCAATCCCGGTCACCTCACCCTCAACCAAAGACTGAGCCTCACCCACCCCCGCGTCGAAGATCGAAAACTTGATCGACGAAGACCCGCTATTGATCACCAATATATGCACGTCACCTCTCGACCAAACCACGAACCACTAAATTACACCCGCACCGTTGCCCCTCGATAAATCTTTCCCATAGCCTTCTCCAGCCGCCGCTTGTTTCGTCGCCCTCCGTTCACGTCGACCTCCGTCTTACATCGTCATCACTTTTACGTCGCCATCAGTTTTTTACGTCGCCACCAGCTTTTTCCGTTGCCACCAATTTTTTGATGTCGTCATCCTGAACGCAGTGAAGGATCCCCGCATTAAGTCGTTGCCTGTTCCTGTCGTTGCCTGTTACGCCGCTTTCGAAATCAGCCCACCGTCAGTTCCGAGCACGATACAGTAGTGCGACGGGAGTCGATCCTTGCCACAGGCGCCGCAAAGACAATCCAGACGAATCGTAAGCATCCAGGTCTGTCGAGGCCTGGCCGCCATGCTCGTCGTGCTCGCCCATCTCCACGGCATCGAAAGAAAATACTGCACCACCGACCACATGCTCCCCTTCGAGCACGGCGCTCTAGGCATCGATCTCTTCTTCGTCATCAGCGGCATCGTCATCGCCTCCGTCACCACAGACAAATTCGGCAGCACCCGCAACGCCGCCATCTTCCTCTACCACCGCCTCGCCCGCATCTTCCCCATCTTCTGGATCTACACCACCATCACCCTCATCGCCCGCAGCTTCAACCCACTAGCCACTGCAACAGCCCCCGAGCACCCAGTCAACCTCTTCGCCTCCTATCTGCTCATCCCAACCCACCTCCCCATGCTCCTCCTGCAGGGCTGGACCCTCTCCTATGAGCTCTACTTCTACTTCGTCTTCTTCCTGCTCCTACTCCTCGCCCCACAACGCATCGCCCCCTGGCTCCTCGCTCTATGGGGCATTGCTGTAGTCGGCCTCAAGCTATGGATCGGACTCTCCCCTCACGCTCCGATCAACGTCCTCATCAGCCCCTCGGTCCTGGAGTTCCTCGCCGGCTGTCTCCTCTTCCACCTCTACCGCCGCTCCCGCCTCCACCCGGCCGCCGGCATCCTCCTCGTCGTCGCTGCCTTTCTCTGGCTCGCCGCAATCCTCATCTATACCAGCCACGCCCACCCCGGTCAGCCAACCTGGATAGAAGACGCCCCTTGGCTAAAGATCTTCCTCTACGGCACCTTTGCCATCCTCCTTCTGCTCGGTGCCATCGAACTCGAGCGCACCGCCCTCATCCGCTACTTCCCTCTCCTCGCCTCCATCGGCGACTGGTCCTACTCCATCTATCTCTCCCACCTCCTCGTCCTCGAACTCATCGGCCGCCTCGCCTTCCGCATCCTCCCCCACAACACCAACTCCATCCTCATCATCACCCTCATCAGCCTTCCCTCCACCATCGTCGTCGGCTATCTCAGCTACACCTGCCTCGAACGCCCCCTCATGACCCGCCTCTACAAACCAACGCAACGCCAGCCCGCTGTCTCAATGAAATAGGCGCACGACCCGCGCCCCAAAAAATAAAGTTGAAAACCCTGTCCCACATTCAGCTTCCACAAAAGTGACTGCATCTCGACCACGTTTTGCCACACATTTCACCACAACTTCACCACAAAAACATGACACCAAATCGCCAAAAACCCAGCAAACACGCGAATCCACCACGCCAATTTTTTTTCTGCCGGCAAACCGAAAATTCCACCCCGAAGCACCGCGAAAAACCTGACCCATCCCCTCCGAAGATTCCCGAACCCGCAGCTCCCAACCACCCCTCCCCCAAAAGTCCCACACCCTCTCCTGAGCAAAATCCCACCCAGCCATCTAAACTCAGATCATGTGTGGAATTGTTGGTTACATCGGCCCCCAGCCTGTAGTCCCCGTCATCATTGAAGGCCTGCGCCGCCTCGAATACCGCGGCTACGACTCCGCCGGCATCGCCGTAGCCGGAGGCCCCGCAGGCCTGCTCCTCCGCCGCGCTCCCGGCAAGCTCCGCAACCTCGAAACCGTCATCGCCGACTCGCCCCTCCACGGCTCCTTCGGCATCGGTCACACCCGCTGGGCCACCCACGGCCGCCCCACCGAAGAAAACGCCCACCCCCACCGCGACGGCAGCGGCACCCTCGTCGTCGTCCACAACGGCATCGTCGAAAACTATCTCACCCTCAAGAACGCCCTCATCGCCAAGGGCCACAAGTTCGTCTCCGAGACCGACACCGAGATCATCGCCCACCTCATCGAAGACGAGCTCAACCTAGCCGCCGGAGCCAAGCGCAACGGCATCCAGACCGCCGCCGAAGCCAACGCTGCCGAAGCCGTCCTCACCCTCACGAAACCCGCGATCCCCCTCGAAGAAGCCGTCCGCCGCGCCGTCAAGCGCATCACCGGAGCCTTCGCCATCGGCGTCCTCTCCGCGCACGAGCCCAACAAACTCGTCGCCGCCCGCATGGGCCCACCTGCCGTCATCGGCATCGGCGACGGCGAATACTTCCTCGCCTCCGACGTCCCCGGCATCCTCCACCACACTCGCAACATCCACTTCCTCGCCGACGGCGAACTAGCCGTCCTCACCAACGAAGGCGTGCACCTCACCGACTTCGACGGCAAGCCCATCCCCTTAAAAGTCCAGCGCATCACCTGGGACCCCATCCAGGCCGAAAAAGCCGGCTACAAGCACTTCATGCTCAAGGAGATCAACGAGCAGCCCCGCGCCATCCGCGACACCACCCTCGGCCGCGTCTCCCTCGACACCGGCCACGTCTTCCTCGAGGCCATGCAGATCACCGACGACGACCTCCGCAACGCCAGCCAGATCACCATCGCCGCCTGCGGCACCAGTTGGCACGCCGGCCTCGCCGGAAAGTTCATGATCGAGCGCCTCGCCCACCTCC
>Ga0209624_10000151_pt1 | contig 63816 bp, 38 predicted proteins | sample JacPinW_OM2H0_O1_FD_188565 | JGI IMG/M metagenome (GOLD analysis project Ga0209624, IMG submission 188565) | Forest soil microbial communities from Algoma, Ontario, Canada - Jack Pine, Ontario site 1_JW_OM2H0_O1 (SPAdes) (version 2) | ecosystem: Environmental > Terrestrial > Soil > Boreal... | reverse complement strand
ACAGCTAGAAACCCTCAAATAAGAGGTCAATTATTCAGTTTTGCAATCTTAGGATTCGCTTTAGCTGAAGCTACTGGGTTATTCTCTTTAATGATTGCTTTCTTATTATTATATTCTTAATTTTATTAAGAAATATTTAATAATTTTTAACAATTAATTTAAATATATCATCTTACTTGAATTAAATAAATTAATTAAAATAATTTATTAATTTATATATTTACCCCCTATTAATTTTAATTTTAGATTATAAAGTATAAAAGACATTTATCATTTTAATAAATTTTTATTTTTGATTTTATATTTAAAATAAATATAAGAAAGGCGGGGGTAACGAATCCTTAATCAAATTTTATCTACTTTGTAACCAAACCTCAAATTAAATCTTATTTTAATTAATATTTATTGATTAATTTAATAATTCTATTTTTTTTAAGAGTTTAAGATAAAAATCCATCTTCATTAAAAAATTCATATTTAAAGTTACAGGTATATATTTGTTATTAACCAAAGTTTTGTTAGGTTTAAATGAAATAGATGTTTTTAATTGGTTTTTAATGTTAATATTTAAGCTACTAAGATTTTAATAAAAACTAGCTGGAGAGTTTTTTCAATTACTACCCTATTAGCTATTTTATCAATTTCTTCTCAAGTTAGACTATTTCTTTCTACACCTGAGAATACTGAATGAGTTAAACCATTTGGATCAATAAAACCATATATTTTAATACTTAAAATTAAGCTTTTTCAATAAAACCTCCATTTAATTCATCTTTCATTAAACCCAAATCATTACCAATTGAGTGTTGAGGTAATTCTTTATCAACAAAGATTGAGTCCGTATCAGTGTAAAATACCTTTAAATCCGTAATTGTTTTATATTTCATCATTTCAATTCTAGCATAAGATATAACTGCTGCTGCTATTACAACATGAGATATAACATTCCTAAAGCTAGTTAACAAATTTAAATTAGTAGCTAATTTAATTTCATTAATTAATTCGTAATCTAAATTACTACTCATTAAAATTGTTGAAATTTGATCTTTTATATTAATTTCAGAAAATATAGTAAAACTTTCGTAGTATTGCATTAAATCTTTTTTATAAACATTTTTAGTTTCAATTAAAGTTTTCTCTTCTTCCCAAAATATCTATATAATTGATTTAAATGCATATTAGTAAATAATCTTAATGCACCCGCCTCAAAACACCTTTCTTATATTTATTTTTTGTTTTTAATATTAAATAGATATTAAATATAATTTTATAGAATAAAAGATTTAAAAGCAGAGCAAAGGATAATATTTAATTATATTTATCCTTCTGAATAGACTTAAAATATTTTATTTAATAGTAAATTCTAAGATCACTAACTAATTAAATTAATATTGAATTTAGACTTTGTAACATAAAAGCATAATTAAATTATAAATAAAACAACAAAATGAATACACAAAAAAATTTAAATATTAATTTAAGTTCTATCCTTGGTTTATCTCTATTAAGAAAACATATAAATAAAAAAAAAGAAATAACTGATATCTCTGTAGAAAATATGATACAAAGTTATAAGGAAATAGAATTAGAAATTAAAAAATTTGCAAGTATTAAAAAAGCTAAAATAGCATCACAAACGATAATTGAATTAAGTGATAAAATAGTTAATATTAATAAATCTCAATTAAATTTATTAAATAAAAATCAATTTAATTTAAATTTCTCTAATTCAGCAAATTTAAATAATTTAAATAATGAATTGACTAAAACCAAATCAAATGAAAAAAATTCAATATTAATGAATGAACATCAATATATCAGATTACTTAGTCCCTTTAATTCTAAATTAGCAAGTTATACTAATCATATTTATACATTTACTAATAGACCCTTTAAACAAATAAATAAAAATTTAAATAATATTTATATAATATGTAAATCAGCCTTTCTTATTATGTCCTGTATAATAAGTAAACCAATAGTATTAATTAATCCAAATTTAATAAAAATTGTATTATTTTTTTATTGAAAACCTTTAAGAACCAAATATTACAATAGTAATTTACATTCTAAATTTTTAATATTATATTATAATAAATTAGAAAAATTAGTTAATTTATTAGGTAAATTATTTAAAAAAGAAGTAGAATTAGAATTAATAAGAATTTATTCCCCACAAAATGAAAGTAATATATTAGCTAATCTTATTGGTATATTAAGTAATTTTATTAAGTTTAGACATATTCATATGAAATTATTTAAAGTAAGTAAAACTAAAAATCTTAATAAAGGATTTACTAATAGATTTAGTAATAATAAAATACCTTCTTTTTTATCTGGTATTTATTTAAAATTAGCAGGTAGAGTTTTAACACAAAAATTACAAAGAAGAGTTAAATCTAAAATAGTTCAAAGAGGTAGTTTAGCTAGAACTAATGCTAGAATAATTAATACTAATAGATTTGTTAATAAAAATAAAAGAGGTACATTCAGTATAACTATTAAAACTGGACATTTTATTAATGATTAATTATTTTTATTATGTTAAATTTTATATATTTTCTTAAATTTTATTTATTATAATAAACATAATTTTATTTAAATTACCCCCTTATATGTTCAAATATTATTGATTAAATCATTTTTATAATATTAATTTTATATTTAAATTAACAAGTAAAAACAAAAATACAAAATATTTTAAGAAATAATAAAAGAATATAAAATTTTTATAATTAATTATAATCAAATTTATCTTCTAAGTAACTAGTCATAACTAATTTAAATTTAGATATAATTAAAAATTATTAATTTTATATTCAAATTAATTATTAATTATTAATATTAATTTAAAAGTAAATATCACAGCTATAATAGAAAATAAGATTAATAAATACACTTTAGTATTAAATCAAAAAATTTTTGTTTTTTTTGTTTTTGTCATTTTTTTTAATATAATGAAAAGTATAAATAGAAATCAATTTCAATCTTTTCCATTTCATTTAGTTGAACCATCACCATGACCTATCTTAGTTAGTTTTTCATTATTAAGTTTAACTTTAGGTGCAGTAATGTTTATGCAAGGATTTACTTATGGAGGTCAATTATTAAGTTTAGGTTTTACTTTAACAGTTTTTGGTATGATACTCTGATTTAGAGATATTATAACAGAAGGTACTTATTTAGGACATCATACAATACAAGTTCAAAAAGGTTTAACTATAGGAGTAGTATTATTTATTATTAGTGAAGTATTTGCTTTTTTAAGTGTATTTTGAGCTTTCTTCCATTCTAGTCTATCTCCAACAATAGAAATAGGAGGAGTATGACCACCACAAGGTATTACACCCTTAGATCCTTTTGCAATACCATTATTAAATACTATATTATTATTATCATCTGGTGCATTTGTAACTTATGGTCATCATGCTTTAATTCAAGGAGATAGAAAAGGAGCTATTTTAGGTACATTATTAACAATAATTTTTGCTATAATATTTACTGCTCTACAATATTATGAATATTCAGAATCAAGCTTTACAATGAGTGATTCAGTATATGGAACAGTATTTTATGCTTCAACTGGTTTACATGGATTACATGTTATTATTGGTACATTATTTATTTTAGTAGGTTTTATTAGAATAATTAATTATCATTTAACTGATACACATCATCAAGGACATGAAGCTGCTATTTTATATTGACACTTTGTAGATGTAGTTTGATTATTCTTATTTATATCTGTATACTACTGAGGTGGTAACTAATTTATAATTAAGAATGAATAAATCTTTATTTTAAAATTATTACCCCATTTTAATTTTAATTTATTTATAAATAATAATTCAATTAATAAACCGCTAAACAAATACTAGTTTATTTGTAATTAGCAAGTAATATTTTATATTTTTTTGTGTTTGTTTGTAAATAATTTATAATTTTTTAATAACAAAAAATCAAATCAAAATAAAATATTAGACAATTAATATCAGTCCCAAAGGGCATATCATACAATAATACTATGAATTTATCATTATTTTTATTTTTAATAGGTATATTAGGTTTTATTTTAAACCGAAAAAATATAATATTAATGATTATTGCTATAGAAATAATGTTATTAGCAGTAACTATGTTATTATTATTATCTAGTTTTAGTTTCGATGATGGAATAGGACAAATATTTAGTATATTTATAATTTCATTAGCTGGAGCTGAATCAGTAATAGGTTTAAGTATTATTGTTGCAGTTTATAGAATAAAAGGAAATATTTTAATTAGACAAGAAATTTAATGTATTTAACAATATTAATTTTACCTTTATTAGGTTCATTTGTATCAGGATTTTTAGGTAGAAAAATAGGAGTAACAGGATCTCATATAATAACTTGTACTTGTTTAATTTTATCTAGTATATTAGCAACTATTGCTTTTTATGAAGTAGGTTTATGTTCAAGTCCAGTAAAAATTTATTTATTTAATTGAATAGATTCAGAATATATGACAATATCTTGAGAATTTTTATTTGATCAATTAACTGTATCAATGTTTATTCCTGTATTATATATATCTTCATTAATTCATATATTTTCAACAGATTATATGGCTGAAGATCCTCATAATCAAAGATTTTTCTCTTATTTATCTTTATTCACTTTCTTTATGTTAGTTTTAGTTTCTGGAGCTAATTATTTTGTAATGTTTGTTGGTTGAGAAGGTATAGGAATTGTATCTTATTTATTAATTAATTTCTGATTTACTAGGATACAAGCAAATAAAGCAGCAATATTAGCTTTAACTATGAATAGAGTAGGAGATATGGGATTAAGTATTGGATTTTTTGCCTTATTTGCTTTATTTGGATCTTTAGATTATGCTACAATATTTAGTTTAGTACCATTTATGAATGAAACAGCTATAACAATAATAGGTTTATTACTTCTAACAGGAGCTATGGCAAAATCAGCTCAAATACCTTTACATTCTTGATTACCTGGTAGTATGGAAGGTTTTAAAGGTGTTAAACATTATATTTCTATAATTATTTATATTATATTATTGTTTTAAATAGGGCCTTCCTTAAACTTCACTATATGCTGGAACACCCTAAAGCTTTAAGTACTAATCATAGTCATGGTAGTGAAAATCTTAAAGATAGTAAAATGGGCAATCAGCAGGAAACCAACAAAGTTACACACTTTAAATTTTAATAAAAAATATTTTAAACAAAAAAAGAAAGAAAAAACAAAATATAAAAATTACAAAATTACCCCCTTTTCTTTAAATTTGTAATCAATAATAAAGGTAAACAAATAGATAGTTTTAAATTAAAAAAAAAACATAAGAGTATAGATTATTAAATTCTTTTAGTATAATGGTAGTACAACATCCCTTCAAGATGTAAATCTTAGTTCGATTCCAAGAAAGGAGAAATAAAATATTTGAAAATTTACTTTAAATATTTTATATTACTTATAATATAAATAAATTTATATATAAGATTAAATACAAAAAATATCAAATGAATCTATATTCGAGATTAAAAAAGATTTAAAAATCTAAAATAAATCAATAATATATGTTTTGTTTTCGTTATTAAATTTTATTTGGCATAAATACTATTTAGTACTAATTTTAGAAAAAAAAAAAAAAAAAAAAAAAAAAAAAAAAAAAAAATGAATTTAAATTTACTTTTTGAAATTATATTAGTTTTATTAGCTATATTAGCTATCAATGGAATTATTTTTGGTCTTACATTTTTTAATTTAAAAAAACAAAATTCAACTGAAAATGTATCAGTTATAAGAAATAGTTCATCTAAAGATGGATTAGCTCTTACATCATTAATGGCATCTAATCCTATTAGCTTAACTTCATCTGAATCAAGTGAATCTCAAACTTTAAGTGTAACTTCATCTGAATCTCAAACTTTAAGTGTAACTTCATCTGAATCTCAAACTTTAAGTGTAGCTTCATCTGAATCTCAAACTTTAAGTGTAGCTTCATCAGAAACATTTGTTTCTGAAGATATATTTGATTTTGATGATGATTATTGATCAGATTCAGAAATAAATGAAGTTTTAAGTACTCATAGTGATACTTCATCTGTGTCAAATGAAGAAATAATAATTTTACCTGATAATGTAGAATTATTTGATTGAACTGAAAACTTAGATAGTCTAACTATATTGGATACTCAAACTTTTGAACAATGAAGAGAGATTGCAATGGATTTGCATGATCATCCTTATAATTCACCACTTAGTGTAATTCAACAAATAAAATTTGAAGAATTAAATATCCTTTATAGTCAAGATCTTATTCATTATGCTATTACTCAAACAGAATTAAGACTTATAATTGAACATTTTCCAGCATCGAGTTTATTTAATCCGAGTGTTAATCATTTGATTCTTACTATAATGTCTTATTATCATGGTTAAAATCTTAATAATTTAATTATCACTCATTTTTTTATATTTTACCCCCTTTTTTGGGGTAAAATTCCATTAATGAAATAAAAGAGTAAACATGACAACAGTATAAGATTTATTCTTTGTTTGTTATGTTTATAATACTCTTAAAATTTTATTTAAGATTATAATTGCCTTATGCTTAATTATAATCGGTAAATGTAAAATAATTATTTTGTTGATGTTTTTCTTTTCTTTTCTTTTCAATTTCAAAATAATTATTTAAAGTGTAACTTTAAGTAGGCTCCTCAGAGACTACACGTGAAGCTCATATTAATATATGATGAAGATATAGTCCGATCAATAAATAAATTTATTGTTAACACAGATGCCCACACCTGTATCAGCTTTAATTCATGCAGCTACTCTAGTTACTGCTGGATTATATTTATTATTAAGATCATCACCATTATTAGAATATAGTAGTACAGCTTTATTAATTATTACATTAACTGGAGCAACTACAGCTTTCTTTGCAGCTACTTGTGGTTTAGTTCAAAATGATTTAAAAAGAATAATTGCTTTTTCAACAATAAGTCAATTAGGATATATGGTAATGGCAGTAGGTTTAAGTCAATATAATGTAGCTTTAATGCATGTTATTAATCATGCTTTCTTTAAAGCTTTATTATTCTTAGGTGCTGGTGCTGTAATTCATAGTTTTTCAGATCAACAAGATGTAAGAAGATTAGGAGGTTTAATTAAATTTTTACCATTTACTTATACAACAATGTTAGTAGGATCATTATCATTATTAGCTACACCATGATTAACAGGATTTTATAGTAAAGATTTAATAATAGAATTAGCTTATGGTCAATATAGTTTTAGTGGTACATATGCTTTCATTTTAGGAAGTTTAACAGCTGGTTTAACTGCATTTTATTCATTTAGATTAATATGTTTAGTATTCTTAACTGTACCAAATGGATCCAAACAATCTTATTTAAATGCTCATGAAGCAAATAATAAAGTAATTATTCCATTATTTTTATTAGCTTTATTTAGTATATTCTTTGGATTTATTTTCTCTGATTTATTTGTAGGAATGGCTAGTGATTTCTTTGGTAATGCTATATTTATTAAACCTAATAATATTTCTTTAATTGAAGCTGAATTTAGTTTACCTTTAATAATTAAATTATTTCCTGCTTTATTATCATTATTTGGTGCTAGTTTAGCAATATTTTTATATCATAAAAGTCCGACAGTTATTATTGATTTAACTGATAATTTATTAGGACAAAATTTATATACTTTCTTAAATGGTAAATATTACTTTGATATAATTTATAATAATTATATAATTAATAAAGGTTTAGAATTCGGTTATACTATTTCAAAAATATTAGATAGAGGTATAATAGAAATGGTTGGACCTTATGGATTATCTCAAACTTTAACTAATACTGGAAAAAATATTAGTAAATTAGATACTGGTGTTATAACTACATATTCTATTTATATTACTTTATCATTACTTTCTTTAATTTTCTTAATTTTTGCACCTATTTTTATTGATACTTCTTTATTAAATGAAATAAGATTATTTATTATTTATATAGCTGCTTTAATTTTAGTTTTATCTCCTTCTAATACAAAATCATAAATTTTTATATTTATTATTTATATTTATTAAAATTACCCCTTATCTAATATTTTTACATTTAATATTTTTAATATTAATTTAATTTATAACATGAACATAATTTATTAATATAAATTCAATCAATGTCTCATTTTATAGAAATTTTTTAAATAAACAAAAATAAATTTCAAAATTGCTTATAACGCAGAGACAGTTCTCTAAAATTTTCTATGAGATCTATATATTTTTATTAAATATTAATGCCTCAATTAATACCATTTTATTTTGTTAACCAATTTTCATTCTCATTTTTAACTTTACTTTCTTTAATTTATATTTTTTCTAAATATGTATTACCATTATTTACTTTCCAACAAGTAATAAGAATGTATATTACTAAATTAAGTAATAAATCATAAATTAAAACTGTAATTTAATATTCTTTAATTTTAATATTATTAATTAAAATAATATTATTTATATTTATTAAAATTACCCCCTATCTAATATTTTTCTTTGTTTTTAATAATTAAATATAAAAGAATACTATGTTAACTAAAATAATATAGTAAAGATTTTAATATTTAAATTAAAATATTAATAATATAATATTTATTTAAATATATGAAATAATTGAATAAGGCGAATCTTAGAATACTTTAAATTTATAATATTAATAAATAAAAATTATACAAATAAATTCTAAAATATTAATACTAATAAGTTATATATTATAATTATTTAATATAATATTATATACAAAATTAATCCTAATTTTATTTTAAATTAAAAGTAGATTAGTATTAAACTAAGAGAGATTAAAATTAAATTTTACAAATAAAAATGTTTTTAACACTATCAATATTTAATACAATATATAACGATGCTCCTCAACCATGACAAATAGGATTTCAAGACAGTGCTGCACCAGGATTTACTGGAATAGTAGAATTACATAATACTATTTTCTTCTATTTAATAGTTATCTGTATTGGAGTTTTTTGAGTTTTAGGTTCAACTATTTATTATTTTAATACAAAAAATTCACCTATTGTTCACAAATATTTAAACCATGGTACATTAATAGAATTAATTTGAACTATAACACCTGCTTTAATATTAATAGCTATAGCTTTCCCAAGTTTTAGATTATTATATTTATTAGATGAAGTAATATCACCTACAATTACTATAAAAGTAGTAGGTCATCAATGATATTGAAGTTATGAATATTCTGATTATGTAACTGAAAGTGGTGAATCTATAGAATTTGATTCATATATGATACCAGAATCTGATTTAGAATTAGGACAATTTAGATTATTAGATGTAGATAATAAAGTAATAATACCTATAGATTGTCATATTAGATTAATTATTACTGGTGCGGATGTAATCCATTCTTTCGCTGTACCTTCATTAGGACTTAAAATTGATGCTGTACCAGGTAGATTAAATCAATCTTCTATTATAGCTGAAAGAACTGGTACATTTTATGGTCAATGTAGTGAAATTTGTGGAGTATGACATGGTTTTATGCCTATTGTTGTTGAAGCTGTTTCTGTTCAAGATTATTTAGCTTGAGTTGATCAAACTAATAGTTAATTTTTTATATTTATATAATTTTCATATTTATATATAAAACATTATAATATTTTAGTTTAAAATATCAATTTCTTTTAATAATTACCCCCTATAATATTAATTATTAATAACATTTTTGTTTTGTTTTTGTTTTTTATTATTTTAAAACATAAAAACAAAACAAAAACAAAAAAAACAAAAATAAAAGTATTAAATTTAAATCTTTATTTTACAATTTGTTGGTTTTAACAAACATAAAAACAAAAACCAAGTATATTTATTCATAAAATAATTAAATATCTTAAATAAAGCCTATAATTTAATGGTAGAATGATTTCTTGATGAGAAATTCATAGAAGTTCAAATCTTCTTGGGCTTATAAAAATCATAGTCTATAAGTCTATTAGACTAATTATAATATAAACAAAATTAAAATAAATAATGTTCTGTTTTTGTTATTACAAAATTGTAAATTAATTACATTGTCAGAATATATATACAATAATAATATTAGAAATTATTAAAAAATATAAATAGTTTTCTATATATTAAAATAATATTGTTATCAAGTGAGTAGTTATAATAATTTAATTGTTTCTAATAAATAATATTTTGATTATTAAAATAATCAATTATTATTATATTAAATTTAAAAATATTTAATTAAATATAAATTTTTATAATGATTTAAACTACAAAATTAACTAAATTATATATTAATTATCTAAAATTTTATAAATTATTATAAAAATTTTAAGATAATTCTATGAACTATTTTTAAAATAGGGTATATTATACCATAAATTAATACTTTATAAAAAATTTCAAAAACTAAATTATATTAAATATAATAATTAAATTTTTATTATTATATTTAAAATATTTAAAAATAAGAAAATTAAATAAAGAATATTAATTAAAATTAAAATAATAAATACAAATGAGATTATTAAAAACTAATGTATTATTAAGATTATTAAATTCTTATATTGTAGATTCTCCTGAACCTGCAAATCTATCTTATTTATGAAACTTTGGATCTTTATTAGGAACTTGTTTAATAATACAAATTTTAACAGGAGTATTTTTAGCAATGCATTATCAACCACATGTAGATTTTGCATTTAATAGTGTAGAACATATAATGAGAGATGTTAATGCTGGTTGAATATTAAGATATACGCATGCTAATGTAGCTTCATTTTTCTTTATTTTTGTATATGCTCATATTGCTAGAGGATTATATTATAGTTCATATAAATCACCTAGAATATTAGTTTGAAGTATAGGAGTAATAATATTAATATTAATGATGGCTATAGCCTTTTTAGGATATGTATTACCTTATGGTCAAATGAGTTTATGAGGTTTCTTTAATAAGCCTCAAATGTATAATTTATTTTTAATTTGTTTATCTTTATTGTTAATAACACCTATTTATTTAAAAAATAAACCTAAAATAAGTAGACTTAAAGGTTTTTATAGAATAGGTCCTCACAATACAGATATTATCTCTATTATATTTGGATCTCTTCTTGGAGGTGTTCATGGTGAAAAAAGATTATTAGGAGTAGGTACTAGATTTAGTTTTTATCATGAAGCTGTTCATGTAGAATATATGTTGTTCTTACATAAAATATTCTCTGATTTAGGTTATTGTAATCCTAAATTACCTGTTATTACAACAAGATTGGGTAGTAAAGGTAAAATAAGAAAAATAGTAAGATTTTCAACTTGAACTTATACTAGTTTTAATTGAATATATAATCTATGATACAAAAATAAAATTAAACATGTACCAGAATGTATTGATAAATTTTTAACTCCTTTAGCTTTAACTATTTGAATTATGGATGATGGAATTAAAGTAGGTCAAGGTTTAAAATTTTGTACTAATTATTTTTCTTATAATGATTGCTTACTTCTTAAAAAAGCTTTAAATAGTAATTTTAATCTTAAAGCTTCTATTCAATCTGCAGGACAAAAAGATAAATATACAATTTACATATTAAAAGAATCTATGACAGATCTTATAAATATAATATCTCCTTACATAGTACCTGAAATGAGATATAAATTAAATTAAAAATAAATATACATAGTTATAATGTTAAATATAAAGCAATTTTTACTAAAAATTTATATAATAAACTTTATAGCGATACTGATGAAAACAGGTCAAAGATGTTTGTTTAGCATTAAGACCGTCGGTAGAGTAAACTATCGCGACAGACTGGCTCATCGGTGGGTGTCTGAAATGATGCTTAATGTACAGTCGGAATCTTTATTCATTATAAAAATATGAAATTATAAATTTCTTATAATGAAGCACAAGGCATTATATTTGTATAATAAAATTTAAGGGGTCAATTAAAGAGTACAAAGCCAAAGGGAAAGTCTAACTTATAAAATAGACTTATTTAACTATTTACCCCCTTTTCTTTAAATTTGTAATCATAATAAAAGGGTAAAAGAAATTCTTAGTTCTAAGTTAGGGTTCGATTCCCTCTTAACTCTATTATTGAAAATTATAATAGTAATTTTTACTAATTTAATTTATTATTTAAACTTACCCCCTTTCATTAATTAAGTACTCATGGTAAAAGAATAAACATAACAACAAGTGTAAAATTTATTCTCTGTTTGTTATGTTTATAACGACCCTTAAATTTTATTATACTATTATTTTAAAATAAAATAATTATAATGTACATGATTTACTTGTTTTAAACATATTAAGTTTAAGCTAGAATAGGTAAATTAAAGATTTGGCAACAGTAATTACTAATTTATTATCAGCAGTACCTTTTTTTGGACAAGATTTAGTAGAATTAATTTGAGGAGGATTTAGTGTAAGTAATGCTACACTTAATAGATTTTTCTCTCTTCATTTTTTATTACCATTTTTATTAGCTGCTTTAGTAATAGCTCATTTAATGGCTCTTCATACACATGGTTCAAATAATCCTAATGGAATCTCTTCTAATGTAGATAGATATGCAATGCATCCTTATTTTACATTTAAAGATCTTGTAACTATTTTTGCATTCTTTTTAGCTTTATCTGTTATAGTTTTCTTCTATCCTAATTTATTAGGACATAGTGATAATTATATTCCAGCTAATCCAATGAGTACACCTTCTTCAATAGTACCTGAATGATATCTTTTACCCTTCTATGCTATTTTAAGATCTATTCCTAATAAATTATTAGGAGTATTAGCTATGTTTGGTTCATTATTAATATTATTAATTTTACCTTTAACTGATGTATCAAGAATAAGAGGTAGTCAATTTAGACCAGCTATGAAATTAGCTCAATGATTCTTTATTGTAAATTTTGTAATATTAATGTGAATTGGTTCTCAACATCCTGAAAGCCCTTTTGTAGAAGTAGGACAATTTGCTACTACATTCTATTTTTCTTGATTCTTAATTATTGTACCTATTGTAGGTTTAGCTGAAAATACTTTAATGGATTTAGCTACAGATAAAAATTAAATAATTAAATTATTTTATGCTTATAATGGTTAATAAATTATAAAAATTTAATTTATTAACCATTATTTTTGTTTTTTATATTTACCCCCTTTTCTTTAAATTTGTAATCATAATAAATCCTTGATTTAGCTTTAGTTCTATAAAAATTAAATTTTTTATTTTATTCTGAAAGTTTAAAATTTGTAAATCTTGATTTGTGTATTTCCTACTCCATTTAATGATGCAGTAAAACAATGACAAACATTAAAATTGATTCTAATATTCCATTCTGCAATGAAGATCTATCTAAATACGGTTTAAACTAATTGAAGTAATAAAGGATTTAATTAAACAAGATGAAGATTTGTCAGACGTTTTAGTTGAACTTATCTATAATTAAATTAGTTCTCATAAATTAATAAGTGTCATTATAAAATTAAAACTTAAATTCTATAATACAAAAGCTGAAGTAATACAGCAAGTAATGTTAGAAATAAAACTGTTAAAGCTAATTAAATTTAAACTCAATGAAATTAATCTCATATAAACACAAACCCAAAATTAAGGTGAAGCATACTTAAATTTATATCAAGTTTAATTTATTTAATAAATTTACTTTCTATAAAGAATAAAATCGTTTACTAATATTTTTAAAAGAGTATTTTATTAATACAAATAAATAATTAAATATTATTAAATTTCTATATAATTTGGGTTTTGTGTTTTTATTAAAAAATTTAAAATTAAATTATAAAAATAAGGTAGATTTAGTTTAATTGGCAAAATAACGTTTTGTGGCGACGCTGTTCAGAGTTCAAATCTCTGATTTTACCCTAAATTATTATTAATTAAAATATTAAATGTTAATTAAATTAATTAATAAGTTTAATATTATTTATAATATATCTTTAATCAAAATGAGTTATGATATCTAAACCTGTAAAATTAATATTAAAATATCTTTATTATTATAAATAATGTATTAATTTTAAGTTAAGGTCCTAGGTCTATAAATAAACTTTAATTCTAATAAGAAGTTTATTTTATAATTTAATTGTATATAATAAAAATAGAATAATCTATGGATAACAAAATAGAAAAATATTCATTTAAATAATAATATATTATTTTTATCAAACACTTTAGTAATTAAATTTAAATAATTAAATAAATTCTTTAAATATTTAATTTGTTTATTTTATATTATTTCTTAAATGAGATACCTTTAATTCCTATATTCAGACTTATAAATATTTAGATTGAACCAGCTATATTTTATTATTAAAATAATCAAATTTATGTTTGAATAAAATATGAACATAATTAGTTTTGTAGATAATTTTTCTAACTCATTTGATAATTATATTTAATAAAAAAACAAAACAAAAAACAAAACAAAAAACAAAACAAAAAACAAAACAAAATTTTTTAATTATATAAATTTTAAAATAAATTAATTAGTTTAATTTAATAAATAGATTAATTATTTATTTAAATTCTATTGATTGAGCTAGTTAAAGAATTTTTAAATTAAATTAAGATACAGATAATTAAATATTTTGTATAATATCCCTTTATTTATTTAAATAATTGATAAAATTCAAAATTTTAAGCTGAAATAGTTTAAATGGTTAAAACTTACCATTCATGACGGTAAAACAAAGGTTCAATTCCTTTTTTCAGCTATATTTAAATTATTATAACAAAAATTTCACCAATTTTATTAAAATAAAATGATTAAAATAAATTTAATAATATAAAATTAATTTGCTTAATGCAGATTTATTAAAATTTTAATTTTTAATTAGTTTAAATTTTATTTTCAATTTTCTTCTTAATCAAAAATAAAAATTTAAAGTTTAATCTGATTAAAACATATAAATATTTAATTCTCTCATAGGTTTATTTTTGTTTATCTAAAGTAAGTTAAAGAAAATATAAAATAAGTAAGAAATAAACATAAAAATAGATAGTTTTAAAAAAAATATTTAAACTAAAAGTATAGATGACAATTTAGTAAAAACATCAAAGTAATTTAAAGGAATTATTAAGGATAACTAGCAAATTTATTAAAAAGGAGGTTTAAACCAAAAGCCACAAACTCATTAATAGAAATTAATAGTGAACAAATTGTGACAATCCTAAGGGAAACCTTTAATATTTATACTTCCTGAAGCAAAACATTGTATTAAGGAAAGGAAAGGAAATCAACCGAGACTCCGAAAGTAATGGTGAGTGAAATCGGATTAGCCTAAAGAAAATATAAAATATTTGAAATAATATAAAATTAATTATAAAGAATGAAGTTGGAATATCAATAATTATAATATAATATTAATATAATAATTATTTAATTAAATTAAATTAATTACCAAAGAAGGTATTAAGTCCTGTAAAATATAAAAAAAATTTTTTTTTGTTTTTAAATAAGTACGATGAGAGAAAACTTGTTGGAATATAGGGGAACCATCCTCTAAGGCTAAGTATAATAAATTTAGCGATAGTGAAAAGTACTGTAAAGGAAAAGTTGAAATAGTTCGTTGTATAACGAAATGAAATAATCTTGAATTAGTAATTCTATAAGCAGTCGAAGTTTTAGAATATAAAATGACGGCGTACCTTTTGCATAATGGGTCAGTAAGTTAATGATAGTAGCAAGGTTAATTAGCCTTAGCGAAAGCGACTGAATTATTTGTATAATAAAAAAAAACATATATAAATTTGTATAAATTAAAATTTTAAAATATTTTTACTAAAATAAAAATAGAATAAATTCCTTATATATTAAATAAATTAAAATATAAGTGATTTATTTACAAAGAATAGTTTTGGGATAGTTACTATTATTAGACCCGAAGCCAGTGGATCTTTCCAAAACCAGATTATAATGGATCGAACGGTTGAATGTTGCATAATTCTCCGAAGAGTTTTGGAAAGCGGTGAAATGCCAATCTTAACTGGTGATAGCTGGTTTTCTACGAAACATATTTAAGTATGACATCTATTAATAAATTTATGGAGGTACAGCACGGTAATTCCCAATTATCAATATAATTATTATTAAATTAATATTTATATTAAATATTTAGGTTGAGGGGACTTTAAAAATCTTACCAATGGAAACGAAACTCGGAATAACATAAATTGATAATAGATATTCAGACTATTCATGATAAGTTGGATAGTCAAGACGGAAACAGCCGAGAACATGGATCAAGGTCCCAAATGATTATTAAGTGAAAATAAGGAAGTAATAGATTGAATGCAGCTGTAAAGTGAGCCTGGTAGTCGCTATCTTTTAATGACCGTTGTAACAACGTAGCAGCCCTTAGACTATTGCGCCGAAAATTTAACGGGTCTTAAATAATCAACCGATATCCTGTTAATTATAAAATATAAAAATATAAATAAAATTTATATTTATAAATTAGGTAGTAGAACATTCAGTATAATTAATGATAAACAGTGTTTCATTGTTTGTAAATAACTGAAGAGATAATGCTGACATGAGTAACGTAAAAAGAAGTTATAATACTTCTCGCCGAATACGAAAGGGTTATAAGGAAAGGTTAAACCACCTTATGTTAATGCGGCCTCTAAGGTTCAGAACCAAAGTTTTGACTGATGAGTAATATATTGAAAATCTATATGGTAAATTATAATAGATCAGGAAAATTAAATATATATAATTTATTATAAAATTTTAAATTATTAACTACCGTACCCTAAACCGACACAGGTTTGTAAGTAGAGTATACTAAGGCGAAGAGCTAAAAGTTGTTAAGGAACTCGGCAAATTGTTCTCATAAGTTTGACAATAAGAGAAACCATATAAAATTTAAATTAACCATAATTTAATTCTTTATATGGTATAATAAAATCGGAGGCCACGACTGTTTACTAAAAACACAATTCAGAGCAATGATTAAGATAATAGTATTCTGAATGAAATTTGCTCAATGCCATTAATATAAAAGAGGTAATTTTAAAGTTACTAATTGAAAGTCTGGTTAATAGCGGTCTTAACTATGAGGATCCTAAGGTAGCAAAATAAATTGGCCATTAAATGTGGTCTAGTATCAATAATGTAACGATGGTCTCACTGTCTCTACAACTTGCTCAGTGAAATTGAATTGCGAGTGCAGATGCTCGCTATCTTCAGAGGGACGGGAAGACCCTATGCAGCTTTACTATAGTTAGTTATTATAATGATTTAAATTCAATTAATAGTAATTAGGTATGTCGATAGACAAAATTTGGAAAACCTTAAAATTAGAATTAAGTTTTTATTTACCTTATAAATTGAAATTTAAGGGATAAATGACTAATTGGTAGTTTGACTGGGGCGGTCGTCTTTAAAAAAGTAGCAAAGTACATCCAAAGATTTAATAAATTTATAATATTATAATTATTTATTATAATATACAGACAAAAAAAAAAAAATTATAAATTCTCTAATATAAATAAGAATTAAATAAAATAAAACTTAATAAATTTTTTGTTTTATTATTACAAGGTATAGCTAGAAATTGAATGGAAATCAATAAATTAGTGAAAGGTTTTGAATAGTATAATGGCGGAAAGCATACCTAACTGAAAGACTTAGAAGTCAAACAGATATGTAAGTAGGGCATAGTGACCCCTCGCTATAAAATGGAATAGACGGGGATCAATCGATAAAAGTTACGCTAGGGATAACAGGCTGATAGCCGGTAAGAGTACACATTGTTCTGGCTGTTTGGCACCTCGATGTCGACTCATCCTATCCTCCGGGTGAAGAAGCTTGGAAGGGTTCGGCTGTTCGCCGATTAAAAGGGTACGCGAGTTGGGTTTAATACGACGTGAGTCAGTATGGTCCCTATCTTCTGAAGAGATAAATAGTAAAAAGGGGAAGACCTTCTAGTACGAAAGGATCAATAGGCTGTGTTTCTCTAGTGCACCAATTGTTGAATTTAATTAATTAAATAAGCATAGTTGGGTAGCCACAAACATATTAGATAAGCGCTGAATGTATATAAAGCAAGAAACTAACCCCTAGATACTATCTTAAATTTATTTCTATTATTTATTTATTAAATAATATTTCTTTTTATTATATTAATCCATAATATAATCTAAGAAATGAAATAATATTAAATTTTATAAGAAAAAGAACATTTCTTAATAGGATGCAAATGTAAGTAACTGTGAATTATTTAGTTTAGCATTACTAATTAATAAACGAGACTTGATGTTTTAAATTGTCCCATTTTTAATCAATTATTTATATAAATCGTCAAAATAAAATATAAATAATAGATATAAAATAATTACCTATCTAATGGTTTAATCTGTCTAATGGTTTAATGCCTAAGATTATAAACCTAAAGAAACAATAGATAATCCAAGTATCAATAAATCTTTATTTAATCTGAATCAATTTTCTTTTTTCATTTCTCCACTAGTTTTATCATGAACGATTTTTTCATTTTTCAATTCGCTTCCACTGGAGGGTAATTCAGAGTTAATTATTTTTGATTCAAATTTATTTTCAACAACTTTATCATTAATTATTTCAGATTTATTTTCAATTATTTCAGATTTATTAATATCATTAACATCATAGAATATTTTAACGAACATTTTATAAATTTTTCTTTCATGAATAAAATTAATATATTCCATTCAATAATATTCAATTCCTGCAATTACTTCTTTTAATCCATAAACATCAGAGAGAAAAATACCAAATATAGATAAGAAAATATAATTAATAATTCTAATTATAAAACTCATTAATTTAAATTTTCTAAAATATTTTATTAAAATTGTAAATAAAGCTATTTTATTCATGAAAGAAATTAAATTTTTAGATTTTAAAATAAAAGTTGACAATCTAATATAATTAGATTTTAAAAAATCTTTAATAGTTTTTTTATCTTCATCTTTTTTTATCTTCATATTTGTATTTTTAAGATCTTTTAATGATTTAGAAGAAGACAATTCTTTGAATTTTTCAACTAATTCTGTTTTACTTAAATTTTCAGGTTTAATAAATACTAAACCATTATTTAATACAATTCTTATAAAAGGTTCAATTGTAATAATCGATACGATTAATATTAAATTTAATAATTTCATTGATATATTTTATTTTGATTGCAATAAATTGATTGCAATAGTACGTTTATATATTTGTAATAAACATTTTTAATACTAAGTATAATCTTAGATAGTTTTAAATTAGATCGAAATATTTAAAGAATAATGATTAATATAAAAATAAAAAAATAATTAAAATTATTATATTTATTAAATATAATAAAAGAATAGTGTATATTAGTAGGTATAGAGGTCCAATTTACAAGAAAAAAGAAAGATATTAGTCATTCAGAATCTATTTTCATTTTTTTTATAATTTCAAAAACTTGAAAAAACACTAAAAATCCCTCTGCTCTACAATTTTGAAACACGAGCAACCAAAAACAAACAAATAAAAATATTATTTATTATATTTTCAAAAGGAGGTCATCTCAATTTAATCCACAGTCTAAAGACCATATTGTCACCCTTTTTATTCTTAATATTTTCTAAAAAACAAAATTTTGGACTTTTCTTAAAATTAACCACACCATTTTTTGTTTTTAAAAAGTCCTAAGTATAATCCATACTATTTTCATGAAAAAATTTTGGCTAAATTAATTTCTTGAATTAATCATAATTTGTAAAATAGTCTGTCATTTTTTACTAAATTCCATAAAATCAAATGAAAATTACATTTAATTAGAATATTTAATCAATTTCTTTAAAGAAAAGGGGGCTGGTATTAAATGTCTAATATTTCAAATTAGTTACTAATTACAAAATTTATTGCAATTTTGTTTATTGCAATTTTAAGGGGTTAAATTTTAATCAAAAAGATTATTAGTATTATCAAATTTATCATCATTATTATTTTCATCAAATTTATTAATGGAACTTAAACTAGGTTTATTTTTAATTGAAGCTAAGCTAGGTTTAGATTTAATTTCTTTTGAATTATCGATTTTATAAGATCTTGTTCCAATTAATTTATTTTTTTTATCATGAACTAAAATTCTTTTATTATTGGTTGTTTTTATACTATATAATTGATCTAAAATCAATATTTTAGATTCGTTTAAATTTCTGAATCATTTAGATTGTGTTTTAGCAATAATACTATTTTTAGTCAACAATTTTTTGAAATCATTAAAATTAATATCAATATTTTGATTTAATCCTTTTACTTTATGTATAAATTGTCCAGATTCAGTTATTAAACAATATAATTTAGGTCCTAAGAAGATTGCTTTTTTACATATATTTTCTAATTTTAATAATCCCAGAATTTTACTATTTATTAAATATTTATTGATATCTGAATCAGTATAAATACTATCAGTATCAGTATAATATAAATTAATTTCAGGATTATTTTTAAATTGTGACATATGAATTCTTGAATAAGCAGTAATTGCAGCTGATATTGCTACACTAACATTTCTATCATCACTCGTATTCTCACAGCTGTAAAAAATAATTCAATAATCTCCTATTTCTATTCTATCGATTATAAAATCTAAGAATTTATCTTCGAAATCGCTTAAGAAAACTTTATGAACAATCGTTATATTATCAAAATTATCATCCATACCGAATCTTCCATATAAACTATTTAATAAAATTTTAGCTATGAAGTTCATGGGATCATCAGAGTTATAAGTTTGTCTCAAATTATATAATAAATCAACATAATTTTTAAAAATATTTTCCTTTTCAAATAAGTAACCTCATAAGATTTCAAAAGTATATCCATATTTTTTTGCATTTAGGAGAGAGGTTAATAAAAAGGGGGTGCAGCAAAAGAAAAGGTTAATTGTGTAGGCTAATATTTACAAATTAAATTATAAATAATTTCTTTGTTAGTATCAAAATTTTCATACTTGGTGATGGGGTTTTTTAAATGTAATTAATTTTATTTTAATTTAAATAAATTATACTTATTAATTAAAGATATGATTCTATATTTTATAATTTTTAGATAATAATTAAATGATATAAGAATTTTATTATTAATTTTCATTGGTTTATAAAAATTATTAACTAATTTTTTTCTAGGGTTAAATATAATGGAAGTCATTAAAGAAAGGAGAAAGGTTAATAAAAAGGGGGTAATTTATTAAAAGAGTTGGATTAACTATCTATTTATCATTAAATCAAACTCTTTTGAATTTAAATGAAAAGGTAAATGCTATATCTTCTTTCTTATTAAATCCAGAAGAGTTTCATTGATCTATAATAAATTTAGCGATTAAAGCTGGATTGCTTTTATTATCTACTAAAAATGGTTCTGATAAATTTAAAGTTGCAATTTGAAGAGATTTTGCATTACTAAATAATGGAATTAATAAATAGATTCTATCATCTCCAATTGATTCTATGAAAGATGATATTACTCCTATAGTAAAACCATCAAAATAATGATGTCTTCAACCAGATGTCATATCAACTTTGATATCTGATGGCACATGTCTAAGAAATGTAATTTGATTTGTTGTTAAATTCATTTTAAATATATATTTGATTTCAATAAATGATTGCAATAAATCCTTGGGGACTTGTATTAAATGTCTAATATTCAATTAAGAATACTACTTGCTAATTACAAAAAAATATATTTGTTTAGCGGAGTTATAAATTTGATTAAATCTTTTATTTAAATGAGCTATCTATTAAATTTCTATTTTAATAGCAACAGTAACTGTTAATATTTGAGGATCCATTGAATTAATTAAATGATCTTTAAATAATCAATTAGTTTTTAATAAACCTTTATCATTAAGACTTCTTATAATAAATTCAGTTATTAGAACAGGATCACTTTCTTTATTAACAATTATTGCATCATTTATAAAAAGAGGATAAACTTTTTCTTTATTCTCTTTTCAATTATTATAACTTGAAATAAAAGATAAACTCATTGAATAGTTTTTATCATCATTTAATGAATCTAATAATTTTATTATATCTTCAGTTAATGTTTGTAACTTCATATATGAAATTTTAGGTTTATCTCGATAAGAGTTAAATTTTCATTCAAAAGAATCTCTGAAATTAATTTCAAATAAACAAAAGGGGGTTAAACAGCTCAAACTATTTGAAGAGTTATCTCAAAAATGATATATAGTAGTAAAAATAAAATATATGATAAATAAAAATATTAAAAATAAGCCCATAAAAATACAACTAAAATAAGGTATTAATATAAGATCAGATCAATGAAATTTATTTTTACTAATTAAAAGTTCTTGATAATATCTTCTAATTACTTCTGTTGAAATACCATTTGTAAAAACAGTTCGAGAGTTAGTTTTAGATAATTTAAATATACAATATTTTACTAAAAAGAAAAACAGAACCCCCAAAATAAATGCTATTAAAATATAAAATAAAATTAATATCATTTTCAAAATTAGAATTGATAAAATATCTATCCAAATAATTGTAAGATGGAGGATTACCAGTAGAATATGAAGGAGGATAGCTACTAAATCTTTCATGTATTCGAGATGGTTCAACTAATAAATCAGGATAATCCTGAGTTCTTTCATATCTGATTCACCCTATTTCAATATCTGTTATTGGTCTTTGTAAAACATTTTCAATCAGTTTGTAAAATTTTAACAAAGACAGGACCTCTCGATTAAAATAATTCAAGTTCGAAGTTGTTTAACTGACGTCTTTTATTTGATAGGACGTTAAATACCAATCATTTTGCCGCAATCAATTTTAAATAAAAACAAAAATGACACATCAAGATCAAATAATAACAATATGCATTTTAGCATTTATTGGTATTCCTTTAGCAAGTTTTACAGCAATCAAAACAATTAATAAATTATCAAGACCTCCTGTGAATACTTTAGTAAGACCAGGAGATATTGAAATGGTTGATTATATAGAACCTACTCATCCTGTTAATACATTTTATCCAGATCAATTTGATTTAGTAAGAAATCAGTTTTCAGTTCTTGAAAGATTTTCTTATCCTCCAACTTATTATTCTGGATCAATTCCTTTTTATAGAAGTGGAAGTCTTCCTCATTATCAAAGTGTTGATGGAATAAATATTAATTGTTGCTTAGAAAACAACATTAATCTAGAAATTATATTACTTGTTTTTATATTTATATGTTTTCTAATTCTTTGAAAAATGAGAAATAACCCATTATTTAATATTTTTATCGAAAGATTTCTATTGATTCATCAAGTTAAGATAAGAATATTATTGAAAGTTTTAGCTGTATATTTTTTAAATAAATTGTTATTTAATTATTCGTTATACAGTATGTCTATATTAATTCCCTTTTCTTCATTTGAAATTGATTTTAGAGATTCTTTTGAATGAAAATTTAAATCATATGGAGTTAAACCTAAAATTTCTTATCTAATCTTACAAACTTTAACTGAAGATATAATAAAATTAAAGAATGAATGGGAACTTTCGATGATATTGATTACGCTGTGACTATTGAATTAATTGGAGAATCATTTCCTTCTGACTTTAATGATAATAACCCAAGATTGATTTTATCTTGAGAATTTATAGTTAATAAAGGAAGTTGTCCACTTTTAATTTCCACTCATATAATAAATCAATCAGAGAAATTAATTGATTTATTATATCTTGAATTTAATGATGATTATTATATGGATAAACCTAGAATTCAATTATCTTTTACAGAATTATATTATTGCAAATAATTATTTAAATAGATAAGCCCCTTTTGAAAATATAATAAATAATATTTTTATTTGTTTGTTTTTGGTTGCTCGTGTTTCAAAATTGTAGAGCAGAGGGATTTTTAGTGTTTTTTCAAGTTTTTGAAATTATAAAAAAAATGAAAATAGATTCTGAATGACTAATATCTTTCTTTTTTCTTGTAAATTGGACCTCTATACCTACTCTTAAAGACTGTAGCATAATTGGTAATTCAATTTATACCGATTCAGAATTAGATAGTTCTTTTATAGATTCTAAAACTTTAGGAAAACTAAAATTAGAACATGTTTGTAAAAGAGCTATTTTCTTAACTCCTAAAGTGTATTGTTTAGAAACAATAGAAGGAGAATTTATTTATAAAATTAAAGGATTAAAAAAAGATACTGATTTAAGTTTCCAAGATTTCGAAAAATTATTAATAAAAAATTCATTAATTAAAAAAAAAAAATCAAAACAAATGATCTAGAAAATTATCTGAAGCTAAAATAACTATTTTAAACCAAATTTATACATTAAAAGTTACTGAAAATAAAAGAAGACTAATTTATGATGAAAATAATAAATTAATTGGTACAGAAGCATATAAATTAAAAGATGGAATTCTTATTAAATAAATTACCCCCTTTAGAATTTTGTTGTTTGTCTGTTTAATTCTAAGTCGATAATTTACAATACACCACACAGACAGGGAATTTCCTTAGTTTATTTTGTGTAGTAATTTTTTCAGTAGAAATAAAATCGCAATAAATTTGGAAGTTGTAATTCAAATATACTAAAACCAGGACCGAAGAGCTATAATTCGTTTAAACATGTGCTTACTACCTACTCTTAAGTAGAAAGATAGATAGATCAAAACACTTTTAATTTATTACCCCCTTTTCAAAAATTTAAAAGATATCAATAATTTAACATAAGAAATAAAATAATCTGAAGAAATATTCAGATAAATAAAGCCCAAATCAAATTAAATACGAACATAAATGTATATATATTTAATCACTGATAAAATTATATTTAACTAATATTCCTAAACCATTGCAAGTAATACTAATTCGAATATTAGGACAGATCCTAGCGGAGGGAGATCAGGAATTTGATATAATTAGTTAATTAAATAAGTTAATTAACGATCTCACACTCGTAACAAATATAAAACAAAATAAATAAAAACAATGATCAAAACAAAATCAAAATTATCTAATTGAATTAATTATACAATTAAAATTTCTCCTTCCATATTTACAAAAGAATTAATAAAAATTAACTTAAATAAATTCTGAACAAATGTTGTTGAAACAGAATTAAAAGACGATCAACATATTATCTTTTTATTCAGAATTCAATGAAGTGATAATCAATTTGTTTCAATAGGTAATTTACAAAAATTAAATATAGAAGATAAAGACTATATTTTAAATAAAATAGTAGAGGAAATGATTGATAAAGGAGGATATTACTTAGAACAAAGTATAATCTCATTAACATTTACTTATGCCATTAGAAAAGGTAAAGCTATTGAAAAAGTAATAAATACTAATATTCAATGTCATAACTATCAACATCATAAACTTCCAATTACAATGAATCCATTAGAATATGGTAAATTAATTGATAAATTTGGAGATACTTATATAGTTTCAGTTAACCCTAAAAATATTGCTTCTATTACTCAATTAGAAAATTCTAATGAAGTTAAATTTTATAAATCTGCTGAATTAACTTATGAATGAATTGATAAATGAATTGATTCAAATACATTTTCTAGAACATTAGGTAGAAAAGAATGAATTTTTAAAAATAATGAACAAATATTATTTAAAACTGAAAAAAGTGGTAAATTTATGAAAACTTTGGTGCGATCGGATACATTACAAAATAAATTTATAAGTATGGATATAGAAACATTTATTAAAGATGGAATTCATACACCATATGCTATTAGTTGATTTGATGGAGAAAATAGTTTTTCTTATTATTTAACTGATTTTAAATCTTCTGACTTAATGATTATTCATGCTATTAAAGATCTAATGGTTAAAAAATATGATAATTATAAAGTTTATATTCATAACTTAGCTAGATTTGATGGTATATTTTTATTAAGAATATTAGCTAATTTAGGTCAAATTAAACCTAAAATTCGTAATGATGAAATAATTTATATTGATTTTAGATATAAAGATTATAATGTAAGCTTCAGAGATAGTAAACAATTGTTAAATCATTCATTAAGAGATTTAGGTAAATCATTTAATGTAGATATTCAAAAATCTATTTTTCCTTACAGTTTTGTTAATGAAGATAATTTAAATTATATTGGAGAAGTTCCAAATATTAATTATTTTGATGGAGTAAATCAATACGATTTTTATGATTATGAAAATAAATTCAATAGTAATTGATCTATTAAAGATGAAACTATTAAATATTGTGAAATTGATTGTATTTCTTTATATCAAATAATATTAAAATTTAATGAATTGATATTTGAACATTTTAAAGTTAATATTCATAAATATCCAACTTTATCTTCCTTAGCTATTGGTATTTATAGAAGTGCATTTATGGAAAATAATCTAATTCCACAATTATCGGGGCAAATTGCTAAAGATATCAGACAAGGGTATACAGGTGGAGCTGTGGATATGTATATTCCAGAAAATCCTGAAGGTACAAAAATTCATGCTTATGATGTAAATTCATTATATCCATTTACTATGGATGAATTTGATATGCCCACGGGTAAACCTGTTTTATTTGAAGGTGATATTAGAAAAATAGATCCTAATGCTTTTGGATTCTTTTATTGTAAAATTAAAACTCCAACTGATTTAGAACATCCTATTTTACAAAGTCATATCAAAAATAATAGTGTAAGCAGTACAATGGCTCCATTAGGTCAATGATCTGATATGGTATTTAGTGTTGAGATGGATAATGCAGTTAAATTTGGATATGATTTTGAAATTTTATGAGGTTATACTTTCGAAAGAAAAAATATTTTCAAAGAATATGTTGATAATTTATACAAATTTAGATTGGAATATCCTAAATCTAATCCATTAAATCTTATAGCTAAATTATTAATGAATAGTTTATACGGAAGATTTGGTATGAATGATTCATTTCCAAATATTGAAATATTAACTGAAAAAGAATTTTATAAATTTGTTGATGAATCTAACGATGGTGAAATTATTAATTTCATTAAATTAGATGATAAAACTATGGTAACTTATAGGAGTTCACAAGCTGATATAAATACAATGCTAGATGGTAATAAAGAAACTCATAATGTTTCGATTGCTATTGCTGCTGCTATTACTGCTTATGCTAGAATTCATATGAGTCAATTTAAAAATAATCCTGATTTTAACTTATATTACTCTGATACGGATAGTGCTTATATAGATAGACCTTTGCCTGAACATATGGTTAATAATAAAATTTTAGGTAAAATGAAATTAGAAAATAGCATTGATAAAGCTATATTCTTAGCTCCTAAAATGTATTATTTAGAAGCTGAAAATGGTAAAGTAATTTATAAAGTTAAAGGTTTATCTCATGATGTAGAATTAACTAAAGATGATTTTGAAAATTTACTTTTTAAAGAATCAACTTTACAAAAAATTCAAACTAAATGAATTAAATTTTTAAGTAAAGGACATATCCAAGTTTTAGATCAAATGTATACAATGAAAGTTACCGAAAATAAAAGAAAATTAATCTATAAAAACGGTAAATTAATTGGAACACAACCATTCATTATTAATGATAAAAAAGAAATTTTAAATAAATAATTTTGATTTTACTTTTAGTTATTTTATTAACCCCTTAACTTGAAAAATATAGACCTCGATTTTACTTTTAGGTGGATGGAGTAAATTTGCGTTTTTTTGTATAGTAAAAGAGAATATTAAATATTCAGTTTTCGTTAATTTTACGATTTTATTCATTTTAAATAGTTATTATAAATTCTTATAATTATATTTTCAAAAATATTCTTTAATTAGAATATTATATTTTTTGGTTAAAACCTACATTAAAAATTTTTATTATATTGAAATGATTTATAAAAATTAAAATGTTTACAGCCTTAATCGTTTAAATTTTAATATAAATATAAAAATTTAGATCGAAGGTTAATAAAATATAATTATTATTAATAGGCTTAAATCAAATTAAAAATGAAATTTATATTAATAAATATATTAAGTTTTACAACAATAATATCAAGTGTATTAGTTATAACATCTAAAAATCCTGTAATATCAGTAGTATATTTAATTTCTGTATTTGTAAATGCAGCAGGTTATTTAATATTATCTGGTATAGGTTTTCTTGGTTTATCTTATATTATTGTTTATGTAGGTGCTATAACTGTATTATTTTTATTTGTAATTATGATGATTAATATTTCATTAACAGATATTATAGATACAGGAAAACAATATACTAAAAATTTACCTTTAGTTTTTGTAGTAGGTTCATTATTCTTGTTTGAAATGTTTAATATTTTACCTTTTAGTTTTAATAATGTATCTGGTTTAAATTCAATTTTTGATGCTATAACTAATTTTAATTTATTTATTTGAAATAATAATAATTTAAATTTTTTTAATGATATTCATATTACTTATCAATCTAATATTGCAGATACTACATTTATTTCATTTAGTCAAATAGAAGCTATAGGACAATTAATTTACACTTATGCTGCTATATTATTAATTATATGTAGTATTATTTTATTATTATCTATGATAGCACCTATTTTTATTTCATTAAATAAAAAATAAAATTTATATAATTTATTCAATTTTTATTTATTTACCCCCCTTTTTTATCTAATTTTTAATAATAATGTTTAATTTGTTTGTTTTAAATAAATAAGAGTTAAGTTTACAGATGGTTTCTGTAATAGATCTGCAAAATCTATAAATATTAGGGTTCAATTCCCTCTTAACTCTATAATTATTAAAATTTAATTTAATAATAATATAAAATTATTATAAATAAAGAAATCTACTTAATTTTTATTAAATTAATATAATTAGAATTAATATATTATAAATTCTCTTAGTTCAATGGTAGAACTGCATTCTTCTAAAGTGTTAATTTTGGTTCGAATCCAAAAGAGAATAAGAATATATTAAACTATTAAAACACACAAATTTTTGTTTATATTTCTAAAAGTTAAATAGAATAGTTTAATATTTTTCATAATAACTATTTAAATATTTAATTTAGAAATAATGTTTGTATAAATTATTTAGAACCTATAAAATAGGTTGTTAATATAAAAATAAATTATTGTTACAGTATCTTTTACTTTATGTATTTTTTTTTTACAATTTATTTAGAAAAATTTATATCTAATTAAATTATTTATTTTACTTATAAATATTTAAATTATTAATTAAAAATAATATTTAATTAATTTATAAAGTTCTGTTGTTAATTTTAATTAACTATAAATCAATATTTATATCTATTTAAATTTTATGAGTATGTAATCTAAGATTATATTAAAAATTATATATTTAAATTATTCTTTAATAAATTAAATAAGATAATTTAAAGACTAAAGAATAAATTTAAAATGTATAATCAATTATAAAATAAAATATAGAAATAAATAAAGATGATAAAATATTTATCTATGAATACAAATAATTTAATTTTAACTCTGTTAAATATAATAATAAATTTATTAGATGTATTATTAGTGATATTACCTATATTATTATCTGTAGCCTTTATGACTATAATAGAAAGAAAACAATTAGCTGCTCATCAAAGAAGAGTTGGTCCTAATACTACAGGATATTATGGTTTATTACAACCTTTTAGTGATGCTCTTAAATTAATAGTTAAAGAAACTATTATACCTTCTCAATCTAATAAAATATTATTTTATTTAGCGCCTGTGTTTTCTTTAATATTTAGTTTATTAGGATGAGGAATAATTCCTTTTGGACAAGGTATAACTTTATTTGATTTTACATTAGGAATCTTATATACTTTAGCTTTATCTTCCTTAGGAGTATATGGAGTATTATTTGCAGGTTGATCAGCAAATTCTACTTATGCCTTTTTAGGTTCTTTAAGAAGTACAGCTGCTATGATTAGTTATGAATTAATTTTAAGTTCAGCTATATTAATTATAATAATATTAACAGGTTCATTTAATTTTACAACTATAATTGAAAATCAACAAGCTATTTGATATATTATACCATTATTTCCAGTGTTTATATTTTTTTTTATTTCTATATTAGCTGAAACATCTCGTACACCTTTTGATTTACAAGAGGCTGAATCTGAATTAGTAGCTGGTTTCTTTACTGAACATTCTAGTGTACCTTTTGTTTTCTTTTTCTTAGCTGAATATGCTTCAATAGTTTTATTTAGTTGTATTACTTCTATTTTATTTTTAGGAGGATATCATATGCCTGAATTATTTATTAATGATTCTTTAATTAATTTACAATCTATCATACTTGGATTAAAAACATGTTTATTCTGTTTTATGTTTGTATGATTTAGAGCTACTTTACCTAGAATGAGATATGATGCTTTAATTGAATTATGTTGATTAAATTTATTACCTGTATGTGTAGCTTTTATTATTTTAGTACCTAGTATTTTAATAGCATTTGATATTTCACCTTATTAAATAATTAATATTTAATTATTTTTTAATTAAAATTTTATTCTAATTTATAAATAATTGTTTATTTATTCAATAAAAGAATTTTAAAGTTTTTATAATTATATGTTAAATTAATTTTATTATCTCACCCCCTTAAAGAAATAATGGACAATAATTTTAAACTCTTAATTTAAAATGATTCTGTTTAATTTTTAAAATAAATTGAGGATAGTTTTAAAAAAATAAACGTAATTAAAAGAGATATAAAAAATTGCAATAAAGCATATAAAATATAACAATAATACAAAATTATTGTTTAAATATCATAAGAATTTAATTTTGGTTCCGATTGAACGTTGTTCAGTAGTTTAAGACATGCAAATCATTATTACCGAAAAATTTTTAAGGTAATAAGGTGTAAAGGTGAGGATAGTAAATAAGTTACTTTATAATTTTCATAAATAGGAAATAAATATAATTAAATATTTTTTTTTTTAATTTATATTAAAGGAATTATTCTGTTATAAAATACTATTTACTTTGATTAGGTAGTTGGTAGGGTAAATGCCTACCAAGCCGACGATCAATAGCTATGTTTGAGAGAACAGATGGCCACATTGGGAATGAAATCTCCCAAGTAGTATTATACTACCAGCAGTCAAGAATATTAGTCAATGCTCGAAAGAGTGAACTAGCTAACTGAAATCAATAAAAATAAATTGATAACATAAGGGAAAATAATGATATTACCTTATTATTAGTGTCGTCCAAATCTGGTGCCAGAAGACTCGGTAAGGCCAGAGACACAAACGTTAATCGTCTTAATCAGGCGTAAAGGGTTTGTAGGCGGCTTTAAAATTTACTTACCAAAATAATAAGTAAAGAATAAAAGCTAGAATCAAATAGAGGATATATGAAAGAATGCTTAGAGTAGGTCTGATATCCTTAGATACTAAGTAGAATATTAAAGGCGAAAGCTTTTTTCCATTAATGATTGACGCTCAGAAACGAAGGTGAGGATAGGAAATAGGATTAGATACCCAGAATACCCCTCTCTGTCAACGATGAATGGTAGTTATTAGTAAAAATTATTAATTGCAATGTTAACACGATAACCATTCCGCCTTGTGAGTACAACTGCAAAGTTGAAAACAAAAAAATTAGTCGGTTTCGGAGCAAACGAAGTGAAGCATGTTATTTAATACGATAATCCGCGTAAAACCTTACCAGTTCTTGAATAAAAACTTATATATAATTTTTTATATATAAAGGAATGTTTAAAATTTAAAATATGAGAATAATTTAAATAGTAAATTAAAACATTTAATACAGGTGTTGCATGGCTGTCTTCAGTCCGTATCGTGAGAACTGAGGTTAATTCCATTAACGGACGAAATCCCTATTGTTAATTAAAAATATTTTAATTTATTACATACTTAACAATTAATGATTCTTATAAAGTATCATTTGGGGCTAAGACAAGTCCTTATGGCCCTTATGAACTGGGCTATAGACGTGCCACAAAAACTTTTACAAAGTGATGCAAAACTTTTTCTTAAAATGCATTATATATTTATTTTTTAATTAGAGATAATTTTATATTTAATGTTAAATAAATAATCGAAAGATTAATTAATGCATTTATTTTTAATTTTATAAATTATAAATTAAATTTGGAAAGTAGGAAGAGCTAATCATTAAAAAAAGTTAAAATATAAATTTAGACGGATTGTTCTCTGCAATTCGGGAACATGAAGAAGGAATTTCGAGTAATCGTTGATAATAAGCGCAACGGTGAAACTAGCATCCGTGATGAACTAACTGTCTGTCGCTGGGAAGAAGCTTATATTGATGGAAATAAAAAGGTTATTATAACTTTTCATAGTTAATATTTAATTTATATTTTTTTAATTTAAATAGTTATTTATTTTTTTAATAATATAACGGCTATTTAAAACTAATTAGTTTTTATTAATTCAATTGAGTAACATCTCAAAAGTCATAGCAAGGTAGCCGTACTGGAAAGTGCTGCTGGAAAATAAATAAAATTTACCCCCTTTTTATTAATAATTAGTAAGAGATTAGTTGAGTGGTTTAACAGCATATTTACACTGTGCAGACAGAGTTTCGATTACTCTATCTCTTATTTATAATTATTATATTATTTGGATAATAATGTCTTTATAATTAAATAAATTTTATGTTTAACAAAAATATAATTAATTTATATTTTTTAATATATTTTTATTTATATTTTAATTGATAGATTTTACATATATTTTTATATATAAATTTTTATATTAACACTTATTAATTTGCGAGTGTGCCGAAATTTGGTAGCCGGGTAAATCTTAGGAATTTATGGTTTTTATCGTAAGAGTTCAAGTCTCTTTACTCGTATATAAAACCTAAAAATATATATAAAAATTCTGTTTTGTTTGTTTATTTTTTTTTATATCTTTTACAACCAAATTAAAAATAAAAATAAAAATATATTAATTTATTTATTTAAAAAAGGGTTTTAATTAGTTGAATATTATATCCTTTTTTATATTATTTATTTATTTAAATAATAATCTAAAGTTTGATACAAATTAAAAATCTGTAACATCTTTAGCTGAATTGGAAAAGCGTTTGCCTTCGAAGCAATTGTATATTGGTTCAAATCCAATAGGATGTAATAAAATTAATTAAAACCAAATTTTTTAAAAATATTTTAATATAATTAATTATGATTGACATAAGAATAATAATAATAATATTAAAATAAAAATTAAAATATTTTAAATAAAAGTAATGATGTTTATTAGTATCATGATTCTTATAGTGGCAATAGCCCTACCTTCAATAAATAGAAATATTTCATCAAATTTATATTTAAGAATATCTTCTTTATTATTACTTTATACTGGAGCATTAACTTTAAATGCTTTTTATATTCAGTCAATTGGATCAGGTATAGGAATATATAGTGGTTTATTTCAAATTACTTTATTCACACAATTATTTGATATAGTTATAGTATTAACAGGTTCTGTAATACTTATAGCTTGACCTTTAATAAATCATAAATTTATAGAGAATAATTTAAATTTAAATGAAGAAGGTCATAATATATTATCAATTAATAATTATAGAATAAAATATTCAATTATAGTATTAATATCAACTTTAGGTTCTTTATTATTAATATCTTCTTCAAATTTAATCACTTTATATTTAAGTTTAGAATTACAATCATTTGGAGTATATATTTTAGCTTCATTATATAGACATTCAGAATTAGCAATATCTGCAGGATTAAAATATTTTTTATTAGGAAGTTTAGCTTCTTGTATAATATTATTAGGTTGTGGTTTAATATATTCTTTCACAGGATTAACTAATTTAGATTCTATTTATAGTATGATTTCAGTAATTGATAATAATAATATATTATTAGGTTTTAGTTTAGGTTTAATATTAATTTTTATAGGATTATTATTTAAAATAGCCGCAGCACCTTTACATAATTGAGCTCCAGATGTTTATGCAGATAGTGCTACAATTATAACCACATGATTAACTATAATGCCTAAAATATCTATTTTATTAGTTTTATTTGAATTTCAAACTCACATTAATTTAATAGAAAATATTAATATAATATTAGAATTAAATCCTTTAAATAATATAATAAATAATAATACTTTAAGTTTTAATAATAATTATTTATGAAGTAAAAATTTATTATTAATAAGTTCTTTATTATCATTATTAATAGGAACAATATTAGGTTTAGCTCAAACTAAAATAAAAAGATTATTAGCTTACAGTACTATTTCACATGTAGGATTTATTTTATTAGCTTTAGCTATTAATTCAGAACAATCTATAGAAGCTTTAATATTTTATATAATACAATATACTATTACAAATTTAAATACCTTTTTAATAATAATATTATTTGGATATATAATAAAAAATTCATTTAGAGATTTAATACAAAGTATAATGGTAGAAGATGAAACAGGAACAGAAAATGATATTAATTATATTTCAGAATTAAAAGGTCAATTTTTCTTAAATCCTGTCTTATCAATAACTTTAACAATTTGTTTATTTAGTATGGCTGGAATACCTCCTTTAATAGGATTCTTCTCTAAACAGTTTGTATTATATTCAGCAATTCAAAATGGATATTACTTTATGTCTATTATAGCTATTATTGTAAGTATTATAAGTGCTTCTTATTATTTAAAAATAATCAAAATTTTATTTACAGAAGAAGATTATACTTCCGAATATAGTGATAAAGAATTAAAAATAATTACTAATTTAAATTTTAAATCAGGAATAGAGATAAGTAGTACTAACAGTTTTATAATATCTACTTTAACATTATCTATTTTATTATTTGTTCTTAAACCATCAATTTTATTAAATAGTACAACAATACTTTCTTTATCTTTATTTAATTTTTAATGAATAATTTATTAATGTTATTTATTTTGGTTCCTATTTTAGCTTTAGTTTTATTAGTTTTAAATTTACTTTTTGCAGCTCATAGACCAGATGAATCTAAAATATCCGCTTATGAATGTGGATATTCAGCAATTAGAAAACAAAATAGAACAGATTTCCAAATACAATTTTATGTAGTTGCTATGTTATTTTTAATCTTTGATTTAGAAATATTATTATTATTCCCTATAGCTGTAACTTTATATAAAGTAAGTACTTTTGGTTTTAGTATAGCTTTAATTTTCTTTGTAGTATTAACAATAGGGTTTATCTTAGAAATAGGTTCTGGAGCTATCTCTATAGCTAAAACTTCTCAAACTAAAGTTAATAAATAAATTTTATTAACTAATAGAAATATTAATTAATCTATCTATATTTATTAATAAATTTACCCCCTTATTTATATAATTTAGTTTTACATATTTAAAAGGAAAAAATTAATAATCTAGCCGGAGCCACTAAATTCATAGTTGATAAACAATAAAGTGTTGATAATGATAATGATAAAGATAAAACTAATAATGATAAAGATAAAGATAAAACTAATAATAAAGATTCTAAAAATACAGAAAATGCAGAAAATAAACCAGACTCATCCAATAGTACTAAATAATGATTATATTAACTTACTTAAATAAACTAGTTTCTAGTTTACAAGATGAAAATATTCCTAATGAAGGTAAAATAGCATTAGGTTTATTTATTTTTTGTTTAATTCTATTGTTGAGTTACATAAATACAATGACTTATTTTATCATATTAATAGTTCTTGATAATAAATCTGTTCAAATCTGATTAAACCAATGAGATCTTTTTAAAAAAGTAGTAAATATATATAGAAAAACTAGAATAGGATTTCTAATATTTGAAATTTGCTTGTCTTTATATATTATTCTTTTTATAATCTATAACAGTCACAAAGTATATACTTTTTATCTATTTCATTAATCAGCTTACTTATTATGTTCATTTTTCAAATATTAACCCCAATACAAAATTTAAAGTTAAATGGTTTTAACTATATATTTATCCGGAATATATAATTTGCAGTTCGATTCTGCTAAATTCTATAGAATTTAAGTAAATTTTGCATGATAAAACTATAGTTTTAAAAGAAATTAAAAAATTAAGAAAACTATGTTTTGAATAAAGAAAATTTTATGTAGCCTTTTTACACCAGGTCGAGAAAAGGCAGTTTTTTAGCAAGTTTGGATGTGCAAATAAAAGTCTATATGTGTATGAGATATTTTAGGTTTTATGTATCTCTATACATTTATATAAATTTAATATATTTATATATATTTAAAAGAATACATAATTAAGGGGGAATCTGATAATTGGTAATCAGTTGTATTTGCATTACAAATATGATAGTTCGAGTCTATCTTTCTCCATAAATTATTTTAATTAAGAACAAAGAATAATTATAAGCCTCGATTGCTTAGTGGTCAAAGCGCTATTCTGAAGATATAGAAATGTGAGTTCAATTCTCTCTCAGGGCAAATTATATATTAATCAAAGAATTAATTATGTTTTAAGCCGAAATAGTTTAATTGGTAAAACGAATTCCTTGTAAGACTTTGATATTGGTTCGATTCCAGTTTTTGGCAAAATAAAATTAATTAAATAACATCAAAAAATAGTTATAATCAAAATAATATGAGTTGTAGTTTAATTTGGAAGAACATCATTTTTTGGTAATGAATAATATCAGTTCGAATCTGGTCAACTCAGTAAATTATTTATTTTTATATTTAATAATTTTTTTGTTTTTTGTGTTTAGAAAGCAGAACTTGAGTGGTTGAGTGTCTCCCTTTTAAGGAGAAAGTCCTGGTTCAAGTCCAGGTGCTTTCAGTTTTAAATATAAAATTTTTATAATAAAAATATATACATACATATTTTATTATTTATAATTAATAATTTTAAAATTTATTATTAAAAATTAAAAAACAAAACACAAAAAAAATGTTAAAATAGATAAATAAACTTTTAAATATTAAGGGCAGGTGATCCGATTGGTAATGGTGATTCTCTGTAAAAGAATTGGTTAACGCCGTAAAAGGTTCGATTCCTTTACTGCTCAATAAAAAAATAAAATGGTAGATGACAAATTGGTCAGTCGCTCCTTTTGGGTAGGAGATATAAAGCATGTTCGAATCGTGCCTACCATATTTAGGTGTTATGGCAGAGAGGTCATTGCGGAGTACTGTTAATACTTTTTTCATAGGTTCGATTCCTATTAACGCCTTAATTTTAATTATTTTTATAAAATTACTTTATATTTTATTATAATTAGACTTTTACTTAATTCATTAATTATTTAATAATAAATAAAGTAAATTAAATTTTAAAAAATAATCTACTAACAAACAAAACACACAAATATATAAAAGAGTAATAAAATAGCGAACATGTTGAAATTGGTAAACAATCTCTTCTTAAGCAGGAGTGGAAGAAATTCCTTAAGAGTTCAAGTCTCTTTGTTCGTATGTATTTATAACAATAGTGTACAATATAATCTAAATAAATAATTATATTTAGACAGTTTAGTGTAACGGTTTGCACACTAATCTCATTAGTTAGTAGAAAGGTTCGATTCCCACTCTGTCTTTGTTAATAATTTCTTGTTTAAATTTTTATATATTAAAACTTTTAACTTATAATTTAATTTAATTAAATTAATACAAATAAGAATTTTTTAAGAATTTTTTGTTTTTTGTTTTGAACAATTTATTTAATAGTTTATTAATTGAATAAATTCTCTATTTGAAAATAAAGTATAAGTATTATAATCGAGTATTAGTCAAATTTAAAACACAATTTGTTTAATTATAGTAGCATGTGTTACTTTTGGATAAATCTTAGATTATTTAAATCCTTAAACTTTATTAATTTTATGTGTGTATTAAATATTTAATTTAATAAATATTTATTCATTAAATATTCTCATTTAATAGATTAAAAATTTGTTTGTTTTTTGTTTTTTGTTTTTTGTTTTTTGTTTTTTTAATAATAATCTAAGATTTATAATTTAATAAATAATAATAAGGTCTTTTAGTATAATGGTCGTACGGTAACCCTTCAAGTTGTTAGTGTCAGTTCAATTCTGATAAAGGCTATATTTCATTATATTCTATTTTAACTTAAAATTTATAATAATTAATATAAAAAGGTTAGAATAAAATTTTAAAAATTAACATAAAATTTGCATACTTTTGTTAAAAAATATTATAAATATATTAGTTTAAATAAATAAACATATTTTTATATATAAAAGTATATAAATCTTCTAATATAAAATTTCTAACTTAAAAAATAAATAGTGTAAAAAAGAAAATATTTACATGAATAAAATAAAAATTTTCTAATAATTGTTATTTGTTATTAAATTTTAAATAAATTTAATACTAATTTTAGATACTAAAAAAAATTTATTAATGTTACAAAATTTAACTTTAATCATAAACTCTCCATTAGAACAATTTGAAGTAAGTAGTTTAATAAGTGTAATAGCGCCTATATTTGGTTATATAAATATAACTTTAAGTAATTTAGGTTTATATTCTATATTAATCTTATTTATAATATTAAGTTTACATATAATAAGTAATAATGAAAATAAAATTTTACCATCAAAATGAAGTATAGCAATAGAAAGTATATTTACAACAATTAATACAATGGTAAAAGAACAATTAGGTAAAGAAATTTATTTACCTTTTATTTATTCATTATTTTTCTTTATATTAATAAGTAATTTAATAGGTAATATACCTTATTCATATACAATAACAACCTCTGTAATAGTAACTATTGGATTATCATTTACTATATTAACAGGTGTAACTATACTTGGATTATATATTCATAAATTAAATTTTTTCTCATATTTTGTTCCATCTGGAACTCCTTTAGCATTAGTACCATTATTAGTTTTAATTGAAACTGTATCTTATTTAGCTAGAGCTTTATCATTAGGTATAAGATTATTTGCTAATATGGTAGCTGGTCATTCTTTATTAAAAATATTATCTACTTTCTTATATCAAATGTTTAGTAGTAGTTTTATAATAGCTATATTCACTTTAATTCCTTTTGCATTCTTCTTAGCATTATGTGGATTAGAAGTAGCTGTATCTATAATTCAAGCTTATGTATTTGTATTATTAGTAATATCTTATATTAAAGATGCCATCTATTTACATTAATTATTTTTATTATTAATTGATTATTAATTTAAATAATTTATTAAATTAATTATTAATAAAATAAATGTCTTAATTCTAATTATTATATTTTATAATAATTCTTAAAAGTAATAATGAAAATAATTATTAATCATTAGAATCCTAATAAAAGAATATTTAAAAAATATAAAATTCTTTATTAAAAATATAGATTAGAAAAATAATAATAAATGAATATTAAAAAGTATATTTACATAATTTTAATCAATTTATCCCCTTTTTATTACAAATTGATTATTAAATTCTTATAAACTCTTAAAAAATAAAAGAAATGGAATAGTTTACATTGGAAAGTTAAAACAATTGCTAATTGTTCGGGTATTCCCTTAGGTGTTCGAATCACCTCTATTCCGTGAAATTATAAATATTAATTTTGTTTTATTGTGTTTGATATTTTTTTTTAAATGCTTTAAGATCAAACACAGAGGAGTAAATAAGAAAAGTTCTGAAAATAATATGGATTGACGACTTTATTCGACTAATGCCAAAGAGATTGGAACTCTTTATTTAGTCTTTGCAATATTTGCAGGAATGATAGCCACAGGATTTTCAGTTTTAATTAGATTAGAATTATCTTCTCCAGGTGTACAATTTCTACAAGGAGATCATCAATTATTTAATGTAATAATAACTGCTCATGGATTATTAATGTTATTTTTTATGGTTATGCCTGCATTAATTGGAGGTTTTGGTAATTATTTTTTACCAATCCATATAGGAGCTCCAGATATGGCAAACAAAAAGGAGGTCCTTGAGTTTAATATAAAATATTATAGTGATAATTATAAAGAGAATAAATTTAAAGAATATTTAGCTGGTCTATTTGAAGGTGATGGACACATTTGGATTCAAAAAGAAAATCAAAAAAAGAAACATAATCCAAGATTTTGTATAACATTTAGTCTTAAAAATGAACCATTAGCTAAAAAATTATTAGAATTAATAGGTTCAGGATTTATAAGATATAAAATACAAGATAATGCTTGTGTATTAACTGTTTCTCCTGTAATAGGTTTAAAAAAATTAGTTCATTTAATAAATGGCGAATTAAGAACTCCTAAAATACATCAACTTCATAAATTAATAGATTGATTAAATAAAAATCATAATACAAATTTTATTAAATTACCATTGAAAGATAGTTCATTCTCTGAAGATGGATGATTAAGTGGATTTATAGATTCAGATGGTAGTTTTTCTGTTCAACATACTAAATTAGAAAACAATGCAAAAAAAAGAAAAATATCTTGCCGATTAAGAATTGAACAAAGAATGTTAGATCCAATAACTAATGAAAGTTATTTTAAAGTTTTAACAGATATATCAAATTTCCTTAATTGTTCATTGTTAACTAGAAAACAAAAATCAACTGGTAATGAATATTATACTTTAACAGCTTCAAGTAAATTATCTTTAGAAATAATAGTAAATTATTTAGAAAAATATCCATTATTTTCAAGTAAAAATTTAGATTATAATGATTGAAAAAAAATAGTACTATTAATATTTGAAGATAAACATTATACAGAAGAAGGTATAAATAAAACAGATTCTGTAAAAAATAGTATGAATAGACAAAGAATTAAATTTACTTGAGATCATTTAAATATATTATCTTTTTAAATTTACATTTTTATTAAACTCTAAACTGGAAATGCCGTTAAGAAGTGTAAACTTTTTAATTATTACTTCGCTATATGCATGGAATCTCTCGATTTTGGAATTAATTTTCCAGTTAACAGATACATAGACACCTAATTGAAGTTTAAAACTTATAAAGTTGTATTTTCAACTGAATTAGTCGTAAAACTTATGTATACATGGGAGGAATATGCAGGAAACCAAAAAAATAAAACAATAAACACAATACAAAACAAATAAATTTTAATTAAGAAAATTTATTAACAATAAAAATTATAAAATATATTAAAAGAGTATATTGTTAAATTTATAATGTATTTTAGACACTATTAAAATTAAATAAAAATAAAAAATGTTTTTCAAAATTTTATGAATATTTTATTTATTAATCTATAGTTTAATTATAATTTTTATATTAAGTGTAGGTTTGTCTTTTTTTATTAGCCCTATTAGAATACCTCTTTTTTTGTACCATATTACGTGTGTTAAAATAAATTCAGAAAGTAATATAATTACTGTTAAACCAACTCAAAATACAAGAGTTATGACAAATTTTGATGAAGTAGATTATGTATTTGAATTTAATTTACCAAACGAAAAAATTAAAGCAATAAATGAATTATTGGGTACAGAAGTTACTAATAATGTAATAACAGGTACAAATGCAGATTATATAATAAATACATACATAATGCCTATTATCCAATCAAATAATATTGATCCATTAATTCATGATCTTTTTATTAAATTTTTTAGTTAATATTCAATATATTTGTTTATAATTTCTTATTGTTAATAAATTTAAAATTAATTACGTATTCTTGAGAATAGAGTTTATAATTTATATTCATATCCCCTTTTTCTAATTTTTATTTTACAATTAAACTAAAATTATTGTGAAATTTATTTGTTATGTATTGTGTTTTAATTTTGCTATTATTTTTAGTAGGATCCTCAGAGACTACACGCGAAGCTCATATTTAAAAATATGATGAAGACATAGTCCGTTTAAGTAAGAAACTACTTAAGATCAAGATTTCCACGATTAAATAATATAAGTTTTTGATTATTACCTCCTTCATTAATTTTATTATTACTTAGTGCCTTAGTAGAAAATGGAGCAGGAACTGGATGAACAATTTATCCACCATTATCAGGAATACAATCTCATTCAGGTGGTTCAGTTGATTTAGCTATTTTTAGTTTACATTTAACAGGTGTATCTTCATTATTAGGAGCTATTAATTTTATTACTACAGTATTAAATATGAGAACTAATGGTATGAGTTTACACAAATTATCATTATTTGTTTGAAGTATTTTTGTAACTGCTATATTATTATTATTAGCTTTACCTGTTTTAGCTGGTGGAATACTGCCAGCTTTAAATTCGGCTATATGCTGGAAACTGTTTTATTTCAATGAGACACAATCAGCAGGAAACTTATTAGATTTGAATCTTTTAAGGATCCTCAGAGACTACACGCCGGAATTAATCTGTTGTTATATTTTACCTTTTACTCAAGTAAATAATTTAAAATATAAAGATTTATCTAATTTAAAATATGGTTCTTATTTAACTGGTTTAATAGAAGGAGATGGTTCAATTATAACACCTAAAACAGAAAGATCAGTTAAAGGTAGAATTAATTATCCTTCTATTCAAATTGTTTTTCATTTGAAAGATTACTCTTTAGCTTTAATGATTCAAAAAGAAATAACAAATGGATCATTATCTAGAAAAAAAGGAATAAATGCTTATGTTTTAACTATAAATAATTATAATGGATTAATATTATTAATTTCATTGATTAATGGTAACATGAGAACTCCTAAAATTTATAGTTTATATAATTTAATTGATTGATTAAATTTTAAATTTAAAGAAATTCATATACCTAAAAAACCTTTAAATGATAGTCCTTTAGATTCTAATGCATGATTATCTGGATTTATAGAAGCTGATGGTCATTTTTCTGTAAAAACTACAATTACTTCTAAATATCCCAAAGTAGAATGTAAATTTGAATTAAATCAAAGACAAATTGATCATAATGGTTATAATAATTTTTATTTTCTAGAAATTATGGCTAAAATTTTACTTTCTTCGGTTAAAACTATTAGAGTAAACAAACCTAATTCCGGTTATAGAGTTAGAACAACTTCTTTAAATGGAAATTTAATTTTAGAAAATTATTTAAATACATTTCCATTGTTTGGAAGTAAATATTTAGATTATAAAGATTGAATTAAAGTTCTAGATAAATTTAAATCAGGTCAATTAAAACATAAATCAAATATTGAAGAAATTATTTTAATTAAATCTTGTATGAATGATGCTAGAACTGTTTTTACTTGAGATCATTTAAATAAATTTTACAACTTAGATTAATAAGATATAGTCCCAACATACATGTGAATGTACGAGTATTTACCTTAAACATAAATACTAACATAAGAAATTCATTTAAAAGAAAAACAAAATAATAAAAAAATAATAAAAGTATACTATTGAAATATAGTTGAGATTTTAATATTTAAATAAATTATAATTTATTTATTTAAATATATGAAATAATTGATTTAGGTGAATCTTAGAATACTTTAAATATATAAATTATATATTTAGTTTTTTAATATAGAATATAATTTATCTTAGAGTATTATATTAATAAGTTGTGTATTACATCCACATCCACATATAATTTAAAATGTGGTTCTTATTAAACTGAGAGATAAAGAAAAAAACATAATAAAAAAATAAAAATGACATTACTTTTCAAAATAATAAATCATAATTTAGATAGTGATTTAGTCTTCTACGGTCTATTTATTGGAGTCGTAGGAGCAATAGGATATTCATTTACAAGTAAGATTTTAAGCAAATCTTATGAGGAAAAAGGTGTACAAAGTGATGCTGAACAAAATTTATCAGATATACCAAGTCAAATTATTCCAGATAATGTAACCTCAATAAATACTCTTTCATCTTTACCTTCTTCATTTAAAGAAACATCATCATTAATTCCAACGACATCAGAAGTAGGGACTCAAACTATAGCTGGAGATGTAACACCAGTTAATAGAGAAGTTATACCTAATCAAGATATTGTAGGAAGAGTTGTAGATCTCTCTAATGCAGAATATATTGCTGCTAAAGTTGAGCAATTAAATGCTTTAGATCCCTTCTTAGCTACACCTTGAACTCCTGATAGAGTTATAGCAATGATAGATACTTTAGGAATAGTAAATAATTTATTTAATTAAATCATTTTATTTAAATAAATTATTTATTTATTTATTTTTTAATAATTAACCTCCTTATAAAATAAACTATTTTAATAAAAGAGAAAACCTAATAATAAGTGTAAAATTTCTCATCTGTTTGTTATGTTTACGTTTTCTTAATTTTTTCATTCTTTTTCTTTCTTATTTGTCTGATTAATTTTTTTTTTTAATTATAAAACATTTTTTTATATAAATTAATAATTAAATTAAAATTAATAGAATTAAAATAATTAATTTACTTCTATTATAATTTCGAGTTAAATGTTTATGAGACTGCTGTGATTTACAAGACAGTCATTGGATAATATTCAGTAAATCAAGATTTAAAAGGGTATAACTATGTTATTAACTGATAGAAATTTTAATACAAGTTTCTATGATCCAGCTGGAGGTGGAGATCCTATATTATTCCAACATCTTTTCTGATTTTTTGGACATCCAGAAGTTTATATTTTAATTATACCTGGATTTGGTATAGTTAGTCAAGTAATTTCTGCATTTTCAGGTAAACCTATTTTTGGTTATTTAGGTATGGTATATGCTATGTTCTCAATAGGAATATTAGGTTTTTTAGTATGATCTCATCATATGTTTAGTGTAGGTTTAGATGTAGATACAAGAGCCTATTTCACAGCTGCTACAATGGTAATTGCTGTTCCTACAGGTATAAAAATATTTTCTTGAATTGCTACTTTATATGGTGGTAGTTTAAGATTAACAACACCTTTAATATTTACATTAGGATTTTTAGCTTTATTCACAATTGGAGGAGTAACTGGAGTAGTTTTAGCTAATGCTTCTTTAGATTTAGCATTACATGATACTTATTATGTAGTAGCTCACTTCCATTATGTTTTATCAATGGGAGCTGTATTTGCAATTTTTGCAGGTTTTTATTTTTGAGCACCTAAAATTATAGGAAAATCATATAATGAATTATTAGGAAAAATTCATTTTTGAACTTTATTTGTTGGAGTTAATACAACTTTCTTTCCTCAACACTTTTTAGGTTTAGCGGGTATGCCTAGAAGAATTCCAGATTATCCTGATGCCTTTAGTGGTTGAAATCAAATTTCAAGTTTTGGATCATTAATTTCAATTATGGCTACAGTATTATTTGGTTATATAATCTATGATATATTTGCTAATGGAAGTCCAGTTAATACTAATCCTTGAAATATACCTTCTTATTTTACATCTACAGAACAATTTAAAAATGAAACAGAAACAGCTTCAACATTAGAATGAACCTTACAAAGTCCTATTCCATTCCATGCTTTCAAAATGTTACCTGTACAATCTTAAATTAATAATTAAATTTATATTAAGTTATATTTAATTAGCTTTAAACTTATTATTTAATTTTTAAATTTAAATAAAAAGTTCTTTTTATAATATTATCCCCTTTAATAAAAATTATATATTAATAATTTAAAGTAATCATTAAAAGAATTAATAAATAAATTAAAGACTGTAGCATAATTGGTAATGCAGTTCGCTCATAATGGATTTTATAAGGGTTCAATTCCCTTCGGTCTTATTTATTATTTTAGGGTACTTGGTCGAGTATGGTTTAAGGCGCTCGTTTTGAAAACGAGTATTTGAATAAAGTCGTGAGTTCAAATCTCACAGTATCCGTTGATTAAATTATTTCCACATGGAACAATATATATTTTAAAGAAGATAATAAAATTTAACTTCAATAAATATATTATAATTTTTGTTTTAATAAAATAAATCTCCTTTATTAATTACTTATTTATTTGTGTTTTTATAAATTTAAATAATAAAAATAAATAAATAAAGATAAATGAAATATTGTATTTAATAAATAAATAGATATTCTTGTTATTCTTTTTGGAAAGAATAAAAACAAATGCTTAGTTTATTATTATTATTACCTGTAATAGGTAGTTTATTATTATTAACAATACCAGAAAATTCAATAGAAAATAAAATAAGAATGAAAAAAATAACTTTAATAACAATGTTAATAAATTTCATAATATCAATATATATATGATTAGAATTTGATTCAAGTACTAATCAATATCAATTTGTATATGAATTTATAGATTTAAGTTATTGCCATTTAAATATAGGTATAGATGGAATATCATTATATTTTGTATTATTAACAACTTTTATAAGTCCTATAGCTATATTATCTAATTATAATAATATAAATAATAATTTAAAATATTTTTTAATATCTTTTTTATTATTAGAAACATTACAAATAGGAGTTTTTGTAGTATTAGATTTAATTTTATTTTATATATTTTTTGAAAGTGTATTACCTATATTATTTTTAATAATAATAATATATGGATCAGGTGAAGCTAGAATAAGATCATCTTTATTATTATTTTTATATACTTTAGCAGGATCTTTATTTATGTTATTAGCTATACTTCAAATATATAGTTATGTAGGATCCACTGATTTTCAAATTATATCTTTATCAGAAATTAATTTAGATAGTCAAAAAATATTATGATTAGGATTCTTTGTAGCTTTTGCAGTAAAAACTCCATTATGACCTTTAACAGGATGATTATATAGAGCTCATGCTGATAGTCCTTTAGCTGGTTCTATTTTATTAGCTGCTACAATATTAAAATTTGCTACTTATGGTTATTTACGAGTTTTAATTAATTTTTTACCTGATGCTACTAATTATTTTTCTCCATTAGTTCAAACTATTGCAATTATCACTTTAATTTATGCTTCATTAGCTACAATTATTCAACAAGATACTAAAGCTTTAATTGCTTATTCAAGTATTGCACATATGAGTATAGTTATATTAGGTTTATTTTCTAATACAATTCAAGGTATTGAAGGTGCTATTTTATTAGCTTTAGCTCATGGATTTGTTTCTCCTGCTTTATTTATTTGTGTTGGAGGTGTAATTTACGATAGAACAGGAACTAGAATTATTCATTATGTAAGAGGGTTAGTTACTTATATGCCTGTATTTATTATTTTATTTTTCATTTTTACATTAAGTAATACGGGTATACCATTAACTTTAAATTTCTTAGGAGAACAATTATCTTTAATTGGAATATGAGAAAGAAGTCCTTTAATAGCAGCTTTAGGTGCTACTGGTATAGTATTATCTGCTATTTATTCTATTTATTTATATAATAGAATTTCTTATGGTATTTATTCTCCTCATTTAAAACCAATTAAAGATATTTCTAGAAGAGAATTTAATCTATTAATAACTTTATTATTACCTACTTTATTATTAGGTATTTTCCCTAATGTTATATTAGACGGTTTACATTTATCTATTTCTTCTTTACTTTATTATACTTAAATAAAAAGTTAATTTAATAATATTACCCCCTTATTTTTACATAAACATAATTTAATTAAAAGTCAAAAAATAAATCTTAATTAATAAAAGAGCATAGTATTAACGGTTAGTATGACGATCTTCAAAATCATTGGTAGGTGTTCGAATCACCTTGCTCTTGTTAATTTTATATTTAAGGGATCTTAGCTTAATTGGTAGAGTTTCTAATTGTCATTTAGAAGGGTTCCAGTTCGAATCTGGTAGATCTCGTTTTATATTTCTAATTAAAAACAAATTGACATAATAATTTATATAATCTTGAATTAATCAAGAAAATTATATATTTTAAATTTTTTTATTTAACTAATAATTTAATTAAGTTTGCATTAATTTATACTAATAATAAATTAGTATAATTATACAAATCATAAATTATTTAAATAATTGTCTTCGTTATTAAAATTATTTAATAAAAAATTTTTAATACTAATTTTAGATACAAACATAAGTTAATTTAAATGAAGATTAATAATATAAATAAATTAAATTATATTAATGAAATGTTAATTAATATAAATCACAATAATATTAATTTAATTTTAATAATTTGTTATTTAATAATATCAAATTATAATATAAATATATTAATATTTTTAATAATTTTTTTATTATTTAAAGTAATATTAAAAAATAATAATTATATTAATTCAAATACATCTATAATCAAAATAATATTAATAAGTATTTTTATATATTATTTAATTTATATTTATTTAATATATAATGTAATTTATATGGATAGTACAGAATATTTAATTTTATATAATAATATTTATATAAAAGGTTTAAATTCCTTAGTTGAAAATTATGGAGAATTAATAGCTTATGCTGTAGGAGTTAAATTATCTAGTATTTATTTAAAAATTTCACCTATTGAACCTACATTTTATTTTCATTTTGGTTTAGGTGTAGGACCTATTTTAGACTTAACAGTTCATCAAGAAAATTATACTTCCCCTATAGATTCTAATTTTAAAAATTATGTATTATTAACTGTTGAAAAAGTTGAAGATCATATAATTTTCCTTAAAGATATGGTCCCTTTTCATCATAAACATTATAAAACATCTAAAATGACAAATATGGAAAATAATACTACTGTTATTAGTGGTGATGCTCCAACTAATATTAATGTGGTTAATATTCATTGTTCTTTAGAATCTGAATATTTATTTATTAATTGTAGTTATAATTTTGAAAATTTAGTTTTTAATATTTCATATATATTTTATCTTATTTTTATAAGTATTTATTTTATCTTTTTAATTATAAAATTTATTAATTTTATTAAATTGATTATATTTATTAAAAAAATATAAAAATTATATTTACACTTTATATTTCTTTATTAAATTATAACAATAGTTAAATTATTAGTTTGTTATTAATTTATTTATTAATGTATTAAGAAAAACTTATTTATTATAATCTAAGTTTGCTTTGTTTATCTCATTTTACTTTCTCTTTAATTTATAAAATTAATTATAAATACAAAACATAATATTTTTATTTTAATATTACCCCCTTTAAATTAATTAACTCATAAAAATATGAATAATAACATCAGCTTTAATATTAATTGAATTAATATTCCATGAATATAATTTTAAAGAAACAGTTTTATATTAATTAATTTAAAATAATTAAAAGAATAATTAATAAAAATTAATTTAATCTTACAATTAAAAAAATAAACGAGTATAGTTAAGTTGGTATAACCTCTACCTTCCAAGTAGATGTCATCAGTTCGAATCTGATTACTCGTATATATTTCTAATATTTTTATTAATATATATTTCTAATTATAATTTTTAAAAGGGAAAGTATAAAAATATACAATTATACAAAAGTAAAGACAATAAAAGAGTAGTAAGGAATAGGACCTAAACGATTAAAAAAACAAACGTATTTCTTTATTCGAAGCTGGTTTAAAAAATTATACATCTGAATAAAAAAAGTTGAAACAAAGTTAAAATTTGAGTGACTTCTTTTTCCTATTAAAAGAGTATATTGTTAAATTTATAATGTATATTAGACACTATTAAAATTTAATAAAAATAAAAATGTTAGCAGCAGCAAAATACATTGGAGCAGGTTTAGCTTGTTCAGGTTTAATAGGAGCAGGAGCAGGTATAGGTTTAATTTTTTCTTCTTTAATTGCTTCTACAGCTAGAAATCCTCAAATAAGAGGTCAATTATTTAGTTTTGCAATTTTAGGATTTGCTTTAGCAGAAGCTACTGGATTATTCTCTTTAATGATTGCTTTCTTATTATTATATTCTTAATTTTTATTATAAATTAAGAATTAATTTATAAAAATAAAATTTAATAGAATTAACCTTTAATTAATGAATTATTATATTAATTCAATTATTTACTTTTTAATTAAATAAATAATTCATTTATAAATATTACCCCCCCCTTTAAATTAAAATTGTATATTAATTAAATATATTAATTAATTTTAAAATTAATTAAATATATTAATTAATTTTAAAATTTATAAGTATTTTTTATATGTTTTTATTCAATAAAAATAAATATAATCTTATATTAATTTATATTAATTAAATATTAAATATAAAAATGATTAAAATTAAAGAATAATTAATTACCATTTAAAAATAATTTATACATATTCCAATAATTATATCTTTAAAAATTAATAATACATTATTCCTCTGAATAGATTTATAATTAATAAATCCCTAAATTAAGTTAAATTTAATTTAGTTTTTTTATTGTAACATTTGCCTATAATTATACGAAATATTTTTTAATGAATGACATTAAAAATTTAAATATAAAATTAAGTGTAAATAATAGTTTACCTAATTTAAAAAATATTATAAATAAAATAAAAATGGATTCTTCAATAGAAAACCTGTTTAAAGAAAAAGGATTAGAAAATAAAAAAATTTTAAGTAGTAAAAAAGCTACTAAAATTACACAATTAATTATTAAATTAAGTGATAATATAATTTATTCTAATAAATCCTTATTAAATTTATTAAATACAAATAAATATAATTTAAATAATTTTAAATCAGCAAAATTAGCAGATTTAAATAAAGAATACTCAAAACAAAAATTAAATGAATCAAAATTAATCTATATGAATGAACAACAATATATAAGATTAATTAGTCCATTTAATTTTATATTAGCCAGTTTTAGTAATCATATTTATACCTTTACTAATAAATCTTATAAACAAATTAATAAAAATTTACATAATTTATATTTAATTTGTAAATCAGCCTTTCTTAATATGTCCAGTATAATAAGTAAACCTATAATTTCAATTAATTCTAATATAATAAAAATTACATTATTTTATTATTGAAAACCTTTAAGAAAAAATTATTTTAAAAGTAGTTTACATTCTAAATTTTTAATTTTACATTATTATAAATTAGAAAATTTAGTTAAATTATTAAGTAAATTATTTAATAAATCTGTAGAATTAGAATTAATTAGAATATATTCCCCACAAAATGAAAGTAATATATTAGCTAATCTTATTGGTATATTAAGTAATTTTATTAAATTTAGAAATATTCATATGAAATTATTTAAAGTAAGTAAAATTAAAAATTTTAAAAAAAGATTTACTAATAATAAAATACCTTCTTTTTTATCTGGAATCTATTTAAAATTAGCAGGTAGAGTTCTAACACAAAAAATTTCAAGAAGAGTGAAATCTAAAATAATCCAAAAAGGTAGTTTAGGAAGAGCTAATACTGATTTAATTAATACTAATAGATTTGTCAATAAAAATAAAAGAGGTGTATTTAGTATAACTATTAAAACTGGACACATTATTAGCAATTAATTAATTTAAATTTATAAATTTATTTTAATTTTTTATAAACAAAACACCCAATTAATAGAAACAAACAAATAATAATTATTTAAATAAATTACATATATTTAATTATTTATATTTAATCTTAAATATAAATTTAATAAATATAAATAAAAGAGATTAAAGTAAAAAAAAACTTTAATTAAAATATATTCTAAGTAATTAAATTTATCTATTATTTTTAGATACAATTAAAACAAAAATGATTAATTCATAAAAATCTTCTCTTAGATTAGAATTAATAATCACACTTTAGTCCAACAAAATAAAAACAAAATAAAATGAATAAAATAAATAGAAATCAATTTCAATCTTTTCCTTATCATTTAGTAGAACCATCACCATGACCTATTTTAGTTAGTTTTTCATTATTAAGTTTAACCTTAGGTGCAGTTATGTATATGCAAGGTTTTACTCATGGAGGACAATTAATAAGTTTAGGTTTTACTTTAACAGTGTTTGGTATGATACTTTGATTTAGAGATATTATAACAGAAGGTACTTATTTAGGACATCATACCATTCAAGTTCAAAAAGGTTTAACTATTGGAGTAGTATTATTTATTATTAGTGAAGTATTTGCTTTTTTAAGTGTATTTTGAGCTTTTTTCCATTCTAGTTTATCTCCTACTATAGAAATAGGAGGAGTATGACCTCCTCAAGGTATTACACCTTTAGATCCTTTTGCAATACCCTTATTAAATACTATTTTATTATTATCATCTGGAGCTTTTGTAACTTATGGTCATCATGCTTTAATACAAGGAGATAGAAGAGGAGCTATCTTAGGTACATTATTAACAATAATTTTTGCTATAATATTTACTGCTTTACAATATTATGAATATTCTGAATCTAATTTTACAATGAGTGATTCAGTATATGGAACAGTCTTTTATGCTTCAACTGGTTTACATGGATTACATGTAATAATTGGTACATTATTTATTTTAGTAGGTTTTGTTAGAATAATTAATTATCATTTAACTGATACACATCATCAAGGACATGAAGCTGCAATTTTATATTGACATTTTGTAGATGTAGTTTGATTATTCTTATTTATAGCTGTGTATTATTGAGGTGGTAATTAAATAAGATCTTTAATTTAAATATTAATTATCATTAATTTAAATTTATTAACCCCTTTATTTAAATTTTATATATATCTGAATAAAAATAAAAGCCGCTAAACAAAATATAAGTTTATTTTGTAATTAGCAAGTAATATTTATATCAAAATAAATATTAGACATTTAATACAAGTCCCAAAGGGTTTATAATACGATAATACTATGAATTTATCATTATTTTTATTTTTAATAGGAATCTTAGGTTTTATATTAAACCGAAAAAACATAATATTAATGATTATTGCTATAGAAATAATGTTATTAGCAGTAACTATGTTATTATTATTATCAAGTTTTAGTTTTGATGATGGAATGGGACAAATATTTAGTATATTTATAATTTCATTAGCTGGAGCTGAATCAGTAATAGGTTTAAGTATTATAGTAGCAGTTTATAGAATTAAAGGAAATATATTAATAAAACAAGAAACTTAATGTATTTAACAATATTAATTTTACCTTTATTAGGTTCATTTGTCTCAGGATTTTTAGGTCGAAAAATAGGTGTTACAGGATCTCATATAATAACTTGTACTTGTTTAATTTTATCTAGTATATTAGCAACTATTGCTTTTTATGAAGTAGGATTAAGTTCAAGTCCAGTTATAATTAATTTATTTAATTGAATAGATTCAGAATATATGACTATATCCTGAGAATTTTTATTTGATCAATTAACAGTATCTATGTTTATTCCTGTATTATATATTTCTTCATTAATTCATATTTTTTCAACTGATTATATGGCTGAAGATCCTCATAATCAAAGATTTTTCTCTTATTTATCTTTATTCACTTTTTTTATGTTAGTTTTAGTATCTGGTGCTAATTTTTTTGTAATGTTTGTAGGTTGAGAAGGTATTGGTATTGTTTCTTATTTACTAATTAATTTTTGATTTACTAGAATACAAGCAAATAAAGCAGCCATATTAGCTTTAACTATGAATAGAGTAGGAGATATGGGTTTAAGTATAGGATATTTTGCATTATTTTCTTTATTTGGATCATTAGATTATGCCACAATATTTAGTATAGTACCCTTTATGAATGAAACAGCTTTAACTATAATAGGTTTATTATTATTAACAGGAGCTATGGCTAAATCAGCTCAAATACCTTTACATTCTTGATTACCTGGAAGTATGGAAGGTCCAACACCTGTATCAGCTTTAATTCATGCAGCTACTCTAGTTACTGCTGGATTATATTTATTATTACGATCATCACCTTTATTAGAATATAGTAGTACAGCTTTATTAATTATTACTTTAACTGGAGCTACTACTGCTTTCTTTGCAGCTACTTGTGGTTTAGTTCAAAATGATTTAAAAAGAATAATTGCTTTTTCAACTATTAGTCAATTAGGATATATGGTTATGGCTGTAGGTTTAAGTCAATATAATGTAGCTTTAATGCATGTAGTAAATCATGCTTTCTTTAAAGCTTTATTATTTTTAGGAGCTGGAGCTGTAATTCATAGTTTTTCAGATCAACAAGATATAAGAAGAATAGGAGGTTTAATAAGATTTTTACCTTTTACTTATACCACTATGTTAGTAGGATCATTATCATTATTAGCTACTCCATGATTAACAGGATTTTATAGTAAAGATTTAATAATAGAATTAGCTTATGGTCAATATAGTTTTAGTGGTACATATGCTTTCATTTTAGGAAGTATAACAGCTGGTTTAACTGCATTTTATTCATTTAGATTAATTTGTTTAGTTTTCTTAACTGTACCAAATGGACCAAAACAATCTTATTTAAATACTCATGAAGCTAATAATAAAGTAATTATTCCATTATTTTTATTGGCTTTATTTAGTATATTTTTTGGATTTATCTTTTCTGATTTATTTGTAGGTATGGCTAGTGATTTCTTCAGTAATGCAATATTTATTAAACCTAATAATATTTCTTTAATTGAAGCTGAATTTAGTTTACCTTTAATAATAAAATTATTACCTGCTTTATTATCATTATTTGGTGCTAGTTTAGCAATATTTTTATATCATAAAAGTCCAACATTTATTATAGATTTAACTGATAATTTAATTGGACAGAAAATATATACCTTCTTTAATGGTAAATATTTCTTTGATATAATTTATAATAATTATATTATAAATAAAGGATTAGAATTAGGTTATATAATTTCTAAAGTTTTAGATAGAGGTATAATAGAAATGGTTGGTCCTCATGGTTTATCTCAAACTTTAACTAACACAGGTAAAAATATTAGTAAATTAGATACTGGAGTTATAACTACATATTCTATTTATATTACTTTATCTTTACTTTCTTTAATTTTCTTAATTTTTGCTCCTATTTTAATAGATACTTCTTTATTAAATGAAATAAGATTATTTATTATTTATATAGCTGCTTTAATTATTGTTTTATCTCCTTCTAAACCTTAATTAAATATATTTATTATTAATATTTTTTATAAAATTTACCCCCTTAATTCGTTAATTTAAATAAATTTCTTTAATTTATACCATTTATTAACTAAATTAATAAGATAACATAATTTATTCATATAAATTCAATCAATGTTTCATTTTTAAAGTTATTAAATTAATTTAAATTTTTTTTTTTTTAAGTTGTTTAATAGCAGAGACAGTTCTCTAATAATAAACAAAGAATTTTGTTTATTTGAGATCCTTATATTTTTCATTAGATTTTAATGCCTCAATTAATACCATTTTATTTTGTTAATCAATTTTCATTCTCATTTTTAACTTTACTTTCTTTAATTTATATATTTTCTAAATATGTATTACCTTTATTTACTTTCCAACAAGTAATAAGAATGTATATTACTAAATTAAGTAATAAATAATAATTAAAATTTTTAAATATAATTTAATAAGATTTAATTTATATTATATTTAATTATATATTATTTTTATTATTTAATTTTAATTATTAACCTTTTTAGTTTATAATTAATTTGGTTTATTTTTATAATATTATCCCCTTAAAATGATTATTAAATTCTAATATTAAAAGTATACTATAGAAATATAATATAGTTAAGATTTTAATATTTAAATGATTTGTTAATTTATTTATTTAAATATATGAAATAATTGATTTAGGTGAATCTTAGAATACTTTAAATATATAAATTATATATTTTTGTTTTTATATAGAATATAATTTATCTTAGAGTATTAACACTAATAAGCTATATATTATAAAATTTTATAATATTAAATAAATTAAAAGTAGATTATTAAACCTAAGAGATAAATAAAAACAAAATACAAACCCCAAATAAATGTTTAATAAACTATCAATATTTAATACTATATACAATGATGCTCCTCAACCATGACAAATAGGGTTTCAAGACAGTGCTGCTCCAGGTTTTACTGGAATAGTTGAACTACATAATACCATATTTTTTTATTTAATAGTTATTTGTGTTGGAGTATTTTGAGTTTTAGGTTCATCAATATATTATTTTAATATAAAAAATTCACCTATAATTCATAAATATTTAAATCATGGGACATTAATTGAATTAATATGAACAATCACACCAGCTTTAATATTAATAGCTATAGCTTTTCCAAGTTTTAGATTATTATATTTATTAGATGAAGTAATATCACCTACAATAACAATAAAAGTAGTAGGTCATCAATGATATTGAAGTTATGAATATTCTGATTATGTAACTGAAAGTGGAGAATCTATAGAATTTGATTCATATATGATACCTGAATCTGATTTAGAATTAGGTCAATTTAGATTATTAGATGTTGATAATAAAGTAATTATTCCTGTGGATTGTCATATTAGATTAATAATTACTGGAGCTGATGTAATACATTCTTTCGCTGTACCTTCTTTAGGGCTTAAAGTAGATGCTGTACCAGGTAGATTAAATCAATCATCAATAATAGCTGAAAGAACTGGTACATTCTATGGTCAATGTAGTGAAATTTGTGGAGTATGACATGGCTTTATGCCAATAGTTGTTGAAGCGGTTTCAGTACAAGATTATTTAGCTTGAGTGGATCAAGCTAATAGTTAATTTATTTTAATTTTGAGAATTATCTTAATTTATAAATTAACTTAATAATATATTTATTATTAATATTTTTTATAAAATTACCCCCTATACATAAAAGTATTAGTAAAGATATATGTATATTAATTTATACTTATTAATATACATAAAATAATATAAATTACTTTAAAAATAATTTAATTTTAATAATTGAAAGCCTATAATTTAATGGTAAAATGATTTCTTGATGAGAAATTTATAGAAGTTCAAATCTTCTTAGGCTTAAATAAGATTTCTCTTAACAAAATCAATAAACTAATTACATTGTCAGAATATTAAAACAATTATTTATTTTAAAATATTAAACAAAAGTTTAATAATTATCAAAATATTGTTATCTAATGATTAATTAAAATATGAATTTTTATTATTATTAAATAATAATAATAAATGAATTATTTATTTTCATCTAAAATTTCTCATAAATGATTAACTAAAAAATAAATTAAAAATTTGTTTGTTTTTTGTTTTTTGTTTTTTTTATATTATTATCTTAAATAAATTTGAATTTATAATATAAAATTAAATAACTATTTAAGATACTTCTATTAACTATTTATTAAAATAGGGTAAAATACCATAATTAATACTTTATACTATTTCAAAACAATATAGATTATATTTTTAATCATAAATTTAATAATTATATAAAAGAATATATATTTATAAATATATATAATAAAAAAGATTATTAATTGAAATTCAAATGTAAATATAAATGAGATTATTAAAAACTAATGTTTTATTAAGATTATTAAATTCTTATATTGTAGATTCACCTCAACCAGCTAATATATCTTATTTATGAAATTTTGGTTCTTTATTAGGAACTTGTTTAGTAATACAAATATTAACAGGAGTCTTTTTAGCAATGCATTATCAACCTCATGTAGATTTTGCTTTTAATAGTGTAGAACATATTATGAGAGATGTTAATGCTGGTTGAATTTTAAGATATACACATGCCAATGTAGCTTCATTTTTCTTTATTTTTGTTTATGCTCATATAGCTAGAGGATTATATTATAGTTCTTATAAATCACCTAGAATTTTAGTTTGAAGTATAGGAGTAATAATTTTAATATTAATGATGGCTATAGCTTTCCTGGGTTATGTGTTACCTTATGGTCAAATGAGTTTATGAGGTTTTCTTAATAAGCCTCAAATGTATTATTTATATTTAATTTGTTTATCTTTATTATTAATCACACCTGTTTATTTAAATAATCAACCTAAAGTTAGTAGACTTAAAAGTATTTACAGAATAGGTCCTCATAATAAAGAGATAATTTCTATTATATTCGGATCTCTACTTGGAAATGGTAACTGTGAAAAAAGATTATTAGGATTAGGTACAAGATTTAGTTTTTCTCAAGAAGCTTCTCATGTTAATTATTTAATGTTTTTACATAAATTATTTTCAGAATTAGGTTATTGTAATTCTAAATTACCTGTTATTACAACTAGATTAGGTAGTAAAGGTAAAATAAGAAAAGTAGCCAGATTTTCAACTTGAACTTATACTAGTTTTAATTGAATATATGAATTATGATATGACAACCAAAAAAAATCTGTACCAAAGTGTATCGATCAATATTTAACTCCTTTAGCTTTAGCTATCTGAATTATGGATGATGGTGCTAAAGTAGGTAAAAATTTTAAATTATGCACTAATTCTTTTTCTTATAATGATTGTTTACTTCTTATTAAAGCATTAAATAATAATTTTAATATTAAAGCTTCTATTCAATCAGCAGGAAACAAAGATCAATACTTAATTTACATATGAAAAGAATCTATGACAGATCTTATAAATATAGTATCTCCATATATAATTCCTGAAATGAAATACAAATTAATTTAATATATTTATATATAGTTATAATGTAAGATATAAAGCAATTTTTACTAAAAATTTATATAAAACACATTATAGCAATACTGATGAAAACAGGTCAAAGATGTTTGTTTAGCGTTAAGACCGTCGGTAGAGTAAACTATCGCGACAGACTGGTTCATCGGTGGGTGTCTGAAATGATGCTTAATGTACAGTCGAAATCTTTATTCAGTATTATATCATAATGAATCACAAGGCATTATATTTGTTTATTAATTTTAAGGGTTAAAATTTAAAAAGTACAAAATGTGAAATAAAATTTATTTTATATAAAATAACCCCTTTTAGAATAAATAATTACAAATGTTAAAATACATTGAATTAAATAAAAGAATAGTTTAAATTAATTATTAAAAAAAAAAAGAGTAATAAAAAAAATATTTTTAATAATATTTCTCTTAGTTCAATGGTAGAACACCATTTTATTTTTTCTAAAGTGAAAATTTTGGTTCGAATCCAAAAGAGAATACCTTTAGGGAGGTTAAATAATTAACAATAAGTAACAATAAGTAACAATAATAACACCTTTTTCCTAATTTTCTTTTTATAATATTATTCCCCCTTTTTCTTAAAGTTATTAACTTTATTACTCAGATAAAATAATTTATTCATATAAATTCAATCAATGTCTCATTTTTAGAGTTATTAAATTAATTTAAAAATTTTTTTTTTTAAGTTGTTTAATAGCAGAGACAGTTCTCTAATAATAAACAAAGAATTTTGTTTATTTGAGATCCATAATAGAAAATTTAAATACAAATATTAATGCATATAAATTTATCTCTTGAAACAATATTAATTTTATTTGCTATCTTAGCTAGCAATGGAATTATTTATAGTTTAACATTTTTTAACTTAAATAAGCCAAATTCTTCTGAAAATATCTCTGAAATAAGAAATAACACAACAAAAGAAGTATTAGCTCCTACATTATTAATAGCATCAAATCCTCTTTGATTAACTTCATCAGAATCAAGTGCATCTTCAGAAACAAATGTATCTCAAGTTATATTTGATAATGAAGATGAAGATATAGTTGAAGGAACTATGAGTCAGACTCAAAATTCAAATTTATCAGATACAAATGAAGGAATAATGAGTCAAACTCAAAATTGAAATATATCCTCTACAAATGAAGGAACAATACCTTCTAATTTAGATCAATTTACTTCATTAGATAGTATAACTATATTAAATAGTCAAACTGTTGAAGAATGAAGAGAGATTGTATTGGATTTACATGAATTACCTATTAATACTCCAGCTGGAATACTTCAACAAGTAAAATTTGAAGAATTAAATATTCTTTATAGTCAAGATATTATTCAATATGCTATAACTCAAACAGAGTTAAGACTTATAATTGAATTAATTCCGGCAATGGACTTATTTAAACCTGAGATTAATCATCTTATTCTTACTATAATGGCTTATTATCATTTATAGTTAAAATTTATTAATGATTTGATCATTTTGTTTTTTTTAATAATATTATCCCCTTATTTTTTATAATATAATATAATATAATATTATATTATTAAAGGAATAAAAGAGTAAACATAACAAAAGAGTATTAAAAAATTTGTTTGTTTTTAATCTCTGTATGTTAAGTTTACATAACCCTTAAAATTTATAATACAATTATTTTTTTTAGATAATTATAATGTACATGATTTACTTGTTTTAAACATATAAGCTTAAGCTAAAATAGGTAAATTAAAGATTTGGCAACAGTAATTACTAATTTATTATCAGCAGTACCATTTTTTGGACAAGATTTAGTAGAATTAATTTGAGGAGGATTTAGTGTAAGCAATGCTACACTTAATAGATTTTTCTCTCTTCATTTCTTATTACCATTTTTATTAGCTGCTTTAGTAATAGCTCATTTAATGGCTCTTCACACACATGGGTCAAATAATCCTAATGGTATATCTTCAAATGGAGATAGATATGCAATGCATCCTTATTTTACATTTAAAGATCTTGTAACTATCTTTGCATTTTTATTAGCTTTATCTGTAATAGTTTTCTTCTATCCTAATTTATTAGGACATAGTGATAATTATATTCCAGCTAATCCTATGAGTACACCTCCTTCTATAGTTCCTGAATGATATTTGTTACCATTTTATGCTATTTTAAGATCTATACCTAATAAATTATTAGGAGTTATAGCTATGTTTGGTTCATTATTAATTTTATTAATATTACCTTTAACTGATTTATCTAGAATAAGAGGTAGTCAATTTAGACCAGCTATGAAATTAGCTCAATGATTCTTTATTGTAAATTTTGTTATTTTAATGTGAATTGGATCTCAACATCCTGAAAGTCCTTTCGTAGAAGTAGGACAATTTGCTACAGCATTTTATTTTTCTTGATTTTTAATAATTGTTCCTATAATTGGTATGGCAGAAAATACTTTAATGGATTTAGCTACAGATAAAAATTAAATATTATTTTAATTTATAATTTTATATTATATAAATTATATTTTATTAAATAAATTTAATTATCATAAAGACTAATTTTTATTTAATTAATTTTGTTTTATTTACCCCCTTTTTATTAATTTACTTATATTTACTTAATTAATACTATAAAAGAATATATAAATAAAAATCTATATAAATAATTCATTATAGTTAAAATTTATTTATTTTATGATATTTATTTAAATAAAAACAATAATTTAATTATATTACATTTATTAACAATTTAATTAATTTAATATAAATTAAATTAATATAAATAGAAATCTAATAATAAATAAGGTAGAATTAGTTTAATTGGCAAAATAACGTCTTGTGGCGACGCTGTTCAGAGTTCAAATCTCTGATTTTACCCTTAATTAGTTTATTTAATAAATTTCATTTTAAAATTATAATGATTTTAATTAAGAATGAGTTGAGATATTTAAATCTGTAAAATTTAATATAAATTTTATATTAGATTTTAAGTTAAAGTTCTAGGTCTATAAATAAACTAAAATAAAAATAAGTTTATTTAATAAATTTCATTGTATATTAATAAAGAAAGAAAAATCTTTGGATAAAAAAATAGAAAAATATTCATTTAAATAATAAATATAATTATATCAAATACTTTTGTAATTTAAGTTCTCATAAATATTTATTAATAATTAATAAATTAATTAATTACTTAATTATTTTGATTTTTTAAATGTGAAATCTTTAATTCTTATACTTAGACTTATTAATATTTAGATTATATCAGTAATATTTTATTAAAATATAATTAAATTATTTTAAAAAATATATGAACTTAATTAGTCTTATAAATATATTTTACTTCTAACTCATTTGATTATTTTAATTAATAATAAAATAAATAAATTGTTTAATTAAATTAATTAAGCTGAAATAGTTTAAATGGTTAAAACTTACTATTCATGATGGTAAAACAAAGGTTCAATTCCTTTTTTCAGCTATTGAAATATATTATTATTAATTTATAAAAATATTAAATTTAAATTTATATTATTTTAATTCTTTACATTAATTTTGTTACTTTATTTTTTAAATTTAATCAAATATATAGATAGTTTTAAATTAAATTAATAAAATAAAAGTATAGATGACAATTTAGTACAAACATCAAAGTAATTTAAAGGAATTATTAAGGATAACTAGCAAATTTATTAAAAAGGAGGTAATAAACCAAAAGCCACAAACTTCTTAATATTTATATTAAAAGTAAGCAAATTGTGGCGATCCTAAGGGAAACCTAAATATTAATACTTCCTGAAGCAAAACATTGTATTAAGGAAAGGAAAGGAAATCAACCGAGACTCCAAAAGTAATGGTGAGTGAAATTGGATTAGCCTAAAAAATATAATATTTGAAATTATAAAATATTAATTATAAAGAATGAAGTTGGAATATCATTAATTATAATTTAATTATTATTTATAATAATTATGTTTTAATAAAATAATTACCAAAGAAGGTATTCAGTCCTGTAAAATATAAAAATTTTTTTTAAATTAAAAATAAGTACAATGAGAGAAAACTTGTTGGAATATAGGGGAACCATCCTCTAAGGCTAAGTATAATAAATTTAGCGATAGTGAAAAGTACTGTAAAGGAAAAGTTGAAATAGTTCGTTGTATAACGAAATGAAATAGTCTTGAATTAGTAATTCTATAAGCAGTTGAAGTTTTAAAATAAATAAAATGACAACGTACCTTTTGCATAATGGGTCAGTAAGTTAATAATAGTAGCAAGGTTAATTAGCCTTAGCGAAAGCGACTAAATTATTTGTATAATAAAATTATAAATTTTAAAATATTTTTTTAATAAAAAAAATAGAATAAATTCCTTATAAATAAAATATTAATTATGAAATAAGTGATTTATTTACAAAATAATAATTATGGGATAGTTACTATTATTAGACCCGAAGCCAGTTGATCTTTCCAAAACCAGATTATAATGGATCGAACGGTTGAATGTTGCAAAATTCTCCGAAGAGTTTTGGAAAGCGGTGAAATGCCAATCTGAACTGGTGATAGCTGGTTTTCTACGAAACATATTTAAGTATGACATCTATTAAAAAATTTATGGAGGTACAGCACGGTAATTCCCAACTAATAATAAAAATATTTTATTAAAGTTTAGGTTGAGGGGATCTCGAAAATCTTACCAATGGAAATGAAACTCGGAATAACATAAATTGATAATAGATATTCAGACTATTCATGATAAGTTGAATAGTCAAGACGGAAACAGCCGAGAACATGGATCAAGGTCCCAAATGATTATTAAGTGAAATTAAAGGAAGTAATAGATTGAATGCAGCTGTAAAGTGAGCCTGGTAGTCGCTATCTTTTAATGACCGTTGTAACAACGTAGCAGCCCTTAGACTATTGCGCCATAAATTTAACGGGTCTTAAATAATCAACCGATATCCTGTTAATTATAAATATAAATTAATTTATGTTTATAAATTAGGTAGTAGAACATTCAGTATAATTGATGATAAACAGTGTTTCATTGTTTGAAAATAACTGAAGAGATAATGCTGACATGAGTAACGTAAAGAAGTTATAATACTTCTCGCCGAATACAAAAGGGTTATAAGGAAAGGTTAAACCACCTTATGTTAATGCGGCCTCTAAGGTTCAGAACCAAAGTTTTGACTGATGAGTAATATATTGAAAATCTATATGGTAAATTATAATAGATCAGGAAAATT
>Ga0209624_10000149_pt1 | contig 63836 bp, 58 predicted proteins | sample JacPinW_OM2H0_O1_FD_188565 | JGI IMG/M metagenome (GOLD analysis project Ga0209624, IMG submission 188565) | Forest soil microbial communities from Algoma, Ontario, Canada - Jack Pine, Ontario site 1_JW_OM2H0_O1 (SPAdes) (version 2) | ecosystem: Environmental > Terrestrial > Soil > Boreal... | reverse complement strand
ATCGGCAGCCACACGAGGATGCCGGCAACCAGGTAGCGCCGCAGTCCCCATCTTCGCGCGCCGCCGCCGTTCATGCCGTCAGCGCCTGCGCTTGCGCGCACTCTTCGCCCCGGCGCGCTTGGCGCGGCGCCCGGCAGCGCCGCCCCTGGCCGGCACACTGACCGACCTGCGCGTCGCGCCCGCCGCGGCCTTCGGCTCGGCTGCCTTGTCCTTCGCCGGCGCGCTGTCCTTGCCGTCCTTGCCGTCTTTCACCGCGGGCTTCGCCTCCTTGCCCTCGGTCTTGCCTTCGGTCTTGCCTTCGGTCTTGCTCTCGGCCTTGGGCTCGTCTTTCTCGCTGCCGAGGAGATTACGTTTGCTCTCCTTGTCGGATTTGAAGTCCGTCTCGTACCAGCCCGCGCCCTTGAGGCGGAACACCGGCGCCGACACCAGCTTCTTCAGCGCGCGTTTGCCACAGGAGGGGCACTTGCTGAGCGGTGCGTCGCTGATTTTCTGCATTACCTCGGTGTAGTACTTGCAGGCCTGGCATTCGTATTCGTAAAACGGCATGAGATCTCGGCAGCTTCGTGTCGTGAGGGGATTATAACGGCAGTGGCCGGCACGGCGCGTGCCTGCTCAGCTGCGGCCGCCGCGCCGTGCGTCGGCCTTGGCAAACGCCAGCTCGCCGTCCTGCGCGGTGACGCGGATGCGGTCGCCGGGCAGGAACTCCCCCTGCAGGATGCGGGTGGCGAGCGGATTCTCGATCTGCTGCTGTATGGCGCGCTTCAGCGGTCGAGCGCCGTACACCGGATCGAAGCCTGCCTCGCCCAGCACGTCGCGCGCCGCATCGTCGAGGGTGAGATCCATGTTGCGCTCGGCGAGGCGCTTGCGCAGGTACAGCAGCTGGATGTCGACGATCGCGCGTATCTGGCGCATGCCGAGCGGGTGGAACACCACGATATCGTCGATGCGGTTGATGAACTCCGGCCGGAAGCTCTGCTGCACCACTTCCATCACCGCGCTCTTCATCTTGCCGTAGTTCTGCTCGCCGGCGTATTCCTGGATCACCTGCGAGCCGAGGTTGGAGGTCATGATGATGACGGTGTTGCGGAAGTCGACGGTGCGTCCCTGGCCGTCGGTGAGGCGCCCGTCGTCGAGCACCTGCAACAGCACGTTGAACACGTCCGGATGGGCCTTCTCCACTTCATCGAGCAGGATGACCGCGTACGGCCGGCGGCGCACCGCCTCGGTGAGGTAACCGCCTTCCTCGTAGCCGACGTAGCCGGGAGGCGCGCCGATCATCCTCGCCACCGAGTGCTTCTCCATGAACTCCGACATGTCGATGCGGATCATGGCGTCCTCGGTGTCGAACAGGAACTCGGCGAGCGCCTTGCACAGCTCGGTCTTGCCGACGCCGGTGGGACCCAGGAACAGGAACGAGCCGTTGGGACGGCGCGCATCCGACAGCCCGGCGCGCGAGCGGCGGATGGCGTTGGCGACGATGCGCAGCGCCTCCTCCTGGCCGACGACGCGCTTCGCCAGCGCCTCCTCCATGTGCAGCAGCTTCTCCTTCTCCCCCTGCAGCATCTTCGACACCGGGATACCGGTCCACTTGGAGACCACCTCGGCGATCTCTTCCTCGGTGACCTTGTTGCGCACCAGCGTCGGCGCCTTCTCCTCGGCCGCGGACGCCTCGTTCAGGCGCTTCTCGAGGGCCGGGATCTTGCCGTACTGCAGCTCCGCCATGCGGCCGAGGTTGCCGGCGCGACGCGCGGCATCGAGCTCGGCACGCGCGCGGTCGAGCTCCTCGCGGATCTGCGCCTCGCCCTGCACCGCCGCCTTCTCCGACTTCCACACCTCCTCGAGATCGGCGTATTCCTTCTCCAGGCCATGCAGGGTGTCCTGCAGGGTCGCCAGGCGCTTGCGCGAAGCCTCGTCCTTCTCCTTCCTGAGCGCCTCCTGCTCGATCTTGAGCTGGATGATGCGACGCTCGAGCCGATCGAGCGCCTCGGGCTTGGAGTCGATCTCCATGCGAATGCGCGCCGCTGCCTCATCGATCAGGTCGATGGCCTTGTCTGGCAGCTGCCGGTCGCTGATGTAGCGATGCGAGAGCGTCGCGGCGGCGACGATCGCCGGATCGGTGATGTCGACCTTGTGGTGCACTTCGTAGCGCTCCTGCAGCCCGCGCAGGATGGCGATGGTGTCCTCGACCGAGGGCTCGTCCACCAGCACTTTCTGGAAGCGCCGCTCGAGCGCGGCATCCTTCTCGATGTACTTGCGGTACTCGTCGAGCGTGGTGGCGCCGACGCAGTGCAGCTCACCGCGCGCCAGCGCCGGCTTGAGCATGTTGCCCGCATCCATAGCCCCTTCCGCCTTGCCCGCGCCGACCATGGTGTGCAGCTCGTCGATGAACAGGATGATCTGCCCCTGCTGCTTGGCGAGGTCGTTGAGTACCGCCTTCAGGCGCTCCTCGAATTCGCCGCGGAACTTCGCCCCGGCGATCAGCGTGCCCATGTCGAGCGCCAGGATGCGCTTGTTCTTGAGCCCTTCGGGCACCTCGCCGTTGATGATGCGCTGTGCGAGTCCCTCGACGATCGCGGTCTTGCCGACGCCCGGCTCACCGATCAGCACCGGGTTGTTCTTGGTGCGGCGCTGCAGCACCTGGATGGTGCGGCGGATCTCGTCGTCGCGGCCGATCACCGGATCGAGCTTGCCGGCTTCGGCGCGCGCGGTGAGATCGATGGTGTACTTCTCGAGCGCCTGGCGGCTCTCCTCGGCGTTGGCATCGGCGACCTTCTCCCCGCCGCGCACCTCCTCGATGGCCTTCTCGACCGCTCCGCGCACCATGCCGGCTTCCTTGAAGAGCCTGGCGAGCGCACGGTCCTCGAACGCGGCGAGCACGAACAGCTCGCTCGAGATGAACTGGTCGCCGCGCTGCTGCGCCAGCTTGTCGGTGACGTTGAGCACGCGGTTGAGGTCGTTGGAGATGTGAATCTCGCCCGGCGTGCCCTCGACCTTCGGCATGCCGTCGAGGAGCGTCAGCAGCCCGGCGCGCAGTTTGTTGGTGTCCGCGCCCGCCTTCATCAGCAGCGGGCGCACGGTACCGCCGGAGGCGTCCAGCAGCGCCAGCATGAGGTGGGCCGGCTCGAGCTGCTGGTGGTCGCGGCCGAGCGCCAGCGACTGGGCATCGGCCAGTGCCTGCTGGAAGCGGCTGGTCAGTTTATCCATGCGCATGGGGTGACCCCTGGGGGCAGTGGCTGGTCGGCTTTGTGGGGACAAACTGCAGCGCCTTCAAGGGGCTGCGTTGTCTCCCGTCGCACCCGTTGGCGCTCGCGCCTGCGGCTAAGATAGCCCAAGCGTCAGGTCAAACGCGCGTCGTTACGCACCTCAGCGCACTGCCGGGTGCCTCCGGGGGCGGCGCGAAAGTCTTTAGCCCCTGAGACTGAGCAGCGGACCGATGAATTCCTTGTAGTGCCGCCAGCGGGCGACCGAGCTCTTGAAGATCTTCTGGCGCACCTGCCAGAAGCTCGCCGTCGTGACCGAGCGCTCAGTGCGATGAAAGTCGAGGCACCGCTCGTCCCACTCCAGGCCCAGGAAATCGATCATTTTGCGGGTCCAGCCTTCCTGATCAGCGACCAGCTCCTCGTAAGGCACCTCGAGGAGTACTCCCGGCGGGAGGACGTTGCGCCAGTGCGCCACCAGGCGCTGATGCTCATGGTAATAGTGAGCCAGATCCGTAAGGTCCAGGGTGAAATTCATCTGACCGGAGAGCTGCGTGAAGTAGCAGGAAAGACAGCTATCGATCGGGTCGCGCCGCACGTAGATCATGCGAGCCTGCGGCAATACCCCATGTATGACACCCAGGTACTCGGAATTGAACGTCGCCTTGTCGATGACCCGCAGCGCGCCCGGCGAGTGTGTCTCGAGAATGCGCAGGTAAGCGCTCGCGAGCTTGCCGGCAAGCGGCGCGCCCACCGGCACCGCTCGCAGCTCCGGCTCGTGCCGGCGCATGGCGTCACTCCAGAACGGCAGCTCGCCCGCGCCCTTGACTGCCGGATGCGAGGCGAGGATCTGTTCGACGAGCGAGGTACCCGAGCGCGGCATCCCGACGACGAACACCGGACGCGTCGAGTCCGACGCACCTTCGCGCCGGGGGGCCACTGTCTCGCGTGTGTAGGTGCGAATCATGTCATCGACGAACCGGGTTCGCGAATCCCTGTCGTAGGGCTCCACCACCATCTTGCGCAGCTCGTTGGCGCGCTGATAGCTGCGAAATGCGCGTTTGAAGTCCCCGACGTCATCGTAGTACTTGCCCATGGCGTAGCGCAGGGTGGCCTCCTCGACTGGCGCCGGTCCGCCGGCCGCTATCTGCTCGGCGCGCTCGGCCCAGGCAGCATCCTCAGGCTTCATCTTGCGTAACCACACCATGGCCGCCCACGGCGCCGGCGCTTGCGGGTCGACCTCGGCCGCGCGCCTGAACATTTCCTCGGCCTCCGCAAACCGACCTTCGGGCGCCGCGATCTGCCCCATGCTCACCAATGCGGCCACGTTGTTCGGAGCCACCCTCAGCACCCTCTCGAGCAGGCTCTTCGCCTCTCGCCAGCGACCCTTCAATACCAGGGTGATGCTCAAGTTGATCTGCGCGTCCACATGCGCAGGTTTCAGCTTGATGGCGCGCCGCAGTGGCGCCTCTGACTCGTCAACGGCGCCTCGCCAGCGCAGCACCGTGCCGAGATTGGAATACCCATCGGCGTACTTGGGATTGACCTGGATGGCCTGACGGAACTGTGCCTCGGCTTCCGCATAGCGACCAAGGTTGCAGAAAGCCGCGCCCAGGTTGCTGCGCGCCACGGCATGGCGTGGATCGACACGCAACAGTTCCTCATAACACTCCACCGCTTCCGCCCAGGCGCCGCGCGTCATGTGGTCACTGGCACGCGCCAGCAGCGTATGAATATTTCCCGACGGCGGCGCCTTGGCTGAGGAAGGCGCGGGCAGTTGCGCCGACCGCGAGGCGGCGCGGACCGGGGTGAGTCGCAGCACCAGCGCCTGAGTGAGCTCATCGACGATCGGGCGCTCGATGCCCTTGTCAAGCAAGCGCCACTTGAACGTGTTGGCGAGCTTGGCTCGCTTGTAGAGGTTGAGCTGCAGCGGACGCGCTTCGCGATCGACCTTCTGCAGGAACCTCTGCAGGAAGCTCTGCAGTGCCTGCCGCTGCCTGCCGCCATCAGGGCTGCCGTTGGCGCGCGCGTCCGAGCCCGTCTGCAGCAGCACCTCGTCGGCGAGCGCAGTTCCCACGGCCGCCGCTTCGCGACCATTCAGCCAATTGAGCAGCATCGTCCCACCCGTGTGCGCGCAAGACCCGCTATTAGGTTAAATGGTACTCGATCGGCCGCCGCTGCAAAGGCGACGACACCGCATTAGTGAGCAAGCTCACAACTCTCATCAATCCGTTGCTGAGCTGCGCCGCGGCAGGCGTCAGACGCCGCTCACCGCTTCTGCCCAGGCGATCACCGCGATCCCGGCGGCGATCAGCAGCACCTGGATGGCGCTGGTGCGCGGATCGGCGCGCCGGTGCAACCCGGGGATCAAGCCGGCGACGGCGATATAGAGGAATCCCGCCGCCGCAAAGGCGAGCGCGTACGGCAGCACCCCCATCGCCCCACGCAGGGTGAAGTAGGCGACCACGGCGCCCGCGACCGAGGCGAGGCCGGTCGCCAGGTTGAGCAGCAGCGCCCGCGGCCGCGACAGCCCGGCCTGCACCAGGATCGCGAAATCACCCACCCGATGGGGGATCTCGTGCGCCGCCACGGCGAACGTGGTGAGCAGGCCGAGAGAGTGACTGGTGAGGAACGCCGCGGCAATGAGCACCCCGTCGAGCGAATTGTGCAGGCTGTCGCCCACCAGCACGAGCACGCCCGAGGCGTGGCGGCGCGCCTGCTCATGGGCTTCGGTCCGGGCGTGCTGCGCGTGCGCCTGGGCTCCGGGGTCGTCGGCATGCTGCGGGCAGGCGCGCGCTTCGGCGGCGTGCTCGTGCGCATGCACGTGCCACCACAGCACCAGCTTTTCGATCACGAAGAACACGCCGAAGCCTGCAGTGAGCGCCAGGCCGATGCGATGCGCCCCGTCGGGGCCGGCCGTCTGCATCGCCTCCGGCAGCAGCGCCAGCAGAGCGGCGCCGAGCAGCGCGCCGGTGGCGAAGCTGACGAAGTGCGGCAGCACGCGGGCGCTGTGGCTCTCGCGCACCCACAGGAACACCACCGCGAACGCGGCGCTGGCGATGCCGCCCACGGCGGAAAACAGCACGATCGTGAGCAGCAGCGGCACGCTCAGCCGCCAAGCCAGATGAGCGCGGCCATGCGGCCGCAGTGACCGTCGCGGCGATATGAGAAGAAGCGCGCCGGATCGGCGTAGGTACACCAGTGGCCGCCGAACACGCGCTGCACCCCGGCGCGGCGCAGACGCTGCCGGGCGAGCGTCGCCAGGTCGCACTGCCAGCGGCCGCGCGCGTTGGCGGCGAAGGCATCCGCCGCCGCGCCATCGTGCGCGAGGAAGGCGTCGCGAACTTCCGTGCCCACCTCGAAATGCTGCGCGCCGATCGCAGGTCCCAGCCACGCGATGAGCTGCGCGGGATCCGCGCCGAGCCGCGCCACGGTCGCCTCCAGCACCCCCGCCGCCAGCCCGCGCCAGCCGGCATGTGCGGCCGCGACCGCGGCGCCGGTCGCGAGCAGCACCGGCAGGCAGTCCGCCACCTGCACCGCGCACACCCGCCCGGCGCGCCGCGCGAGGGCCGCATCCGCGCGCGGTGCCGCGCCGGCCAGTGCATCGACGTCGGCCACGTCGCTGCCGTGAACCTGCTCGAGCCACGCCGGCTCCTGCGGCAGCTGCAGCTGCAGGCGCACGCGGCGGCGGTTCTCGGCCACCGCGGCGGCGCCATCGCCGACCTGCGCACCGAGGTTGAGCGAATCGAAAGGGGCCGCGCTCACTCCTCCCGCGCGCAGGGTGAAGGCCGCGCGCACCGCGGCCGGCGCGGGCCACTGCGGCACGAGAACCGCGACACCGGCCGCGACGTCCGCGCTGCTCACGCCCGCTCGGCCTCGAGCGCCGCCAGCAGCTGCTGCATGTCCTGCGGCAGCGACGCCTCCCATTGCCGCTCGCGGCCGGTGAGTGGATGGCGCAGCGCGAGCCGCGCCGCGTGCAGCGCCTGGCGCGGAAAGTCGCGCAGCGCGCTGGCCAGCGCGCTGCTGCAGCCCGCCTGTATGCGCCGCCGGCCGCCGTACACACGATCGCCCACCACCGGAAAGCCGATGTGGGCGAGATGCACGCGGATCTGGTGGGTGCGCCCGGTCTCGAGCGTCACGCGCACCAGCGTGTGCGCCCGGAAGCGCCGCACCACGCGATAGTGGGTGACCGCGGGACGCCCGTCGGAGCGCACCGCCATGCGCGTGCGCTCGCGGCGGTGGCGGCCGAGCGGCTGCTCGATCGTGCCGCCGGCCGTCAGCGCGCCGGTGCACACCGCCAGGTACTCGCGGCGGATCGCGCGCGCGGCGAGCGCTGCCACGAGCGCGGCGTGCGCCTCGCGGGTGCGCGCCACCAGCATGAGGCCGCTGGTGTCCTTGTCGAGCCGGTGCACGATGCCGGCGCGCGGTACGTGCGCGAGCCGCGGATCGAGTGCCAGCAGCGCGTTCTGCAGCGTGTGCGCGGGATTGCCGGCCCCGGGGTGCACCACCAGCCCGGGCGGCTTGTCGATCACGAACAGCGCAGCGTCGCGGAACAGCACGCTGAGCGGCAGCGCCTCGGCGGTGAGCGCCGTCGCCAGCGGCAAGCGCGCGGCGACGCACACCTGCTCGCCGCCGAGCACCCGGTCCTTGCCGCGCAGCGGCCGGCCGTCGACCTGCACCTCGCCCGAGCCGATCCAGCGCGCCAGCAGTGCCCGCGAATACTGCGGCAGCGAGCGCGCTAGCGCCTGGTCGAAGCGCAGTCCGGCGGCCGCCGCGGGCAGCGTGAGGACGTGCGAGCGGAACTCCTGCGCCGCCGGTGCGGTCGGAAGTCCAGCCGGCGGATTCGCTATACTCGGTGGATTCAGGCGGCGCGAAGCCACAGAAAGGCCCTTTTCAAGATGTTCCTGTCCCGTCCGGTGCGCGGCGGCCTCATCGCGCTGTGTGTGGTCCTGCTCGCTACGTCCGGCTGCCGCACTCACCGGGAGAAGCAGGATAAGAAGCTCACTCCCGAGGCGCTCTACAAGAAGGCCCACAAGAGCCTCGACTCCTATGACTTCAACTCCGCCATCAAGAGCTACGAGACGCTGACCGCACGCTTCCCGTTCACCGACGAGGCACGTCAGGCGCACCTCGACCTGATCTACGCATACTACCGTGCCGGCGAAGGCGAGTCCGCCACGGATGCCGCCGATACCTTCATCCGCGAGAACCCCACGCACCCACGCGTGGATTATGCCTACTACGTCAAGGGGCTCGTCGACTTCGAGCGCACCCCGAACGCCATCGAGCACCTGTTCCGCGCCGATCTCACCAAGCGCCCGCCGAGCACGGCGCGCAAGGCATTCGGCGCGTTCAAGACCGTGGTCGAGCAGTATCCGAAGAGCGAGTACGCGCACGACTCGCTGCAGCGCATGGTGTACCTGCGCGACCGCCTGGCGAGCTACGAGGTGCACGTGGCAACCTACTACTACAAGCGCGAGGCCTACATCGCCGCGGCGCAGCGCGCCAAGGCTGCCGTCGAGCAGTACGACGGCGCCCCGGCAGTGCGCGAGGCGCTCACCATCCTGATCCAGTGCTACGACAAGCTCAATCTCGAGCCGCTCGCCGCGCAGACCCGCCAGGTGTACGCGGCCAACTACTCCGGCGACGTGCGCACCGCGCAGGCGGAAGTGAAGAAGTCCTGGTGGCGGTTCTGGTAGCCGCCGGGCTTCAGCGTCGGTAGCCGCTGGTGATCGGATAGCGCCAGTCGCGCCCGAACGCGCGTCGGCTGACGCGCACCCCGGGCGGAGCCTGCCGCCGCTTGTATTCGTTGCGCTTCACCAGGTCCAGCACGCGTCCGATGGTGCCCCGGTCGAAGCCGCGCGCCTCGATCTCGTCGACCGACAGATCCTCCTCGATGAAGGCTTCGAGGATCGGATCGAGCACCTCGTACGGCGGCAGCGAATCGGAGTCCTTCTGTTCGGGCCGCAGCTCCGCGGAGGGTGCCCGCGTGATCACGCGCTCGGGGATGACGCTGCCGGTGGAATTGCGGTAGCGGGCCAGGCGGTATACCAGCAGCTTGCTGCAGTCCTTGATCGGTGCGAAGCCCCCCGCCATGTCGCCGTACAGCGTGGCGTAGCCCACCGCCATCTCGCTCTTGTTGCCGGTGGTGAGCAGCATCCGCCCGGTCTTGTTCGACAGTCCCATGAGCAGCAGCATGCGGCAGCGTGACTGGATGTTCTCCTCGGCGGCATCGGGCGGGCGGTCGCCGAACTCGTCCTTGAGGGTCGCGAGCGTCGCGGCGAACATCGCCTCGATGGACAGCACGCTGTACTTCACCCCGAGCAGGCGCGCCTGCTCGGCGGCGTCGGCGAGGCTGGCCGCGGAGGTGTAGCGCGAGGGCATCATCACCGCGTGCACGCGCTCCTTGCCGAGCGCATCCACCGCGATCGCGAGCGTCAGCGCCGAATCGATGCCGCCGGACAGTCCCATGACGACGCCGGGAAAGCCGTGCTTGTCGACGTAGTCGCGCACGCCGACGGTGAGCGCGCCGTAGACACTCGCCTCGTCGGCGAGCTCGGCGGCCACCTCGCCGGGGACCGCCGCCACCTTGCCGCGCGCGTCGCGCACGAACTGCGCCACCCAGGTGCCTTCGGCGAAGGGCGGCGCACGCATCACCACCTGCCCGTGCGCGTCCATGACGAAGGAGTTGCCGTCGAACACCAGCTCGTCCTGGCCGCCGACCAGGTTCACGTAGGCGAGCGGCAGGCCGACGTCGCGGGCCCGGTCGCACGCCACGGCCTCGCGCTCGCGCTGCTTGTGGATCTCGTAGGGCGAGGCGTTGATCACCAGCAGCAGCTCCGCGCCGGCGGCGCGCGCCAGCTGCGCCGCCTGCGCCTGCCAGATGTCCTCGCAGACCAGCAGGCCGAGGCGGAAGCCGCGCCAGTCGGCGACCGTGGGCTGCGTGCCCGCCTGGAAGTAGCGCTTCTCGTCGAACACCTTGTAGTTCGGCAGCTCCGCCTTGCGGTGGATCGCCAGCAGCTCGCCGTCGGCGATCAGCGCCGCGGAGTTGCAGATGCCGGCGCGGGTGTATTCGGGGAATCCCAGCATGACCGCCACGTCGCGGACCTCGCCGCGCAGCTGCATCAGGCCTGCCTCGATCTGGCGGCGGAAGCCGCGGTGGAACAGCAGGTCCTCCGGCGGGTAACCGGACAGCGCCAGCTCGGGGAACAGCACCAGGTCCGCGCCGAGCTGCGTACGCGCCGTGTGCGCACTGTCGATGATGCGTGCAGCGTTGCCGCGCACGTCCCCGACCAGCAGATCGAGTTGCGCGAGCGCGATCTTCAGCGACTGGGTCATGATGGCCGGCGCCCGCAGCGGCAACGGGTCCGCGCGGGCGCAGTTATTGTTTCACGGCTCAGCGATGCCTGCCGCGCGCGCTGCGCCGCGTCCCGCGGGCGCCCGCGCGGCGCCCTGCCGGCGCGCTGCGGCCGCCGCCCACCGCCGGCTGGCGCGGCTTGCTGGCCACAGCCGGCTTAGCCGCCGCGCCTGGCTTGCCCACCGTGCCTCGCCCGCTGGCCGCGCGCGGTTCGGCCGCCGCGCGCGACGCCGGGCGCCGCTCCTGCAGCAACGCGGCGATGGCCGTGCCGAGCTCGGCGGGGGACTTCACCGTACGCACACCCGCGGCGGCGAAAGCGGCATATTTATCCGCCGCCGTCCCGCGGCCGCCAGCGACGATCGCACCCGCGTGCCCCATGCGCTTGCCGGGCGGGGCGGTCACGCCGGCGATATAGCCGACGACCGGCTTGCTGACGAAGCGGCGGATGTAGTGGGCAGCCGCCTCCTCGTCGCTGCCGCCGATCTCGCCCACCAGGATGATGCCGCGCGTGCCCGGATCGCGCTCGAACAGCTCGAGCACGTCGATGAAGTTCATGCCGCGCACCGGGTCGCCGCCGATGCCGACGCAGGTGCTCTGACCGAGTCCGACGTTGGTGGTCTGAAACACCGCCTCGTAGGTGAGCGTGCCGGAGCGCGACACGATGCCCACGACGCCCTTCTTGTGGATGAAGCCCGGCATGATCCCGATCTTGCACTCGCCGGGGGTGATCACGCCCGGACAGTTGGGCCCGATGAGTCGCGTCGCGGAAGTCGCCAGCGCCGCCTTGACGCGCACCATGTCGTTGACCGGTACGCCCTCGGTGATGCACACCACCAGCTCGATGCCGGCATCCGCCGCCTCGAGGATCGAGTCGGCCGCGCCCGCCGCCGGCACGTAGCTCATGCTGGCGGTGGCGCCGGTGGCACGCACCGCGTCCTTCACCGTATCGAATACCGGCAGGCCGAGGTGCTGCTGGCCGCCGCGGCCGGGCGTGACGCCGCCGACGAGCTGCGTGCCATAGTCGAGCGCGGCCTGCGAATGAAAGGTTCCCTGCTTGCCGGTGAAACCCTGGCAGATGACCCGCGTGTTGCGATTGACCAGGATGCTCATGCCTTGCCTCGGGCCAGCGCCACCACCTTGCGTGCCGCGTCGGTGAGATCGGTGGCGGCGGTGATGGTGAGACCGCTCTTTGCCAGCAGCGCGCGCGCGCGCTCCGCATTGGTGCCCTCCAGCCGCACCACCACCGGCACCTGCACGCCGACATTCTTCACCGCATCGATGATGCCCTCGGCGATGAGGTCGCAGCGCACGATGCCGCCGAAGATGTTTACCAGCACCGCGCGCACCCGGGAGTTGGACAGGATCAGGCCGAACGCCGCGCTCACCCGCTCGGCGGTCGCCCCGCCGCCGACGTCGAGAAAATTTGCCGGCCGCCCGCCGTGGAGCTTGATCAGGTCCATGGTGGCCATCGCCAGCCCCGCACCGTTCACCATGCAGGCGATGTTGCCGTCGAGCGAGACGTAGTTGAGATCGTGCTCGGCGGCACGCCGCTCCATCGGGTCCTCCTGGCTGGCATCGCGCAGCTGCGCCAGCTCCGGGTGACGAAACAGCGCGTTGTCGTCGACGTTGATCTTGGCATCGAGCGCGAGCAGTGCCCCGCCGCGCGTGACCACGAGCGGGTTCACTTCCACGAGGCTCAGATCCTTCGCGATGTACAGCCGGTAGAGCGCGGCGGCCAGTGACTGGAACTCCGCGAGCTGTGCGCCGGACAGTCCCAGGCCGAAGGCGAGCTGGCGCGCTTCGTAGGCCTGGAAGCCGGCGGCCGGATGAACCACGACCGCGAGGATCTTGTCCGGGGTCTCGTGGGCCACCGCCTCGATGTCCATGCCGCCGGCCGCCGAGGCGATGAGGGCGAGCGCAGCGCGCTCGCGGTTGAGCGTCAGCGACAGGTACAGCTCGCGCGCGATGTCCGAGCCGCCCTCGACGTACACGCGTCCGACGGGCAGCCCCTCAGGTCCGGTCTGGGCAGTCACCAGGCGCTTGCCGAGCATCGCGCCGGCGGCGGCGCGCACCGCCTCGACGTCGCGCGCGAGCTTCACCCCGCCCGCCTTGCCGCGCCCGCCGGCATGTACCTGTGCCTTGACGACCCATACCGAGCCGCCGAGTGCACGGGCGGCCTCCGCCGCCTCATCCGCACTCGCCGCCACGCGGCCGGACGGCACCGGCACGCCGTAGCTGCGGAACAGGTCCTTCGCCTGATATTCGTGCAGGTTCATTGCTGTCGAGCGGCCGCGGGTAAAGCGGCCATTCTGCTCGAAAACGCCCGCCGCTGACCAGCCGCCACGCACTGCGGTGCGATCGAGCAGCCCGCCCGCGTGCTCGTCCCCCCGCGCGCCGTGCGATGCGCATCGCGTTCCGGACCGCGGCGAAGGTGCTAGAGTCGCCCGCCTCGACGTCCGACTCCCCATCCGCCTTGCCTGCAAACTCGGCCAGCGCCGCCGCACTCACCGCGACCCCGAGCGACCTCGCCTGGCGCGTGATCGGGCTGCTCAATCTCTATCGATTGCTGGTGCCGCTGGTACTGCTGGCCATGCAGTCCTTCGCCGGTCCGGACTGGGGGCTGGTGACCGCACGGCCGCGGCTCTTCGTCGGGGCGTGCATCACCTATTTCACGGCGGCCATCCTGCTGGTGATCGCCCGCCGCTTGCACTGGTCGAGCCTGCGGATCGTGGCCCTGGTCAACGCGAGCGTCGACGCCCTCGCCATCGGACTCATTCTCTATGCGAGCGGCGGCAGCGCCAGCGGGCTGGGAATCCTGCTGGTGCTGCCGGTGTTCGCCCTGACCGTGCTCGCCGACCGGCGCGATGCGCTGCTGATCGCCGCGGCGGCCGCTTTGGCAGTGCTCGTGCAGCAGGTCTTCGTCGGTGTCAGTGGCAGTGCCCCGAGCGCCGACTACGTGACCGCGGGAGTGTTCGGCGCGGTGCTGTTCCTGGTAGCGCTGGCGACCGGGCCGGTGGCCACCCGCCTGCGCCAGAGCGAAGCGCTGGTGCGCCGCCAGGAGGTCGACCTCGCCAACATGGCGCAGCTGTCGCAGTACATCGTGCAGCACCTGCGTGAAAGCATCCTGGTGCTCGACGAGCAGGATCGCATCCGGCTCATCAACGAGTCGGCGGCGCAGATCCTCGGGGACCAGCTGGCCGTTCCCGACGCGCTGATCGGTGAGGCCTGCCCGCGCCTGCTCTATCTGCTGGAGTCCTGGCGCAAGAGCGGCGCGCACGGCAGCAGTGTGGCACCGGAGCCGACGTTTGTGGCGGCCGACGGCGCGCGCATCGTTCGCGCCCATTTTGCACCGCTGGCGAGCAATCCCGGGCCGGTGCTCATCTTTCTCGAGGATACGAGTCTCATAGAAGAGAAGGTCCAGCAATCGAAGCTCGCGGCCCTCGGGCGCTTGAGCGCGAGCATCGCGCACGAGATCCGCAATCCCGTCGGCGCCATGAGTCACGCGGGGCAGCTGCTGGCCGAGTCGCCGCGCCTGGCGGATGAGGAGCGGCGTCTCACGCAGATCATCCGCAGCAATGCTGAGCGGGTGAGCGGCATCATCGACAACGTGCAGCGCCTGTCGCGCCGTGAGCTGGCACACCTGGAATCGCTGTCGCTGGCGGGCTGGAGCGAGGAATTCCGCGAGGAGTTCTGCGAGACGATGCAGTGGCAGCCCGAGCGCCTCGTCGTGAGCGCCATGAGTCCCGACCTCGAGGTGCGGGTCGATCCGGATCAGCTGCGCCAGATCGTGTGGAATCTGTGTGAGAATGCCCTCAGGCACGCGATCGCGGCTAACCCGGACGAGAAGATAGAGATACGCTACGGTCGCATGGCATCGAGCGAGCGTCCATTCCTGGAGGTGGCTGATCGTGGCGGGGGCGTCGCGTCGGAGCACGCCGAGCGGATCTTCGAGCCCTTCTACAGCGGCGGGCATGGCAGCGGGCTCGGGCTGTTTCTGGCCCGCGAGCTGGCGCAGGCCAACCGCGCCACGCTGCTCTATGAGCCCCGTGCGGGAGGTGGCAGCATCTTCCGCGTGGTGTTTGCCGATCCGCATCGCTGGGAGATCTGATGAGCGACGCCGTCGCGGATAACCGGCAGGCAGCCGCGGCACAGCCGGTGGTACTGGTCGTCGATGATGAACCCGACCTTCTCGAGCTCGTCAGCCTCACGCTGAATCGCATGAATCTGCGCACGCGCACAGCGGCGGATCTCGCCACTGCGCGCAAGCTGCTCAAGGCAGAGCGCTTCGACCTGTGTCTCACGGACATGCGCCTGCCCGATGGCGACGGGCTCGAGCTGGTGGCCTGGATCCAGGAAAACCGTGCCACGGTTCCCGTGGCCGTCATCAGCGCCCACGGCAATGTCGAGTCCGCGGTGCGGGCGCTGAAACTCGGGGCCTTTGACTTCGTGTCGAAGCCGCTCGACCTGGGCGTGCTGCGCAAGCTGGTGGGCAGCGCCATCAAGCTCGGCAGCGCGCCCGACGGCGAGACAGCCGCCACGCTGAGCGGCCCCAGGCTGCTCGGCAGCTCGCAGGTCATGGAGCAGGTGCGCGAGATGATCGGACGCGTCGCACGCAGCCAGGCGCCGGTGCACATCTGCGGCGAGTCGGGGACCGGCAAGGAGCTCGTCGCCCGCATGATCCACGAGAGCGGCGCGCGTCGCGAGGGGCCGTTCGTCGCGGTCAATTGCGGCGCCATCCCCACCGAGCTCATGGAGAGTGAGCTCTTCGGCCACAAGCGCGGCAGCTTCACGGGCGCCGTGGCTGACAAGAAGGGGCTGATACAGAGCGCGGAAGGCGGAACTCTGTTCCTCGACGAGGTGGCCGACCTGCCGCTGCACATGCAGGTGAAGCTGCTGCGGGTCGTGCAGGAGAAAAGCGTGCGCCCGGTCGGTGAAGCCCGCGAAGAGACGGTCGATGTGCGCATCCTGTCCGCCACGCACCGCAACCTCGCGGAGCTGGTGGCGCAGGGCCTGTTCCGCGAGGATCTGTTCTACCGCATCAACGTCATCGAGCTGCGCGTGCCGGCGCTGCGCGAGCGCAGTGGCGACATAGCCGAGATTGCCGAGGCCATTTTGCAGCGCCTCGGCCGCCGCGCGGGCGGCTTCCCGGCGCAGATCTCGCCGGAGGCTGTGGCGACGCTCGCGGCCTACCCGTTCCCCGGCAACGTGCGCGAGCTGGAGAACGTCCTGGAGCGGGCACTGACCCTGTCCACCGGCGGCATGATCGGTCCGGAGCATATCCGGCTGCGCGCCACGACACCGTCGGCCCTCGAGTCCCGGGTTACGGTAACTGCCGCGCCGGCTGCCGGGGGCACCGCGCTCGGCAGTCAGCTCGAGAGCATCGAGCGCGACGCCATCGTCAAGGCGCTGGAGAAGACGCGCTACAACAAGACCGCGGCCGCGAAGCTGCTGGGGATGAGCTTTCGGGCGTTGCGCTACCGCATCAAGAAGCTGGGCATCGAATAGTCTCGCGCCGGCGTGGCCGACGCCGGCTGGCAGGTGACGGTCCGAGTCACTTTGTGACGCGAAAGCCGGCTCGTGGCGTCAACCTGCGACAGGGATTAAGTCAGCAAGGCTCCCATCGGTCGCGCATCTTTTGTAGCAATAACAAGGGATTAGGAACTTACAGGCTCCGTGGCACGCGCCTTGCTTGGTCTGCTCAGCGCGCCTTTTGCGCCGCTTGGTTTCTGTCCCTCAAACTTTCAGGAGTTAGTGCAAATGAAGGCTCTTCAAAAGGGTTTTACCCTCATCGAATTGATGATCGTCGTTGCGATCATCGGCATTCTTGCCGCGATCGCGATCCCCGCCTACCAGGACTACACCGTCCGCTCGAAAGTAACGGAAGGTCTGGGCCTTGCTGATGCCTTCAAGACGGGTGTCTCGGAGTCCTTCGAGTCGAACGGCATGCCCGGCGTTCTTGCGTACTGCACGGCGGGGACCGGCGCCACGTTTACCCCGACGAAGTACGTGAGTGGCCTCACGTGCAGTACCGCCAACGGCCAGATCAAGGTTTCGTACAACAACACGAACATCCCCCAGATGACCGCGAACGGCATGACGATACTGCTGACCCCGGAAATCAACAACGGCGGCTATGTCCCCCTGACCTCGGCCAACGCGGTGGGCAGCATCGACTGGGCGTGCACGTCGGTGGGTGTCACCACGGCGACCAATGAGCTCTTTACCGGTATCGCTCTGAATCCCGGTACTGTGCTGGCGAAGTACGCCCCGACACAGTGCAAGTAACCTGCTGATTCTGTAGTTGACCTAATGGGGCCCCTTCGCAAGAAGGGGCCTCTTCTTTTGGGAGGCCGCGCACCTCTTGCGGGATCGCGCTGTGCGATTCTGCTCTTCAGGTCCGCCATGCGAACGCACGCTGTACATAAGGGCTTCACGCTCATCGAGCTCATGATCGTGGTCGCGATCATCGGCATTCTCGCCGCTATCGCGATTCCCGCGTATCAGAACTACGTCGTAAGGGCGCGGGTGTCGGAAGGGTTGCAGCTGGCGAATTCTCCCAAGGTCGCGATCAGCGAGGCCTTCAACTCCAACGCGATGGCGGGTCTCGTTGCCGCGGCAGGCGCCTGGACCTTCACGCCGACCAAGTACGTCAGCAACGTCACCATCAGCAACGCCGACGGCACCATCACGGTGACGTACAACCTGGCGAACATCCCCAGTATCGTCGGAGCCGGAAACACGCTGACCCTCACCCCGCAGATCGATGTGGGGGGCGCGTACAATCTGCTGAACGTGGCGGGCATCACCGGCAGCATTGACTGGGCCTGCGCCTCGACCACCAGCCAGACCGCCGCCAGCGTGAACCCCCCCATGCTGATTTCACCTAACGTCCCGGCTGCGACGCTGGCGAGCATCTACGTACCCTCGCAGTGCCAGTAAGGGCAGCGGCGGGAGGAGGAGGCGCTTAGGTTCCTCGCGAGTCACCCGCGGGCCAGCGGGGCTTCGTCAATTGGGAGGCCAGTCACGTAGCGCGCCCGGCCGCGTGTGCGAGTATGGGCGCTGGATTTGACAATTGATTGAGACGGTCCCTCCGGTAGACTAGGGTCCGTCCGTCGTACGGGGCTTGTCGTAACTCCATGAACGAAAACGCTTCTGTGGCGTTAACTGGCGCGCGCACTGGGCTTGGGGGCCTGCCCCAGCGCCTGGTGCAGGACGGGCTGATCGAGGAAGCGGCCATGCTCGAGGCCGTGAACCTCGCCCGCGAGCGCAAGACCAGCGTCGTTACGCAGCTCGTGGCCAGTGGCGCGGCCAACGCGCGTGATATCGCGATAGCCGCTTCCAACGAATTCGGGGTGCCGCTGTTCGACCTGGACGCGGTGAGCGTGGATCTCGAATCGGTGCGCCTGGTGAGCGACAAGCTGCTCGCCAAGCATCGTGTGCTGCCGCTCTTCCGGCGCGGCAAGCGGCTGTTTCTCGCGGTGGCGGATCCGACCAACCTGCACGCGATCGACGAGGTGAAGTTCCAGACCAGCCTCGGCATCGAGGCGATTGTGGTCGAGGACGACAAGCTGCAGGTAGCCATCGACAAGGCGATCGAGCAGTTCGACAACCAGATGTCGGCCCTCACCAGCGACGACGGCGACGTCGACCTCGACTCGCTGGAGGTCACCGGCGGCGAGGACGAGCTCGACGACAAGGTCGGCCGCGATGACGTCGAAGACGCGCCCATCGTGCGCTTCGTGAACAAGGTCATGCTCGATGCCATCCGCCGCGGCGCCTCGGACATTCACTTCGAGCCTTTCGAGAAGATGTATCGCGTGCGGCTGCGCATGGACGGCGTGCTCAAGGAGATTGCCCAACCCCCGGTGCAGCTCGCTCCGAAGCTCGGCGCGCGATTGAAGGTCATGTCGCGCATGGATATCGCCGAGCGGCGCGTCCCGCAGGACGGCCGCATCAAGATGAAGCTGTCGAAGAATCGCGCCATCGATTTCCGCGTCAGCACCTGCCCGACGCTGTTCGGCGAGAAAATCGTGCTGCGTATTCTCGACCCGGCGCAGGCGATGCTCGGCATCGACTCGCTCGGCTACGAGTCTTTCCAGAAAGACCTGTACATGAAGTACCTGGCGAAGCCCCAGGGCATGATCCTGGTGACCGGGCCCACCGGCAGCGGCAAGACCGTGTCGCTCTACACCGGACTCAACATCCTCAATCGCGAGGACACCAACATCTCCACCGCGGAGGACCCGGCGGAAATCAATCTCCCCGGGGTCAACCAGGTGAACGTCAATGCCAAGGTGGGACTGACCTTCGCCGCCGCGATGCGCGCCTTCCTGCGCCAGGACCCTGACGTCATCATGGTGGGCGAGATCCGCGATCTGGAGACCGCCGAGATCGCCATCAAGGCCGCGCAGACCGGCCACCTGGTGCTCTCGACTCTGCACACCAATGATGCGCCGCAGACGCTCACCCGCATGGTCGACATGGGGGTCAAGCCCTATGCCATTGCGACCTCGGTGAGCCTCATCATTGCGCAGCGCCTGGCGCGCAAGCTGTGCAACAGCTGCAAGCAGCCACGCGAGATCCCGAAAGAGGCCCTGCTCAAGGAGGGCTTCGCCGAGAGCGATGTGGCGCAGGGATTGAAGATATTCGCCCCGAAGGGGTGCGCCAACTGCACCGACGGCTACAAGGGACGCACCGGAATCTACCAGGTACTGCCGGTCACCGAGTCCATCGCGCGCATCATTCTCGCTTCGGGCAGCGCGGTGGACATCGCTCAGCAGGCGGCCAAGGAAGGGGTTTGGGACCTGCGGCGCGCGGGGCTGGAGAAAGTGAAGAACGGACTCACGAGTCTCGAGGAAGTCAACAGCGTCACGGTCGAGTGACGAAGGACGTAAGGCATGGCTCAGGCAGCAGCAGCAAGCACCGGCTCGGTTCGGGTGATCAAGCGCGACGTCGCTTTCGCCTGGGAGGGTCGCGACAAGAAGGGAGCTCTGGTCAAGGGCAAGAGTGTGGCGCCCGACGAGCAGACCCTGCGGGCGGAACTGCGCCGGCAGGGCGTCGCGGCCTCGAGGATCCGCAAGCAGCGTCAGGTTGCCAAGGGCGGCAAGATCAATCCGGGCGACATCGCGATCTTCAGCCGTCAGCTCGCCACCATGCTCGCCGCCGGCATACCGATGGTGCAGGCCTTCGAGATCGTCGGCGCCGGCAACGAAAAGACCGCCATGCGCAAGCTCATTCTCGACGTCAAGGCCGACGTCGAAGGGGGCACGTCACTGCACGAGGCGATCGGCAAGCACCCGCTGTATTTCGATGATCTCTTCGTGAATCTCGTGGAGGCAGGTGAGCAGGCGGGCGCTCTGGAGACGCTGCTCGACAAGGTTGCGACCTACAAGGAGAAGACCGAGGCGCTGAAGAAAAAGATCAAGAAGGCGCTGTTCTATCCGGCGGCCGTGCTGGTGGTCGCGGTACTCGTCACCACGGTGCTGCTGATATTCGTGATTCCACAGTTCCAGTCCCTGTACAAGGGCTTTGGCGCCGATCTTCCGGCGTTCACGCTGTTCGTGATCGGTGTGTCGGAGTTCGTGCAGCACAAGGGAATTTATCTCGCGATCGTGGTCGCGGGTGCCATTTTTGCTTTCGGCTACTTCAGGAAACGCTCCAGGGCCATGCGCGAGTTCCTCGATCGCCTGAGTCTGCGCCTGCCGGTTGTCGGACCCATCCTGCGCAAGGCGGCCATTGCCCGCTACGCGCGCACGCTCTCGACCATGTTCTCGGCCGGCGTGCCGCTGGTCGAGGCGCTCGAGTCAGTAGCCGGTGCGACCGGCAATATCGTCTACGAGAAAGCGGTACTGAGGATGCGCGATGAGGTCGCCACCGGCCAGCGCCTGCAGCGCGCCATGGAGAACACCGGCCTGTTCCCCAACATGGTGAACCAGATGATCGCCGTCGGCGAGGAGTCGGGTTCGCTCGACGAGATGTCCGCCAAGGTCGCAACCTTCTACGAGGCCGAGGTCGACAACGCCGTCGATTCCATGTCGAGTCTGCTCGAGCCGCTGATCATGCTCATTCTCGGGGTGTTGGTTGGCGGCCTGGTGATCGCGATGTATCTGCCGATCTTCAAGCTGGCCTCAGTGGTCTAAAGGAGGCACAACCGGCGCACCGCGACGAGCGCCGCGCGGCGCCGTTGCGCTCGACGCAAGGACGAGCATGTCCGTGATCGCGCTGCTGGCCGCCTCGCCCGGTTTGCTCATCGGCGCCTGCCTGGTGCTGGGCCTCGTCGTCGGCAGCTTCCTCAACGTCGTCGTCTATCGCCTGCCCATCATGCTCGAGCGGCAATGGCGCGAGCAGTGTGCCGAAACCCTGCAGGGCGACGCGGCGGCCGGCGCCGTGCCGACGCCCGCAGGCGCGGAGCCTTTCAACCTCATCGTGCCGCGCTCGGCCTGCCCGTCCTGCAAGACCCCGATCGCGGCCTGGCACAACCTGCCAGTCGCCTCCTGGATCCTCCTGCGGGGGCGCTGCGCCTACTGCGCCAAACCCATTTCGGCGCGTTATCCGCTGGTTGAGCTCCTCACGGGATTGCTGAGTGCGGCCGTGGCCTGGCAGCTCGGCTTCGGCTGGCCGGTGCTGGCCGCGTTGCTGTTCACCTGGTCCCTGGTCGCGCTCACGTTCATCGACCTCGACCATCAGTTGCTGCCCGACACGCTCACCCTGCCCCTGCTGTGGGGCGGACTTGCCTTCAGCCTGTTGGCCGCCCCGAGCGGCGGCGCAGCCGTGCCGGTGGACCTGCGTTCGAGCCTCGTCGGGGCGATGGCGGGTTACGTAAGCCTGTGGAGCGTCTATCATCTGTTCCGCCTCCTCACGGGGAAGGAAGGCATGGGGTATGGCGACTTCAAGCTCTTTGCCGCACTCGGTGCCTGGCTCGGCTGGCAGATGCTGCTGCCGGTCATCCTCACCGCCGCGGTGACGGGCGCCGTGGTGGGCATAGCGGTCATCACCGTGCGCGGACAGAACCGCTCCACGCCGATCCCCTTCGGTCCGTTTCTGGCCGCGGCCGGGTGGCTGATGCTCATGTTCGGCCCGCGGCTTGTCGCGCGCTACCTCGGTCTGTTCGCGCCGCACCCGTGAGCAGCCCCGTTAGCGCACGTGCGTTTCGTGTGGGACTGACGGGGGGCATCGCCAGCGGCAAGTCGACTGCGGCAGGCTTCTTCGGTGCCTTCGGCGTGCCGATCCTCGACAGCGACCAGGTGGCGCGCGACGTCGTCGAGCCCGGACAGCCGCCGCTGGAACGGCTGGTCGAGCGCTTCGGGCGCTCGATCCTCACGCCCGACGGGCATCTCGACCGGCCGGCGCTGCGCGACATCGTGTTCTCCGATCCCAGGGCGCGCGCGGACCTCGAGGCGCTCACGCACCCGGCGATCGGCGCCGCGCTCGAGGCGCGCTCGGCGGTCGCCGGCGGCCCCTATCAGATCCTGGTCATTCCGCTGCTGGTGGAAAAAAATCTCGCCGCGCACGTCGATCGCGTGCTGGTCATCGACTGCGACGAAGCGCTGCAGCTCGCGCGGCTGAGCGAGCGTGACGGCTCGACCCCGGCGCAGGCGCGCGCGATCATCGCCGCGCAGGCCTCGCGCGCCGCGCGGCTCGAGGCGGCCGACGACGTGATCCACAACGACTCGGACCGTGGCGCGCTCGAGCGGCAGGTCCGTGCCCTGCACACGCGCTACCTGGAGCTCGCCTCACGGGCTTAGCGGCTGGCCGCGGGCGCACGGCGTTTACGCTGCCGCAGACGTCAAGCACAATAGCGCTGATGGAACCCGCCCTATCCGCAGCCGAAGCCCAGGCGGCATCTGCCGCCGATCCGGCGGTGCTCGTCTTCGAGCAGCCGCTGAACGAGCGAACGCGCACCTTCCTGCGCCTTGACTTCCTCTACAACCAGGCGCTCCATCACAACGAGGTGGCCAGTCCCTGGGGCAGCCGGGCGGCGATGGCGAGCCTCATCGACATCCTCGCCATCACGACGCGCGGCGACGTGCGCTCGGATGTACTGAAGGAGCTCGAAGGCCACCTGGGGTCCCTCAATGCCTTCCAGGCCAATCCCGGTGTCGATCCGCAGCGCCTCAAGGCCCTCATGTCGAACCTCGTGCGGCTGCGCACCGACCTCATGGGCGCCGGCTCGGCATTCCTGCAGCCGCTGCGTGACTCGGAGTTCGTGAATGCGATCAAGCATCGCAGCGCCATCCCGGGCGGAACGTGCGAGTTCGACCTGCCCGATTACTATTTCTGGCTGGCGCAGCCGGAGGAAACCCGCCTGCGCAGCTTCAGCCAGTGGCTGGGACTGCTGCGTCCGATGTGCGATGCGATCGCGGAGCTCTTGTGGCTCACGCGCCAGAACGGCCGTACGCGTCAGGAGATCGCCGGCGGCGGTAACTTCAGCATCGCCTTCGAGCGCGACAATCCGCTGCAGCTGCTGCGCATCTCGCTGCCCGCCGCCGCCGGCCTCTACCCGGAAATCAGCGGCAGTCATCACCGCTGCAGCCTGCGCTTCCTCACCTGGCACGGTCTGATCACCCGTCCCACGCAGACCCAGGCCGACGTGCCGTTCCTGTTGACCTGCTGCCCCTGAGGAGCTCATGAGTCCGTCGCGTGTCAGATGCCCGACTTGCGAGCGCGAGCTGGAGTGGGACCGCGCGCCGTTTCGTCCCTTCTGCAGCGAGCGCTGCCGGCTGATCGACCTGGGAGCGTGGCTGTCGGGTGAGCGCGCCATCCCCGCCGAGGCGACGCCAGTGCCGCCCGAGGACGCCGATCCCGCTGAAGGTGGGGGCCCGCGCCGAGCATGAGATTCCGTCTCACGGCCTTCGGCCTGCACCTCGCCGGCAGTGCCTGTGCGCTCACGCTCATCCTGGGCGGCCTGTACCTCGGCTGGTATCGCGGACCGGGCTGGTATCTCACCGCAGTGGCACGTGTCGTATTCATCGTCGTGATGGTGGACGTGGTTTTGGGCCCCACGCTCACGCTCATCATCGCCAATCCGCGCAAGTCGCGGCGCTCACTGGCGCGCGACATCGGCGCCATCGTGACCGTACAGATCGCCGCTCTCATTTACGGCACCGTCACGCTGTGGAGCGGGCGTCCGCTCTACTACACCTTCTCGGCGGACCGGCTGGAGATCGTTCAGGCCTCCGACCTCGAGGCGCCGGAGATCGCCCGGGGGCGCAAGGAGAACCCGGCGCTCGCACCGCACTGGTACAGCCTGCCGCGCTGGGTGTGGGCGCCGCTGCCGGACGACCCGGAAGAGGCGGCGAAGATCGTCAACGGGACGATCTTCGGCGGCGGCGGCGACGTCATCGACATGCCGCGCTACTTCAAGCCCTGGACCGCGGGCCTCCCGGAGCTGCGCAAGCACCTGAGCACGATCGACGACCTCAAGCAGCAGCTCTCAGCCAAAGAGCTGCAGACGGTCAAGGCGCGCATGGCCGCCGCGGGGCTCGACCCCACCCAACCCAACGCCATGCTGATGTGGGGCGAGGTGCGCAAGGTCATCGTCATCTTCGACCCGGCAAGCGCGCGCATCCGGGCGATACTGAAGCCGGTCTGAGCGTCGCTACTGCCCCTGCGGCGGGTCGCCCAGCGCCAGCCACTTCGCCAGGAACGCCCACTGGTCGGCGAACTCCTCGATCTGCATCCACACCGGCTTACCCGCGCCGTGCCCGGCCCGGGTCTCGACGCGGATCAGGATCGGGTTGGCGCAGATTTGCACCGCCTGCAGCGCGGCGGCGAACTTGTAGCTGTGCCAGGGCACCACGCGATCGTCGTGGTCGGCGGTGGTGATGAGCGTGGGCGGGTAGCAGGTGCCCTGCCTGACGTTCTGCACCGGCGAATAGGCATACAGCGCACGGAACTGCTCCGGGTCCTCGGCCAGCCCGTAGTCGGAAGCCCACTGCCGCGCGTTGGCGCTGGCGGTGTGGTAGCGCAGCATGTCGAGCACGCCGACCGCGGGCAGCGCCGCGGCGAACAACTCGGGACGCTGCGTCATCGCGGCACCGATCAGCAGCCCGCCGTTGCTGCGGCCGTAGATGCCGAGGCGCGCGCTGCGCGTGTAATGCTCGCTTACGAGGTACTCCGCGGCGGCGATGAAGTCATCGAACACACGCTGCTTGTTCTCGAGCGTGCCGGCCTTGTGCCAGGCCTCGCCGTACTCGCCGCCGCCACGCAGGTTGGCCTCGACGTAGGTGCCGCCCATCTCCAGCCACGCTTCGACGGACGGGCGGTAGCTTGGCGTGAGCGAGACGTCGAAGCCGCCGTAGCCGTACAGCAGCAACGGCTGGTTGCCGTCCCGGGCCGCATCGCGGCGGTGCGTGACATACATCGGCACGCGCGTGCCGTCCTTGCTGTTATAGAACACCTGCTCGGTGACGAACTGCGCGGCGGCGGCGGGGGGCAGCGCGCCGCGCCACAGGCTGGCGCGGTTGGCGGGCACGTCGAAGCGGTAGATGCGCGGTGGCGTCAGATAATCGGTGTAGGAGAAAAAGGTCTCGCTCTGCGCCTCCTCGCCCTGGAAGCCTTCGATGCCTCCCAGACCCGGCAGCGCTACCTCGCCCACCGGGCGCCCGTCGCGCTCGTAGACGCGCGCCACCCCATGGGCATCCTCGACGTATCTGGCGATGATGCGGCCGCCGACGCAGGTGGCCTCCTCGAGAGCTGCGGCGCCCTCGTGCACGACGACGCGCGCGCTCGCTCCCGGCTCGCGCGCGTCGACGGCGATCACGTGGCCGAGCGGCGCATCCGCGGTGCTCTGGAAGAACAGCTCGGAGCGGTGCTGGCCGATGTAGCGATAGCGCCCGTCCCAGGCCGCGAACAGCGGCCGCGGCGCAGCGCCGGGGTGCTGCAGATCGATGAGATCGACGCCGTTCTTCTCGTACCCCTCGACGAGCGTGACGATGAGGTAGTGCCCATCCTCGCTCACGCGCGCGACCGGCACGTGCGTCGGGTGGTTGCTCACCTCGTACACCACGGTATCGTGATCCTGCGGCGTGCCGAGGCGGTGGAAGTACACGGCCGGCCGCCCGGAGTCGTCGCCGCGCCCGCCCGGCAGCGCCGGGTAGCGGCTGTAGTACACCCCCGAATCGTCGCGCGCCCAGGAGACGCCCCAGAACTTGGTGAAGCGCAGCGTGTCCGGCAGGTCGGTCGCGTCCGCGACGCGCCGGAAGCGCCACAGCTGCCAGTCGGTACCGCCGTCGGACACCGCGTACGCCACCACGTCGCCGCGCACGTCGGGGGTGAACTCCGACAGTGCGACGGTGGCATCGGCGCGCGCCGTATTCGGATCGTAGAGCAGGCGCCCCCGGGCATCGGCACCGTCGGCGACCATCAGCACGCTCTGGTTCTGCGTGCCGTCGTTGTGCAGATAGAAGTAATGCGTACCGCGCTTCAGCGGCACGTCGTAGCGCTCGTAGTCCCACAGCTGCGCCAGGCGCGCTTTCACCCACGCCCGCCACGGCAGCGCCGCGAGCCGCGGCTGTGCCAGCGCGTTTTCCCTGTTGACCCACTCGGTCACCGCCGGCGAATCAAGATTCTCCAGCCAGCGATACGGATCGGCGACCCGGGTGCCGAAATAATTGTCCGCCACGTTGACGCGCGCGGTGATGGGATAGATCGGCGCCGCCGCCGCCGGTGGCAGGCCGACGGCCGTCTCGGTGACGGTGGGTATGGACTTGCCGCCCGGTCCGCTGCCGGGGAATGGCTGCGGGCCGCCCGGCTGCGTGCCGGCGCACGCCGCCAGCAGGCCGAGGGCGCACGACACGAGGGCGCGGGGGGCCATGGGCCGTGCGCCCGTCAGGGAAACTTGATCTTGCCGCCCCCGGCCGGTGCGGGGCCGGGCCCGACACCGCTGCCGACCTCCGGCACCACGATGCGCGAAGCCGCCTCGCGGCGCAGCTCGCGTGCCTCGTCGATGGCCTGCTCGAGCGCCACCTTGACGCCGTCGGGGAACTTGCCGAGAGCCTCGGCCAGCGTCTTGGCCTCGATCTCGAAGCCGAGCGGCAGCACGCCGGCGGGGGTGAGCAGCTGGGTCTGTCCGGAGTACAGCACCGCACGCGACGGGTCGGGTGATCCGTCGGCGGTGACCGGCGTCAGCCGCCGGATGCTGCCGGCGCGCCGATCGGTGAACACGTCCTCGCGGTACAGCGCCGCCGGATCGAGCTGGATGTCAGGGAGATCGTTCTGCGCTGCCATGTCTCACGCCTTGCATTGCCAGCGTTGATTGTACACGCCCGCCTGCGCACTCAGCGCGGCGGAGGCAGGGCCTGCAGCGCTGCAATGAAGGGCCGGTCCGCTGCGAGGATGTCGTGCTCGGCGAGCCGCGCGGGCGCAACCCACTTGAGCGGCTGCCCCTCCAGCGGCCGCGGCGTGCCGCGGAACGCGGCGACGATCCACAGCGACAGCTCGACGTCGCGCTCCTCGTAGGCGTGCTCGAGCCGCATGAGCTCGCGCGCCGCCTGCACTTCGATGCCGAGCTCCTCGCGCAGCTCGCGCGTCAGCGCCGCCTGCGCGCTCTCCCCCGCGGCCACTTTCCCGCCGGGAAATTCCCAGTGCCCGGCCATGTGCTTACCCGCGGTACGCTGCGCGATCAGCACCTGGCCGCAGGCGTCGTAGAGCGCCGCCGCCACCACGCGCATGCGCGGCCTGCCGCGCGCGGCGCGCGAGCGCGACGCGGCGCTACTCGACGCTCGAGAGCGCACCGTGGCAGTGCTTGTACTTCTTGCCCGACCCGCACGGACAGGGCTCGTTGCGCCCGACCTTGCGCTCGCCACGCACGAACGTGCCCGGGCCTTCCGCCAGCGGCGCTGCTGCCGGCCCGGCGTGGCGCTCTGCGCCGGGCGACACGGCGCGCGCGCCGGCCGCCGCGGGCACCTCGCCCGCCAGCAGTGCGGAGCCTGCCTCGGCGTGCTGCGCTTGCAGGGCGCGCATCAGGCGCAGCCGCCGCTCCTCTTCCTCGCGGTCGATCTCCTCCTGGGTACGCACATCGATCGTGGCGATCAGCGAGGTGGTCTCGTACTTGATGCGCTCGAGCATGCCGGCGAACATCTCGAAGGCCTCGCGCTTGAACTCGAAGCGATAGTCCTTCTGCGCATAGCCGCGCAGGTGGATCCCCTGGCGCAGGTAGTCCATCGCCGCCAGGTGCTCGCGCCAGTGCTGGTCGAGCTTGCGCAGCATCATTTCCTTCTCGACGTGACGCATGATCGGCGCGCCCACGCGCGCCACCTTGGCGTCGTAGGCCTCGTGCGCCGCATGCACCACGCGAGCGCGCAGCGCCTCGATCTCGAGCTCCGGCTCCTGCGCGAGCCAGCCCTTCGGATCGATGCGGGTGTTGAAGTCCTTGAGCACCGCCGCGGCGAGCCCGTCCAGGTCCCAGTCGGCGGCCACTGCCTGGCGCGGCAGGTACTGCTCGAGCAGCGTGCCGATCGAGTCCTCCAGCAGCCCGTGGATGGCGCCGGAGAGATCCTCGGTGCCCATGATCTCGGTGCGCTGCGCGTACACCACCTTGCGCTGGTCGTTGGCGACGTCGTCGAACAGCAGCAGGTTCTTGCGGATGTCGAAGTTGTGCGACTCGACCTTGCGCTGCGCCTTCTCGATCTGGCGGGTGAGCATGCCACTCTCGATCACCTCGCCTTCCTTCATGCCGGCCATCTTCAGCAGCCGCTGCGTGCGCAGCGGATCGCCGAAGATGCGCATCAGGTTGTCCTCCATCGACAGGTAGAAGCGGCTCGAGCCCGGATCGCCCTGGCGGCCCGAGCGGCCGCGCAGCTGGTTGTCGATGCGGCGCGACTCGTGCCGCTCGGTGCCGACGATGTGCAGGCCGCCGGCGCCGACCACCTTGTCGTGCCGCAGCTGCCATTCGGCGCGCAGCTGCTCGCGGGTCGCGTCGTCGAGCTGTCCGGCGGCGGCCAGCTCCGCCTCCAGGTTGCCGCCGAGCACGATGTCGGTGCCGCGGCCGGCCATGTTGGTGGCGATGGTCACCCCGCCCGGCCGGCCGGCCTGCGCGACGATGTGCGCCTCGCGCTCGTGCTGCTTGGCATTCAGCACCTCGTGGGGCACGCCCTCCTTGTGCAGCAGCCCGGAGAGGTATTCGGAGGTCTCGATGGAGGTGGTGCCCACCAGCACCGGCTGCTCACGCGTCACGCAGTCGCGGATGTCCTCGATGATCGCCTTGAACTTGTCGCTCTGCGTCAGGTACACGAAGTCGGAATTGTCCTTGCGGACCATCGGGCGGTGGGTGGGGATCACCACCACCTCGAGGCCGTAGATCTGCATGAACTCCGGCGCCTCGGTGTCGGCCGTGCCGGTCATGCCGGAGAGCTTCTTGTAGAGGCGGAAGTAGTTCTGGAAGGTGATCGAGGCGACCGTCTGGTTCTCCTCGCGCACCCGCACGCCTTCCTTGGCCTCGATCGCCTGGTGCAGCCCGTCCGACCAGCGCCGGCCGGGCATGGTGCGGCCGGTGAACTCATCGACGATGATCACCTCGCCGTCGCGCACGATGTACTCGACGTCGCGCTTGTAGAGCGCGTGCGCGCGCAGCGCCGCGTTCAGGTGATGCATCAGGCGGATGTTGGTCGAGTCATACAGGCTCTCGCCTTCCTTCAGCAGTCCCGACTGCAGCATGAGCTGTTCGACGTGCTCGTGGCCGGCCTCGGTGATGTGCACCTGTTTGGTCTTCTCGTCCACGGAGAAATCCCCGGGTCCGTCCTCCTGCTTCTGCCGCGTGAGCCGCGGCACCAGCCCGTTGATGCGCAGGTACAGCTCGGTGCTCTCCTCGGCGGGACCGGAGATGATGAGCGGCGTGCGCGCCTCGTCGATGAGGATCGAGTCGACCTCGTCGACCACCGCGAAGCTCAGGCCGCGCTGCACGCGGTCCTCCAGCCGGTAAGCGAGATTGTCGCGCAGGTAGTCGAAGCCGAATTCGTTGTTGGTGCCGTAGGTGATGTCGCAGCCGTAGGCGGCGCGCTTCTCCGGCGGGCTCTGGGCGTTCTTGATCACCCCGACGGTGAGTCCGAGGAAGCGGTAAACCGGGCCCATCCAGTCCGCGTCGCGCTGCGCCAGGTACTCGTTGACGGTGACGATGTGTACGCCCTCGCCGGCGAGCGCATTGAGGTACGCCGGCAGCGTCGCCACCAGCGTCTTGCCCTCGCCGGTGCGCATCTCGGCGATCATGCCCCTGTACAGCGTGATGCCGCCGATCAGCTGCACATCGAAGTGCCGCATCTTCAGGGTGCGCACCGCCGCCTCGCGCACCACCGCAAACGCCTCCGGCAGCAGCTCATCGAGCGTCGCCCCGTCCTTCAGGCGCTGGCGGAACTCCGCGGTCTTCGCCCGCAGTGCCTCATCGCCGAGCTGCTTCGTCTGGGCCTCGAGCGCCGTGGCGGCGCGCACCTGGCGGCCGTAGCCGCGCACGATGCGCTCGTTGCGGCTGCCGAAAACACGGGTAAGAAGTTGGCGCAAGATTGACGGCTCGCTAGGTAAGGCAAAAACGGCTTTGGCCGTAGGGACTTGGCGAACCCCGCAGGCCTGAAGAGGCGGCGTATTGTACGCAATTTGACGCCCCCACGGCCCAATTGGTTCGGGCGCCGCGAATTCAAGTGGGCAGGCCCTGGTGAACCCAGCGGCCCGATCGGGCTTGAGGAGTCGGGCGCGCGTGGCGCTCAGCGGCCGATGTAGGAGAGCGGGTCGACCTGACGGCCGTTGCGCAGCACTTCGAAGTGCACGTGCGGGCCGGTGGAGTGGCCGGTGGAGCCCATGAGGGCCACGGTGTCGCCGCGCTTGACGGTGTCGCCCACGCTGACCAGCGTGCGCTCGTTGTGCGCGTAACGCGTGATGAAGCCGTCGCCGTGATTGATCTCGACGAGCTTGCCGTAGCCGGCGCGCTCGCCCGCCCAGGTCACGACGCCCGCGGCGACTGCCATCACGTTCGATCCCAATGGGCCCGCGAAGTCGAGGCCCTTGTGAAATTCCTCGCGCCCGTCGAAGGGGTCGGCGCGCTCGCCGAAATAGGAAGAGATGAACCCTTCGGACACCGGGCGCCCCTCCGGATGGATCTGCGCCTTCAGCTCGCGCGCCAGGATCAGGTTCTCGAGCGCTGCCAGCTGCGATTCGCGCTGCTCCACGCCCTGCTCGAGCCGCGCCAGCATGGCGGACAGGTCGGGGATCTGCGCGCTCTCGCCCTCGCCGTCGTTCTCCGGGCCGCCGCGCGGCGGATCGCGATCGAAGTCGAACTCGCGGCTGTCGATGTCGGCCATCTCGGTGAGGCGCCTGCCGAGGGCGTCGAGCCGCACCACGTGGGCGTTCATCTCGCCCAGGCGCATGGCCATGGCGTCCACGCGCAGCTGCAACTGCTGGCGCAGGTCTGCGATCTGCTGTTTCTGCTGCACGAGGATCTTACCGAAGCGGTCGGTTTCGCCGAGTGCCAGGCGCTCGTGGTTGCCGTGCCCGATCTGCAGGCCGAGCGCGAAGACACTGCCGAGGACCGCGAGCACGAGCGCGGCGAGCACGCCGAGGGTCAGCGGCCGCGCGAGGTCGAAGCGCCGCGCCCGTCCCTCGCGTCTGGATAGGAAGATGACGTTCATAGGCCAAGCTCCGGTCTGCAGCATTGCCCCGTCGACGGGCGACCGTAACCCCTCGCACGGGCCAGACTCGGGCGTGCATCGCCCTGTTTTTGCACAAAATACCCCCAGATCGCTGGCAACCCCGCTGTCATGGCTCCTCGCTTTAGACCGGTGGCTTTGCGTCCCCGCCTTTCGACGGGTTTGCCGCAGCAGCTTTCAGGCAATATGCACGGGAAGATGGGTCGAAACAAGCGTGGCAAATACCTGTTGAGGACTGCAGCAACAGTGCGCGCTCGGCGGGTTCATTCTGTTAAGGACCTGCTGGCCGCGGGCCTGCCGAGTTTGACGCACGTCACACATCAGGCCGCGCGGCAGGACTTCTGGAGCGGCTGGCTGCAGGCGCATCTGCCCGCACCCCTCACCGCGCGGGTGTCGGGCGTGGCGCAGCGCGGCGGCACTCTGGTGGTGTTTGCCGAGAGCGCGGCGTGGTCGGCGCGGCTGCGCTTTGCGCTCCTCGAGCTCGAGAGCGACATCCGCGCCGTGGACCCGCTGGTCACCGACATCGCGGCACGCGTGCGACCGCGCGCGTAACTGCGCTGCGGGTGCGCCGCGGCGTGCGGCGGCAGGCGCTTCAGCCTCCCGGCGGATGCAGCGCCGGCGCTTCGATGTAGGAAATGGGCGCGTCGGTGTAGCGCTCGAACACCACTTCCTCCCAGCTAGAGGCGTCGGCCAGCAGCGTGCGCAGCAGCTTGTTGTTGAGTGCGTGTCCGGATTTATGGCCGCTGAACTCGCCGATCAGGCTGTGTCCGAGCAGGTACAGGTCACCGATGGCATCGAGGATCTTGTGCTTGACGAACTCGTCCTCGTAGCGCAGTCCGTCCTCGTTCAGCACGCGGAAGTCATCGAGCACGATGGCGTTGTCGAGGCTGCCGCCGAGCGCCAGATTGCGCGCGCGCATCTTCTCCAGGTCGCGCATGAAGCCGAAGGTGCGTGCGCGGCTCACCTCTTTGAGGAAGGAGGTGGTGGAGAAGTCCATCGAGGCGCGCTGCGAGCGGCGTTTGAAGATCGGGTGATTGAATTCGATCTCGAAGTTCACCTTGAAGCCATCGAACGGATCGAACTGCGCCCACTTGTCCCCGTCCTCCACCCGCACCCGCTTCTTCACGCGGATGAAGCGCTTGGGTCGGTGCTGCTCCTCGATGCCGGCCGACTGCAGCAGAAAGACGAACGGGCCGGCGCTGCCGTCCATGATCGGCACCTCGGCGGCGGACACTTCCACGATGGCATTGTCTATTCCCAGCCCCGCGAAAGCCGACAGCAGATGCTCGACCGTCGAGACACGCGACTCGCCCTTGCCGAGCGTGGTGCCGAGCGTGGTGTCGCCGACGTTCTCCGCCTGGGCGCGTATGTCCACCGGGTGCGCCAGGTCGGTGCGGCGGAACACGATGCCGGTATCGGCCTCGGCCGGCCGCAGCGTCATCAGCACCTTCTTGCCCGTGTGCAGTCCGACGCCGGTGGCGCGAATCGAATTTTTGAGGGTCCGTTGTCCGACCATTCCTGACTTTTCAACGCCCGAATCGCAAGGCGGATGACAGGCGCAGCAAACGCGCCCCAGGCAGGGTGGCGAAGCACGCGTCCCTGCCGGGGCGCTTTGACGTAAGGCGCGTTACCGTATCACATCAATCGGCCTGCCGTCGTAGGAACGCCGGGATATCCAGCAGCTCCTCCGGGTCGGCTTCCGCCCGCAGTCCGTCGCCGACGGCTCGCTGGCGCTGCACGGTGGGCTTGTCGAGTGCCGCGTAGTCGCTGGTCGAAAGCGGTGCGCGCCGCACCACGCGCATCGCCAGCTCGCCGCGCGGGTCGCGGTCACGCCCGGCGGCCGACTCGCGCTCCCGGGCCGGCTGCGCGGCACGCGCTGCAGCAGCGGGCCTGCCGAGTCCGGTCGCCACCACCGTGACACGCACCTGGTTGGACAGCTCCGGGTCGATGACCGTGCCGACCACCACCGTGGCATCCTCGGAGGCGAACTGTTTGACGATCTGGCCCACTTCCTGGAACTCGCCGATCGACAGGTCCATCCCCGCGGTGACGTTCACCAGGATGCCGTGCGCGCCGGCCAGATTGATCTCCTCGAGCAACGGCGAGGACACCGCAGCCTCGGCCGCGGCGCGTGCGCGCCCCTCGCCGCTCGCCGCGCCCGATCCCATCATGGCCATGCCGGTCTCCGCCATCACGGTGCGTACGTCTGCGAAGTCGACGTTGATGAGCCCGGGTCGGGTGATCAGCTCGGCGATGCCCTGGACCGCGCCCTGCAACACCTGGTTGGCGGCCTTGAATGCATCGAGCAGCGTGGTCTGCGGACCCAACACCGTCAACAGCTTCTGGTTAGGAATTGTAATGAGCGAGTCGCAGTACTTGCCGAGCTCGGCAATACCGTGATCCGCCACGTGGCCACGCTTGTTACCCTCCATCTCGAACGGCTTGGTCACCACCGCCACGGTCAGAATGCCGAGCTCGCGGGCCACCTGCGCCACCACCGGCGCCGCTCCGGTGCCGGTGCCGCCGCCCATGCCGGCGGTGATGAACAGCATGTCGCAGCCCTCGACGAGCTCCACGATGCGGTCACGGTCCTCCATCGCCGCCTGGCGGCCGATCTCCGGGTCGGCGCCGGCACCAAGTCCCTTGGTGATGTTGCAGCCGATCTGCAGCGCCGTCTTGACCTTGGCATGTTTCAGCGCCTGCGAATCGGTGTTGACGCACATGAACTCCACCCCATCGATGCCGGCCGAGACCATGTGCGCCACGGCGTTGCCGCCGCCGCCGCCCACGCCGATCACCTTGATGACGGCGCTCTGGCTGTACGCGTCCATCAGTTCAAACATGTTGTCGCTCCTTACGCAAATACAAACGGTTGGTTGAATCGCTCTTCTCGCTCTGTCAGCTTCAAAAGTTTCCCTGGAACCAGGAACGCATACGGTCGAGCACCGACTTGGCGGTTCCCCGGGAGCCCGCGTGGTGCGCGGGCAAGGCGTTGTCACGGGCGTAGAGCAGCAGCCCCACGCCGGTGGAATAAATCGGATTGCGCACCACGTCGGACAGCCCCTGCACGCTCTGCGGCACGCCGAGCCGCACCGGCACGTGGAACACTTCCTCGGCCAGCTCGATGGCGCCCTCCATCTTGGCGCTGCCGCCGGTCAGCACGATTCCCGCGGCGATCACTTCCTCGAAGCCGCTGCGGCGCAGCTCCTCGCGCACCAGGCCGAACAGCTCCTCGTAGCGCGGCTCGACGATCTCGGCGAGCGTCTGGCGGGCGAGGCGTCGCGCCGGGCGCTCGCCGACGCTCGGCACCTCGATGCTCTCGTCCGGGTTGGCGAGCTGCGACAGCGCGCAGGCATAACGGATCTTGATGTCCTCCGCGTACTGCGTCGGCGTGCGCATCGACACGGCGATGTCGTTGGTCACCTGGTCGCCGGCGATGGGGATCACCGCGGTATGACGGATGGCGCCGTTGGCGAACACCGCCAGATCGGTAGTGCCGCCGCCGATGTCGACCAGGCACACCCCGAGCTCCTTCTCGTCCTCGGTGAGCACCGCGAAGCTGGAGGCGAGCTGCTCGAGCACCACGTCGTCGACGGTCAGGCCGCAGCGCTGGATGCACTTCTCGATGTTCTGCGCCGCGGAATCCGCGCCGGTCACGATGTGCACCTTGGCCTCGAGCCGCACGCCCGACATGCCGATGGGGTCGCGGATGCCCTCCTGGCCGTCGACGATGAACTCCTGCGGCAGCACGTGCAGGATCTTCTGGTCGGCGGGGATGGCGACCGCCTTGGCGGCGTCGATCACGTGCTCGACGTCGCCGTGGCTCACCTCCTTGTCGCGCACGCCCACCACGCCGTGGGAGTTGAGGCTGCGCACGTGGCTGCCGGCGATGCCGGCAAACACCGAGTGGATCTCGCACCCGGCCATGAGCTCGGCCTCCTCCACCGCGCGCTGGATCGACTGCACGGTGGACTCGATGTTCACCACTACGCCCTTCTTCAGTCCGCGCGAGGGTTGCGAACCCAGGCCGAGCAGCTCGATCGAGCCGTCGGCACCCACTTCACCCACCAGCGCCACGACCTTGGAGGTGCCGATGTCGAGTCCGACGATCAGGTTGCGTTCGCTGCGCTTAAGCATCGTGGCCGCCGTCGTGCGTGCTGTTATGGGCGGCGCCGCCGCCGCGCCAGCCGATGGCGAAACCGTTGGTGTAGCGCATGTCCACGTAGGTGATGTCCTCGGCGCGCTGCGTGACGAGCTTCAGCGCGGTGTTCATGAATTTCTCGAAGCGCTCGTCGACCTGCCGCCGTCCCAGGCGCACCGTGATGCCGTTGGCGAGATCGAACTCCCAGGCGCCGCGCGCATCGAGCCGCATGGCGGTGAGGCGCATGCCCGCCTGCATGAGCCGTCCCTCGGCGGCGAGATAGCGCTGCGCCACCAGCGATTCCTTGCCGTCCGGACCTGACAGCTGCGCCAGCTCCGGCGGCACGTGCCGCTCGTCGGTGGCGAACAGCTCGCCGCGCGTGTTGAGCAGCCCGCGCTCGCCCCAGCGCGCCGCCGCGCTCTGCTCGATCACCAGCACCGTGAGCCCGTGCGGCCAGGCGCGCTGCACGCTCACGGCATCCACCCACGGCAGGGTGTGGATACGGGCGCGCACCGCCGCGAGGTCCACCGACAGCAGCCCCTTGCCGCGCACCTGCGCCTTGACCGCGCGCTCGACGTCGCCGGCCGCGACGCGCTGGAAGCGCCCTTCGACTGCGATCGACTCGATCGGCTGATTGAGCACCCAGGCGAGCGCGGCCGTGCCGCCGCCGGCGAGCAGCAGCGTCGCGGTAACCACCCCGAGCGCGCGCCAGCGGATCACCGGCAGGCGCCAGCGTCTGGCGGCTTGCGGTTTGCGGCGGTTTTTCGCTCGACCCAGCATGCTTTGGTCCTTCAGCCCTGCGCCGGCGCGGCCGGCGGCAGCGCGCGCCTCGTGAAACTCGTCTCGAGCACGCGCCACACGAGCTCCGCGAAATCCACACCGATGGCGCGCGCCGCCATCGGCACCAGGCTGTGGCTGGTCATGCCGGGCACCGTGTTGATTTCCAGCAGCAGCGGCCTGGCTGCCGCATCCATCATGAAGTCCGCACGTCCCCATCCCGAGGCGCCGGCGGCGGCGAAGGCCGCGAGCGCCAGGCTCTGCAGGTGCGCCTCGCTGGCGGCGCCTAAGCCTGCGGGGCAGAAGTAGCGCGTGTCGTCGCGGAAGTATTTCGCCTGGTAGTCGTAGAAGGTCCGCGGCGTCTCGATGCGGATCGAGGGGAGCGCGGCTTCCTGCAGGATGGCGACGGTGTATTCCGGGCCCGGCAGCCAGGCTTCCGCAAACACCAGCGTCTCGAGCTGCGCTGCCGCGGCGAACGCCGCCGGCAGCTCGGCAGCGCGCTCCACCTTGGTCATGCCGACGCTCGAGCCCTGAGTCGCGGGCTTGACGAACAGCGGCAGCGCGAGACGCTCGAGCGCGAGCTCGAAGTCCGCCTCCCCGCGCAGCACCACGAAGTCGGCGGTGGGCACGCCCGCCGCAAGCGCCAGGCGCTTGCTGCGCAGCTTGTCCATGCCGATGGCCGAACCCATGACGCCGCTGCCGGTGTAGGGAATGCCGAGATACTCGAGCGCCCCCTGCAGCGTGCCGTCCTCCCCGCCCGGACCGTGCAGCGCGATCCACACGCGCGTGAAGCGCTGCTCGAGCAGCTGCGCGAGCGGCTGGTCGCGCGGGTCGAAGGGGTGCGCGTCGACGCCGCGCTGGCGCAGCGCGTCGAGCACCGCGCGGCCCGTCAGCAGCGAGATCTCGCGCTCGCTCGAGTCTCCGCCGAACAGCACCGCGACGCGCCCGAAGGCAGCCGGTGCGCTGACGCGCTCGAGCCAGCTCGGGTCGTAGCTCAGGCGCACGGCTTACGTCACTCCCACGATGCGCACCTCGGGGTGCAGGTCGACGCCATGCACGCGCGCGACGGTGTCGTGCACGTGCGCGATGAGGCGCTCCAGGTCCTGCGCACTCGCCTCGCCGTGGTTGATGATGAAGTTGGCGTGCTTTTCCGAGACCGACGCACCACCGATGCGGAACCCCTTGAGCCCGCTCGCCTCGATGAGGCGCGCGGCGTGGTCGCCGGGCGGGTTGGTGAACACCGAGCCGCAGCTCCACTCCCCGATCGGCTGCGTCTCGCGGCGCCGCTCGAGCAGCGCGCGCACCTCGCGGGCGTGGGCACCGGGGCGATGCTCGAAGGTGAGCTCCGCGCCGACGAACCACTCCTCGTCCGCCGGACCTTGCACCTGGCGGTAACCGATGCGGTATTCCTGCGGCAGCCGCCGGCGCGTGTTGCCGGCACGGTCGATGGTCTCGACGCTGCGCACGTGCCGCCAGGTCTCCCCGCCGAAGGCCCCGGCATTCATGGCGAGCGCGCCGCCGAGCGTGCCGGGGATGCCGGCGAAGAATTCCGCCGGTCCCAGCCCCCAGCCGGTGCACTCGCGGGCGATGCGCGCACAGGCGGTACCGGCCCCGGCGCGCACGCTGGTCGCGTCGCTGCGCTCGAGTGTATCGAGCGTGCCGTGGGTGCTGATGACGATGCCCGGCACTCCGCCGTCGCGTACCAGCAGGTTGCTGCCGAGGCCGATCCAGTGAATGGCAACGCCAGCGGGCGCGGCGCGCAGGAACGCGGCCAGCTCGGCCAGGTCGTGCGGGTTGAAGAACACCTCGGCCGGGCCGCCGACGTGCCAGGAGGTGTGCCGGCTCAAGGGCTCGTCGCGGCGCACGCGCGCGCTGAACTCGGGGGCGACAGCGAGGCTCATGAGGCGGTCCCCGCGGGCAGCAGCTCGCCGAGCTCTCGCGGCAACTGGTGCGCGACCGCGCTGATGTTGCCGGCACCCATGGCGACCACCACGTCGTCGCCGCGGATCACGTCACGCAGCGCCTGCGCGAGCTCCTCGACCCGCGCCACGAACACCGGCTCGAGCTGCCCGCGGCCGCGCACCGCGCGGCAGATGGCACGTCCGTCGGCGCCGGCGATCGGCGGCTCGCCGGCGGCGTAGACCTCGGTGACCAGCAGCACGTCGGCCGCCGACAGCGCGGTGCCGAAGTCATCGATCAGGTCGCGGGTGCGAGTGTAGCGGTGCGGCTGGAAGGCGAGCAGCACGCGCCGCCCGGGGTATCCCTGGCGCACGGCCGCGAGCGTCGCCGCGATCTCGGTGGGGTGGTGGCCGTAGTCGTCGATGATGGTGATGCGGCCGACGGCAGTGGGCACATCGCCGACGTGCTGCAGGCGCCGGTCGATGCCCTGGAAGGTGGCGAGCGCGCGCTGGATCGCCGCGTCCTCCACGCGCAGCTCGCTGGCGACCGCGATGGCGGCCAGCGCGTTGCGCACGTTGTGCAGGCCGGGGAGGTTGAGGGTCACCGCCAGCGGTGCCGCCGCGGCCCGCGTCACCTCGAAGCGGGTCTGCAGCCCGGCGGGGCGCACCTTGACGGCGCGCAGGTCGGCGCCGGCGTCCAGCCCGTAGGTGAAGGTCGGGCGGCCTACCTCCTGCAGCAGGCTGCGCAGCTGCGCATCGTCGGCGCACAGCACCGCCAGCCCGTAGAACGGCAGGTTGTGCAGGAAGTCGAGGAAGCTCTGCTTGAGCAGACCGAAGTCGCCACCGTGCGTGGCCAGGTGATCGTTGTCGATGTTGGTGACGACCGCGATCACCGGCTGCAGGTGTGTGAAGGAGGCATCGCTCTCGTCGGCCTCGGCGACCAGGTAGCGCCCCGCGCCGAGACGGGCGTTGCTGGCGGTGCTCTTGAGGCGCCCGCCGATCACGTAGGTGGGATCCTCGCCGCCTTCCGACAGGATGCTGGCGAGCAGACTCGTGGTGGTGGTCTTGCCGTGGGTGCCGGCCACCGCGATCGAGTAACGGAAGCGCATCAGCTCGCCGAGCATCTCGGCGCGCGCCACCAGCGGGATGCGCGCGGCGAGGGCAGCGGTGAGCTCGGGGTTGTCGCGCGGCACGGCCCCGGAGGTCACCACCACGTCGGCGCCGGCGATGTTCGCGGCCGCGTGGCCGATACTGATGCGTGCGCCGAGACCGGCGAGCCACTCGGTGACGGCGCTGGCGCGCGCGTCCGACCCCTGCACGCTGTAGCCAAGGTTCAGCAGCACCGCCGCGATGCCGCTCATGCCGCTGCCGCCGATGCCGACGAAGTGGATGGTGTTGATGCGGCGCATGCGGTCGCGCCGCTCGGGCGCGATGCGCCGCTCGACGCGCGCGGCTGCCGGCAGCTGCTGACGCTCGCCGCTCATGCGGCACCGCGCGCCAGCGCGAGGCAGGAGGCGGCGAGCTCGTCGGCGGCGCGCGGCTTGGCGAGCAGCCGCGCGCGCTCGGCCATGGCGAGCAGCTTGCCGCGCCCGGCGCACAGGCGCTGCAGCTCGCTCGCGAGTCGCTCCTCGGTGAGCTCGCGGTCGGGGATCAGCACCGCGGCGCCTTCGCGCACCAGGTATTGCGCGTTGTAGGCCTGGTGATCGTCGACTGCGCCCGGAAAGGGTACGAGTATGGCGGCCACGCCCACCGCGGCGAGCTCCGAGACGGTGAGCGCGCCGGCGCGGCAGATCACCAGGTCCGCCCAGCCGTACGCCTCGCTCATGTCCTCGATGAACGGCCGAACGTCGGCGCGCACGCCCGCCTGCGCATAGCTGGCGCGCCCGGCATCGATCCAGCGCTCGCCCGACTGGTGGCGCACGTCGAAGGCGAGCCAGGCGGACAGGCGCTTCAGTGCAAACGGCACCACGGCATTCAGGCGCGCCGCGCCCTGGCTGCCGCCGATCACCAGGATGCGCACCGGGCCGACGCGTCCGGCAAAACGCACCGACGGCGGCGGCAGTGCGCTGATGTCGCGGCGCACCGGGTTGCCGATGACTTTGGCGTGCACGTCGCGACCGAAGCTGCCGGGAAACGCCTCGAGCACCTGCCGCGCGAGGTGCGCCAGCACGCGGTTGGTAAAGCCGGCGATCGCGTTCTGCTCGTGTATGACGAGCGGGTGGCGGGTGAGCCACGCCGCGACCCCGCCCGGCCCGGTGACGAAGCCGCCGAGCCCCACGACCACGAGCGGCTGGTGGCGACGCATCACCGCGAGCGCCTGCAGCAGCGCGCGGCTGAGGCGAAACGGCGCCGCCAGCCAGGCCACGAGGCCCTTGCCGCGCAGCCCGCTGACGGACAGCTGCTCGATGGGAATGCCCTCGGCCGGAACGACGCGCGCTTCCAGGCCGCGCGCAGTACCGAGCCAGACGACTTCCAGCGACTGCTCGCGCAGCAGCCGGGCGAGCGCCAGCGCCGGGAACACGTGGCCGCCGGTGCCGCCGGCCATGATCAGCACCGGCCGGCTCACGCGGCCTCCCGCACGGTGGCCGAGCCGCGCGCCGCCGCGCTCGCCTCGTGGTACACGCGCAGCAACAGCCCCACCCAGGCGAGCGCCACGATCAGGCTCGAGCGTCCGTAGCTCATCAGCGGCAGCGTCAGGCCCTTGGTCGGCAGCACCCCCATGTTGACGCCGATGTTGATGAACGCCTGGATGCCCAGCCACAAGCCGAAGCCTGCGGCGAGATAGGCGGCGAACTTCAGGCCCGCGTCCGCCGCGAGTCGCGAGATGCGGAAGGCGCGCCAGATGAGTCCGAGGAACAACGCCAGGGTGAACACCACGCCGAGCAGCCCGAGCTCCTCGGCGAGCACCGCGAACAGGAAATCGGTGTGCGCCTCCGGCAGGTAGAACAGCTTCTGTACCGAGGCGCCGAGGCCGACACCGAGCCACTGGCCGCGGCCGATCGCGATCAGCGACTGAGTCAGCTGGAAGCCGCTGTTGTAGGGGTCCGCCCACGGATCGAGGAACGCGGTGAGCCGCCGCACGCGGTAGCTCGAGCTCACCGCCAGCGCGCCGAAGCCCACCGCCGCGAGCGCCATCATGGCGATGACGTAGCGCAGCCGCGCGCCGGCGAGGAACAACAGGCCAAAGCCGCTCGCGAACAGCACGGTGGCCGCGCCGAAGTCCGGCTCGGCGAGCAGCAGGATGCCCGCCAGGAACAGCAGGCCGAGCGGCTTTGCCAGGCCCGCGAGCGAGGAGCGCAGCTCGCTCTCGCGGCGCACCGCGTAGCTCGCCACGTAGATGAGCACCAGCACGCGCGCGAGCTCCGAGACCTGGAAGTTCGCTCCCGCCAGGTGCAGCCAGCGGCGGCTGCCGTTCACCGCGTGGCCGAGGCCGGGAATCAGCACGATGACCAGCAGTGCGAGCGCCAGCGCGAGCAGCGGCACCGCCGCGCGCTCCAGCAGCTCGATGCGCAGCGAGAACATGAGCAGCGCACAGCCTGCGCCGATCAGCGTGAGCAGCAGCTGCCGCTCCAGATAGTAGAACGGCTCACCGGTGTCCTGGGTGGCGATCGACACGGACGCGGACGTCACCATCACCAGCCCGAGCAGCACCAGGGCGAGGGTGAGCGCCAGCGTCACGCTGTCGAGGTGCAGCGCGCCGCTGCGGCCGCTGCTGCGCGCAAAACCGAGGCTCGCGGCTCCGGCGCTCATGCCGCGAGCTCCTGCACAGCCTCGGCGAACACTCTGCCGCGCTGTGCGTAGTCGCTGAACATGTCGAGGCTCGCGCACGCCGGCGAGAGCAGCACCGTGTCCCCGGGGTGCGCCGCGCGCGCCGCGGCCTGCACCGCCTGCGGCAGCGTCGTGCAGATCTCGAGCGGGCACACCCCGGCGAGCGCGCGCGCCAGCAGCGGCGCATCGCGCCCGATCAGCACGGTGTGGCGCACCTTGCCGCGGAACGCGGCGGCCAGCGGGCTGAAGTCCTGGTTCTTGCCCTCACCGCCGGCGATCATCACCAGCGGACCGGGCGTGCCGGCCACCGCGGCGAGCGTCGCGCCGACGTTGGTGCCCTTGGAGTCATCGATGTAGGTGACGCCGTTGACAGCCGCCACCCACTGCGAGCGGTGCGGCAGACCTGCGAACTCGGTGAGCTCGGCGAGCATCGCCGAGCGCGGCAGGTTGAGCGCATCGCCGAGCGCCAGCGCGGCGAGCGCGTTGGCGGCATTGTGCGTACCGCGGATCTTGAGCTGCGCCACCGGCAGCAGCGGCTCGGCGGCGTGCATCAGCCACCATTGCTGCGCGTGCATGGCGAGCGCGTAGTCGGCGCCGACGCTGGCGCGCAGCGAGAAGCCGAGCGTGCGCGGCGCGGCGTGCGGCATCGCCGCCACCAGCGGGTCGTCCAGGTTGATGACCGCGGTATCGCAGCGCGCGAAGATGCGCGCCTTGGCCGCCGCGTAGCTGGCGAGCGAGGGATAGCGGTCGAGATGGTCGGGCGTGACGTTCAGCACCGTGGCGGCACGGCAGTGCAGGGTGCGCGCGGTCTCCAGCTGGTAGCTCGACAACTCCAGCACGTACAGCTCGGCGCTCGCGTCGAGCAGCTCGAGCGCCGGAGGGCCGAGGTTGCCGCCGGCGCGCACCTTGAGGCCGGCACGCTGCGCCATGCGCGCGAGCAGCGTGGTGACGGTGCTCTTACCGTTGCTGCCGGTGATGCCGACGACCGGCGCCCGCGCGGCACGCGCGAACAGCTCGATGTCCCCGACGATCTCGAGTCCGCGCCGCCGCGCGGCGTCGAAGAACGGACCGGCGAGCGGCAGGCCGGGGGACACCACCACGCACAGCGCATCCTCGAGCAGCGCCGGATCGAGGCCGCCGAGGCGCACCGGGATGGTGGCGTCGAGACGTGCGAGCTGCGCCAGCTGCGGCGGCGCGGCTCGCGTGTCAGTCGCCGCCAGGCGCCAGCCATGGGCGTGCAGGTAGCGCGCGCATGACAAGCCGGTGAGCCCGATGCCTGCGATCACCGCGTATGGCGCCTGGGTGCTCATCGCAACTTCAGTGTCGCCAGGCCCGAGAGCACCAGCAGCAGCGAGATGATCCAGAAGCGCACGATCACCTTCGGCTCCGCCCAGCCCTTGAGCTCGAAATGATGATGAATCGGCGCCATGCGAAACAGCCGCCGGCCGGTCAGCTTGAAGGACGCCACCTGCAGGATCACCGAGGCGGTCTCGAGCACGAACACCCCGCCCATCCACAGCACCACCAGCTCCTGGCGCACGATCACCGCCAGCACGCCGATGGACGCGCCGATCGCCAGCGCGCCGACGTCGCCCATGAACACCTGCGCCGGGTAGGAGTTGAACCACAGGAACCCTAAGCCCGCCCCGGTGAGCGCCGCGCAGAAGATGAGCAGCTCGCCCGCGCCGCGGATGTCGGGGATCTGCAGGTAATGGGCGAACACCGCGTTGCCGCTCACGTAGGCGAAGATCCCGAGCGCCGAGGTCACCAGCGCCGCCGGCATGATCGCGAGTCCATCCAGCCCGTCGGTGAGATTCACCGCGTTGCTCATGCCGACGATCATGAGATAGGCGATGGCGATGAAGCCGAGGGCGCTGAGCGGCTCGTGGAAGCTCTTGACGAACGGCAGGAACAGCGTGGTCTGCGCCGGCTCGGTGGCGGTGAAATACAGTGTCGCGGCGGTCGCGAGCCCGGCGACCGACTGCCACAGGTACTTCCAGCGCGCGGCGAGCCCGCGCGGATTCTTCACCACCAGCTTCAGGTAGTCGTCGTAGAAACCGATGAAGCCGAAGGCGAACGTCACCCCGAGCACGGTCCACACCAGGCGGTTGGACAGCTCCGCCCACAGGAAGGTGCTGACCAGGGTGGTCACCAGAATCAGCGCGCCGCCCATGGTCGGGGTGCCGGCCTTGGGCAGGTGGCTCGCCGGCCCGTCATCGCGCACCACCTGGCCGATCTGGTAGCGCGACAGGCGCGCAATCATCTTAGGTCCGATGATGAGCGACAGGCCGAGCGCGGAAACGGTGGCGAGAATCGCGCGGAACGTGAGGTAGGTGAACACGTGCATGTGCGCACCGAACTGCTGTGTCAGCCAGTACAGCATCAGTGCCCGCCCCCGCCGTGCGCGGCCGTCGCGGTCAGCGCGTCCACCACGCGCTCGAGGCGGTTGCTGCGCGAGCCCTTGACGAGCAGGCGCAGCTCGCTGCCGGCATCGCTGAGCGCGGCGCTGAGCGCGGCGCTGAGCGCCGCGGTGTCGGCGAACCAGTGCGCACCCGCGCCGAACCCGGCGACCGCGCCCGCCATCAGTGCGCCGGTCGCGTACAGCCGCTCGATCCCGGCGGCGCGTGCGAACTCGCCGATCTCGGCGTGCGCCTGCGGACCGAACACACCGAGCTCGGCCATCTCGCCGAGCACCAGCCACTTGCGCCCGTCGAGCGAGGCGAGCACCTCGATCGCCGCACGCATCGAGCTGGGGTTGGCGTTGTAGGAATCGTCGATCAGCCACGCGCCGCTCGCGGCGCGCTTGAACTGCAGCCTGCCGGCCACCGCGCGCACCTCGGCGAGGCCCGCGGCGATGTGCTCGAGGCTGGCGCCGGCACTGGCGGCGGCGGCGGCGGCGGCGAGCGCGTTGGCGACGTTGTGCGTGCCCCCGAGGCGCAGCTCGATCGCCGCGCTCCCCTGAGGGGCGGTTAGGCGGAACTGCGTGTGGAAGCCCGCCGCGCCGACCGCGGTGCGCACCTCGCTGGCGCTGAAATCCGCTGCGCTGCGCAGGCCGAAGCTCACCACGCGCGCGCGGGTGAGGCCGCGCCACAGCGGCGCGAACTCATCGTCGGCGTTGATCACCGCGGTCGCCGGCGGGGGGAGCGCCTCGACCATCTCGCCTTCCGCGCGCGCCACCCCCTCGAGGCTGCCGAAGCCCTCCAGATGCTCGGCGCCGGCGTTGGTGATCATGCCGACCGAGGGGCGCGCGAGAGCGGCGAGTGCGGCCACTTCACCGGGGTGATTGGCGCCCATCTCGATGACCGCGAAACGATGCTCCGGGGTAAGCCGCAGCAGCGTCAGCGGCACGCCGATGTGGTTGTTGAGATTGCCGCGCGTCGCCAGGCAGTCGCCGGCCTTGCCGAGAATCGCCGCGGTCATCTCCTTGGCGGTGGTCTTGCCGTTGCTGCCGGCGACCCCCACCAGCGGTCCGCGAAACTCGGCGCGCCAGGCGCGCGCCGCGCGCGTGAGCGCGGCCTGGCTGTCAGCGACCATGATCTGCGGCAGCGACACCGGCTGCAGCGTCTCGACCACGGCGCCCGCGGCCCCGGCCGCCTGCGCGGCGGCGACGAAGCGCTGCCCGTCGAAGCTCGTTCCCTTGAGCGCCACGAACAGCTGCTGCGGCGCGAGCGTGCGCGAGTCACTCACCACATCGCTGTACGTAGCGTCCGCGCCGTGCAGTAGCCCGCCGCAGGCGCGCGCGAAATCGGCGAGCGTGCGCTTCATGCCGGCCGCCTCGCGAACTCGTCGGCGACCACCGCCTGGTCGCGGAACGCGCGCCGCTCATCGCCGACGATCTGGTAGTCCTCGTGCCCCTTGCCGGCGATCAGCACCACGTCATCGGGCGCCGAGCGCTCGAGCGCGACGCGGATGGCGAGCGCGCGGTCGTGCTCGATGGTGAGTGGGGCGTGCGGCGCGATGCCGGTGAGGATGTCGGCGACGATGCGCCGCGGATCCTCGCTGCGCGGGTTGTCGTCGGTGAGCACGATGTCATCGGCGAGCTCGGCCGCCACGCGGCCCATCAGCGGCCGCTTGCCGGCGTCGCGATCGCCGCCGCAGCCGAACACCACGCGCAGCTCACCCGCGCAATGCAGGCGCGCCGCCTGCAGCGCCTTGGCGAGCGCATCGGGCGTATGCGCGTAATCGACGATCGCCAGCGGCGTCAGGCCGCGGCCGCCGAACATCTCCATGCGCCCGCGCGCCGGCCGCACGCGCGCCAGAGCCTGCGCCGCCGCGGCCAGCGGGATCTCCCACGCCAGCAGCACCGCGAGCACCGTGAGCGCATTGTCGACGTTGAACTCGCCGATCAGCCGCAGCGGCAGCTCGACCTCGCCGAAGCTCGACTCCACCGTCACCGTAAGTCCGGCCGACTCGGGCCGCACCTGCGTGGCGCGCACGAACTGCGCCCCGCAGGGCAGCGCCGTGCCCGCCGCGGCGCGCGTGGTCACGATCAGCGGCGCGGCGGCGGGCGCCGCGGCGAGCGATGCGCCGAACGGATCGTCGATGTTGATGATGCGCCGCGCGAGCCCGGGAGCGGCGAACAGGCGCGCCTTGGCCGCGCCGTACGCCTGCATGGTGCCGTGATAGTCGAGATGATCGCGGGTGAGATTGGTGAAGGCTGCGGTGTTGAAGCGCACGCCGTTGACGCGCTGCTGGTCGAGCGCGTGCGAAGAGACCTCCATGGCGATGCACGCGGCGCCCGCGGCCAGCAGCGCCGCGAGCTCGCGCTGCACCGTGACCGCATCGGGCGTGGTGTGGCGCAGCGGCGTGAGCTCGGGGGGCACTCCGACGCCGAGCGTGCCGAGATAGGCCGCCGGACGCCCGCAGCGCTGCAGTGCCTGCGCCAGCAGCCACGCGCAGGTCGTCTTGCCGTTGGTGCCGGTGATGCCGGCGATGGTGAGTTGCTGCGAGGGGGCGCCGAAGAAGCGGTCGGCGATGATACCGGCACGCGCGCTGAGCTCGGGCACCGCGGCGACGAAGCTCGCAGCACTGAGCGCGGCCGACGGTGCATGCGCACCGTCGGGCTCATACAGCACCGCACGCACACCGCGCGCCAGCGCTTCACCGGCAAACTCGAGCCCGTGATGCGTGCGCCCGCGGCAGGCGAGAAACAGCGCGCCGGGGCTCACCGCGCGGCTGTCGAGCGTCAGGTCGCTCACCGTGAGCTGCGGCGGCACGCTCGCGAACCCCGCCACCAGCTCGGCGAGCGCACGCGGCGTGGGGACGAAGCTCGCCGCCGGGCTCATCGCAGCGCCGCCGTGCGCACGTTGCCGAGCGCCGGACCTGCCGGCAGCTCCTCGGGTGCGTTGACCGGCTGGTCGGGCGCCACCGCCAGCAGCCGCAGCGCCTCGCCGACGATGCGCGAGAACACCGGCGCTGCCACCTGGCCGCCCATGTGCTCGCCGGCGTTCGGCTCGTCGATCACCACCACCGCTGCCAGGCGCGGGGTGCTCGCCGGCGCGACGCCACCGAACACCGCCATGTAGCGGTCGGTCGAGTAGCCGCCGGCGGTGGCCTTCCAGGCGGTGCCGGTCTTGCCCGCCACGCGATAGCCGGGAATCGCCGCGAGCTTGCCGGTGCCCTCGGCTGCCACCACCGTCTCGAGCATCGCGGTGAGCTCGCGGCACACGCTCACCTGGAGCGCGCGCTCGCCGGGCGGTGCGCTGGCCACGCGCAGGAACGACACCGGGCGGGCGACGCCGAAGGCGCCGATGGTCGCGTAGGCATGCGCCAGCTGCAGCGGCGTGACCGATAGCCCGTAGCCGTGCGACATCGTGACGATGCCGATGGGCCGCCACTGCGAGTAGTTGGGCAGCAGCCCGGCGGACTCGCCCGGATAGCCGCTGGTGGTGACCTGGCCGAAGCCGAGCGCGGTGAGCGTCGTCCAGATGTCCTGCGGCAGCAGCGCGAGCGCGATGTGCGCCATGCCGACGTTCGAGCTCTTGGCGAGCACGGTGGCGATGTTGACGGCGCCGAGATTGTGCTCGTCCTCGAAGATCTTCACGCCGACCTTGACGTAGCCGGGCGAGGTATCGATGACGCTGCGGCTGTCGTACTTGCCGGAAGCAAGTCCCGACGCCACGAAGAACGGCTTGATGGACGAGCCCGGCTCGAAGATGTCGGTGGCGGCGCGGTTGCGGTAGGCGCTCGCCTCGATCTGGTCGCGATCGTTCGGGTTGTAGGCGGGCTGGTTCACCATCGCCAGCACCTCGCCGGTGGTGACGTCGAGCACCACCGCCGAGCCGGCACGCGCGCGTTGATCGCGGATCGCCGCCTTGAGCTCGCGGTAGGCGAGGTACTGGATGCGCAGGTCGACCGACAGCACCAGGTCGCGCCCCGGGCGCGCCGGGCGGATGCTCTCGACGTTCTGCACGATGCGGCCGTAGCGATCCTGGATGACGCGCTTGGCGCCGTCCTCCCCGGCAAGCCAGTGATCGAAGGCGAGCTCGAGCCCCTCCTGACCGGCATCGTCGACGTTGGTGAAGCCGAGCAGGTGCCCGGTCACCTCGCTCGCCGGGTAGTAGCGGCGGTATTCGCGCGAGGTGTAAACACCAGGGATGCCGAGCGCCTTGATCGCTTGCGCCTGCGCGGGCTGACGGTGGCGCGCGAGGTAGAGGAACTCGCGGTCGAGATTGCTGGTAACGCGGCGCGCGAGCTCCAGCGGGTCGAGCTTCAGCGCCGCCGCGAGTCGCGGGATCTGGTCGTTGGCGAGGGCGAGCTCACCCGGATTGACCCACACCGAATCCACCGGGGTGCTGACCGCCAGCGGCTCGCCGTAACGGTCGGTGACGGTGCCGCGATGCGCGGCGATGTCGAGCACGCGCGAGAAGCGCGCATCGCCCTGCCGGGCGAGAAAGCCGTGGTCGACCAGCTGCAGGTCGACCGCGCGCCACAGCAGCCCGAGGGCACACAGGCACAGCAGCACCAGCAGCAGTCCCGCGCGCCAGCGGAACGACAGCGGTGCCCCATCGCGTGCGCTGCGTGCCTTCATGGGGACACGATCTCGATCTCCTTCGGCGGCGGCATCGCCATGTGCAAGCGGGTGCTGGCGACGCGTTCGACGAAGGCATGCGTGGCCCAGGCGCTCTGCTCGAGCTGCAACTGGCCCCATTCGATCTCCAGGTTGTCGCGCCGCGCGTTGAGCGTTTCCAGCTGCACGAACAGCTCGCGCGCACGGTGCTTGCACCAGATCGCCCCGGCCGCAGAGCCGAGTACCACCACCCACAGCAGCGGCACCGCGAGCAGCAGCGCACGGCGGCTCATGGCAGCCGCTCCGCCACCCGCAGCAGCGCGCTGCGCGCGCGCGGGTTGCGCGCCAGCTCCGCCGGCGCGGGGCGGAGCTTGCGGCCGCTGAGCTTGAGGCGCGGCCGCGCATGCGCCGGGATCAGCGGCAGGGCGCGCAGCGCCGGATCGACCTGCGACTCGCGCTGCATGAAGCGCTTCACCGTGCGGTCCTCGAGTGAATGAAAGCTGATCACCGCGAGTCGTCCGCCGGGCTTGAGCACCTCGAGTGCGGCGCTGAGGCCGCGCTCGAGCTGCCCGAGCTCGTCGTTGATGAACATGCGCAGCGCCTGGAAGGTGCGCGTCGCCGGGTGCTTGCCCGGCTCGCGCGTGCGCACCGCGGCTGACACGATCGCGGCGAGCTCCCCGGTGCGGCTGATCGGCTGCGTGCGCCGTGCCGTGACGATCGCCTGCGCCACGCGGCGTGCGAAGCGCTCCTCGCCGAAGGTGGCGATCACCTGGCGTATCTCGTCGAGGCCCGCGCGAGCGAGCCACGCTGCGACAGACTCACCGTGCGTCGGGTCCATGCGCATGTCGAGCGGACCATCGGCTCGGAAGCTGAAGCCGCGCTGCGGATCGTCGAGCTGCGGTGAGGACACGCCAAGGTCGAACAGCACACCGCCGCAGGGGCGCTCTGGCGCGTTCGCCGGCACGAGCGTGGCGAGATCGGCAAACGACGCGTGGAGGAGCGTAAGCCGCACTTCGCCGGCGAAGCGGCGGCGGCCGGCCGCGACGGCCTGCGGATCGCGATCGAGTGCGAGCAGACGGCCTTCTCGACCCAGGGCCTGGAGTATGAGTGCCGTATGACCCCCACGCCCGAACGTCGCGTCGACATAGTAACCGCCCGCTTCCAGGGCCAGCCCGTCGAGCGCCTCCGCAGCGAGCACGGGTGTGTGCTCATCCACGTTGCGAAGCGGTACCCCCCGCCCCCCTAAGTGCTCGTGTCACGGGCTTTTTGGCCCAGCCAACCTCGTCGATCTACAGCGACAGGGAATCGAGCTCGGAGGGCAGATCGCTCGGGCTTTCCACGTTCGCGAGCCATGCGTCGCGCCGCTCGTTCCAGCGCGCCTCGTCCCACAGCTCGAAGCGGTTGCCCTGGCCGATCAGCATTCCGTACCGTCCGAGCTTCGCGAACTCGCGCAGCTCCGGCGGCAGCAGTACCCTGCCGTGCCCGTCGAGAGGCAGATCCGTTGCATGGCCGACCATCAGCCGCTGCAGCCTGCGCGCGGTCGCGTTGAGGCTCGGCAGACTCATCAGCTTGCGTTCGATCTGCTCCCACTCGGGCAGGGGATAGATGAGCAGGCACTGGTCCTTATCGACGGTGACGACCAATTTCCCCTGGGCGAGCTCGTTTATCTGCTCCCGGTAGCGGGTGGGCATGACCATCCGCCCCTTGTCGTCCAGGGTGATTTTTGTTGCACCGCGAAACATGACCTGTAGGGCGGATTTTCGCCCATTCGCCCCCACTTTCTCCCACCGGTCGCCACTATAGGAATCGTGGGCGAACTATGTCAATTGAAAAAGTGAGAAATTCGTCGCATTCCCAACGACTTATGTGGAAATTCACAGTGCTCGCGGGCCAAACGGGCACTTTCGGGGTTAGCAATCAGCGGCTTGCCGGGGGAAGCTTATACGGTTCCTGATGAATTTCGGGGCTGTGGATGACTCTCACGAAGCCTCGAACGCATGCCGGATCCACTCGATGCGCGGCTGCGCCGAGTCCGGATCGCTCACCACGATGACATCGAAGCGCACCGGCAGCCGTGCCAGCTCGCGGCGCTGCTGCAGCAGCTGGCTCGCCGCGCGCACGATGCGCCGCTGCTTGGCCGCGGTGACGCTCGCCGCCGCACCGCCGTAGGCGTTGCTGGCGCGCGTGCGCACCTCGGCAACAACCAACACACTGGCGCTGCGCGCCACGATGTCGAGCTCACCCGCGCGGCGGCGGTAGTTGCGCAGCAGCACTTCGCAGCCCGCCTCCTGCAGGAACTGCGCGGCCAGATCTTCCGCGCGGCCGCCGCTTTGCGCGCGCCTCACCGTCACTGCGCAGCCGGCAACACTCGCAGCTCGCCGTTGTGCACCTGCGCCCAGCCGAGCTCGCGCCGCACGCGCCGCTCGGCGTCGACGCTCAATCGGCCGGTGAGTCCGTCGACGCTCACGCCCGCCGTTGCGCCCGGCTGGCGCAATGCCTGCGCGAGGCGAAAGGCATCGAAGCCGAAAGCGAACAGTCGCCCGCGGTTCGGTCCGCCGCTCGGCCACGCCTCGCGCGCGGCCGCATGCACCGCGTCGGCAAGCTCGCCGCCGAGTATCCACGGCATGTCGGGAAACATCAGTCCGTCGAGCTCGTCGTTGGCGCGCGCGTCGGGCTCGAAGGCATCCGAGGTGGCGTAGGTTGGAATGTCGCCGGCGTAGTGGAAGCGCAGCTGCGGGCGCAGCAGCCGCTCGATGTTGGCCTGCGCCGGCGCGAAAATGAACTCGATATCGTTGCGGCGCCGCGGCTCGAACTGCAGCTTGGTGCCGAGGAGCGACTCGAGGCGGTGGTAGCGCGCCTGGCTGTCGCTGATGCGCAGCACGTCGGTGATGGCGCCGGAATAATCGGTGCGCGCGCTGTCGATCTGCGCCGTCGCGAGCAGCGTGCCGCCGCCGGCTTCGAGCTCCTGGCGGAAGGCGCCGAGCACGCGCGTGCCCCAGTCGCCGGCGGGTACCAGCGCGATCCCGCGGCGATGATGGTCCTCGAGCACCCGCCGTGCGGCGAGCCGTGCTTCGGTTTCCGGCGACAGCGCGTACTGGAAGAGCTGCGGCGGCGCCGGCCGCTCGGCCGGCAGGTAATTGAGCGCCAGCAGCGGCGCGTGCGGACCGGGAAACTCGGCGGCGGCAATGACCTCTTCGCGCGTCAGCGGGCCGACGATGAACTGCGCTCCGGCGCGCGTCGCCTGGGTGAGCGCCTCGGCGACGCTCATCGTCCCGGTGTCGTAGACGCGCACGCCCGGGCGCTGGCCCGGCGGGCCCTGGTAGTAGGCGGTCATGAATCCGTCGCGCACACTGGTGGCGGCGGCGGCCGCGCGCGAGCTGATCGGCAGCAGCAGCGCGATCTGCGCCACCCCCTCGCCGGGCGGCGCCACCGCCACCGCGGGCGCAGGCCCGGCGGCGAGCGCCGCCGCCCGCGCCTGCAGCTCGCGGTAGCGCGCCGCGGCGGCCGCCTCGCGCGGCTCGGGGATGGCGTGCAGCTCGCGCAGCGCCTGCTCGCGCTGGCCGCGATCGATCGCCAGCTCGACGTTCAGCAGTGCGCGCTCGTTCGACTGCTGCGGCGGCAGCGCCGCATCGGTGGCCGCCAGGGCGCGCGCCGCATCCTCGCTGCGCCGCGCAGCGAGGTAGTCGCGCCCCGCGTGCAGCAGCAATTCGTTGCGCGCGGCACCGATGTTCTGCGCCGCCAGCGCTTCATAGACGCGCGCCGCGCCCGCGGCGTCGCCGCCCTGCTCGAGTGCCGCGGCACGGTCCACCGAGGGCGGCGGCCCGGCGCGCTCGCTCAGGCTCGGGCACCCGGCAAGAGTCAGGGCCGCGAGCAGCACGCAGCCACGGCGGACGGTCGGCAGTTGCGGCATCGGTTGAAGAGCCTCTCGCTGGCGGGCAGGATGGTGAGCCGTGAGGCTCGGATTATAGTGGCCAGAGTAAACGGGCGGCTGCAGGTGGTGGCCACGCCGATCGGCAACCTTGCGGATCTGAGCGAGCGGGCGCGGGCGGCGCTCGCCGGCGCCGACGTGATCGCGGCCGAGGACACGCGGCACACCGGCGCGCTGCTCAAGGCCGCCGGCATCGCGCGACCCCTGGTGTCGCTGCACGCGCACAACGAGGCACAGCGCACCCCGGCGCTCCTTGCCCGCCTCGCCGCCGGCGCCGAGGTCGCGCTGGTGAGCGATGCCGGCACGCCGCTGCTGTCGGATCCGGGATTCGAGCTGGTGAGGCGCGCGGTGCAGGCGGGTTTCACGGTGAGCGCGGTCCCCGGTCCCTCGGCGATCACCGCAGCGCTCGCCGTGGCGGCGCTGCCGACCCATCGCTTCTGCTTCGAGGGGTTCCTGCCGGCGCGCGCGCGCGAGCGCCGCGCGGCGCTCGCGGCGCTGTCGGGTGAGACACGCACGCTGGTGTTCTTCGAGGCGCCCCACCGCATCGCCGCCACGCTCGCCGACCTCGCGCAGGAGTTCGGCGCCGAGCGCCCCGCGGTCGTGGCACGCGAGCTCACCAAGGTGCACGAGACCGTCTACCGCGGCACGCTCGCCGAGCTCGCGGCGCGCGCGCGCACGGAGGCGAACCTTGCCCGCGGGGAAATCACGCTGGTGGTGCACGGCGCCGCGCCTGAGGCTGCCGGCGTCGACGAGCGGCTGCTGCGCCGTGTCGTGGACCTCCTGGCCAACGAGCTGCCTCCCGGCAGGACCGCGGCGATCGCCGCCGCACTCAGCGGCGCCTCGCGCTCCGCGGCCTATGCCCTCGCGACCCGCGGCAGCGCCGCGGCCGGCGAGGAAGAGGCTCCCTGAAGGGGTGCGCCGCGGCGCAGCGCCGCCCGCCCGCACGGGGGACGCTCGCCCGCAGCGGCAAAGCGCGCCGTTTGACTTCGGCGTGGGCCTCTTTATTGTGGCCCTCGAGAGTCGGCCGGGCAGTCGCTGTTTCAGCATCAACGCTGGGGCGGAGGAAAGTCCGGGCTCCGGCGGATCAGGTGCCAGGTAACGCCTGGGGGGCGTGAGCCCACGGAAAGTGCAACAGAGAGCAGACCGCCCAAGTCCCTCGCGGGACCGGCAAGGGTGAAACGGTGCGGTAAGAGCGCACCGCGTCGGTGGCAACACACGACGGCACGGTAAACCCCACCTGGAGCAAGGCCAAATAGGGAAGTCGCCTCGAGTCCTTCACTGGACGAAAGGCAGCGTCGATCCGCGCGCGCTTCCGGGTAGGCCGCTAGAGGTCCGCGGCGACGCGGATCCCAGAGGAATGATTGCCCTCGACAGAACCCGGCTTACAGGCCGACTCTTTTTTCTGCTACTTGACGACCTTCAGCTGCGGGCGGCGCGGGCCGCCCTCTTCCGTTTGCGGCCCCTGGCCGGGCGGCGGACCGAGGTCCTGCTCGGAGAACACCATGCCCTCGCCGGTCTCGCGCGCATACACGCCGAGCACCGCGCTCACCGGGAATCGCACGTGGTGGATGACGCCGGCGAAGCGCGCATCGAACTCGATCTCGTCGTTGCCGAGGCGCAGCCGCTGGGTCGCCCCCTCGCTCAGGTTGAGCACGATCTTGCCGTCCTTGACGTAGGCACGCGGCACCTCGGCGCCGTCGCGCCCGGCATCGACGATCACGTGCGGCGTGTGGCCGCACTCGCTGATCCACTGGTGCATGGCGCGCAGCAGGAACGGGCGTTTGGGCAGGGGCTTGTTCGTGGTCACAGCAGCCGCATCTCCTGCTCGCGCTCGGACAGGGCTTCACGGAATGCCGGGCGTGCGAACATCGCGTGCGCGTACTTCTCGATCGGCTGCGCCTGCGGCGGCAGATCGACCTCATAGTACGGCAGGCGCCACAGGATGGGCGCGATCGTCGCATCCACCAGCGAGAACTCGTCCGACAGGAAGAACGGCTTGACCTTGAACAGGTCCGTGCTCTGCAGGATGGTGTCGCGCAGGATCTTCTTGAGTTTCACCGTCTGCTTCTTGTCGGGCTCCTGGTCGATCTGGCGGGCGAGCCCGTACCAGTCGCGCTCGATGCGGTACAGCGCCAGGCGAAACTGCGCGCGCGTCACCGGATCGACTGGCATCAGCGGCGGATGCGGGAAGCGCTCGTCGAGATATTCGATGATGACGCGCGAGTCATACAGCACCAGGTCGCGGTCGACCAGCGTCGGCACGCTGTGATAGGGGTTCAGGTCGAGCAGGTCCTCGGGAAAGCGCCCCGTCTCCACGCTGACGATGTCGATGCTGATGCCCTTCTCCGCCAGCACGATGCGCGTGCGGTGGCTCCACGGGTCGGCGGGCGCGGAAAACAGCGTCATGATGGATCGTCTGCTCGACAACTTTCCGCTCCTGGGACCTGTCGGCCGGCATGACGGCGTCGCGCGCGCCAAGCGCGCAGGCGGTCAGTGTACGTCTTTCCAGTACTCGCGCTTCACCTGCCAGGCGAGCCAGGTGAATACCAGCAGGAACAGCACCACCCACACGCCGAGCGCGCGCCGCGCAACCTGCGTCGGCTCGCTGACGTAATCGAGGAAGTTCACGGTGTCGTGCACGAAGCTGTCGTACTCGGCCGCGCTCATGCTCCCCGGGGCGATCTGCTCGAAATGGTCGAGCGTCTGCTCCGTGCCGGCCGCGGCGCCGGCGCCCGGGGCGGCGCGGAACACGGCGCGCTTGAGCCCCTCAAGGTCCGAGAGCACGTCCGGCATGGCGGTGGCCGGCAGGCGCAGGTTGTTCGCGCCGGTCGGGCGCGTGGGATCGACGTAGAAGGTCTTCAGGTACTGGTAGATGTAGTCGCGACCGCGCGCACGCACCATCAGCGACAGGTCGGGCGGAGTCTTGCCGAACCAGTTCTGAGCATCCTGCGCCGGCATGGCGGTGAGGATGTAGTCCGTCACGTTGTCACCCGGTGGCAGCAGATCCTTCTGCAGCAGCGCCTCGGGGACGCTCAGGTCCGTGCCGAGGCGCGACCAGCGCTCGTACTTGAGCGAGTGGCACCCCAGGCAATAGCCGACGAAGTTGCGTGCCCCGCGCTGTACCGAGGCGAGGTCGGCCACGTCGGTGTCGGCGTGCCAGCTCTGCCAGTCAGCGCCCGCTTTCCCGCCGGCCTCATCCGCCGCCCACGCGCCACGCGGCAGCAGCACCGCCGCCGCCCACAGCAGCGACGCCGCCAGCACCAGCCCGTGCCCGCCCCACCTGCGCACGCTGCGATCCGGCCCGCTGCGGCCTGCGTCAGTGCGCATGGCAAGTCACTCTCTCGGGGACGGGCCGCACCTTCTCGAAACGGGTATAGAACGGCATACCGATGAAAAACAGGAAATAAATGAGCCCGAAGATGCGTGCCAGCACCACGTACAGCCCCTGCGGCGGCTGCATGCCGAGGTAGCCGAGCCCGATGACCGACACGGTGAAGAGCGTGAGCGCGGTGCGCGACATCCACCCGCGGTAGCGCATCGACTTCACCGGCGAGCGGTCGAGCCATGGCAGGAACAGGAACGCCGCTACCGCCAGGAACATCAGCAGAGCCCCAAGCCCCTTGCCGGGCACGGCACGCAGGATCGCGTAGTAAGGGGTGAAGTACCACACCGGATGGATTTCCAGCGGCGTGGACAGGGGATTGGCAGGCTCGAAGTTCTCCGGCTCGAGGAACAGGCCACCGAGCGTCGGCACGAAGAACACGACGATCGCGAGCAGCACGAAGAACACGCCGACGCCCATGACGTCCTTGACCGTGTAATAGGGGTGGAACGGGATGCCATCGAGCGGCTTGCCGTCGCGGCCGAGCTTCTCCTTGATCTCGATGCCGTCGGGGTTGTTCGAGCCGGTCTCGTGCAGCGCCACCAGGTGCAGCGCCACCAGCAGCAGCAGTGCGAGCGGCACCGCCGCGACGTGCAGCGCGAAGAAGCGGTTGAGCGTCGCGTCGGCGATCGCGTAGTCGCCGCGGATCCACAACACCAGCTCCGGGCCGATGCCGGGGATCGCGCTGAACAGGTTGACGATGACCTGGGCACCCCAGAAGGACATATTGCCCCAGGGCAGGACGTAGCCCATGAACGCCTCGGCCATGAGCGCCAGGTACACCAGCATCCCGAGCAGCCACAGCAGCTCGCGCGGCGCCTTGTAGGACCCGTAGAGCAGCGCGCGGAACATGTGCAGGTAGACGACCACGAAGAACGCCGAGGCGCCGGTGGAATGCAGGTAGCGGATCAGCCAGCCGTAATTCACCTCGCGCATGATGTATTCGACGGAGTCGAACGAGGTGAGCTCGCCCGGCTTGTAGAACATGGTGAGAAAGATGCCGGTCACCAGCTGCAGCACCAGCACCAGCAGCGCGAGCGAGCCGAAGAAGTACCAGATGTTGAAGTTCTTGGGCGCGTAGTAGCCGGTGAGCTGAGTCGTGATGAACTCACTGATCGGCAGGCGCTTGTTCAGCCACGCCCACAGGCCCTTCCCGGCCCCCGGCGCGCTGTCCGCGCCAGCCGGCCCGGCCGGCGCAGCGCCGGCGGTCTTGGCGCTCATCAGGCGGTTCCTTTCTCGTCCGCGCCGACCACGAGCGTGCGCACGTTCGGATAGTAATAACGTGGAATGTTCAGATTGATCGAGGCGGGCGAGCCGTCGAATACCCGGCCGGCCAGATCAAAGCGCGAGCCGTGGCACGGACAGAAGAAGCCGCCGGGCCAACTCGGGTACAGCTCAGCCTTGTCGAAGCGCTGCTTGGGCATACAGCCGAGGTGCGTGCAGATGCCGATCAGCACCAGGAACTCCGGCGAGCGCGAGCGCAGGTCGTTCTTCGCATAGGTGGGCTGGTCGGAGTCCTGCGACTGCGGGTCCTTGAGCTCCGCGTCGTGCCCGGAGATGCGCGCCACCATGTCAGGAGTGCGCCGCACGACGAAGATCGGCTGCTTGCGCCACACCGGGGTGGCCATCTGGCCGGGCTCGAGCTTGGACAGATCGAACTCCACCGGGGCGCCCTGAGCGCGCGCGCGCTCGGAAGGCGCCCAGGACTCGAGGAACGGCACCGCCGCGAACACCGCGCCGAGCGTGCCGGTGGCGATCGTGGCCTTCGTCAGGAACTTGCGCCGGCTCAGGTCGACTTCGTCGTCGGCGAGGACTGCATGATCCGCCATCCAACCGTCTCCACTTTCGTTCGCGTCCTGCACGCCGCGCAACGAGCGTGCGTACGCGCGATTTCGTACCTTGCGGGGGGCGGCGCATTATACACAAACATCTACCCCCTCCCGGGCGTGCCAGAACCTGGCAGGCGCGAGGGTTTCCTGGAGTTGCGGCGATGCTCAGGCGCCTGGGAAGCGCATTGGTATTCGTGGCCGGCTCGGTCGTCGGGGGCCTTGCCCTCGCCTTCCTCATCGTGGCACTGCGCCCGGAGCTGATCCGCGGCGCCACCCGGGCGGCGACACCCGTGCCGCCGGCGCCGCTCGCGGCACCGGCGCTCGAGCGCGACAGCTATGCGGAGGCGGTGCAACGCGCCGCGCCGGCGGTGGTCAACGTCTACACCGCGCGGGTGGTGACCGAGCGGCTCGCCCCCTCCCTCGGGGAGCTCTTCGGCCAGTACATGCCGCGCTACCGGCAGCGCATCGAGCGCAGCCTCGGCTCGGGCGTGATCGTCGACAAGGACGGCCACATCGTCACCAACCATCACGTCATCGCCAACGCCGACTCAATCCGTGTGCAGCTCGCCGACGGCCGCGAAACCCCTGCGCATATCGTCGGCAGCGATCCCGACACCGACCTGGCGGTGCTCAAGATCGACCTGTCGCCGCTGCCGGTCGCCACCTTCGGGCACTCCGATCAGTTGAAGGTCGGCGACGTGGTGCTCGCGATCGGTAATCCGATCGGCTTGTCGCAGACGGTGACGCATGGCATCGTGAGCGCCGTCAGCCGCCAGCAGCTCGGCATCGCGCCGCTCGAGGACTTCATCCAGACCGACGCCGCCATCAATTTCGGCAACTCGGGGGGCGCGCTGGTCGATGCCAGCGGCGCGCTGGTGGGCATCAACACCGCGATCGTCGCCAAGAGTATCGGCGTCGAGGGCATCGGCTTCGCGATCCCCGTGAACATGGTGCGCGGGGTGCTCGACGACATCGTCGCCCACGGCCGCGTCATCCGCGGCTGGATCGGCATCGTGCCGGAGGATGTGCCGGAGGAGCAGATGGAGCAGCTCGGGCTCAAGCACGCGGGCGTGGTCATCGGCAATCTCTACGTCGGCAGTCCGGCGCAGCGCGCCGGGCTGCAGCCCGGGGACCTGCTGCTCGACATCGACGGGGTCGAACCGCACAGTGCTCAGGATGCGCTGGTACGCATCGCCAGCCACACGCCCGGCAGCACCGTGCTGCTGCGTGGCATGCGCGACCGGCACAGCTTCGAAGTGCGCGCGCAGATCGGTGAGCGGCCGCGCAGCGGCTGAGCAACGATGACGACGCTCGTGACGCAGCGCTTTGTCTCGCGTGCCGCCCTCGACCGGGCGCTCGCGGAGCGTCTCGGGCGCGCGCTCGGCGCGCGCAACCCGTGCGCCGTCATGCTCGCCGGCGGCACCACACCCATGCCCGCCTACCGCGCGCTGGCGGCGCGCTGTCCGCCGCACGCCGACGGGCTGCGCGTGCTGTTCAGCGACGAGCGCTATGTACCGCCGGACTCCGCGGCAAGCAACTACCACCAGTCGCGTGCGCTGCTCGATGCGCTGGAGCTCGCCCCGCAGGCCCTGCTGCGCGTGCGCACCGAGCTCCCGCTGGCACAGGCCGCCGCCGATTACGAGCGGCGCTTGCGCGAGCTGCTCGCCGCCGGCATACCCGTGACGCTCGGGCTCCTCGGCCTCGGAGGCAACGGCCACACCGCTTCGCTCTTCAGCGCCGCCGACCTCGAGCGGGCGCGCGGCCGGCTGGCGCTCGACGTGCAGCGGCCCGACGGCATGACGGCCGTGAGCGTCACGCCGGAGTTCCTGGCGCTCGTCGCGCAACCGCTGTTCGTGGTCGCCGGCGGCGGCGACAAGCAGGCGGCCGTGCAGGCGCTCCTCGCGCAGGATGCGAACCTCGTCGCGTGGCGCGCGGTGCAGGGCTGCCCGCAGGTGGAGCTATGGCTGCATGAGGGCTAGGATCGCAGGCAATGTTCCTCCAGATTGAGAATTTCCTGGAGCCCCAGGAGGTGCAGGCCATCGCGGAAATCGCCCGCCAGGCGAAGTTCATCGACGGCAAGCTCTCCAACCCGCACAACGTCACCAAGGACAACGCCATCGGCGACAACACCGACCCGATGGCTCGCAAAGCCGGCCAGATCGCGCTGACTGCGCTGCAGCGCAGCGAGGAAGCCAGGAACTTCCTCTTCCCGCAGCGGGTAGCCGTGCCGACGCTGCTGCGCTACGACTCCGGCATGAAGTACGGGCCGCACATCGACGCGGCGTTCATGCCGGTCGGCCCGCAGCCGTTGCGCTCGGATGTGGCCTGCACCATGTTCATTTCCGCTCCCGCGGACTATCAGGGCGGGGAGCTGCTGATCCACCTCGGCACGGAAACCACCCGCATCAAGGGCAATCCGGGCTCGGCGGTGTTCTACCCGTCCACCCACGTGCACCAGGTGGTGCCGGTGAGCGCCGGACAGCGCCTGGTGCTCATCACCTTCATCGAGAGCCAGATTCCGGACGCGATGCAGCGCGACCTGCTGTACGCGCTCGGCGAGGTGCGCGCGCTCGAGGGCCTGAAGATGGACTGGCGCAACCGCACGCAGCTCGAATACGTCATCGCCAATCTCCTGCGCATGTGGTCGAGATAGAGAACCCGCACGCACTGGTCGGCGAGGCTGCGCGGCTCACCGCGGAGGGCAGACTTCTGGAGGCGGTGTCGCTCTACCAGCGCGTGCTCACGCGCTGGCCGGAGCAGCCCGACTGCTGGTACAACCTCGGACTGCTGCAGCGCAGGCTGCGTCAATACGATGCGGCGCTCGAGGCCTATGCCCGGGCTTTGCGCCACGGCGTCAGCCGGCCCGAGGAGGTTCACCTCAACCGCGCCGTGATCTACGCCGACTGCCTGCGCCGGGATGAGGCCGCCGAGCGCGAGCTGCGCGCGGCGCTGGCGATCCAACCCGACTACCTGCCGGCGCTGCACAACCTTGCCAACCTGCACGAGGATCTCGGGCGGCGCGCCGAGGCGCTGGCGGTTTACGAGCGCATCCTCGAGCTCGACGCGCACGCGTTCGAAGCGCTCGCGCGCTATGCACTGCTCAAAGGCGCCGCGGACCAGGCGCTGACCGCGAGATTGCGCGCCGCGCTCGCCCACCCGGCGGCGCGCGCCGCCGCCCAGGCGAGCGTGGGTTTCGCCCTGGCGCGGCGGCTCGAGGCTGCCGGCGAATACGCAGAAGCCTTTGCCGCGGCGGCGGCGGCCAATCAGGCGAGCCGCGCGAGCGCCGCGCCCGGTGCGCGCTACGATCGCGCCGCACATGAGCACTTCATCGATGCGGTCATCGCCGCCTTCCCCCGCGTGCGCCGGCTGGCGCCGACCGCGGCCGGCGAGCGTCCGGCTGCCGCGGCGGTCTATCCGGGCCCGATCTTCATCTGTGGCATGTTCCGCTCCGGATCGACGCTGACCGAGCGGCTGCTCGCCGGGGGCGCCGGCGTGGCCAACGCCGGTGAGCTCGACCTGCTCGCCTACCTCGTGCACGGCACACTCGCGCCCTTTCCGGCCGCCATGACCAGCGTCAGCGATGGGGTACTGGTGCAGCTCGCGCAGCATTATCTTGCGGGTATTGCGGCGCGCTTCCCCGGCGCCGCCCGCGTCACCGACAAATGGGCCGAGAATTTCGTCTACGTCGGCCTCATCAGGACGCTGTTGCCGCAGGCGCGGATCGTGCACACCACGCGCGACCCGCTCGACACGTGCCTGTCGATCTTCTTCCTGCACCTCGACCAGCGGATGCCCTGGGCGCTGGACCTGCTGGACATCGGCCACTATTACCGGCAATACCGCCGCCTGATGTCACACTGGCAGTCGCTGTATGGCGCAGACATCCTGGAATTCGACTACGACGCCCTGGTGCGCGATCCGCGCCCGGCGGCGCAGCGTCTGTTCGAGTTCTGCGGTCTTAAGTGGTCCGAGGCCAGTCTCGACTTCGCCCAGCTCGGGGGCAGTGTGAAGACGGCCAGCGCCTGGCAGGTGCGCGAAGGGCTGTACCAGCGTTCATCGGGCCGCGCGCGTCACTATGCGCACGAGCTCACCGAGCTGCGCGCCTACCTCACCGCGAACTGACAGGATGAGCCGCCCCGCCGCCAGCATCGTGCCGATCTTCGCGACTCCGTTTGCGGTCGTGCCGGTCGCGGGGGGGGCCGAGCTCAATGCGCCTCTCGCCGCGCTCCTGCTGAGCCGCGCGACCGAGGAATATCGCGACCGGAGCCTGCCTGCCGACCCCGCGTGCTTCCGCGGACGCGAGGACCTGCTCGACTGGAAGGACGAGCTCGCAGGACAGCTGCGGCGGGAGCTGCTGGCGGGATTGTGCACCGCAGTAATGGCCGTGAATCTCTACAGCGAGGCTGAATTCAATGCCCTGGGCCTTCAGGCGCGGGCCCGCTTTGCCGTCGTCAGGCCGGACGGCTGCATCGCCGCTGCCACCGCGCCAATGGCCTCCTGGGTTGCCGTCTACTGCGTTGCAGCACCCCCTCCTGCCCCCGCCCGCATCCACAGCGCGGTGCTGCGCCTTTATGCGATCCGCGAGGGGACCATGTTCATGGATGCGGCGAACTGGCGGATGCGGGAGCCTTTTGCCGGCGCACATCATGTATGGCGTCCTGTTCCCGGCGAGATGGCGGTTTTTCCCGCCTCGATGCTGCACGAAGTCGCCCTGAACCGTACAAAAGCCGACCTCGTCCTCGTGAGCGCACGGGTGCGCTTCGCGCACGCGGGGCAGACGACCACGCCGCCATGGTGAGCGCGCCCGTCCATCTCAACTCCGCCTTCGCCGTTCCCATGGCGGAGGCGCGCCTGAGCCCCTGTGAGAGCCTGAACCGTCAGCTCGAGGCGCTGTTTCTCGCCCGTGAGAGCGACGAATACCGCAATCCGACGCCGACCCACATCCCGCAGGAGGAGATGTTCGAGAGCCGCTTCAACCTGTTCCTGTGGCCGGAAGCGTGTATCCAGGAGCTGCGCGTGTTCATGCTGAACTGCGTCGCCCAGACCGTCATGGAGGCCTCGAATCTCAAGGCGGCGGACTTCGCCCGCCTGCAGATCCACAATCACACCTGGTTCCACGTGACGCGCTACGCCGGCTCATTCGTAGCCCACAATCACCCGCTCGCCTCCTGGTCGGCCGTTTATTGTGTGCGCGCCGGCGAGCGGGTTTCCGGGCGGCCCGGCAGCGGAATGCTCAGGTTCATGGATACCCGCGGGGGTGCGGACGCCTACCTCGACATCGCCAACCGCCACCTCAAGCCCGCCTTCGCGCTGGGATCGCGGGAGATTCGTCTCGAGGAGGGCCAGATCGTGGTCTTTCCCTCTTTCCTGTTCCACGAGGTGACGCCGTTCTACGGCCGGGACACGCGCATCACGGTGGCCAGCAACTGCTGGTTTACCTCCGATTCGCCCTAGAAATCTGCTGGCCTTGGTGTCCGGCCGCCGGCCGGGAGCCGTCCCGCTGGCTGTGGTGAATGAGCAACATCACGGCAAGCGTGGTTCCCGACGCCTGCGAAACGTGTATCCGCGTGCTCCCGAGGCCCGAGGCAGGTTGGCAACACTGTGACAGCGTGGTAATAATGCGGGCCTTAAGTCCCGTGTGACCGGCCCGCGTGTCGCGGTGATGAGACCGCTTCACATGGGGACGAGCGGTGGCCTCGATTGATGCGTTCAGGGGTAGGGGTATGTCGGGCACCGGGACTGCATCTCATTAAACAATTCGCGAATCAATCGCAGAGGAATCTACACATGGCGAAAAGTCGCAGCTTGCAACAGGCGGTGCGCTTCGCACTGGCTACGGCCACGGCCGCAGCCGGGGTCTCCGCGCTGCACGCCCAGGAAGCACCGGCGCCAGCCGCTGCCGCCGCACCCGTCGAGGAGG
>Ga0209624_10000148_pt1 | contig 63937 bp, 53 predicted proteins | sample JacPinW_OM2H0_O1_FD_188565 | JGI IMG/M metagenome (GOLD analysis project Ga0209624, IMG submission 188565) | Forest soil microbial communities from Algoma, Ontario, Canada - Jack Pine, Ontario site 1_JW_OM2H0_O1 (SPAdes) (version 2) | ecosystem: Environmental > Terrestrial > Soil > Boreal... | reverse complement strand
CGATCATCTGCTCGGCACGCTCTATATTGACCGGATGAACAGCCGCTCGTTTTCGTCCCTCGAGAATTTTTCGCGGCATTGGAAAGACAAGTCGATCAACGAAGCCCGCGCGGCACTGCGATTGACTTGATCGCACGATTCCACGTGGGGATTTCGTCTTCTTGTCATCCCCATCGCCGTGAGTTAGAGTACCCGCCTTCTCGCGAGGGGATAATCATCAATGACTGAAAAGGGGTCTGAAAAAGGGCGCAACCATCTCAAAGTCCTCATTCGCCGAGCCGCAATCAAGAAGCGCGTCCAAGAAGTCGCCCAGCAGATTACAAAAGATTTCAAGGGCGAGCGCTTGCATCTTGTTGGCGTTCTAAAAGGCGCTTGCATTTTCCTTTCGGATCTAATTCGCGAGATCAATCTGGACACTTCACTCGATTTCATCGCAGTTTCAAGTTACGGCAAGGGTAAAGAAAGTTCGGGACAGGTGCGCGTGTTGAAGGACCTCGACAGCAGCATCGAGGGGCTCAATGTGATTCTCGTCGAGGACATTCTCGATACCGGGCTGACACTGAGCTATCTGCGGCGGATACTTCAGCAGCGGCGGCCGCGCGTGCTTAAAATCGCCGCGCTCCTCGACAAACCTTCGCGCCGATTAATTAAGGATGTGAACGCCGATTACATCGGATTTGCAATCCCTAACGAATTCGTCGTCGGCTACGGCCTTGATTACGGCGAGCGATACCGTAATCTAAAGGACGTCTGCGTGCTCTCCCTGCCACCAGACTAGCCGTGCCTCGACCCGTCCTCACCACGCGCGACCTCGAAGACACGCCGGACGGCGGGGAACTCACGATAGCGCCCGATACTTTGATCACGCCGCTTGCTGCTGACGAAGTGGAGCGCCGCAGAATCACACTACGCGTTACGGACGTGTCAAAGCAGAGCGCGCATTCGCACTTCGGGCGCGTCGTAGCGCTGGGCTCGGATCACGGCGGCTTCGCGCTGAAAGAAGATTTGAAGGCCTATGTGCGCGACTGGGGATACACTCCGCTTGATCTTGGGACTTCCAGCGTTGAGCCGGTGGATTATCCCGATTTCGCGGAAGCCGTGGCAAACGCGGTCGTGCGCGGCGACGCGTGGCGCGGCGTCGTAATAGATAGCGCGGGAATTGGCTCTTCCATCGCGGCGAACAAGGTTCCCGGAGCGCGCGCAGCGCTATGTTATGATAGAGCTACCGCGCGTAACAGCCGCGAACACAACGACGCCAACATACTCTCTCTTGGCGCGCGCCTCATCCCAGCGGACGCGGCGCGTGAGATTCTGGCGGTGTGGCTAGAAACGGAATTTGGGGGCGGCCGCCATCAGAAGCGCGTGGACAAAATTTGTGCCATCGAAGACCGGCATCGCAAGCCCTAAAACGGCTTGATGCTTGGCCTGCCCGGACTCGGTGGCGTGCTGTCGGAGCGGCTCAGTTGGATTCGGAACAGCTCGAACAATTGATTCAGTCCGTGACGGAGGAAATCCTCCTGCAGCTCGGAGGAAACGCGGGGGCCGTCCGCGCCCTCGATTTCCTCGATATCGCTTGCCCCGAGTGCACCGAACGCTGCGCGCAGCTTTGCATTCACAAGACGCAGAAAGTGGTGGATGCAGGAGCGGCGCGGATCTCAGCCGTTACGGGAATTAGCTCGGTTGACGCCGGAATTGCTCACCTGATCGATCACACGTTGTTGAAGCCTGATGCTACGCGCGATCAAATTCGCACGCTGTGCGAGGAGGCCACGCGATTCGGTTTCGCTTCCGTGTGCGTCAATCCCTGGAATGTGGCGCAAGCGGCGGAGCTCGTTCGTGGAAGCGCTGTGAAAGTCTGCACCGTCGTCGGATTTCCGCTGGGAGCGACGCTGCCGCAAGTGAAGATTTACGAGACGGATGAAACCATCAAGCTCGGCGCGCAGGAAATTGATATGGTCGTGAATATCGGCGCGCTGAAATCCGGACTCGACGATGTGGTGGAATCCGATATCCGCGGCGTGGTGGAAGCGAGCCATCGCGGCGGGGCCATCTGCAAGGTGATTCTGGAAATGGCCCTGCTTACGATCGAAGAAAAAATTAGAGGATCGATGGCCGCCAAGAATGCCGGCGCTGATTTCGTGAAGACTTCGACAGGATTTTCGTCTGGAGGCGCGACGGCTGAAGACGTGAGCCTGATGCGCGCCGTAGTCGGAGGCGATATCGGCATCAAAGCTGCGGGCGGCGTGCGCAGCCTCGAAGACGTAAAGAAAATGGTCGCCGCAGGCGCCACACGCATCGGCGCGAGCGCGAGCGTGAAAATACTCGAACAGGCGCGTGGTGCGGTCGCTGAGCCTGCCGCCACGCGACCTTCGTCGTATTGAACGAAATCGTCAATCGTTCGGAATTTGAATGGACCCCATCGAGCTGAAACCCCCAATTGACGTCTCCGCCGAAACGCTGGCTACACTTGCCGAGATCGGGCAAGAAATTAATTCCTCTCTGAATCTTGACGAAGTGCTCGCGAAGTCGTCGGCACTCATCAAACGGCTGATTGACTACGAAATTTTCGCGGTGCTTCTGCCGGAGCCTGGGAGCCAGGAGCTTCATTTTCGATTTGCGATAGGTTACAGCCTGGAGGTGCTGGAGCACTGGCGAATTCCGTGGGGCGAAGGAATTACGGGAACGGCGGCATCCACAGGCCGACCCGTGCGAGTGAGTGACGTGACCCAAGATCCGCGGTATATCAACGCGATTGACGGCGTTCGCTCCGAACTGGCTGTGCCGCTGATGCTGGCGGGAAAGGCGATCGGGGTCCTCGATATTCAAAGCCGCCAGCTCGACTATTTCACGCGCGAGCAGCAGTACATTCTGACGCTGCTGGCTACACGTATCGCGAGCGCGATTGAAAATGCGCGCCTCTTCGAGCGAGTGCGCAATCAAGCCGATACGCTGCTGCTGCTGAATGAAGTCGGCCGCGAAGCCAGTTCGGTTCTGGACGTCGAGGAAATTCTCCGGCGCGCCGCTGAGCTCACGAAGCGGATTATTGACTATCAGATTTTTTCAATTCTTCTCTGCGACGCGGACCAGAAGGTTTTTCGCCATCGTGTCACCGTCAAATTTGGCCAGCGCGTGCAGGAGAAGTTTGCCGTTCCGGTTCACGAGGGAATTGTCGGCGCGGCAGCTTCGCTGAAGCGCCCCGTCGTGGTACCCGATGTTTCGCTCGACCCGCGATATCTGAACGTCAATCCGGAAACGCGCTCGGAGCTCGCTGTACCGATGTTGTACAAGAATCGAGTCATCGGCGTTCTGGATTTGGAAAGTCCGCAGTTGAATTATTTCACGCCGGACCATGTGCAGGCGCTTTCGATTCTTGCCGCGAACCTCGCTGTTTCGATCGAGAATGCGCGCCTTTACGAGCAAGTGGCCCGCGATGAATCGCGAATGGAACGAGACTTGAACGCCGCGCGCCGGCTGCAAGGAGCATTGCTGCCGCGTGCGCCGGGTCCTGAATTTGGCCTCGACATTGCTGCGAGGGTGGTATCTTCGCGCGAACTTTGCGGCGATATTTACGACTTCCTGAGATACGGGCCGCAGGAGCTCGCGATTGCGATGGGTGATGTCAGCGGAAAAGGCAGCGCGGCTGCTCTTTACGGCGCGGCAGCGATTGGAATTCTGCGAAGTCTTGCGCCGCAAAAGTTGCCGCCTGCGCAGCTCTTGCGCGATATGAATCAGCTCATCGTCGAGCGCCGTATCGAAGGGCGCTTCATGACGGTGGCAATCGCAACGTGGCATCGCGGCAAGCGAAGACTTCGCATCGCGAATGCCGGCCAGGAACAGCCGCTGCTTTTACATGAGGGCCGCTGCGAGAAAATGAAGCTTGAAGGATTTCCGCTGGGCATGCTCGACGAAGTGAGCTACGACGAGATGAGCGTAACTCTCGATCCGGGCGATATGCTCGTGTTTTATTCCGATGGATTGAGCGACACGAGTAACGCCGCGGGTGAATTCTACGAAACTGATCGCCTGCGCGATTTCATACTCGCGCATGCGGCGCGCCCGGCGGCGGAGATAGCTGACCGCGTTCTGGAGGAAGTCGAGCTATTTTCCGGCAAGGTCCACGCATTTGATGATAGAACTCTGGTTGTCCTGAAGGTCCTCTAAGATCAAATATGAGATCTCACGGGCCGAGCAAGCTTCCCGCTTCACCGCCTGCTTCACCGATTGATCCGACAAAATTTACGCCGCAATTCCACTGGCAAGGCGGCAATCTTCTCTGTGAGCGGATGTCGCTCGCAAAAATTGCAGAGCGGCATGGCACTCCGATTTATGTTTATAGCCGCGCGGCTATCGAAGGGAACTATCGCGCATACTGCTCGGCGCTTCGCGGCCTGACGGCTACGATCTGCTACTCGGTTAAAGCGAACTCGAATCTGTCAATTCTGAAGCTGCTCGCCAAACAGGGGAGCGGCTTCGATATCGTCTCCGCCGGCGAGCTTTATCGCCTGCGCTGCGCAGGAATCTCTCCGCGACGAGTGGTGTTTTCCGGAGTAGGTAAAACGCGCGAAGAAATCCGTGGAGCATTGCGCGCCGGAATTCTTCTTTTCAATGTTGAATCCGAAGCGGAGTTGGAAGTTCTGCAAGATGAGGCCACGCGTCTGCGGAAACGCGCGCCAGTCGCGATTCGGGTAAATCCGGATGTCCAAGCAGGTGGGCATCGCCACATTGCGACCGGCCGTCATCAACACAAGTTTGGGCTCGATTGGCCCGCCGCAAGGCGCCTCTATCAAACGCATCGCAATTCGCAGTGGCTCGAGTGGAAGGGCATCAGCGCGCACGTGGGTTCGCAGATTCTTGATCTCGATTCGGTTCGTCGCGAACTCAAACGGCTTGTCGAATTTGTCGGCGGCTTGCGGCGCGATGGAATTAGTTTGTCGTACATTGACATCGGTGGCGGCTTGGGAATTCGATATGCCCTCGAAAAGCCTCCTTCGATTTCTCAGTTCGCCGGAATCGTCACACGCGCTCTCAAGCCGCTTGGGTGTCATGTACTTCTCGAACCCGGCCGGTCAATCGTCGGCCCCGCAGGCGTGCTTTTGATGCGCGTCATTCACACAAAAGTGAATCGCGGGAAAAACTTCGTCGTAGTAGATGCAGGAATGAACGATTTTATTCGCCCGGCGCTCTATTCAGCCGATCATCCCGTGACGCCGGTCAGGCGCAGCAAATCACGCTCAAGAATTATCCGCGTGGACATCGTGGGCCCGGTCTGCGAGAGCGGCGATTGCTTTCTTCATGACTGGCCAATCGAAGAGGTGCACGCAGGCGATGTGCTGGCCCTGTGGGGCGCGGGCGCGTACGGGTTCGTCGAAGCGAGCAATTACAATTCCCGGCCTCGCGGCGCGGAGATTCTAGTCTCAGGAAATAGCTCGAAAATCATCCGGCGCAGAGAATCGCGGCACGATCTTGTGCGCGGCGAATAGCGCGCCTCAGGTCAGCGACCGCCCCAACCCAATTTGCTCCGCAACACTTCAAAGTAGGATTTTCTGGATGGTTGGACGAGCAACACGCGATTTGGCGATTTTGTGATAACGACGCGGTCGTTGCGTTCGAGCTGCCAACCAACTTGGCCGTCGAGCGTAACGTGAACAGGCTCGTCCCCATGTGTAAAGGTAACTTCAATTCGCGAAGAATCGGGCACGACCAACGGCCGATTCGTCAGCATGTGCGGGCAGATGGGCGTAATGACAAACGCATGGATGTCGGGATGCACGATTGGGCCGCCAGCAGCGAGCGAATACGCAGTCGAACCCGTTGGCGTCGCGATTATCAATCCATCCGCGCGATACCTTCCCACATGGCTGCCATCCACGTGGACGTGAAATTCCATAAGGCGAGCTAACGCTGCTTGGTTCACAACTGCATCATTCAGCGCACGTTGTGCATGCGTGGTCGAACCATTCCGCACAACCTCCGCTTGCAATGCCATTCGCTCGCTCACGCGATGCTGGCCCGCGAGGGTTTGCTCGAGAAGCGGATACAGCTCGCCGAGAGTCACGCTGGTCATGAACCCGAGCGCTCCAAGATTGACGGGAAGGATCGGGACCTCGCGATCTTGGAGTAGCCGTGCGGCCGCGAGAAGCGTGCCATCGCCACCAAGCACAACGACGAGGTCAGATTCGGAGACGAGCGCTTCTTGTTGCGCGGCAGCTTCACAGCCAGGACATGATTCTGCCGCGCTTTGATCGAGCAAAACACGAAGCTTGTGCGCACGCAGCCATTCAACAAGAGAAGGAACGACCGAACCAAGATCTTCTTTGCGAGGCTTGCAGATAATTCCGACGGAGCGAATCATTTGGTTTGAGCGGCGATTGTACTAGACGGCCTGCGCACTGCGTGCAGGAAAAATTCGATGTTGCCTTCGGCGCCTGGCACGCGGCTTTGCTCGACGCCCACCGCATCGAGGCCATTGTTTTGCGCCGCTTCTTTCACGCGCTCGATGGCTCGCTGATGCAGCGCGGCATCACGCACCACGCCGCCTTTTCCGATATCGCCGCGGTCCAGTTCAAACTGAGGCTTGATCAGAATCAGGAAAACTGCGTTCGGGCTCGTGACTGCGACGATTGCCGGGAGAACTTTCTCCACAGAGATAAACGACAAATCCATCACCACGAATTGCGGACTCTCAGGAAGCATTTCCGGTTTGAGATAGCGCACATTGCATTTGATGGGCACCACACGCGCATCGTTCGCTAGTTTCCAGTCCAGCTGTTTCACGTTTACATCCGCCGCATAGACGCGCGCCGCGCCGTGCTGCAACAGACAGTCCGTGAAGCCCCCAGTGGAGCTGCCTGCGTCGAGGCAGACTTTGCCTTCCGGAGAGAGATGAAAATCCTCCAGAGCGCCTTCGAGCTTCAATCCGCCTCGGCTGGAGTAGCGAAGCGTTTCACCGGAGATTTTGATTTCGGCATCGTGCGGAATGAGCGCGCCGGCTTTGTTGGAAGTCTGTCCATTCACGGCGACGTTGCCTGCCAGAAGCATCGCTTGCGCTCGTTGTCGCGAAGGAGCAAAGCCTCGCTCAACGAGAAGGACATCGAGGCGTGTCTTGTCTGTGTGCGACTTCACTTCGTTAGGGTCAGGCGCGACGCGCGACCAGAAATTCTCCCAGCTGCCGCAATCGGTCGCCACGTGCGTCGTAAAAATCTAATTCGGAGAGAGCTTTGCTGGCCAATTCGGTCGCGACTTCGCGAGATCTCTCGAGCCCAAGCAGTGCAGGATACGTGGCCTTTTGCTGCGCCTGATCTTTGCCGGCGGTCTTGCCGAGCGCTGCAGACGATTCTTCGACGTCCAGGATGTCGTCAACTACCTGAAATGCCCAGCCGATGTATTCGCCGAAACTGCGGAGACGCTCGACGTCTTGCTCCTCGGCGCCTCCGGCAATCGCACCGGCAACGATTGACGTGCGGATAAGCGCCGCGGTCTTCGATCGATGAATAAATTCCAGTGCCATGAGCTCGATGGGCTTGCGCTCGGCTTCGAGGTCCGCCACCTGGCCGCCGATCATTCCGTGCACTGTGCCGGCGGCGCGAGCGACTTCAGAAACGATTTGAATGCCGCGCTGCGGTTCGATGGGAGATTTCGCCAGCGTTTCGAATGCCAGTGTCAGCAAAGCGTCGCCTGCGAGGATAGCGATGGCCTCTCCGAATTTCTTATGGCACGTCGGCTTGCCGCGGCGCAAATCGTCGTTGTCAAGCGCGGGAAGATCATCGTGAATCAGCGAATAAGTGTGAATGAACTCAAAGGCACACGCCACAGGGATGGCCGCGTCGGGAGGGTCGCTAAACATGCGCGCGGATTCTATACACATAATTGGACGAAGGCGCTTGCCGCCGGCAAAGACGCTGTAACGCATGGCTTCATGAATCGAAGAAGGCTGAATGTCAACGGGAGGAAGAAACCTTTCCAGCGCGGCTTCGATAGCTGCGCGATCCGATTCGAAAAATTCCGGGAGCGTCATTACACGGATTGGTTCACTAAGGCCCGCAACTGCTCCTGGGCCGGCGGACACGCACGCCTACGAAGACTTCTCATCCACATCGAAAGGCTGAGCTTCAATTTTTCCGCCCGCCTTCTTGAGCAGGATTTCGATTCGGCCCTCGGCCTCTTCAAGCTGCTTCTGACATTCGCGCGAAAGCGTCACACCTTCTTCGAAAAGCTTCATGGCCTCGTCGAGCGATAGATCCGCGCTCTCCAGCCGCTTGACGACTTCTTCAAGCCGGCCGAGTGAACGCTCAAAATCTCCGCGCTTCGGTGACTCAATTGCTTTGTTAATTGCCGCGCTCAAATTCGCCTCGTTATGCGGAAGGATCGCCTCGCTAATGATTATGCCAAAGCAAAATCATTCTTAGCATTCTAGCGCACGTTCGAGAGACTCAACAACGCCGATCGAGGCCTCCGGCCCTAGACACCTTGGCCTCGAAAAAGAAAGTCTTAAGGCAGCCGGCGGATTCTCCGATCACTGAAGAGGAACCAAAACCAGCCGATGGGCCCTCACCCGCGCTTCCGCAGCGGAACTGAATGGAGATTGAATCCCGCGCCCGGCGAACCACTCAGGAAACTGATCCCGATAATGCGGACTCGTGTATTGCCCCGATTCACCCGCAGGAATTTCCATAAGCGATTGATCGAAATCTGAGAGATCCGCCACGAAACGCATCGCGGGGCCGTGCCGATAGCCCATCGCTCGAATCGTGTCAATCGTTCCGCCCTCCCCAATCGGACCAATGCTCAGCAAATCGCGGAGCATTCCCGATTGCCCCAGGGGATGAAGAATCTCGAGCGGGTGCAATTTTCCCCAGTTCGCGTGTGAAGGATCGCCATCAGGGCTCAAAGCCGCGAGCGATTTTATGGCCGCGTCGGCGCTCTCCATCATCAGATCCTCATAACTATGGAACCCTTTCGGCAACCACGCTGATGGTTGATCTTGCAGAATGTTTGCGAGGAAAACTTTATCGCGCCACCACACTTCGTTGTATTCGCTGTCAGGTTCCCAAAGTTCATACTGGCTCGAGTCGCCTACAAGAAAAGGACGAAGTAGATTAATCATCAATGCATGGCGCGTGTACTCGACGAATGAAGTTTCCACGGAATCGGCAGACGTTCGACCGTCCCAGGTTTTCAGCTTGTCGATGAACGATTGAGTCTCCGGGCTTTTCGGCGGTGACTTCTCGCTCGCATCAATGAGCTGGTGCGCAAGGAAAGTATCCGGCATGCTGAAAATGTCGTTCTGAATCGCGTTCGCATCTACCGGGCGCATGTCCTTGCGCCCCGTCAGAAGTTCGTACAGCCGTGCCGTGCGGTCCGGTCCGGCCCAGCGTTCCGATACGAAATATTTGTATCCCGGGCCGATAGTTCGCGCATTCGCTGTCGCGATCACGCCGCCCGCGGGATTGAGAGCTTTCGGCAAGTCATCGAGCGGAATGTAGCCCGTCCATTCGTACGCGTCTGTTGAACCGTCGACAGGCAACGCGCCATTGCCCGCCTTCCGGATTGGAATCCACGCGCCGACGGCGTAGCCGATGTTGCCGTTCTTGTCGGCGTAAACCCCGTTCTGCCCCGGCCCCGCAATCTTGTGAATAATCTGAAGGAATTCAGAAAAATTCGTCGCGCTGCCGAGCAGGGGGTAGGAGAAATCAAGGGCGCCGGGTTCGGTGGCGGTCCATCGAAGTGCGTAGGCGTATGCGCCACGCCCTGGGGCGTCGCGAGCTACGATCGGTCCGTGGCGCGTCAGAACGACGTCGAAAATGTCGTCATCTTCGCCCTTCACTTTGATTATTTCGCGGCGCGTCGTGGCCTTTACCCAATTTCCCTTCACCAAATATTCGAGCGGGTCCGCGGGATTCAGCGTCTCGGCGTAGAGATCCTGAACGGATGCGTTGCTGTTTGTAAATCCCCAGGCGATGTCATCGTTGTGGCCGATGATGATCAGCGGCGAGCCCGGAAACGTGAAGCCTTCCACGTTCCAACCCGGCGCCGTAAGATGAATGATGTACCAAATGCCCGGCATGCTGAACGCGAGATGCGTGTCGTTGGCCAGAATCGGTTTCCCGGAAGCGGTGTGCTCGCCGCTCACAACAAAATTATTGCTGCCTATGATCTCGGAAGTCTGCTCTTCGAATTGCGACAGGAAACCTCGCGCTGAGTTCCAGCCTAGCGGAGAATCGGCTGCGCTTGAGCGATGCTCCGGCTCCGGCGCACCGGCGATTGAGAACGCCGCGGCAGGTAAAGTGTTGGGCATGTTTTCCGAAACCGCTCGCAAGTGCAATTCGGGCGCGCCGACGATGTAATGATCCAGCGCGGAGTCAACCACGAATAAATCCTTTGCTCTCTCTGGTCCAACGAGTGCTGTAATCCGCGCCCGATTCAATTTCGCTTTCCAAGTGGTGGTTAGCGTCTTCCACATGTAAGCGCTTATGAGAAAGGTGTCGGCGGGCGTCCATGCGCGAGGCTCGTAACGCAGCATCGTGAATTCAATTGGCAATCTGTCGCGGCGCTCGTCAATATAGCGATTCACGCCGCGCGCATAGGCTTCGAGGATATGCCGCGCTTGGGGATCCATCCTCGTGACGGCTGCGTCCGCGGCCACGCGCAGGCCCAAAGTGCGATTCTCGCGATCCACATCAAGCGCGAGTCTGCCAAAAATCTCGGAAAGTTCCCCGCCCGCGGCGCGGCGTAGCAAGTCCATCTGCCAAAGCCGATCCTGAGCGACCACGTACCCCTGCGCTGTTGCCAAGTCTTCGATCGAGCTCGCCTGTATCCACGGAATGCTCCAGGAATCCCGGTCAACGGTGACAGAATTTTTGAGTTCCGGCAGCTCCACCGTACCGTCTAGCCTGGGCAGCGGACGCCACGTGAACCACCAAGCCACAAGAAGCGAAACGCCGACGACGAGCAAAAGAAGTGCGATGAAATTAATTAGAAAATGAGAGCGATTTTGTCGAAGCATTTATAGTGATTCACGAAGTCTAGCCTACGGAACAATGAGTCGCAACCGAAGCGCCGCAACGTAGTTAACGCCACGTCGGACCTAATCGCAGTTGCGCACTTCAAAGGTAGGTTCGATCGCCGTCCTCGTACCACAAACGATTGGAATACTCCTTTTCCTCCCCGCAAATTGTTAGAATTTTCTCGCATGCTCTTCTTGCAACTATTTGGCGTGCTGGCGCTTGTTGGCGTCAACGCCTTTTTCGCCGCCACGGAGTTCTCCCTCGTGGCTGTGCGAATTTCGCGCGTGCGCCAGTTGGTTCTCGAGGGAGATGCGCGTGCCCGTGTCGTCGAGTCACTGCTTGCCGATGTTGGACGCGTCATCTCCGGCGTGCAGGTGGGAATTACACTCGCGAGCCTGGCGCTTGGATATGTCGGTGAGATCACGCTCTCCAACATGCTGCGGCCAATCGTTGCCGCGATGCCGCAGCACTGGGCCGCCGTCGCAGCGCACGGCATCGCGCTTGTCGTCGCATTCGGCCTACTGACGACGCTCCAAGTCATCCTTGGCGAATTGGTTCCGAAGAGCGTAAGCCTCGCGCGAGCCGAGCGGGTGGCTCTCCTGATCGCGCGGCCCTTTCATTGGTTCCTGAATTCATTCCGCTGGGCAATCGATCTTCTTGACGGCATCGCTGAAAAATTTGTGCGCAGCCTCGGAGTCCCGGCTGCGCAGAGCCACACGCTGGTCCATTCGGCGGAAGAACTCCAGGTGCTTATCGAACAGGCGCGCGAGCGTGGCCTGCTGCAGGCCTCCGAAATGCAGTTTATTCAGGGAACGATGGAGCTCAGCCGCGTTGAAGCGCGCGAGATCATGGTGCCGCGCCCGGACATCCACGCATTGCCGGCCGGCGCAAGCCTCGAAGACGCGATGAAAATGTTTGCAACTACGCAGCGCTCGCGAATACCCATCTACGAAGGTACGCTCGATCACGTCACCGGATTCGTGCACATCAAAGATTTGGTTTGGCCTCTGCTCGAGAGAGTAAGGCGCGCGGAAGAAGGCCAACCCGCAACCGATTTCAATCTGAATCGCTACCGCCGCGAAATTCTGATTGTTCCGGAGTCGAAATCTGCAAGCGAATTGCTGGTGGAATTTCGCGTGCGGCGCACCGAAATCGCCATGGTCGTGGACGAATTCGGAAGCATTCTCGGCCTGATCACTCTTGAAGATATCCTCGAGCAAATGGTCGGCGAAATTCACGACGAATTTGACGTCGTCGAACGCCCGCTGAAACTCCCCGACGGATCGCTCGTCTTCGATGCCGCTCTCAAGGTGCGCGATCTCGAAGCTCAATATGGAATATGCGTTCCCGACGATTCCGCATACGAGACAATCGGTGGCTTCGTTTTGAGCCGTTTGGGATTTCTGCCGCGCGGCGGCGAAAGTTTCGAAGCCAACGGCCACCTCTTCACAGTGGTGGACATGGATCGCCGCCGAGTTTCGCGCGTGAAGATCAAGGCCCTGAAAGCAGACGGCTCCGCTTCCGAGGCTTCCGCGCCGGCCGCCAGCGCCGAGAGTGGCAGCACCGCGAATACGCCGCCCGCGGCGAAATCGGCTGCCCAGTCCGCTTCCGAATCATCTTCGCCTGCGCGAAATCGTGTGCGCTCGTGACCATCCTTCGCCGCATCTGCCTGCGATTCCTGCTCGCCATTCCCGCACTCTGGCTGATCGTCACGATGGTATTTCTTCTCGCCCACATCGTGCCCGGCGATCCCGTGCAGGAAATGCTGGGTGAAGGAGCGCGGGTCGAAGATTTGAATCAACTGCGCCACGCTCTCGGCCTCGATCTTCCTTTGCCGGTGCAATACGCGCGCTATTTGGCGGGCGTGGTTCGCGGAAATTTAGGCGAATCGTTCCGTTACCAGCGGCCAGTCTCGCGCGTGATCCTCGAACATTATCCGGCCACTCTCGAACTTGCAATAGTCGCCTTGCTCGCCTGCGCCGCCATCGGGATTTCGGCTGGCGTTTTAGCCGCACACAAGCGCGGTCATGCGGAGGATCGCGCCGTCAGTGTTTTCACGCTGCTCGGATTATCTGTTCCCAACTTCGCTCTTGGACCCGTGCTCATTCTCGTTTTCTCCGTAATCCTCGGATGGCTGCCGGTCTCGGGCCGAGGTGGCCTGTCGCACCTGGTGCTTCCCGCGATCACTTTGGGCGCAGCGCTGGCAGCGGTCTTGACTCGTATGGTGCGCATAGCCGTTATCGAAGAGCTCTCGAGCGACTATGTGCGAACCGCGCGTGCAAAGGGTCTCTCCGAATCGGCCGTTTTGTTTCGTCACGCGTTTCGCAATGCGCTCATTCCCATCTTGACGATTCTCGGTCTTCAGTTCGGCACGCTACTCGCCGGAACGATCGTCACCGAGACGATTTTCTCGTGGCCGGGCATTGGTCGCTTGGCAGTCACGGCGATCCAAGCGCGAGATTACCCTTTGCTGCAGGGATGCATTTTGCTCATCGCAGTTTCCTATGTGCTCGTCAATCTCCTTACTGACTTCGTTTATCTGCTGGTTGATCCCCGGGTGCGTTTCGAATGAGGCCGCCGGAATGAAGGCTCTTCGAATATTCCTGCGCCAGAGTGTGCTGGGCCGCTGGGGCCTCGCGGTGACAGCCCTTCTGATCATTTGCGCTTTTGGCGCGTCGTGGCTCTCGCCCTACGATCCGACCGCGCAGAATTTAGCCGTGCGTCTCAGCCCGCCGAGCGCGGCGCATTGGATGGGCACCGACCAGCTCGGCCGCGACATTCTTTCGCGCGTTCTATTCGGCGCTCGCGTCTCGATGCTGGTCAGCATCTGCGTTGTCTTGTGTAGCGGCATCGTCGGCCTCGCCATCGGTTCACTCGCGGGCTATTTTGGCGGCTGGCTTGATCGCTTTGTGAACATCATGCTGATCAACGCATTTTTGTCGTTCCCGGGAATTCTTCTTGCGATTGCATTCGCGGCCTTTCTGGGTCCAGGCATCGGAAAGGTGATTCTCGCGCTGGCCATAACAGGTTGGGCAGGATACGCACGCCTCGCGCGCGCGCAAATTCTGCAAGCCAAGGAAATGGAGTATGTTCTCGCGGCACGTTCACTCGGCGCTTCACATCTTCGAATTATCGCGCGCCACTTGATTCCTAATATTTTGCAGCCGGTTCTGGTTCAAGCCACGATTGCGATGGCAGGCGCAATCCTTGCCGAATCCACGTTGAGTTTTCTTGGACTGGGCGTCCTCGCGCCGATGCCCAGCTGGGGAGCCATGCTGAACGACGCGAGAAGCCACCTTTTCGACGCTCCGCATCTTGTAATCTTCCCGGCGCTTGCGGTGATGACGGCGGTCCTCGCCTTCAATCTTCTCGGCGACGCCTTGCGAGATTGGATGGACCCGCGTATGCGCGCGCAACTTGCCGTAGCCGAGTTAGCGCGCTGATTCAGGAATCGGTTGCTCTCAGTGAGTGAAACGAACTGCGGAGGAAAAACGAGCGCAAAAACTTCGCTTACTTCAGTTCCACCGTAACTTCAGCGCCGCGATTCGCACTTAACGACTTCGCTGCATCGCCGCGATTGACCGCAAATTCAAGAAATCCGCTTGATCCAATCAATGCGACAGGCTCGCCTTGCGCGCCGTCCGCAAATGTCCGAACCATTTTGCCCACTTCCTTGTTCCCAACCGTCACTTTCACCTTGCCGTTCTCGGCATTCAGCGAAGGAACATCCGCAGGCGTCAAATTCGTCACCAGATTTCCAAAAGCATCCACGCGAAGCACGATGCCCTTGACCACGTTACCGTTCACTTTAGGCTTCGGCAAAGCGAGTCGGATGAAATCTTCGATCTGATCCCCGAAGCTCGCGGTTTGCCAGGTTTTCGAGAGCGCTCCGCCTACGGGCGCAAAAATATCGCGGCCATGGAAGGTGTTGCTGACCGGGCGCAAGAAGTAATGTTCGGCGGTGATGTGCCGGGCCGTTATCGCTTCTTTCTCGCGTTCGTAAACCAGGGAAAGAACTCCGTTATCTGGCGCGATGTAGAACTGATTCCCCGCGTTGACGAGCAGCGGACGTCGCGAGCTGCCAACTCCCGGATCGACAACGACAATATGAATTGTGCGGCTGGGAAAATAGCGAGAGGCTTGATTTATGGTCAGCGCCGCGTCGAGAACGTCATACGGAGCCACCGAATGCGTTATATCCACAATTTCGGCTTCCGGATTTATGCCCAGAATCACACCTTTCATTGTCCCCACGAGATGATCGGATGTGCCGTAATCGGTGGTCAGCGTAATGATGGGTCGCGCCAAATCGTTCTCCCGGATGAACTGCGTCGAAAACTAATCGAAACCATTCCCCTGTAAGCACGCTAGCGGACGCTTCGCACCCTTGTCAAGAAAACCAACGGCACATGTGCGATGCCAGCAATCCTTTAACGGCAACGGTCCGGGCGGATGATCGTAATTTCCCCAGCTTGACCTCTCTGAACGCGGCAGCTATTCTGGATTGTCGTGCCGCCGGGAACGCAAGGGAATAGCGGCTTCAGGTCAATTCAGGGCAATGCGAGTTTATCTCGACTACAACGCGACGACGCCCGTAGCTCCGGAAGTACTCGAGGCTATGCTGCCGTACTTCACCCACGCCTATGGTAACGCTAGCTCGATCCACTCGCCGGGGCAAGAGGCGCGCTCGGCCGTCGAGGATGCGCGTGAATCCGTAGCGTCGCTGATCGGCGGTAAGCCCGCCGAAATTGTATTCACGAGCGGTGGTACCGAGGCCGACAATCTCGCGATTTTCGGGATAGTCGCGGGCGCGTCTGCGAAGCGGCACGTGATCACGTCCGCGATCGAGCATCATGCTGTGCTTCACGGGTGCGAAAAACTGCAATCGGATGGTGTTGACGTCACTTTTCTGCCAGTCGGTTCAGATGGAATCGTCGAACCCGATGAGGTGCGCCGCGCTTTGCGCCCGGAGACGGCGCTAATCAGTGTGATGCACGCGAACAACGAGCTGGGCACGATCCAGCCAATCGAGGAGATTGGCGCAATCGCGCGCGAGGCCGACGTTTATTTCCATACGGACGCCGTGCAAACCGCAGGCAAACTCCCCATTGATGTGAACCGTCTCGGTGTGGATTTACTCTCGCTTTCTGCGCACAAGATTTACGGTCCGAAGGGAACTGGCGCGCTTTTCGTCAAGTCTGGAACACGACTCGAACCGCTTTTTTTCGGAGGCCACCACGAACGCGATCGCCGTCCGGGCACGGAAAATGTGGCGGGCATCGTCGGAATGGGGCGCGCAGCCGCAATCGCAGCGCGATCTGTGATTGATGAGGCGAGCCGGATCGCGGAGTTGCGTGATCGCCTCGAAAACTCTTTACTGACCGCGATTCCGCAATGCCGTGTGAACGGCCGTCAGGATAAGCGCACTGCAAACACTTCGAATATGACATTCTCATTTGCCGAAGGAGAATCGCTTGTCATAGCCCTGGACCTTCGCGGTGTGGCGTGCTCGACCGGCGCAGCCTGCTCTTCAGGCGCGGTTGAACCCTCCCACGTGCTGAAGGCCATCGGCCTGCCCCCGGAAGACGGGCGCTCGAGCATTCGCTTCAGCCTCGGCCGCGAAACCTCGGCGGACGAGATTGAATTCGCACTCGATGTTATTCCCGCCGCGGTTGAGCACCTCCGCGAGCTTTCGCCTGCTTACAGTCCCGCTGACGGAAAGACTGCGCCAGTTCGATGAATCACGTCGCGACAACTCTTATACCTAACGCTGGCTCCCGCACCGGCGAGCCGGTGAACACGCCTGCCTCGACCACAATTGCCGTCGCGATGAGCGGAGGCGTAGACAGCTCGGCGGCCGCCGCAATTCTTCGCCAGCGTGGCCACTCGATTATCGGCCTGACGATGCAGCTATGGAACCAACGGCGTCTTCCGGAGCTTCAAACCCATGGCGATGCGCCTGCTCCGCACCGCTGCTGCTCACTCGACGATGTCTATGACGCGCGCCGCGTGGCGCAGCACCTTGAATTTCCGTTCTACGTGGTGAATTTCGAAAAGCAATTCGAGGAGAGTGTCATTCGTCCGTTCGTCAATGAATATCTCGAAGGCCGCACACCAATTCCGTGCTCGAATTGCAACAGCCACGTGAAATTCGACGAGCTATTACGGACCGCGCGGCAAATCGGCGCCGATCGGTTAGCGACCGGGCACTATTCGCGAATCATCCACAATGCGGAAACGAATCGCTGGGAACTGTGGAAGGCGCGCGACGCCTCCAAGGATCAATCTTATTTCCTGTTCGGCTTGCAACAGGAACAGCTGGCGCGCACTGATTTTCCGCTTGGCGATTTGACCAAGGCGGAAGTGCGCGAAATCGCTCGCGCCTCGCAACTGCCTGTCGCTGAAAAGCCGGAGAGCCAGGAAATCTGCTTTGTGCCGACGGGGAATTACGTTCGCTTCATCAGCAGCTATCTTAGCGAGCAGGGACGCCCGCTCGAAAGCGAGACCGGTGAAATCGTCTCCGCAGATGGCGAAGTTCTCGGACGTCACAGTGGATTGCATCAATTTACGATTGGGCAGCGGAAAGGTCTTGGAATCGCCGCAGGGCGCGCGCTCTACGTCGTCTCGCTCAATCGCGAACTCAATCAAGTTGTCGTTGGCGATGATGCAGAATTGCGTGGAAGCCAGTGCGAGATTCGCGACGTTAACTGGATTGCATTCGAAGCGCCGCAAATACCATTGCGCGCCACGGTAAAAATCCGCCACCGCCATGATCCAGCGGAAGCCACCCTCATCCCGGCGGCCAACAATTCCGCGAGTGTAATTTTCGATGTTCCTCAGCGCGCCATCACAGCCGGCCAAGCCGCGGTGTTCTACTCAGGCGATCAAGTCCTCGGCGGCGGCTGGATTCGCTAGCAGGAATTGGCACGCGCAAAGTACGTTTTCAGTGCAATTAAAGAATTCGCAAAGAGTCGTTTCGCCAAGCCTCGCGAGATACGACAACTTCCGACTTAAAAAATTGAGTGTTGGATTGAGTTGGTCTAACTAGATGAACAGCTCGTCGTCTATTGGACTTACATCAGAGGAACGCGGGCGCTGCTGCCCGCGAATGAAATCAAGGCCGACCTTGATGCCCTTGAGCACAGCGGACACTTGCATAACGGGTCCCTGCATTGTGCGGCGAACCCGAGTGCCGGTATCTTCGATCACTTCGAGCGCGCCCGTCAAAATCGTGTCGGCGCGGACAACCTGAACACGTAGCCTATCAATCGCATCTGTAAAGACGCGATCGACCTTCTGTGCTTGCCCGCGAGCAATACGCGTGACTTCCGCTGCGTCGCCCACGATGCTCGAGAGGCGGTCTTCGGAGTCGTCGAGAATGCGATTGACGCGCAGAAGTATCGGGCTCACCCTGGAATCGAGATCGCGGAGGATGCTCGTCGTCTGTTCGCTGGTCTTTTTAAACTGAAGATACAGACCAAGCATGATGATCGCCTGAAGCACGATGGCGAGCGCCGCAATGATCACAAAGGCTGCAATCCAACCTTGCATTTGATTTATCGCCTCGCAACTGAACTACTGAGCCTTGGCCTTTTCACGGTAGGCTTCTTTGCCGGCCTCTACCGCTCCAGTCACCGTATCACGAACTGCGTCTTTCTGCCGGGCCATGATTTCCTTGCTCCGTTCGATCAAGTCCTCAGCGCGCTCACGAAGCTCACGAGCCTTCCGCTGAGCGTATTCGCGGCCTTCGTCGGCCCGGGAAGCAAGGTATTCACGAGTCTCTTCGCCCGACTTCGGTGCAAACAGGATGCCCAGAAGCGTCCCGACGCCGAGTCCGACGAGGAAAAAGCTCACCTTGGAACCAACATTATCGCTCATGACTACCTCCGTGCTGACATTAACATAGCGTTACGAGCCAGGCAAGATGACGCGCTACGTGTCTACCGCTGGCTTTCAACGCCGGAACCGTTTTGGCGTTCGCTCTGAAAATGCTCGATCACGCGCCGCGCCTGGCTCTTGTTTACAATTCGCGAAATCTCGTCGATTCCGACTTTGCGCAGTTGCGCAACGCTTCCAAATTCGCGTAGCAACTTGCGTGCGGTTCGCTCGCCAATGCCGGGAATCTCGGATAGCGACGTCCGGACCCGCGCGCGTGTGCGGCGTTTGCGATGGAAAGTTACCGCGAAGCGATGCGTTTCATCGCGAATCTGCTGGATCAAGTGCAGGATTGGCGAGTGGCGCTCGAGAACGACAGGTTCGTGCTCGCGCCCGAGGACGTATAGAATTTCTTCCTTCTTCGCGATGCTCGCTACCGGCTGATTGATGATTTCGAGCTTCTCGAGCGCGGCTGCCGCGGCGTGCAATTGGCCCAGGCCGCCATCAATTAAAATTAAGCTTGGCATTGGTTTGTTTTCATCGCGCAGCCGCCGGTACCGGCGCTCGACGGCTTCACGCATGCTGGCGAAATCATCGCGCAGCAGACCAGATGTGTCGGTACCTGACGCCTCATCTCCCCGGATGATAAATTTTCGGTAATCGGATTTTTTTATCTTCCCGTTTTCCCATACGACCATCGAAGCCACCGTATCAGTGCCTTGCGTGTGAGAAATGTCGAAGCTCTCGATTCGCTTGGGCAATTCCGGCAGGCCGAGTGCCGATTCAACAGCTTCGGCAATGGCTTTTGAGCTCGGCCTCAAGACTCGGAATCTCTGTATGAAAGAGTGCTGCGCGTTCTTCTCGACGAGTTCGAGGAACGCGTGTTTCTGCCCGCGTTGCGGCGTCAAAATCTCAACTCGGTGCCAGGCCTTCTCCGTCAGGACTTCTTCGAGTAGGTCGAGATCCTCGAATTCGATCGGGACATGGATGTAACGCGGCAAGTACAGCGAATCGAGATAAATTTGCTTGAGCAACGAAGGCACAAATTCCGCCGGATCGAAATTCTCCTGATCTTCCCAGTAGAAATCACGCCGGTCCACCACGCGTCCGCCGCGCAAGTGGAATAAATTCACGGCCACCTGAGGCGGCTCGGCATACCACGCAATCACGTCGGTATCGTCGCCGGCTGCTGCGGCAATTTTCTGCCGGTCTTCCATTTCGTGCATTGTGCGAAGAATATCGCGATATCCCCCGGCTTCCTCGTAGAGTTGTTTATCGGAAGCTTCTTGCATGCGGCGCTCGAGATCATCGACGAGAACCTTATGCTTCCCTTCGAGAAACAGACGCACATGCGTCGCGGCCTCAGCGTATTTTTCATCCGTTGTCAGTCCGGGAACGCACGGGCCAACGCAGCGATGAATGTAATATTGCAAGCACGGCCGCGGATGAGCCCGCGTCAAATCCACGGTGCACGAAGGCACGAGAAAATGTTTGTGGATGAGATGCACCATTCGGTAAGCGAGGCTGGCGGGGAAGTAAGGGCCGAAATATATCGAGCCGTCTGAAATTAGGCGCCGCGTCACATAGACGCGCGGATATTTCTCGAATGCGGTGAAGCGAATGTACGGGTAAGTCTTGTCGTCGCGCAGCAGCACATTGAACTTCGGCTTGTGGCGCTTGATGAGATTGTTCTCGAGGGCCAGTGCCTCTTTTTCATTGTCAACGACGATGTAATTGAAGTCCGCGATCTCGCGGACGAGCGAGCCAGTTTTGGCGTCGCGCCATCGCGATTCGAGGAAATAGGATTTTACGCGGCTGCGCAGCGATCGGGCTTTGCCGACATAAAGAATCGCGCCGGCTGCGTCCTGGAACAGGTACACCCCGGGCTGGTGCGGCAGGCTGTCGGCTTTTTCGCGGGAGTCCATCGGCGCGCTACAATGATTGTTGCGGTTTTCGCTGGGCGCTTGCGGCGATCAGCGGCGCAAATTTAGTTATGACCGCAGTTTGATTAGAACTGCTACTGTGATTTCGCGTACAACCCATGATAACAGACGACATCGAAACCTAGAGAGCGCTGGCAGTCATAGCCGCTGCACCACTTTATTAGATGACGCGACGGTTCAATTTTGTTGTGAGAGTTAGCAGGCTTCTCGAGCGTGCGGGAATCGTGGCCGCTCTGGGCATGTCGCTTTTTTTGACGACGGGAGCGCGTGGGCAGGATCAGGCACCGCCAGCACACCCGTCACCTCAGTCGAACCCGCAACCGAACTCGCCTCAGCCAAATTCGGCTCCATCTGGTTCGGCTCAACCTGCTGCGCCGCCGTCAAGTGAGGCTGGCGTTGATAAAACGGATCCGAATCAGTCGCAGGTTTATGACCCTTACCATGCGATGAAAGCGATGGAAGTTGGCTTGTACTATTTGCGGAAGGGCGATCAAGAGGCTGCGCTTGACCGGTTTCAGGATGCGATTCGCTACAAGTACGATTTCGCGCGGCCGCGGCTGCTTATTGGCGAGATATACGAACGACGCCACGATAATGTGCAAGCAGTTCGGTACTACTCGGAATATTTGAAGATTTTGCCGCAGGCGCCGGATTCGAAGAAGATTAAAGAGCGGATTGAGAGATTGTCGAAACACGACTGAGCGGCGGAATCGCGGAAGCAGCGCGAGATTGGATTGGCGGGGGTTCTCGGAGGCGGGGGCCTCCGGGCTCTGCGTAGGATTTCATCTGACACGCAATCTGGACAGGAAGCGGCGGGCTTGGGTGTAATGCGCGAAGCGCTTTTCTTCTGTACGGAATTGAGGTGTGTGGGCTTGGAGGCGGCAGCGAGAGAACTTTAGAGGGTGCTTTAAATGCAGCATCTCGTGATACAGCACGTATTCGACTACGTGCTGCGGGACGTTTTGGCGATCGAGATCGCCGCTGATGACGATCTGATTTAGGGCAGCGTCGAAACAGCCGAGCATGCTTCGCCAGGGTCGCGCGCTCCACGCCAATCTAGGGCGATTTAGGGCGCCATCAAAATAGCGTCCGTTCAGTTCTACAAAGAGAGGCGCGAGATCGTGCACCTCGCCACGGGGCCGCTCGGCGACTCTTCGGCCGCGGCGGCGGCGCAGAGCCAACAGGCGGCGATGCGTATTCCGCGCGGAGGTAAAGCTTCGATATTTTTCGAGAAACTCCCGCGGTAGTCGGCGCCGATAGAGGCGTGAGAGCAGCATCGCCGCCACTGCTTCGAAAACGGGCAGCGGCGCGCCTTGCAGAACATCGGAGAGCCGAACCATGGCGATGTCTTCGCGGACGCGGATCGTGTGCGTGAGGCCTGCATAGGGCCGGAATTCCACGACAAACTGTGGCGGACGGCCCACGCATCCGAGGCGCGTGAACATGCGCCGGAAAAGCGGCGCGCCGTCCGGGACAGCCGCGGAGTGTCGCCCGGAACGCTTCAAGTTAGAGCGCTTCAAGTTTAACCGTTTCGAGTTCGACCGTTCCGAGTTCGACTGTATCAAGATTAACTCTGCGGCCTCCGAACCGGCGGCGGCGACATCTCCTTCTCACCTTTCTCAGCGTCCTGCAGCGCATCCTCGGTGCCTTCGATGGCGTCGTCGAGCGTTTCCTTGTAGGAATCTACGTCCTTATTCTTTTCGAACTTGTGCAGAGTCTCGAGGAACTGTTTTGCGTCGGTCTGCATTTCCTTGATGCCCGCGCGAATTTCCTTTTGCTTCTCGATCGCCAGGCTGATGACATCGCTGGCGTCATCCACACAGCCGGAATAAGCGTTCAAGAGGCCGTTCAAGGTCTCCTCGCGGCGCGCCTGGGGCAGCGTGCGTTCTTCTTCATATTGGAATTTCTTCAGGCGGTCTGTGGCAAACGATAGAAAAAGTTTAACACGCTGGTCCAGGGTTTCGGCATCGCGGATTTTGTCACCTTCTTCTTCCGAAAGATAGTCACGCTTCTGGGGCGGTGCGGCCTGGACCGCAACGGCCCCAAACAGGGAAGTGGCCAAAACTAAAACGCAAAATCCGATGTAAGCGCGCATGTGAATGCTCCTACGGTTTCGCGGCTTGCTTGCCGGCCGACTTCGACTGCCTCGGGAAAAGTTCGAGAATTAGCTGGTGATCGAGGCCCGCAAGCTCGTTGCGAATTTCGCCGAATCGTTTCTGATCCTCTTTCGGCAACCCAGCCATGATGTCTTCCAATCGAGTCAGGCTCTCGCGGACTGAGAACTCGAGTTGCTTGAAGCCGGCGGGCTTTTTCTCGGGATCGGCGCCCGTCGCTTGCAGTGATTTATGCAGAGACGCGCATTCGTCGCGGTAGGTTGTAAGAGTGTTCAAACTATCGTCAATATCGCCGGACTGGACCTGCTGACGAACGTGATCGAACTGGAAGTCGCCTAACTTTTCGATCAGCTTGGCTTTTCGCTGGGGGTCGCTTTCCTTGTCGAAGTGCGACTTGTACTCATCGAGGCGATCGTGCTGGACCTGCGGGGGTAGGACCAACGCCACTGCAAGTCCAAACCAAGTCAAACAAGAGAGAAAGTCAAGAACCGCACCCTTGGAAACCAAAGGGTGCGGCACCCCCGAAGTACCTCGCGTTCCCAACTTTTTCATGGCCCGTGTTACTTCTTCTTTTCTATTAGTTCGCGTTCTAGGGCTCGTGCTCTAGACGCCGCGATGAAATATTGATCGTTGGTTTGGCCGGCGTTCAGCTCGAGAAATTTGCGATAGGCGTCGAGCGCGTCCCGTGCCTTTCCAAGTTTATCGTAGCAGCTGGCGCGAATAAACCACGAGCCGTTGGACAGGGTTTCGCGCTGGGCTAAAAGATTTAACAGGTCCAGGGCAGCCGGATAATTGCCACCGAGATATTCGGCCGCCAGAAAATCGCGCAAAACCTCGGTCTGGGATGGGTCAGCGCGATAGGCGATCTCGAGTTCCTTTGCCGCGCCGGCGTAGTCCTTTTTTTCGAGCAGCAGATGGCCGATTCTGGCGTGCAGATCGTCATTTGGCAATGACGTTTCGACTTGCTTTAGAGCGGCGAGAGCAGCGTCGTAATTCTTCAGGCGGAATTGAATTGTCGAGCGCAGCTTGAGGGTGGATGCAGTTTCGGGGCGCAGCGCCGCCGCACGATCGAGATCGGCGAGCGCTTCTTCATTTTTGCCAAGCTCGGCCAATATCGAAGCACACTCAAGTCGCGCGTCAACGTCCTTCGGATTTGTTTGCAGGTAGCGTTCGAGTTCCGTAGCCGCATCACCCATTCTTTTCTCGGCGAGCAATGATTGAGTCAGTCCCAAATGCGCGGCACCGGAATTTGGCTGGAGGTCTACCGTTTTGCGAAACTCAATTTCGGCTTCTGAAAACTTTCTGACGTGCAGCAGAGTTCGCGCGAGTTCGAACTGCGCGGGGAAATTGCGGGAGTCGAGCTTGAGGGCCTCGTGAAATTCTTTGATGGCGGCGTCGTCGTCGCCGGCATGCGCGAGCGCCATGCCTAGCGCGTATTTTGGCTGGGGCTGATCGGGCATTAAGTCGCTGGCTTGTTTCAAGGAGGAGAGGGCTTCCTCTGGATCGCTATCAAGCAGCGTCAGGCCGAGGTTTAGGTAGGCTGGGCCCATTTTCGGATCGAGCTCGATGGCACTGCGGTACTCCGATTCCGCGTCGTCGGATTTTCCGAGCGCGGTATAGGCGTAGCCCAATTGAAAATGGACTGCGGCGCTGTCGGGATTCTTGTCCAGAAAGTCCGTGCAGATTTGAGTCGCTGTGGCGAAATCCTTGCGATCCATGGCGGCCTGGGCTTTGGCGACCGTGTCGCGTGCGGCGGCGTCGGATGGGTCTTCGGCGTGAACGGTGGTGCGAGTGGTGGTCTGCGCAAAACTAACGGGCAGGAAAACTCCGAGCGATAGAGCTGTGATTGCCGCGATGCGTGCCGCTGCTTTCATTTTGAGGCGGTAGGAGTGGTCCCCGAAGAGGTGTTAGTGGAAGAGCCGCCATTTGTGTGGCTTGGCTCGCCTGGCGTCAAATGGTTCGAGTGACTCGCGTCGCGATTGTGGTTCAGCACCTTGGCGAGATATTTCCCGGTGTACGACTGATTGTTTCGCGCGACTTGTTCGGGCGTACCTGCGGCAATTACGCGGCCGCCCGCATCGCCGCCCTCGGGACCGAGATCAATCACCCAATCGGCCGATTTGATGATGTCGAGATTGTGCTCGATGATGACCACCGATGCGCCGCCTTCTACTAACTTGCGAAAGGACGTGAGCAATTTCTGAATGTCGTCGAAATGCAGACCGGTCGAGGGTTCGTCGAAGACATAAAGAACGCCCGCGTTCGCCTGACGGGTAAGATGCGCGGCCAATTTCAATCGTTGCGCCTCACCGCCGGAAAGGGTGGTGGCGGATTGGCCGAGGCGGAGGTATCCGAGGCCAACTTCTTCCAGAATCTTCAACTTCGAAATGATTTTTGGCACGGCGGCGAAGAAGCCGAGCGCTTCGCGGACAGTCATTTGCAGAACTTCGTGGATATTTTTGTCGCGATAGCGGACTTCGCGCACGCTACTTTTGTATCGCGTACCGCGGCACTCCTCGCAGACCAGTTCGACATCGGCGAGGAATCGCATCTCCACCGTGACCGTGCCGTCTCCCTGGCAAGCTTCGCAGCGGCCGCCGGGAATATTGAACGAGAAATGGCCGGAGGTGAAACCGCGCTTCTTGGCATCGGGGGTGGCGGCGAAAGCTTCGCGGATGGGATCGAAAGCCTTCATGTATGTGGCGGGGTTGGAGCGCGGGGTGCGGCCAATCGGCGATTGATCCACCATTTCGAATTCGGTGATTGCGGCGTCACCTTCGATGCGCTCGCAGACATCGCTCCAGTTTCCGCCGGCGCGTTTGGCTTGGAGAGCCTTCTGGAGAACATCGTAAAGAAGCGTGGATTTTCCGGAGCCGGATACGCCGGTGATGGCCGTGATGGTGCCGAGCGGGATCATCACGTCTATGTTTTTTAAATTGTGGCTACGCGCGCCGATGATCTTCAGGAACCTTCCGCGCGGCTTACGACGCAATGCCGGGACTGGGATTTTCAGGTCGCCATTCAGATAGCGGGCCGTCAACGAGCGGGTATCGCGCAGCAAGGCATCGCGCGTGCCGGCAAAGACAATCTTGCCGCCGTGTTCGCCGGCACCCGGGCCGATATCGAGAACGTGATCGGCGGCGAGAATGGTGTCGGTATCGTGTTCGACGACAACGAGAGTGTTGCCGAGGTCGCGCAGGCTTTTCAAAATGTGGATGAGGCGATGGGTGTCGCGAGGATGCAGGCCGATAGACGGCTCGTCGAGAACGTAGAGAGAGCCGACGAGGTGCGATCCGAGAGACGTGGCGAGCTGAATTCGTTGCGCTTCGCCGCCGGACAATGTGGAGGTGAGGCGGTCGAGCGTCAGGTAATCGAGTCCCACTTCTTCGAGGAAGCGCAGACGATCCTCGATCTCTTCCAGAATCTTGGAGGCGATTTCCGTCTGCGAAGGAGTGAGTTCGATGGTGCGAAAAAATTCGCGCGCTTGCGTCACGGTCATGCGGCCGACGTCGGTGATGGACTGATTGGCTATGCGGACGGCGCGCGCTTCGGGGCGCAGGCGCGTGGCATTGCAATCGGGGCAGGTCGCGTAGCCTCGATAACGGCTCAGGAAAACGCGCACGTGCAGCTTGTATTTTTTGCGCTCGAGCCATTTGAAGAATCCATGAACGCCGGGGAAATTTTCCTTAGGGTCGCCGGCGATGATGCGTTCCTGCTGCTCCGGTGAGAGATCTCGGAAGGGAACATCGAGCGGAATCCCGTGAGCGCGCGCGTAGACCTTCATGTCAGTAAAAATTTGGCGGTAGCGCGGCTTGGTCCAAGGCTCGACGGCGCCGCCGGAAAGCGACTTGGCCTTGTCGGAGATTACGCGATCTATGTCGAAATCAATTGTGTTGCCGAAGCCCTGGCAGCGCGGGCACGCGCCGTAGGGATTATTGAAAGAGAATAGCCGCGGCTCGGGCTCCTGATAAACGAGGCCGCACTTTTTGCATTCGAATCTTTCATTGAAGACCATGCGCTCGGGTTCGGCGGCAGGATCATCGGATGGGAACTCGAGGATTGCTTCGCCGCGGCCTTCGCGATAGGAGATTTCGATGGAATCCATCAGTCGAGAGCGGATGGAGGGATCGAGCGAGAGGCGATCCACAACGACGTAGGCCGGCTGCGAGAAATCGAGATCGAGGAGCGTTTCGGGAGACGAGAATTCGTAGGTGCGGCCGTTCTGATGAATGCGGTTGAATCCGCGTTTTTGCAAGCTGGTGAGCGCGAGGCGGATTGCATCGCTTGACGGTTTTTGCGGTTTGCGGCTTTTTGGCGCGCGCAGGGCGGCGTCATCGCCGAGGTGCAATTTATAGAGAACGAGGAAGCGGCGGCCGGCCGGTAGCGCTAGCACGCGATCCGCAATTTCGTCCACGGTGTCTTTGCGAACTTCGCTGCCGCAGTTAAGGCAAAAGGTTCGCCCGACGCGCGCGTAGAGCAGGCGCATGTAATCGTAAATTTCCGTTGCGGTGGCGACGGTCGAGCGCGGATTGCGCGTCGTGTTCTTCTGGCGAATGGCGATGGCCGGGGCGATGCCGATGATCTCGTCGACGTCGGGCTTCTCGATGCGATCGAGAAACTGGCGCGCGTAGGCGGAGAGCGACTCGATATAACGGCGCTGGCCCTCGGCGTGAAGCGTGTCGAACGCGAGGCTGGACTTGCCGGAGCCTGATACGCCTGTGACGATGGTGATGGCGTTGTGCGGGATGGTGAAGCTGATGTTCTTGAGGTTATGAGCGCGGGCGCCGCGCACCTCGATAGCATCTGGCTCGATTGGAGGGACTACGGCGGGCTTGGGTGTGGCGCGGGTGGGCGCTAGTCGGTTCGTTGGCATGAGCTTAAACTGACAATTATACGCTGTCGGGCAAATCGCGGCAAATTGGACTGCGATGTGCGATTCAGTGCGGGCATTTCGAGGTGATTTCGAGAAAAAGAGTAAAATGCGGCGGCGGAATTAAATTTTGACAGGGAGAACTTCGTGACTGGTGCCCAAGGGCCATTCAGGCGCGTCATCTGGATCGTGCTGGATAGCGTGGGGATTGGGGAATTACCAGATGCTGCCGAGTATGGCGATGTGGGGCGGGATACGCTGGGGCATATTGCTCGGTCGCGGGCGCTGAAGCTTCCTGTTCTCGTTTCGCTTGGCCTCGCCAATATTAAGCCGCTGGCGAATCTCTCGGCTGCGGCGCGTCCTTATGGGAACGTTGGAAAGGGCGCGACGCATTCGCCGGGAAAAGATACGACGACGGGCCACTGGGAGATGGCGGGAATTTGGCTCGAGCAGGCGTTTCCAGTTTATCCGCACGGATTTCCGGCTGAGGTGATTGCGGAATTTGAGCGGCAGATTGGGCGGCGGACGATTGGGAATAAGCCGGCGTCGGGAACGGAGATTATTAAGGAACTTGGCGACGAGCATGTGCGGACCGGTTTTCCCATTGTTTACACTTCGGGCGACAGCGTGTTTCAGATTGCGGCGCATGAAGATGTGATTCCGGTCGCGGAGCTCTATCGGATGTGCGAGATCGCGCGGACGCTGCTGGATGGGCCGCATCGGGTGGGGAGAGTGATCGCGAGGCCGTTTGCGGGGGCGGCGGGGAACTATCGTCGCACGGAACGCAGGCATGATTATGCTGTAGAGCCGCCGAAGCCGATGTTGATGGATGTGCTGGCTGAGCGGGGTGTGCCGGTGTTTGGCGTGGGTAAAATTCACGATATTTACAATGGGCGCGGGGTGGCGGATTACGTCACGACGAAGAACAACGCGGATGGGATGGCGAGGCTTACGGAATCACTCGTCGCGCGGCCTGGTGGCTTGATTTTCGCTAATCTTGTTGATTTCGATATGCTCTATGGGCACCGGAAGGATGTTGAGGGATTTGCGCGATCGCTTGAGGAATTTGACGCGCTGCTTGGGTCGTTTCTGCCGAAGTTGGAGCAGCAGGACCTTCTGATAATTACTGCGGATCATGGATGTGATCCGGATCCCGTTAATCCAACGACGGATCATTCGCGCGAATACGTGCCTATTGTGACTTATAGTCCGGGAGCGGCCGGAGGGAAGAATCTTGGAGTTCGCGCGACGCTGGCTGATATGGGACAGACTATCGCGGAAAATTTCGGCGGGACGATTCCGCATGGGGAAAGCTTCCTCGACCAAATCGCGCCTAGCCTGAAATAAATCTCTATTGGAATTTGGAACGGACTACTGGCCGGTGGACGTGCCGCTTTTTGCGTAGTAGCCGCTGCGGGTTCGAACTACGAGTTTGCCGCGGCCGCGGTCGTTAACGTCCACATGTACGAGGCGGTACGAGCCGTCCTTCGCTGTGTTCGTAGGGTAGTAGCCGAGGGTGTATTGGTTGCGGATATCTCGCGCGATCTCTGCGCAGACTGGCGCAACATCTTCGAGGTTGTCGGGGAAGTATGCAGCGCCGCCTGTCGCCTCGGCGAGTTCTGTGAGAATTTTCTTCGAACGGCGCACCATTCTTTTGTCGTGGCTTTGATCGTAGTCGCTGAAGACGCCGACGGCATAGACCAGGGCGTTTGAATTTTGCGCCGCCTTTACTGTGTATTCAAAGCTCTTGCGGCTGGCGTCGTCGTCGCCGTCGGTGATGACCAGCAACACTTTCTTGTCCTTGTGGCCTTTCTTCAGATGATCGAGCGATCCGATCACCGCGTCGTAGAGCGCCGTGCTGCCGCGCGAATCAATGCGCTCTAGCGCCTCCTGCAATTCTTTGGGATCGTTGGTGAAGTCTTTATCGAGGTCGAGGTAGAACTCGTCGTTGAAGTTGACGACAAAGACTTCATCCTGCGGATTGCTGGTTTTCACGAACGTCAGCGCGGCGGCATTCACCTGTGCGCGCTTTTCCCGCATGCTGCCGCTATTGTCCACGACGAGCCCCATCGTCACGGGCACGTCCTCACGCTTGAAAACGGAAATTTTTTGCTCGGCTTTGTTTTCGAAGACCCGGAAATTCTGCTCCTTCAAGTCGGGAACGAATGCGCCTTTGGAATCTTCGACGGTCGCATGGAGCACAACAAGATCAACATCTTTTCTGAGCGTGAACGGCTGTTGGCCTGCCGGCTTGCCTGAATCCGCGCCCGGCGGCGGAGGGGGTGGAGGCGGCTGATCCTGCGCGCGCAGCGCCGGCGAAATGCAGAGGCACCACAAGAGCGCTATAAAGGCGGTCAGCAGGGAAGTGCGCGCAGGAACAAATCGCCGCGCGAAGTTAGTGGCCAGGTGCGAAATATCCGGTCCGCGCAAAGACTTGTAGCGGAGGCAAGCCCTTCGGGGGGCGCAGGCGAACCTTAATCTTTCGCCATCTTCCGTCGCGCGCTCGATCACTTGGGCGATACCCGAGTACATATTGATTCCGCAACTCCATACTTATCTTAGATGCGACGTCCGGCAAATCGGACAAGTTGCCAACCGTGAAAGTACGCCCGCCGGTCAGCTCGGTCATTTCGGAAAGAAGTTCAGGTCCTTCTTTCTCCTCGACCGTTTTATATTCGCCCTGATCGAAAATGCCAATGGCATACAGCTGAACGTCCGCTTCTTTCAGATACTTGCGAACGTCGGATTCGCTGTACCTACTATGATTATCGCCTCCGTCGGAGATGATGAGCAAAGCCTTTTTCGCGTTTTGTGCGCCTTTCATCTGGCTTAATCCGAGATAGATCCCATCGAATAGCGCCGTCTGGCCGTGTGCCGACGTATACATCAGCCGATCCTGAAGCTCCTCCACGCTGGGCGTGAATGGGCTGGCAAGCTGGGCGCGATCGTTGAAATCAACGAGACAGAATTCGTCCTGCGGATTCGCTGTCTTGAAGAATTGCACGGCGGCGAGGCGCGACTTTTCAAATTTGTCGGCCATACTGCCGCTCATGTCGAAAATCACGCCTATGGAGATGGGTACATCTTCACTCGAGAATCGCACAACTTCCTGCTCGGTATTGTCTTCGAACACGCGGAAATTATTTTGCTCCAGACCTGTTACTAGCCGGCCATAGGGATCGGTCACGGTGACGTTGACGAGGGTCATGTCCACGTCTACCTTCATGCTTTTTGCGGATTTCTTTGTGGCCTGTGGCTTGTCTTGGCTCTTAGCCTGAGTCTTATCTGGGGCTGGGGGAGCAGCCGATTGCGGAAACGATGTCTCGGGAACCAGGATGCAGGAGAGAATTGCCGCGCACGCGACTCCACGAATCCATGTCGCGGATAGCGGTGTGGCGAAACCGCTCAAGGGGTCCCCCATGGGAAGCCGCCGCAAGGGGTGCGACGTACCATCCCATCTCTCAGAAGCGGATTCTACCATTCGGCGATTGCAAAGCAAGTCTCACATTTGTAAATTCTTCAATCCGACACCCCGGGGGTATTCACGTGGAAGCCGCCGTTGCCCGGCGCGTGCTATGATTCGGCGTCTTCGCGGACCAATTTTATGGCAGACAAACCCGATTCCAACGCGGTGGTTGTCATCCCCGCGCGATATGAATCCTCGCGCTTCCCCGGAAAGGCTCTTGCGCCGATTGCCGGACGGGCAATGATCGAGCGCGTTTATGAGCAGGCGAAAAAAGCCAAGAAAATTGCTCGCGTCGTTATTGCGACTGACGACGAACGGATTGTTGAGGCCGTGAAATCGTTCGGCGGCGAAGCCATGATGACTCGCAAGGACCATCACTGCGGCACCGAACGCGTTGCCGAAGTCGCGGCGCACATTTCCGCCGCGATTTACGTGAATGTCCAGGGCGACGAACCGCTGATTGACCCCGAAGCCATAGATACGCTGGTAGGCGCGATGGAAGAGGACTCTGAAATTCAAATCGCCACACCCTGCGCTCAAATTCGCCAGCCGGCCGAAATCATGGATCCGAATGTGGTCAAGGCGGTGGCTGATTTCGATGAAAACGCACTTTATTTCTCGCGCGCTCCGATTCCGTGGGTGCGCGATACGGGCGCCAAAGTTGCCTCTCATCATTGGAAGCATATTGGGCTTTATGCTTTTCGGCATGAAGCGCTGCTGGATTTTCCGACGCTGCCGCCTGGGGATCTCGAACGGGTGGAGCAGTTGGAACAATTGCGGTGGCTGGAGAATGGTTACAAGATTCGGATCGTGGAGAGCGAATACGATGCCGTGAGTGTGGATGTGCCTGGCGATGTTGCCAAAGCCGAAAAAATTCTGCTGGAACGTGGGCTCTCCTAATCGATTGCAGGGCGTGTCATTCGTTGAAATTTTCACTGAGCTTCTTCGGCGCTGCGTTGCGCCAGGCGAGAGCCAGCGCCTTTTTTAGAGATAGAGTCCTTGCGGACCGCAATAGAACGCTGGTGGCTCCTCCGAGCCCCCAAGCGCCCTTCACCGGCACAAAGACGTCAGGCTCAGCTTTCGCGAAATCTTCCTGTTGGTCCGGCATGAGTTTGACCATTCCCCAGCGCTCATCGGGATAACCGAGCGTCGCGAAGATTTTTCCTCGCACGCGAAAATCTGGATGATCCATATGCTCGTTTTCTGTGGCTTCGGGAAGAGTTAGGGCAAGCTTTCGAAAATCTTTGCGTGTCATGCGCATCTCCGGTGGCGGGGCAGTCGCAATCTCATCATGAATCGATTCATCGGGGCAACTTCGTCGCGGCAAATTAGTCCGGTCGCCATGACAAAGGGCCGCAACGAGAACAAGGTTTTACCCCGGCGCGCGGGCTTTTGAATCGCCGAGCCTCGCGGAATCGTGGTTTGACAGATCCTGGGATTCCACGCATAATGCGTTGTACGCACACCTCGCGGAGGAATTTCGGAGACCTTGCGGACCGGCCCGAAGTACATCTTTGTTACGGGCGGCGTGGTTTCTTCCCTCGGTAAGGGCGTTGCGGCGGCTTCGATGGGCTGTTTGCTGGAAAGCCGCGGCCTCAAAGTAACCCTCCAGAAGTGCGATCCCTACTTAAACGTTGATCCCGGCACGATGAGCCCGTATCAGCACGGTGAAGTGTTTGTCACCGACGATGGCGCCGAGACGGATCTAGATCTCGGCCACTACGAGCGATTCACTTCCGCCAAGCTAACTCGCGACCACAACTGGACGACGGGACGAATTTACGAGTCAATTCTAACCAAGGAACGCCGCGGCGATTATCTCGGCAAAACGGTCCAGGTGATTCCGCACGTTACCGACGAGATCAAAGATGCGTTTCGAAAAGTTGCCGACTCGGTTGATGTGGTGATCGTCGAGATTGGCGGGACGGTTGGCGATATTGAATCGCTGCCGTTCCTCGAAGCCATTCGCCAAATGCGGCTTGAGTTGGGGCCGGAGAACGTAATCTTCGTTCATTTAACACTAGTCCCTTACATCCCTACTGCGGGCGAACTGAAAACCAAGCCGACTCAGCACAGCGTCAAAGAATTGCTCAGCATTGGGATTCAGCCCGACATTCTTATCTGCAGAAGCGATCGGCAACTCGAACGCGATCTGAAGTCAAAAATTGCGCTGTTTTGCAACGTTGCGGAGTCTTCCGTTGTTTCTGCTCCTGATGTTGGCAATATCTATGAAGTTCCGATGTCGCTCGCAGCAGAAGGATTGGACGACCGAGTTTTAAAGCTGCTCCATCTTGAGGCACCTGCTCGCGATCTCGGCAAGTGGATCGCGATGCTTGAACGGGTCGAGCATCCGGAAGGCGAAGTTCGCATCGGCGTGGTTGGTAAATACGTGCAGCTCGAGGATGCCTACAAGAGTTTGCGTGAAGCGCTCGTGCACGGCGGATTGGCGAACCATCAGCGTACCGTCATCGAATGGATTGAGGCGGAAGAGATTGATTCCGCGGCGACTGCTGAGCAGCGGTTGCGCCATGTGGACGGCATTCTGATTCCCGGCGGCTTCGGCAAGCGCGGAATTGCCGGGATGGTTCATACGATTACGTATGCGCGCGAGAAAAAAATTCCGTTCTTCGGGATTTGCCTGGGGATGCAGTGTGCGACCATCGAGTATGCCCGCCAGGTTTGCCACATCGAGCGCGCCGATAGCTCCGAATTCGATCCCACAACGCCAAATCGCGTCATTTATAAGCTGCGCGAACTCCTCGGTGTGGACGAGATGGGCGGCACGATGCGTCTGGGTGCATGGCCGTGCAAGCTCGAGCCGGGCTCATTCGCTAATCGCGCCTATGGACAGCTTGAAATTTCCGAACGCCATCGCCACCGCTACGAATTCAATCGCGACTACGAGTCCACGCTCATCGCTGCCGGATTCAAGATAACCGGCAAGACTCCGGATGGCGTTTACAACGAGATCATCGAGCTGGAAGATCATCCCTGGTTCGTCGGCGTTCAATTTCATCCTGAATTCAAATCGAAACCGCTCACGCCGCATCCTCTTTTCGCTGCTTTCATTCATGCGAGCTACGAACACCGCCGGCACCGGCATGCGGGTTCGGTGGAAGCGCGGGTGCGAACAGCGGAAACTTCCGACTGACGATTTCCGGCCGCCTTCAGTTGCAATCCACGTCAATCGCGCATAGGCTTTTCGGACGCAATCCAAACGATTCGATGAAATGACCGATATCACTACATTTTCGGTGAGGAACGTCGCGCTCGGCGGCGATGCGCCGCTATTTCTGATCGCGGGTCCGTGCGTGATAGAGAGCGAGGCGCACGCGACATCCATCGCTGAGCATCTCGCCGAAGCTTGCCGCGAACTCAGCGTGCCGCTCATCTTCAAGGCTTCGTACGACAAAGCGAATCGCACTTCGGTGTCATCTTATCGAGGGCCGGGAATAAAAGACGGATTAAGGATTCTTGGCGCTATCGCCGAACGCACTGGCTTGCCCATTCTTACTGACGTTCACGAGCCATCTCATGTTGCGCCGGCGGCGGAGGTTTGCGATGTGCTGCAGATTCCGGCATTCCTTTGCCGCCAAACGGATTTGCTTGTAGCCGCGGGGCGTTCCGGGCGGGCTGTCAATGTTAAGAAAGGGCAATTCGTCTCGCCGTTAGAGATGGGCAACGCTGTCGAAAAAGTCGCCAGCACCGGGAATAGAAAAATCCTTCTTACGGAGCGCGGCGCGTCGTTCGGCTATCAAAATCTCGTTGTGGATATGCGTTCGATTCCCATGATGCGCAAGTTCGGCTACCCGGTCGTTTTCGACGCGACGCATTCCGTGCAATTGCCCGGCGGGGAAGGGAAGTCGAGCGGCGGTCAGCCCGAGTTCATCGAACCTCTCGCGCGCGCGAGTGCGGCGGTTGGCGTGGACGGCATCTTCGTGGAAGTGCACGATAATCCTTCGAAGGCGCTGTCCGACGGAAGCAATGCTCTGCCGTTGGAACAATTTCGGCCGCTTGTGAAAAGGCTGATGCAAATATCGAAGCTCGTTCACAGTTGGGATGGTGGTGGCTGATGAGCCTCGAAACTGCCAAGCGCGTTCTTCGTATTGAAGCCGAGGCCATCGCCGGGTTGATTGAGCGGCTGGATTCGCGTTTCGAACAAGCCGTCGAGGCGCTATTCGCTTGCACGGGCCGCGTGGTCGTAACGGGCATGGGCAAATCCGGATTGATCGGCCGGAAAATCTCGGCGACTTTTTCCAGCATCGGCACGCCTTCCTTTTTCTTACATGCGGCCGAGGCTGCGCACGGAGATCTTGGAATGCTCGCGAGCGACGATGTCGTCCTGGGGATTTCTGTGAGCGGCGAAACGCAGGAACTTCTGGAGATAATCGAACCGTTGAAGCGACTGGGAGTTTTGCTCGTGACCCTTACTGCGAGTCCGCGCTCGACGCTTGCTGCTGCGAGTGATGTTGTGCTCGATATTGCCGTAAAAGAGGAAGCGTGTTCGCTGAACCTCGCGCCGACGGCTTCGATTGCCGCTGCGTTGGCGATGGGCGACGCGCTCGCGATTTCTTTGCTTGAGCGCCGCGATTTTAAGGAACACGATTTCGCGGCGTTGCATCCGGGTGGCAAGCTCGGCAAGCGCTTGCGGCGGCTCGAATCACTGATGCATTCGGGCGACGATCTTCCCTGCGTCGGGCCCGCGACACGAATGCCGGACGTGATTTATGAAATGAGCCGCAAAGGGCTCGGACTTACGGCTGTGATTGACGACGAGAAGAGGCTGCTTGGAATTATCACGGACGGCGATCTGCGGCGCATGATGGAGCAGCGGCGCAAAGATGTGCTCGATCTTGCCGCGGCGGAGTGCATGACGAAAAATCCAACTACGCTGCGCCCCGGCGAACTTGCCGCCAGCGCGCTGCGCATCATGGAGCAGAAACGGATCACTTCAGTTCTTGTTGTAGATTCAGATCATCGCTTGCAGGGAGTTGTGCATATTCACGATCTCTGGACTCTGCAACTGTTCTGAAACCTTTGATTCCTGGAGAATTGATTTGCCTCTTTCGAAATCACGCCGCATTTCGGCTGGCGTTATAAAGCGCGCTAAGAAAATTCAGCTTTTATTGATGGACGTGGATGGAACGCTGACCGATGGCAAGGTTTGCATCTTCGCGAGAATGTCGGACGGAGATTTGGGCGAACTGAAGATTTTCGATGCTCACGACGGCGCGGGCCTCACGCTTGCTCACATCATGGGCATCAAGACAGGCTTGATTACCGGGCGTAATTCGGCTGCGACCACTCAGCGAGCCAAAGAAATGAAGATGGATTACGTCTATCAAGGCCGGGCGAAGAAACTCGAAGCGTACCGCGAATGCCAGAAGCTTAGCGGCGTCGGTGACGAGGGTACCGCGTACATTGGCGACGATCTCCCCGATCTAGCGCTCTTCGAACATGCTGGGCTGGCCGTCGCAACGGCGAATGCTGTAGTTGAATTGAAACGGGCGGCGCACTACGTCACGCGCGCCGATGGCGGGCATGGCGCAGCGCGAGAAGTGGTCGAATTAATTCTCCGCTCGCAAAGCCGATGGAAAGAAGCAATTCCGAAAGCGCTCGCATAGTTTCAAGGTTGGAGCCGTCTCGAAGATCTGACCGCAGGATTGCATGCTCACGAGGGGTGGGTGTAGGTTATGGCCAGCTAAGAAGTCGGAATGCAAATAGCTGTTAGCTCATTGGAATTCTTGTGAGGAGCATGACTATGTCCGTCGAAGAAAATATTGCTTTGATGCGCCGATGGTTTAAGGAAGTCTGGAACGAGGGACGCATTCAGACCGTTCACGAGTTGATGTCTGAAAATGTGATTGGCATCGGGCAGGATCGGCCCGGCGTCGAAATTCATGGGCGAACCGAATTCCTCGGACTCGTAGATCGCCTTCGAGGCGCATTTCCAGACATAAAGATCACTATCGAAGACGCGTTTGGCGCGGGAGATAAGGTTACCATCCGCTGGTCCGCCGTGATGACTCATACCGGTGATCAACTTGGCATGCCGGCAACGAACAAAAAGGTTCAGGTCTCCGGCATTACAATCGCGCAGATAGAGAACGGTCAGATCATTCGTGGCTGGGACAATTGGGATCAGTTAGGCATGATGCAGCAACTCGCATTCGGGGCCGCGGCATCCGGATAGCACGAGGCGTACTTCTTCCGTAGGTCGCAAGTGCATTGAATTTGTTTCTGAAAACCGGGACGCGGCGCAAGTAACTAAGATTCTGGAGCGGGAGAAGGGAATCGAACCCTCATCTCAAGCTTGGGAAGCTCGCGTTCTGCCACTGAACCACTCCCGCTCAAATCGCCAAACACGCACAGCATAACATTCGCGCGAATCGCGTCGCAAGCGGCCGCCTCCGTGCTAAAGTGTGCCGTTTGCGTGCGGCACCTGCCGTGCTCCAGGAGAAGCTTTGGCGTATCGCGACCTGCGAGATTTCATCTCCCGCCTTGATAAAGAAGGCGAATTGCGCCGGATCAGCGTCGAAGTGGATCCGGTTCTTGAAATCACGGAAATCACCGATCGCGTAAGCAAATCCAATGGCCCCGCGCTTCTTTTCGAGAAGCCGAAGGGCTCGAAGTATCCGCTTCTCATCAATTCCGTTGGCAGCGCGCGGCGCATGAACCTGGCTCTCGAAGTAGACGATTTAAATGAAGTTGCCGAAAGAATTCGATCGTTCTTGAATCTGCAATCGCCCCAAGGCCTCTTCGATAAATTGAAAATGCTTCCGAAGCTCGCTGAGCTGGGTTCATTTTTTCCGAAATCCGTGAAGTCGGGGCCGTGCAAGGAAGTCATTAAGAAGGACGATTTCTCGCTGCTCGATTTCCCGATCTTGAAATGTTGGCCGCAGGATGGAGGTCGTTTCATAACTTGGCCAATGGTCATCACAAAAAACCCGGAGACCGGGAAGCGAAATGTCGGTTGCTATCGCATGCAGATTTTCGATGAGCGCACAACGGGGATGCATTGGCAAACGCAGAAACACGGCGCGGAGCACTATCGCTCAGCGCGCACCCGATCGAGCACTGGCAAGCTCGATGTTGCTGTTGCCATCGGCTCGGATCCCGCCACGGCGCTCGCCGGCATTCTCCCGGTGCCGCCGGATTTGGACGAATTCATGTTCTCCGGCTTCCTGCGCCGCGAACCAGTTGAAATGGTCGCGTGTGAAACCGTCGATCTCGAAGTCCCCGCAAATTCAGAAATCGTGCTAGAAGGAGACGTCGATCTTGGCGAGCTCCGAACCGAAGGCCCCTTCGGCGATCACACTGGCTTCTATTCTCTGGAAGGAAAGTACCCGGCTTTCCACGTAAAGTGCATCACTCATCGCAAGGATCCGATTTATCTCACGACAATCGTCGGCCCGCCACCGCAGGAAGACTATTGGATGGGCCACGCCATCGAGCGGGTTTTTCTCCCCGTTATGAAAATGCAATTTCCAGAAATTGCTGACGTGACGATGCCCGCCGAAGGAATTTTTCAAAATCTAATGATCGTCGCCATTCGGAAATCCTACCCCGGCCATGCCCGCAAAATCATGAGCGCCATTTGGTCCTTGGGCCAAGCTATGTTCACCAAGGTCGTGGTTGTGGTAGATCACGATGTGGACATTCACAACTCGCGCGAAGTCGTCTGGAAAGCGCTCTGCGCCATCGATCCTGAGCGCGACGTCGAATTTGTCCTTGGCCCGGTGGACACTCTCGATCACGCCGCGCGCATGCAGGATTACGGCTCGAAAATGGGAATCGATGCCACCCGCAAGTGGGCCAGCGAAGGCTACTCCGGCCGGTGGCCCGATGAAATCCGCATGGACGACGCGACGAAACAAAAAGTCAGCGAAATGTGGAGCCGACTTGGAATCGGCGAGTCCACTCGAAAATAGCAGCCGCGCACGCCTTGCGAGAATGCAAGCATTCGAATCCGGGAGTAAACTCTAAAGTAGTGACGACCTCTCGCCCCATCGCGATTTTCACCATCGGGTTCTGCCTTGCAGCCCATCCGGGCTCTCAACGAGCAGCGATATACCCTGAAAGTGTTTCTCAAAACGGGCAGGAACAGAATCCTCAGCCGCCCCCCACGCCAGCTCCGGAAACGCCACCAGCACCGCCGGCACCACAAGCCAGTCCGCCGCCAGTCTCCGCCCCCGTCGCGCAAGACACCAACATTCGTCCCTTGCGCGTAGAAACGCGCATGGTCCAAGTGAACGTCACAGTCCTCGACAAGCACGGCAAACCAATCCCCGGCCTAACCAAAGACGATTTCGCCATTTGGGACGATAGAAAACCGCAACCTGTATCTAGCTTTTCCATTCACACGAATCAGCCGACCCCCAACGCTGCGGACCCTCTCCCTGCGGACACTTACACGAACGACTTAGGCGGCCCCGCAACAGTCCCTTCAAGCGTCACCGTCATCTTGCTTGATGCACTTAACACCGCGTTTTTCGATCAAACGCGTGCCCGCAATCAAATCGTGAAATATCTGCGCACGATTCAGCCCACAGATCGCGTCGCGCTGTACATGCTTCGCGATCACCTCCTCGTGCTCCATGATTTCACGAGCGATGCTTCCCGTTTGGTCGAGGCTCTCAACGATTACAAGGGCGGAAAACTCTCGACGGACTTGGACACTCCCGATACCACGGCCCAGAACCGCTGGAATATCCAAATGGCGCTCGCCGAAAGGGACGCAGGCATCGACGAATCTCAAGCCATAACTCCCGATCGCCTCAACATAACCACGGAAGCTCTGCGTCTAATCGCCGATCATGTCGGCGGCCTTCCCGGACGCAAGAGCCTCATCTGGGTCGCCGGTGATTTTCCGTTCAACATCGAGTCCAACAACTTAGAACGTACTCAAGATGGACGGCAGACGCAGTTCGCGTCCCAATTCGAATTGACCGCCCGCGCTCTCATCACCGCGAACGTCGCCATTTATCCTGTAGACGCCCGTGGCCTCATCGGCGGCGGCATGCAAGATTCGGGTGTTGTCCAAGCTTCAGACATGACAGCGCTAGCCCCGATGAGAACGCTGGCAGCAAGAACTGGCGGCCGTGCTTTTTACAGCACGAACGACGTCATGGGCTCGATTCGCGACGCCATCGGCGACTCGCAATTGACTTATGAACTAGGTTTTTACCCGAGTGACGTGAAATGGGACGGAAGTTTCCACGCGATCCGCGTGAAAGTGAAAGCTTCCGGGGCTCAGGTACACGCGCGCGAAGGTTATTTTGCATTCGGCGAAGCGCGCGAAGATCCCGACACACGAATGGCGCTGATGTCTGAAGCCGCCAAAGGCCCGCTCCAGGCCACCGAGCTCACCGTTCGCACCCACGTCTCTTCCACCCGCGCGGATGACCAAACTAAGTTGACACTGGCAATCGCACTTGACGCCCGGCAATTTGATTTCGAAGAAAAGAACGGCGCTTGGAATGAACTCATCGAGTTCGCATTTGTTCAGTTGGATGGCGCCGGGAAAATTATCCGCACCAGCCGAAGGCAATTCCCGTTGTCGCTGGACGCGGACACGTTGAAGCAATTAATGGCTCAGAGTCTATCTCTCGAACAGGACTTGCCCATACTTCCAGCGGCCGCTCAACTCCGTGTGATCGTGTTGGATGGCGGGCGTGGAAAGATCGGCTCCGTGCAAATCCCGCTGGCGCCCTATCGCTCGCCAGATAAGCCCGACAAGAAATAACGCCATAAAAACTAGCGGCCAGAGAGGACGCGACAAGAAATGACGTAGTACCGTCGCGTTCGTGTCCATTCCGAACTTCGACTTTCGCCATTCGCCGCAATGCTGCGAAAAGTCCAGCAATTTCGCATATCCGGTGGGTTCTCAGGGGTGCCGCGGCGTCAAAATCGCCCCTCCACCACTTCCATTCGTCCAAATTCCTTTCCCGAATGATTCCAGTTAGCTCTTAACCAACAGCACACCATGCGAACACCTTGCTTGACACTCAGTGTCTGGGATGCAATAAACGAAAAAAGCGCGACGTACCGGTAGAGTTAGTACTACTGAGGGCAGCGCGCGAATGCCGGTCTGTCGGGTGTGGGCCGGGCTTGGTGAATGGGGATTCAGTTTTAGGATTCCAGCACCACAGTTTTTGACTTAGCTGTTCCTGTTTCACGGATATGGGCATGAGCGCACTTACCGCGATTGCGGAGCAGGGAGCGAGGGGCCGCGCGATGTTTAATCTTGGAAAGGTCAAGTCGTTGGTTGGGCTCGATATCGGCTCGAGTTCCGTGAAAGCCGTCGAGCTTAAGAGATCGAAGGCCGGATTTGAGCTGGTGAGCTTCGGCCTCGAACCTCTGGCTCAGGATACGGTTGTTGACGGCGCTATCATGGACGCACCGTCCGTCGCGGAGAAAATCACCGCTATCTTCGAGGCCCAAAAAATCAAACTCAAAGATGTCGCCACGTCGGTTTCCGGCCACTCGGTCATCGTCAAACGCGTTCCGATGCCGCTGATGAGCGAGGAAGAGCTTTACGATCGAATCCATGCCGAAGCCAGCCAGCACATTCCGTTTGATATCGCCGATGTCAACCTGAGCTATCAGCTTCTCGAAGCGACCGAGAACCAAATGGACGTTCTTCTGGTCGCCGTAAAGAAAGACAAGATTCTGAATCACACCAACGTCCTCGCGCAGGCGGGAAAGACTCCAGTGGTTGTGGACATTGACGCGTTCGCGCTGCAGAACTGTTTTGAAGTCAACTACGATCCCGACCCGACGCAAGTGGTGGCACTGCTGAACGTGGGCGCAAGCGTAATGAACATAAATATAGTCCGCGGCTTCACGCCGTTGTTTACTCGCGACGTCTCGGTTGGCGGCAACCAGTACACCGACGCGCTTCAAAAGGAACTAGATCTCAGCTTTGAGGATGCCGAGAAACTCAAAATGGGTGGTAGCCATGCCGGCGTCACTGAAGAGCAGCGAACCGCTATCCTGCGTTCCGTCTCGGACATCTTGATCTTGGAAATTCAGAAAACGTTTGACTTCTTCCGCGCGACCGCCAGCGGCGAAAACATCCGGCGAATCGTGGTCGCGGGTGGAACGGCCCGCGTGCCGGGCTTGCTCGATCTTCTCCGCGAAGAATTCGCGATGCCGGTCGAAGAGCTGTACCCATTCCGCAAGATCGCGATCGCTCCGGACCGTTATGACGAGAACCAGCTCCGTGAGATGGCCCCTCGGCTGGCAATCGCCGTCGGTCTGGCTTTGAGGAGTTTTGACACACCATGATCCGGATTAACTTACTAGGTCAGACCCGTCCTCGGGCCGCAAAGCAATCGGTTCCGGTCGAAGCGACGCTGCGCATCGGAATGCTTATCGCGGCGATTGTCGTGGCGTTCATCTTTTTGTTCGTCACCTACGCTTCCCAGAAGAAAGACCTCGACGCCACGAACGACCAGATACACCGGCTCGAAACCGAGCGCGCGCGCCTGGAACAGGTGAAACAGCAAGTGCAACAATTCGAAGCCCAAAAGGCCGTGCTGCAACAGCGCATCAACGTTATCGAACTGCTGCAAAAGGGACGCGCGGGCGGCCAGGAACTTCTTCAGAACGTAGCCAACACTGTCGCTCATGCCGACGGTCTGTGGCTGACCAACCTATCGAAGACCGGAAACACTCTCACGATTGACGGCGAAGCGAGTTCCGTAAACGCCGTGGCCAACTTCCTCACTCAGATGAAGCGCTCCGGATATTTCGACAAAGTCGAGATCAAGGAAGCCAAGGAAAACGACATCGTGAAATCGGTAACGACATTTGCCTTCTCAATGACCGCGGAAATCGCGGGTACACAAACCGTGCAAGGCGCGAGCGCTCCGGCGACACCCGCAGTCCCTGCGCCGCGGGGCAGGAGTTAGACTCATGGCGACGCCATTCAGAGATTGGCCGTTACCTCTTCAGGCCGTCTTCTATCTAGGCCTTGCGGTTATCATCGTAATCCTGGGCCTTTGGATTCCCGGACTTCCGAACCAGCGCGTGCGGGCCGATCTCGAGGCCGCCAAAGCTCAATTGAAGCCGCTCGAAAATGAAGTGGCGAACCTGCGCGTATATCAACAGCGGCAGGTGGAATTGCAAGGCGAGATGGATGCTTTGCAGAAACAGCTGGCAACGCTTCAGACCATTGTTCCTGAAGACAAGCAGGTGGATCAGTTCATCATCATGCTTCAGACCGCGGCGAGCACGTCTGGCGTTTCGCTTCGCAGGATTACAACCAAGCCGGTCGTGTCAAAAGACTATCACTTTGAAATGCCGTTCGAGCTCGAGGCGGACGGGCCGTACTTTTCGATGCTGGATTTCTTCGGGAAGTTGAGCCGGCTTTCCCGAATCATCAACGTGGGTGATCTCAAGTTCGACGCCATCGCACCCAACGGCGGAGCAACGAAATTTCCAGTCACTCCGGGAACATCTGTGACCGGCACAATGACTGTGACAACGTTTTTCACGGAGCCGGGCCAGACGCTACAGCCCGCGGCTACCAAGCCGGTAAAGCGGTAGGAATCAGGATAAGGGAATATGAAACTCTTGAACTCGATCGCCAGTATGATTGCGGTGGCTGGGTTGACGGTTGCCTTTGCTTCGACTCTAGCCGCGCAGGTTCAGGCTCCGCCTGCGGCGGGCAACGTCCCGGCAACAGGCGCTCCGGCCCAGCAACCGAGCGACGCCCACAAGAAGGCCCATAAGGCCAGGCCGGCTCAGGGTACGCCCACCAAGCCAGCCGCGCCCGTTGCTTCCAAGACGACAGGGCAGGCACCGGCGGCAACTACTGCCCATCGGGATCCCTTCCAGTCGTTGCTGAATGTTTCCAAGAGCGCGGGCGCGAATTTGCCCCCGGGTAAGGCGGGATTGGTGATCGCGCAAATACGGGTGGATGGAGCAATTAAGTCGCAATCAGGTATGATTGCGGTAGTCTCCAACCCCGAGCAACGCACCTATTTCGTCCGCGAAGGCGATCGGCTCTACGATGGCGAAGTCGAAAAGATCAATCTAGATGGGGTGGTTTTCCGGGAATCGACCAAGGACGCATTCGGCAAGCCGGTCGAGCGGGAAGTTACGAAGCGACTCTACGCGAGCGCAGGAGAGCAGCAATGAGGATCATAAGGCAACGCTGGGGACTTGCCCTTCTTTTCGCGGCAGCCCTTATTTCGACAAGTGGGACTCTGTGCGCCGCATCAGCGCCGGTCGTCCGACCACCTGCGACGCCGGCGGAATCCGCCAACACTATTCCTATCGCGGATACAAAGCCGGGAACCGCCTCTGCCGCGGGAATCGAGCATGTGCAACTTCAGCAGGATGGCGGCGACACGGAAGTTAACGTCACGGGCAGCGCGCCGCTAACCTATCACGTCTCGAGACTCTCCCATCCCGATAGAATCGTTCTCGATTTTTCGGGCGCGCAGGTGAAGACGTCGGATCGCAGCATCGCGAGCAATCTCGACCCTGTCCGCGCCATCCGCTTGGCGCAATTTTCTCCCGAGGTCGCCCGCGTCGTAATCGAGTTGCGCGCAACCGCGCCGTACACGGTAAATGCCAAGGGCAACACGGTCACCGTTGATTTTGTCGGTGGCAGCGCAACCAAAGGTTCCGCGAAGGGCACCAGCGATGCAAACGCCTCGCCAGTGAATACGACTCATAACGCCGCTCCAGTGTCTTTGCCAGCCGTGGTTTTGCCGGCTAACTTGACCCAGGCAAACGCCGCATTAGCCTCGGAGCCGGACACAAAGAAACTTGTGACTGCGCCCGCTCCAACCGGTACCGACGGCACGAAGCCATCGGCCGAGGCGCAGCAAGCAGCCACTCCTCCGGCCTCCGGCAGGTATTCCGGCGAGCCGATCTCCGTGAATTTGAAAGATGTCGATCTTCGCGATTTCTTCCGCCTGATTCACGAAATCAGCGGCTTGAATATCGTGGTTGACCCGAATGTAAAGGGCAACCTCACGATCGTTCTTGATGATGTGCCGTGGGATCAGGCACTTGACATCGTTCTGCACAACAACGATCTCGAAAAGCAGCTCGATGGCAACGTTCTGAGGATTGCCACTCGCGAGACCATCAAGAAGGAAGCTCAGGAAGCGCATGAACTATCGCAGGCGCAGGCTGAGGCGGCCGACATCATTACCACAACCCGAGTGCTCAACTACGCCAAGGCCGACGATATGGTGGCGACCTTGAAAAAGTTCTCGTCGTCACGCGGCGATGTCATCGGCGATTCGCGTTCGAACACTATAATCATTCGCGATATTCCGAGCGTTCTTCCCGTGATGGATAACCTTCTCCGCCAGCTCGACCGCAAGTCTCAACAGGTGGAAATTGAGGCGCGCGTCGTGGCTGCAAACCGCAACTTCGCCAGCGCTATTGGAACTCAGTGGGCGTTTTCTGCCGGTACGGGAAGCCGCAACAACGTTTTCGGCGGCGACCAGGGCATCGGAACCAGCGAAATCACCCGCGGTACGGGCCTCCCCACTCCTCCGCTCGTCGTAAGCAATGGATCGTCCACCGGCAGCCAGATGCCGTTGAGCGTCGGCCTGGGCGTCTCTGCCCCTACGAGCGGCATTTCCTACGCTTTCACATCGCGTAACTTCGCCCTCGACCTCATCATTGATGCGGCCGAAACCAAGGGCGTCGGGAAACTGATTTCAAAGCCGCGATTGATCACGCAGAATAACCAGAAGGCCCAGGTCAAGCAGGGTACGAAAATTCCTGTCCAGACGATCGTAAACAACACGATTTCAGTGCAATTCGTGGACGCTGTCCTTCAGCTCGAAGTGACACCTCAAATTACCGCTGAAGGCACTATCTTTATGGACGTCAAGGTCACCAACGACCAGATCGATCAGGCCATCCCGCGCGTCGAAGGCATTCCTGCTATCGACACGCAGGAAGAAGATACCCGGGTGACAATCAGTGATGGTGGCACAGTCGTGGTCGGCGGCATCATCGTTTCGAACCAGCAAACGGCGGTCTCCCAGGTTCCTTTGTTCGGCAGTCTGCCGATCATCGGCAATCTCTTCAAGAACACGACGGTCAGCTCAACGTCCCAGGAATTGCTCTTCTTCCTGACACCTCGGATTCTTCCGAACTAGGTGTCCCAAGGAGAACTCTGGATTTTGAGTTGAGCACTCGGGTAGGGCACTTGGGTTGGCGCCTTTGGTTGATGAAGGTTGAAGAAAAAAGGTCCAGTCGAGAACAGAATCCGGAGCCGGCAAGACAGGCTCCGGATTTGTTTTTCTACACTAGGCGCTGACGCCATCCTCGTTTCACATCTCGCAGACATACGTTACCTTTGCGGTTTCTCAGGAAGCAACGCGCTCTTACTTGCCACCGCCGATAGAACCACTCTAATTACCGACGGTCGTTACACAATTCAGGCTAATGAAGAGACTTCAGGCGTAGAGGTACTGATCGCGCGCAAGTCCCTCTTTGCCGAGGCTGGCAGCCTTCTTTCTCGCGCCCGTGCCCGGAAGACGGTCCTATATTCGTCCGGGCAGCTTACCGTAGCCCGGTTTGCGCTGCTCCAGAAGACGGCTCGAGCCCGTGCGTGTTGGCGGGTTGATTCGGGCCTCGTTGCGGATCTCCGTGGGGTAAAAGACGCGGACGAGCTGGCAGTGATGAAGCAAGCCGCGGACATCGCGAGTGCCGTCTTCGCCGACGTGCTTCCCTTAATTCGGCCGGGGATTCTCGAAAATGAGCTCGCCGCGGAAATTGAATACCGCATGCGGCGGATGGGCGCGAGCGGTGCCTCATTTGAAACGATTGTCGCCTCCGGGCCGCGCTCGGCACTGCCCCATGCGCGGCCCACCGATAAGCCCATCAGCAAAAACGAGTTGGTCGTCCTTGACCTGGGTGCTATACTCCGCGGTTATTGCAGCGATATGACGCGGACCGTTTTCGTCGGCAAAGCGCCCCGCGAGGTCCGCGGTTGGTACGGGGCGGTACTCGAAGCGCAGGCAGCGGCTATCCAAGCGCTGAAGCCGGGGGTAAGCGCGGGGGATGTTGATTCGGCGGCCAGGCGCGTTCTGCACCGGCACCGATTAGCGCGGTTTTTCACCCACAGCACTGGCCATGGTTTGGGACTCGAAGTTCACGAAGCCCCACGGCTTGGTCGCGGTGAAACAGCAAAGCTCGCGGCCGGCAACGTCGTCACCATCGAGCCTGGCGTATACATCGAAAATGTCGGCGGCATCCGCATCGAGGACGATGTGATGGTAGGCCCGGACGACGCACTTGCAGCGGGTAAAAGCGCTCAAATTCTTACCAGCGCAACCAAGGAATTTCTAGAGCTCTGAATGGCGGATTCGAAGAAGGCGCGAAGCAATAATCCGGCCGAAGCTGGCAGCGTCGATTTACAGGACCTCGAACCCCTGCTCGCGTTCATGAGCAAGCACGGACTCGAGGAGTTCGAGTACGAGCGCGGCGGTTTTCGAGTTCGGCTGAAAAAGGCTTCTCAGAATTCCGCGACAATCTTCCGTCCGGGAATTTCTCCGGAGATCGTTATAGCGACTCAAGGAGCCGCATCTTCCGCACCGCAGGCGGCGGGGGCGAGGGAAGCTGCTGGAGACGCGGCGCGGCCCGATGATCTGCACGTCGTCAAGTCGCCGATTGTCGGCACGTTTTACGCGTCACCGAATCCGGGCGAAGAGGCGTTTGTCCGCGTCGGGGATCGCGTCAAGTCCGGCCAGGTGCTGTGCATCATCGAAGCGATGAAACTGATGAACGAAATTGAATCTGATGTTGACGGCGAGGTCATGCGAATTTACGTCGAAAATGGCCAGCCCGTCGAGTACGGCGAAGCTTTGTTTGGTATCCATCCGCAGCGCAAGAAGTAGGCGTCCGGCCGCGGGCGCTCGAGCCAGATGTTTCAAAAACTTCTGATCGCCAACCGGGGCGAAATCGCCCTTCGCATCCTTTCGGCCTGCAAGGAACTCGGCATTCGTACGGTTGCCGTTTACTCCGAAGCGGACCGCAATGCGTTGCATGTTCGATTCGCGGATGAGGCCGTATGCATTGGGCCTCCACGCAGCTCCGAAAGCTACCTCAACATTCCCCATGTGATCAGCGCGGCAGAAATCACCAATGTGGACGCGATTCATCCCGGCTACGGATTCCTCTCCGAAAATGCGAACTTCGCCGAAGTTTGCGAAGCATCGCACATCGCATTCATCGGGCCGTCCTCCGAGAACATTCGCTTGATGGGCGAAAAAGACAAAGCCCGGAAAGCCATGGCGGAGGCGGGCCTGCCGGTAATTCCCGGCAGCGATGGAATCGTCCCCGACGAGGATTCCGCAAAGCAATTGGCGGCCGAGCTCGGCTATCCGATCATGATCAAGGCGGCCGAGGGCGGCGGAGGCCGCGGGATGCGTGTGGTGTCGAGCGCCGCGGAACTGATCTCTAATTTTCAGACGGCTCGCGCAGAATCCCGCCAGGCATTCGGTTCGCCCGACGTTTACTTCGAAAAGCTTATCGAGCGTCCGCGCCACATTGAGTTCCAGGTTCTCGGCGATCGCCACGGCGACTTGATTCATCTTGGCGAGCGCGAGTGCTCGATCCAGCGGCGGCATCAGAAAGTCATCGAAGAATCGCCTTCGCCCATTCTGGACGCCAAGACCCGCTGCGAAATGGGCGAGAGGGTGGTCGCCGCGCTCAAGGCCATCAAGTATTCGAGCGCCGGCACGGTGGAATTTTTGCGTGATGAGTCGGGCAAACTTTATTTCATCGAAATGAATGCTCGAATTCAGGTGGAGCATCCTGTAACAGAAATGGTGACGGGAATTGACTTAGTGAAATCGCAAATTCGCGTGGCCGCGGGCGACCGGCTTGATGATGTCGTTGGCAAAGTGGAATTTCGCGGACATGCCATGGAGTGCAGAATTAATGCGGAAGATCCAGTTACTTTCGCGCCTTCAGCGGGACGAATTACGGCGTTTCGCGTGCCAGGCGGGCCCGGCATTCGCGTGGATACAGCCGCGTACGCTGATGCCGTGATTCCTCCATATTACGATTCTTTGATTGCGAAATTGATCGCCCATGGGCATGACCGCGGCGAAGCAATGGCGCGCATGCGTCGCGGTCTTGAGGGATTTGTGATCGAGGGAATCAAATCTACCATTCCGCTGCACTATAAAATTCTTTCCGACCCCGATTTTATTGCCGGGAAATTCGACACGCATTTCCTGGAAAACACGCCGATGCTGGCAGTGAAATAAACCGAGTTCATGTTCCCGAGTCTTTACGCGATACTCGATGCTGAACTGGCTGGCGAGAGATGTTTTTCGATCGCGGAGAACCTGGCGTCGAGCGGCGTCGAAATCATTCAATATCGAAATAAAGCCGCTTCCTCGCGCTTGCTATATGGGGAATGCTCCCGCCTGATTGAACTCTTGCGAGGGCGGTCGCGATTTATCGTGAACGATCGAGCCGATGTCGCGGCGTTGTGCGGCGCGGACGGCGTGCACGTCGGGCAAGAAGACATTGCGGCCGAAGATGCTCGGGCGATGTACGGACCTGAACGTTGGGTGGGCGTTTCAACGCATAACCTCACGCAGTTTAAATCCGCGATACAAACATCAGCCGACTACATTGCCGTCGGCCCAATCTTTCCGACGGCTTCTAAAAAAAATTCCGATCCAGTTGTCGGCCTGGATTTCGTCCGTCGAGTTCGCGCGCTGGCTTCGAAGCCGATCGTCGCGATTGGCGGCATCACTCTGGAGAACGCTGCAGAAGTTTTTCGTGCCGGCGCGGATTCAATTGCCGTGATTCGAGATTTAATCGGATCCCCCGATCCGGCCAGTCGCGCGCGTCAATTCCTGAAGCTGGCAAGTGAAATACGTCACTCGCAGAACTGAAGAGTGACAACGGGGATGCCAAAACGAACTCGGTCGCGGCTGACGCGGCCAATTGCGGCATCGATTCGCTGCAATCCCCAGGCTTATTTATTCGCAGAGATTTTCATCGAAAGTCGGCTGTTAAGGCATAAACCGCAGTACACTTGCGCGAATAATGGGCCATATTGGTCTGCCCGCGTGCGTGATCGAAGAGCGCGAACGCGTGGAAAACCGTGAACGTACGACCGGCCGCCGCAAACTCCGGCCGAAATTATTTTGTGGAGGCACTCGATGGCAGGTTCGATCTTTGCCACCAAACCGATCAACACGATATTGAACGAGGCATCAGAAACAGGCGAGCATTCTCTGAAACGCGCGCTTGGGCCCGTCAATTTGGTGTCGCTCGGCATCGGCGCGATTATCGGCGCGGGCATTTTCGTCCTCACGGGCGCTGCAGCAGCAAAATATGCGGGTCCCGCGATTGTGCTTTCCTTCATTCTCGCTGGATCGGCATGCGCCTTCGCCGGACTCTGCTACGCCGAATTCGCGTCCCTGATTCCGATCGCCGGCTCCGCCTACACTTACGGATACGCCACGCTCGGCGAGATTGTTGCCTGGATCATCGGGTGGGACCTAATTCTCGAATACGCTTTCGGCGCGGCGACGGTAGCTTCCGGCTGGAGCGGCTATATGCTCAGCTTTCTGCAGGATTTCGGCATTCGTATACCGCCGCAATTCACAAGCGCATACGGTGAGCCGCTCGTTCAATATAACGGCCACTGGGAGCATTTATCGCGAATCAAAGACACGCTGGCATCGAGCGGCATAAATCCCGATTCGTTGCCCCACATGACCGCCTATTTCGATCTCGTGGCATTTCTGGCGATCATTGCGGTCACGGTGGTGCTCATCATCGGCATCAAGGAATCTGCAAACCTGAACTCCGCTATCGTGATGATCAAGGTTTCCATCGTGCTCATTTTCATCGGCGTGACCGGCGTTTATTTCTTCAAGAACCCGGCCCACTTTACGGCCAACTGGCATCCATTCATTCCTCCTAACACGGGCACGTTCGGCCAATTCGGCTGGTCGGGAATCGCTCGCGGTGCAGCGGTGATTTTCTTCGCTTACATCGGATTTGACGCCGTTTCGACCGCGGCGCAAGAAGCCATCAATCCAAAGAAAGACATGCCTATCGGCATTCTCGGCTCGCTCGTAATTTGCACGATTTTGTATATCGTTGTGTCGGGGCTGCTGACCGGTGTGGTGTCTTACACAGCATTGAACGTTTCGGATCCGGTGGCAGTTGGAATTGATGCCGTGCCCGGCGTAAGGTGGGGAAGTTTTCTCGTAAAGCTCGGCGCGATATTCGGCCTCGGGACGGTCATGCTAGTGATGCTACTCGGGCAATCGAGAGTGTTTTATTCGATGTCGAACGACGGATTGCTGCCGCCGTGGGCGAGCAAGATTCACCCGCGATTCCGCACTCCGTATCTCTCCAGCATGGTGGTTGGAATTTTTGTCGCTGTATTCGCCGCGATGATTCCTATCGCAGTCCTCGGGGAGTTAGTGAGTATCGGGACGCTGCTTGCCTTCGTAATCGTCTGCGCGGGCATCTGGATTCTCCGCGTGCGCCGGCCGGAGATGGTGCGGCCATTCACATGCCCGTGGGTTCCTTTCGTGCCGATCATGGGCATCTTGATATCAGGCGCGTTGATGGTCGCGTTGCCGCTCGCAACATGGCTGCGGCTTCTAATCTGGCTCGCATTCGGAATGTTCATCTACTTTTTCTATAGTCGCAGCCACAGCCGGGTCCAGAAAGCTTTGAATCGCTAGAATCTGCGTTTGTTTGCCGTACGCGATTGAACGAATTGGGTTGAGCGCGAGTGTTGAGGGTATAGGTTGAGCGCAGACGCCCGTCTGCGTCAGAATGAAACGTTATGCCCCAATTCTCAATGCTTCGTGTGCGGGCTCTCTGGCGGCGGCTGTCCGCATTCGATATTGCGGCCGTCGTCGTCGCGATCGCTTATGTTCTCTCGCGGCTCGGCAGTTCATTCGGTATTGCCGTTCCATTCTCTGAATTCCTTGGATTTCTATTTATCCTGGCGATCGCGTACGGCCTGTTTCGGCTCACGCCCTGGGTCCGCACAAAGCTGCTCTGGAGCCTACGTAACCGCCTCATAGTCGCCTATCTGTTCATTGCGGTCGTTCCCGTCGTTTTACTGCTTACGATGGCGACGCTTGGGCTCTATCTCATCTACATGCAGTTCGGCGCACACATTTTGCGCGACGATGTTCAAGAAAGAATCGCCGTGCTGCAAGGCGCGTCGCGGGCCATTAGATCGGCGGTGGTACAAGAAGCATTGCGAGGCAATACTGACGATCCCTACGCCTTACTGACCCGGCCAAATGTCGTGGCTGTTATCGCCGGTGAGTCCAGCGAGTTGCCGGGTTTGCACGTTGAAGCGGAGCGCACGAATCATCTGCTTGAAAAGTGGGGTGAGAGCAATCGCCGCCGGTTCGCGGGAATGGTGGAAATTGGCGACGGTCTCTGGCTGCGGTGCGACACGCTGGTTGAGCTTCCGAAAGCATCAATTCCGCTCTCGTTTTCGGTGCCGGTCAATTCAGAGATGCTCGACGATCTGAATTCTGAACTCGGCCCGATCAATCTGACGGTTCTCCGGCCCGATGATGGCAGTCAATCGCGCGGTCTCCATATGTCAATTGACGGCCGGGAATTCGTCCCTGTGAGAGAGCTGACGAGCCGGCGCCGAACAGTGGGGCCGCGCTCAGGCTGGCTCGACTACATTATTACCGGTGGCTTCACGTGGGAGGCAATTCTTCTCGATCCGGAGCCGCAGCGAGACGACCACGGGCAAGTACCCGTCCTCGCCGCTTTCTCCGCGCGCCCCTCTCGGTTGAATCAGCGGCTCTTTGCCTCGCTCGGCGACTTCGGACCTCTGCTGACATTAATGTTGGCGGTAACTTCCGTTATTTTTCTCGTTCTCGAAGCTGGGGCGCTTATAACCGGCGTGATCTTAACCCGGCGCATAACCAGCGCGGTAGCCGATCTCTACGATGCAACCGGATATATCCGGCGCGGGGATTTTACGCATCGAGTGCGAGTGCAGCGGCGCGACCAACTTGGCGCTCTCGGCGAGTCGTTCAATGAGATGACAAGCTCCATCACCGAACTAATCGAAGAGCAGCGGAAGGGCCAGCGGCTCGAGAACGAAATCTCCATCGCGCGCGAAGTGCAGGAGCAGCTTTTTCCACAATCAATTCCGCAAGTCGAAGGGGTCGAGCTCGCTGCGATTTGCCGCGCCGCGCGCGTCGTCAGCGGCGACTACTACGATTTCATCCGTCTCAGCCCTTGCAAAATCGGCATCGCCGTTGCCGATATCAGCGGAAAAGGAATTTCAGCGGCGCTGCTGATGGCCAGCCTTCAGGCCGCCCTGCGCAGCCAGGCCGTCCTTGATACGAATGCAAGCACTGCGCAACTCGTGAGCCGCTTGAATCACCATCTGTTTCACAATACTTCGGATGACCGGTATGCGACGTTTTTCTACGCCGTCTTTGATTCCAATGCGCGGACGCTCGAATACACCAACGCGGGCCACTGCGCGCCGGTTTTTGTTTCCAACGGAAAAGCGACCAAGCTCGACACGGGTGGGACAGTTGTGGGACTTTTCGACGAAGCCGAATACGAGTCAGGTACAATTAATGCGCCGCCGGATAGTCTTCTGGTTGTGTTTAGCGATGGATTGATTGAACCGGAAAACGTCTACGGCGAGGAATTCGGCACGCAGCGGCTCACCAACGAAATTCTGCGCCATCGCGAGACAGCGCCGCAAAGGATGGCGGAGAGCTTGATAGACTCTGCGGAACAATGGGCGGGAACGCCCGAGCAGGCCGACGATATGACGGTAGTCGTTGCCCGTTTGTGCGTGGGAGCGAGTCCGCGACCGAGCTAGGGTGGGGCATCGGGGCTTATCTATAGGTAGTTGAAAGTCTCCAAGGGGGAAGCAGCGTGTCTCTTAGGCAGCGATGCGCGCTCATCACCGGCGGCACGCGGGGAATCGGCAAGGGGATCGCGCTTAGTTTGGCGCGCGAGGGCGTTCGGATTGCGATTTCATATCGCACGAATAAGGGCGCGGCGCAGAATACTTTGCGGCAGATCCAATCGCTCGGCGCGGAGTGTTTTGCTGTAGAAGCCGATGCCACCGACGCCGATAAGGTGCAGTTCCTCGCTGATACGGCTGCGGAGCGCTTTGGACGCCTCGACATTCTTGTGAACAATGTCGGCACGTTTTATTGGAAGGGCGTTGTTGAGACCACGCACGAGGAATGGCAACGAGTGGTGGCTTCGAATTTGTTCAGTACTTATTACATGAGCAAGGCCGTTGTGCCTGTGATGCGCCGCCAGCGTTGGGGCAGAATTATTAATATCGGGGCCGTGGGGGCGGAGCGCGCATTTGGCCAGGCGACGATTTCGGCGTATGCGGCCGCGAAAGCCGCGGTTGTTTCATTCACTCGTTCGCTGGCGATCGAAGAAGCGAAGCACGGAATTACAGTAAACGTGATCAATCCTTCGAATGTGGACGAGAAGGATTTGACGCACGATGAGGCCCGGCGAATTCGCGATACGCGTTCGCCCATTGGCAGGCCGCCTTCGGCGGATGATGTGGCGGCTGCCGTGAAGTTTTTTGCGAGCGATGAAGCCGATTTTATTACGGGCCAGGTCCTCAACGTGAGCGGCGGCTGGATGCTCTGATGCCTGTGCGCTGCCAAAATTCGCTTTGTGATTGCTGCAATTGTTGTCATCCCGCCCGCAAGGTGTAACGCGTGAAAGTCCTCACAGCCGCGGAAATGCGAGAAGTTGACCGCCTTTCGACGGAGCGCTACAGCATCCCTGGTTTGCAGCTCATGGAAAATGCCGCCGCGGGAGTGGTGGATTATCTGGAGCACAATTTTGCGAATGTCGATGGCCGGTCCATCGTCATCGTTTGCGGCAAAGGAAATAACGGCGGCGACGGTTTCGCGATTGCGCGGTTGTTACGGGCGCGCGGCGCCAGCCCCGTCGCGATTCTTTGTGCCGGACCGGAAGAAGTGCGCGGTGACGCCGGCGTAAATCTCGACCGTTATCGTCGCGCGGGCGGGGCCATCGCGTTTGCGCGAACGCCGAGCGATTGGCAGGAAGCGAAGAAATTTCTTGCGCGCGCCGAGATCATCATTGATGCGCTTTTAGGAACTGGTCTGCGTGGACGCGTTGAACAGTGGCTTGGGGACGTGATCGGCGATATGAATGCGCGCCGGGATGTCGCGCGCATCGTCGCTGTGGATATACCTTCGGGGCTGCTGGCGGATGTCGGCGAGGTTTCGGGGCCGGCCGTGGACGCGCACGTGACCGTTACATTTACTGCGCCGAAGATTGGGCAGCTTCTCTATCCTGCATCGGAAAAAGTTGGGCGGCTTGTAGTGGTGCCGATTGGTTCACCGCGGGCGCTCGTCGAAGAATGCTCGGATTCAAAGGTGCGATGGCTGGAGCCTGCTGAGATGGCGGCAATAAATTTGGAGCGCCGCTCGGATGCGAACAAAGGTGATTTTGGGCATGCGCTGGTAGTGGCAGGCTCGGTGGGTAAAACCGGTGCTGCCATCATGGGCGGGTGGGCAGCTCTTCGTGCTGGCGCGGGGTTGGTGACGGTTGCCACGCCGGAGCCGTGCCTTCCGACTGTTGCTGGGCAGACGCCGGAGATCATGACCGAGTCCCTCGCCACAACTGACGCCGGAACGATTAGCACACGAGCGCTCGAAAACGATCGCTTTTCGGCATTGGTGCGCGGCAAGGCGGTTCTGGCAATTGGGCCCGGCCTCACTACGAATGCGGAGACGCAGGAATTTGTGCGCGCGGTGATTCGAGAAACTGCAACTGCGACTGTGCTCGACGCCGACGGACTGAATGCTTTTGCGGAGCATCGCGCGGAGCTTGCCGCACACAAGTGCGATTTGCTGGTGATTACGCCGCATCCGGGCGAGATGGCGCGGCTCATTGGCAGCTCGGCGGCTGAAGTTCAGCGGCGGCGTATCCCTGTCGCGCAAGATGGTGCTAGCGAATTCCGCGCGACCGTCGTTCTGAAAGGGCATGAGACGGTGATCGCCGCGCCCGACGGATCAGTCTGGGTAAACTCCACCGGAAATCCGGGAATGGCGAAGGGCGGGACGGGCGATGCATTGACGGGCATCCTCGCCGGAATTCTCGCACAACATGGCAAGCAGGATTGGACGTCCGCTGTTTCCCTGGCTGTTTATTTGCACGGATTGGCGGGAGATTTGGCGGCACGGGAAATCGGTGAAATTCCTTTGATGGCGACGGACCTGATTCGCGCGATTCCGCAGGCCTATTCGCATTACATTGCTGAGTTGGCACATGCCCGCGCGTGATTGGGTGACGCATTCGGCAGACGACACGGTTCGCACCGGGAGAGAACTGGGCGCGCGACTGAAACCGCCGGCGCTGATTCTGCTGCGTGGCGAATTGGGCGCAGGGAAGACCACGCTGACTAAAGGGATCGTTTCTGGACTCGGCGCAGCTCGAGAAGAGGACGTGACCAGCCCGACGTTCACCCTCGTCCACAATTATCACAACGATGTGCGCGTGTATCACATTGATCTTTATCGTGTCGGCGATTTTCGCGACTTTGAGACGCTTGGAGTGGAAGATCTATTTGCGACGCCTGCGATCGTTATCGTCGAATGGCCGGAGCGAATGACGCTGCGCAGCGGATGGCCGGTGATTGAGATTGATCTCGAGCACGTGGACGAAAACAGTCGCCGAATTCGCGTTTCCGATTCAAACAACATACTCAGCGACGCCTAATCGCGCGAATTCCTCTGCATGCCTGGATTTCGCGGCGTTAGTGCATCCACCGGCCGATTTCTCTCAGCAAATCCGCCACTAGCGGCCAAAGAAATACCATCAACAACAACACAGCCGCCGCCATGCGGGCGATTGGCATCCTGGGAGTCGGCGCAGCTTGCGGATCGTGCCGTTGGCAAAAGCCGCTGAATAGCGCCGGCCGCGCGCAGCGCTTGCCATTTTGCGCGATATGCAGGCACATTCCCGAGGAAATCGGAGTTCGGGTTCCGCCATTAACGGGTACGCCCACCCTGGTTGCGCCTCGGTCTCATTCTGCTACAGTGAAATTTTGATTGCCAGAAGTGCCCAAAATGCCTGACGCACCGATCGCGCCTTCACCTACGCAACCGGCTCGGATGAAACTTGAGCCGTACTCGGCCGAACTTCGCCTGCAGTCCCTCAACATCGGAATCGATAACATCCATTTCGACGTTTTTCTGAGCCCGACGTTTGCGGAATTCGCTCGGCGCTATCTGCTTGATCTCATTCGCCAAACGGCAAATGTGAATCTGTTCTGGGATCACGGCCGAAAATCGGTCGCGCCCGAGACGGCGGCGTTCAAGAAACAGCTTTCGGAGCTGCTCCAGATTTCGCTTACGCGCGCAAAGTTTACGCAGAACATCGAAGTGGACCTGCTGAATCGAATCGCGATTCTGAAATTCCTTCTTGGCGAAATCACCAATCAGCTTTCGAGCCTTATCGTAGAGTGCAAAGAATGGATCCATTCGCGAGGCGTTCACTTCGAGCATGGCGAACAGGCGCACGTGATGCGCGCTCGAATCGCGGAACTCCAGGCCGATCGCAAGAATATTTTCCGCCAAGTGGGGCAGACGCTGTTCCAGATTATCCGCGATCTCGACGACACGACCCTCGCGAAGGCCCGCCGCGCGCTTTTCGGGGACGATTACAGCGCGATGTATGAGCTGTTAAAAAATCGGCTGCTCTTCGTCGAAGATGGCAGCGATGAGCTGATCTTTCTCGAGCACTACGTCCTGCTTGGCAATTTCAGCCGCGACCCCGATCGTTTCGAAATATTCGATGAACTTCTCCTCGGCCTTGTTCGCGAATTCGTTCTTGTGGACGACAACGCCGAGGAGCTAAGTCGCACGCAGCAGTCCTACGAGGAACTAATGGAGCAGGCTCGATCCTTGCGCTCCGAGCTATTTCGTCTAGAAGAACAGCAGGAAGAGCTCCGGCGAAAGATCGAAGGCGGGGGCGATTCGTTTCATTGGCCGTGGAAGCGGCGCGGGTCGTCATCGGAAGATCATACCGAAGCCGGGCAACTGAGGCTCCGCATTGACGCGCTCGAAGTGAGCTTGCAGGAAGTCGCGCCCTCGATCGAATCCGCGAAGCAGAGAATGGAATTTCTGACCGACGAATATCGCCAGCGAATCGGAAACTACCTGAACGATCCCGAAAATATCCGCCGCCTGTTCGATTCGCGCAGTGCCACCGGCGACGACGAAACTACGCCCGAAACCCGCGACCGCCTGCTGAATGAATTTGTGCATCGCCTTGAAGAGCGCGATCTGCTCGTCCACGTGCTTGCCGGATACGAAACAAGAACCATCCACCGGGATTATTGTCCGCCGGTCCACTTGCAGCAGCTTAAGAAAGCGCTCGTCCTGAGCGAAGATCAAAAGCGCGTCGAGCAGATTCTCGAACAATATCCGGCGCGAAAGTTTTCCATCAAGCGCCTTCAGGATTCGGCCCGCATGATACGACGCATCTCCTCCGACGAAACGCGCGCGACAGCGCTTCGCTTCGCCGAAGACCTGGCGCGCCTACGCCGCGATCGCCGCAATTATCAGCACATCGGTGGCTGGATCGAGCGAGTAAGCCTCGTGCGCTCGGAGCATTCGCGCGAGCTCTCGCGCATCAACAACAGCCTCTACGAACTCGTTCTTCCCGCTGAAATCAGGAAGGAAGCTGATGCGGTCGTCTCGCACGCCGTAATCAAAGCGGACGTGCGGGGTTCCACGGGCATTACCAAAGACTTGCTGGCTCGCGGGCTGAATCCGGCGTCGCATTTCAGCATGAATCTGCACGAGCCAGTGAAGCGTCTTCTCAGCCGTTACGGCGCCGCGAAAGTGTTCATCGAAGGCGATGCGATCATTCTCGCAATTTACGAAACCGAATCTACACGCGCCACGCAGCACGCCGTCGCAAAAGCCTGCGTACTCGGGCGCGAAATTCTCGCGGCCACCGCGGCGTACAACACCCGTGCCGAATCGAGCGATCTGCCGCGCCTCGAATTAGGCGTTGGCGTCGCATTTCAGAACTCCGCGCCATCCCTGTGGATGGACGGCGACTCGCGCATCATGATTTCAAAGGCGTTGAATTTATCCGATCGTCTCTCGAGCTGCTCGAAGATGGCCCGGCGCCTCTTCGCGCACAATCCTTCGCCTTTCAATGTCTTTCTCGTGCAGACGCTGATGGAAGACGCTGTCGAGGACGAAGGCGAAGAACTGCTCGTTCGCTATAACTTAAATGGAATCGAGTTGAACGACGAAGGCTTTCATAAACTATCGCGCGAACTCTCTCTGGCGCCGATGGCGGGAACATTTACGCTGCCCTGGGGGAAAGAACGCGTTCAGCTTTTTTTCGGCGAACTACCGATCGCCAACGCACTCGAACCAATCGTCGTGCGCAAGGGTTTCGTTCGTCAGCTACTCCCAGGCGGGAAAATCGGCTTACCGGGCTCGCGTCCATACTTTGAAGTCTGCACTCACCCGCGTCTGCTTGAGATTGCGCGCCAACGCATCACCGAAGGCCCGCCAAGGAGTTGAACGCGCCTGTCATCGAAGCGACCACACCGGCAGGCTCCCATTCACGCTCGATTCAAATGGATTTTGATGCTGCGGCGTTATGGGCGCGGTGGGCGATTAGAAGAAATCCTTTGGCGGTGGCGTCCTTTTCTAGCGCACCGACAGTCTCTCGCCCCGCGGCGGCGGTCTTTGGCGATCTGATCTGAACTTGACCCAGTTCAAGGCGCGCTTCAAATTCAACTGACACCAAGCCCAGGTGGTTCATGTCCGAGACCAGGGCTTCCAGACTTTTCACCGCCTCGTCGGATTTTCCGGTGGCTGCATCCACCTCCGCCTGTGCGATCTGAACGCCCGCGATGGAGTGGCGTTCCTGGCTTTTTTTTGCGAGAGCGGCAGCTCTCGCCACCGCGTTTTGCGCCTCAGGAATTTTGTTCAATCCGACGGCGGCCCGCGCGAGAATTGCCAGCACTTCGGCCTCTAAATCGGCGGCTTTCTCGCGATGGGCTTCGGCGGCAGATTTTGTTGCCAGCTCATAAGCCCCAGCATAGTTGCCTTCGGCGTTGTCCAAGTCAGCGATGAAAGCATTCGTTTCGGCGACGGAGCCTTTGTCTCCGAGCGCGGTCCGTATTGCCAGAGACTCATCGTAGAATTTGTGAGCGCCAGCAAGGTCGCCCTGTTCCCTCAAAACTTGCCCCATTCCAAGCGTGGCGGACCCGCTGCTCTGTTTGTCGCCGGTCTCCGCGGACAGCGTGATCGCTTCCTGGACGTGGGTTTTGGCTCCCTCGATATCCCCCAGCTCTTCGCGAATCGCGCCAAGGTTGCTGTCGGTCAGGGCGATGCCGTCTTTCTGTCCGGTCTTCTGATAAATCGCCTGGGCGCTCTCGAACATCGCTTGCGCACCAGTGTCGTTGCCGTAGCCGTACAAAATGGCGGCGAGATTATTGGAGATGAGCGCCTCTTCGGCGCGGTTGCCGCTCTCTTGACTCATGGCCAAGGCTTCTCGGAAAAGTTTTTCCGAGCCGGACATATCACCGAGGTCGGACGCGATGTTGCCAAGGCTGGTTAAATTTTGTTCGATGCCCACCTTGTTGTCAATTTCGCGGTCAAGAGCTAGCGACTGTTCAATGATCTTCTTTGCGGCCAGGTATTCGCCCTGGTCGTGGACGATGACACCTATGTCGTGGAGGTTGACGGCCTGCTCATTCTTGTTTCCAATTTTTTCGGCGATAGCTTCGGCTTGGTCGTACATCCGGCGCGCGGATGAGTTGTCGCCTTGATCGGCGAGCATGTTGGCCGCGCAAGTCAGCGACCGGGCTACGCCCGCTTGATCGGCCAGCGCGGCGTAAACGGCCCTTGCCTGTTCGCACGCTTTCTGTCCGCCTTTCAAATCCCCGAGCATTTCGAGCGGTCGCGATTCCATGTAGAGCATGTCGGCTTCGAGTGACCGAGCGTCGAGGGCCCGAGCTCTGTCGAGAGTGCGATGCGTGATCTCGATCTCGCGCTTGAAATCGCCTTCATCCTGCGCGATACGGGCTTCGGCGATATCAATCTGGATCTCATCCATCCCTGAGGTAGGGAGCTTGCGCAAGGCATCAATACCAGCTTGCGCATTTTTGAGCTGCGAATCAGCGACTTGCGCGTCGACCAGAACCATACCAGGACCAATCTCGTCGGGATAAAAATTCCAGATGGATTTGTAAATTTCGATTGCCTTGGCGCGCTCGCCGATGGATTCGTCGTATGCGCCTTCCACCGAAAGCCGCTCAGCCCTGGGCAACGTGGAGGAATTATCGAACGCCAGTTTCGTTTCCGCTTTCGATCGCCCGAGGTATCCCAGATTTTTCCATGCCCGCGCCATCACCAGGTGCGCTAGGGCGAAATGCGGCTGCGATTTGATCACTTGCGCGAGCAACGGCTGGGCGCCCTTGGTGTCAAAGTTGCGCATGCGCGTGAGCGCTTCCGCATAGGCCCGCGCCGCTTCGGGATCCGAGGGCAGGGAAACCTGAACGGTTTCAGAATCTTCGGGAGTAATTTGGCCGGCGCCAAGTTTCTTGCGAATTTCCACACCCACTTGCGCTACCAGGTTTGCGATCTGCATTTCGGTGCCCTGGGCAGACATGGAGCTGAGCAATTCGCCAGTGGAAGTATTTTCCAGCCGAAGATCTAGGCGTACCTGTCCATTGCCGAGCGCGAGATAGGAACCGAGCAGAACGTAGTCACTGCCGATACTCGCGCGAATTTTTCGAAGTGTCTCGGCGCCGTAGCTTTCTGTGTCGCTGAGCGAAAGATTCATCTTCATGCGCGCGATGTTTTCGCCGGGAATGGTCCGGAGTTTTTCTCCTGCGCCCACTTCGGTAGTGAGCATTTCGGCGAGCGCCGTGGAAAGCCACGCCTCGTCAGGACGTCCGGACAAATTCTTGAAGCCAAGAACCGCCACCGCGGGGCGAATTTGCGCTGGCCGCGCGGGAATTCCAGCAGAAGTCGCGCTGCTTGGAACCACAGCAACACCGGAGTGGTTAAACCGGCTGCGCAAGTCTCCGCGCAAACCTCCAAAGTTGAGTCCGATCATCGCTCCGACTGCGAGCAATACCGCCACTCCCACCGTGACTCCCCACTTCGCCCCGGATGAGAGGCCTGGGGTAAGCGCGCCAGCGGTGCCAGCGCCCGCTCCGGCCACAGCGGTTGCTCCAGATCCGCTTCCGGCGGTGAGGCTCTCGAGAGCGACGCGCAGCTCACCAGCGGTCTGATAGCGTTGCGAGGCGGTTTTATCCAGCGCCTTGCGAATCACCGTGTCGAGCCCCGGCGAAATGCGGGGGTTTACAGAAACGGGAGTCGCCGGCTCTTGATGCAGGATAGCGCCCATGATCTCGGGAACTTGCGCCTGCGGGAAAGCGCGCTTGCCAGTCGCCATCTCGTAGAGCACGGCGCCGGCTGAGAAAATATCGCTGCGCGCATCAGTTACTTGGCCGGTTAATTGTTCCGGCGACATATACGGCACCGTGCCGGAAATGGCCGCAGTCTCAACCGTTATGCTTTGCGTCGCGTCGCGGGCAATATCCCCCGTGACGACAGTATGCATGCGCCGCGCGAGTCCGAAATCCAGGATTTTGAGGCGCCCGTCGGGAGTGAGAATCAAATTATGAGGCTTCAGATCGCAATGAATGATTCCGCGGTCGTGCGCGGCTGCAAGTCCGTCGGCGAGTTGGATTCCCAAGCGCGCAACTTCCGGGAGCGATAACGGACCATCCTTAATTTTGTAGTTGAGCGCGCGACCTGGAATCAGCTCCATCACCAGATAATCGACGCCATCCTGATCGGCGAACTCGAAAATGGTTTCGATATTCGGATGATTCAACTGCGCCAGTGCGAGAGCTTCCTTGCGGAATTTCCTGCGGACGGACTCATCGGCCAGCGTACCCGGAGGAAGAACTTTCAGCGCGACGTCGCGGTCAAGTTTCTCGTCGTGAGCGCGATATACCACGCCCATTCCGCCCGAGCCAATCTGTTCAATGATGCGGTAGTGACCGAGCGTATTACCAAGCATCGCGCGTGGCTGGCTCCTCTGTCCGCGCATAATAACACGCTAAAAGCAACGTAGCGGCTGCACAGGAATAGGCTTGGTGCGGCGGGTGCGCTCCGCTCGGCTGCGCTCCGCTCGGCTGCGCTACCCACGTCACATAAGTGCAGCGACGTGATAGTCTTCTGACAACGGAGGCGAAAGGGGTCCGGTGATCCTCCCGGCCTTCAAAGCCGGCGACGCGGCCCTTCGCGGGTCGGGTGGTGGGTTCGACTCCCACACGCTTCCGCCAACTCCACAGATGAATTCCTCTGCGGTCTCGACTATTGATGTTTTGGTCTCGGCCGTTCGTGAAGACCGACGCTCCTAGTGGGCACGATTGGATGGGCTTAGCGTTGCATCAATACCGGGTGTGCAGCCTAAGCTTGCCAAGGCGTGGGCGCGGAACTCGCGGCATCACGGCCCATTTGTGATGAGGGCTGGTTGCCAATGGAGCGGCAGATCGGAAGTTCAGGACAGACGGTCGAGCCGAAGCTTTATCTCGCCGTCGGAATTAGCGGCGCGATTCAGCATGTTGTCGGGATGAAAGG
>Ga0209624_10000147_pt1 | contig 64303 bp, 75 predicted proteins | sample JacPinW_OM2H0_O1_FD_188565 | JGI IMG/M metagenome (GOLD analysis project Ga0209624, IMG submission 188565) | Forest soil microbial communities from Algoma, Ontario, Canada - Jack Pine, Ontario site 1_JW_OM2H0_O1 (SPAdes) (version 2) | ecosystem: Environmental > Terrestrial > Soil > Boreal... | reverse complement strand
TAACGACTCGGTTGAGCGACGCGGGGGCGCGTTGCCGGCAATCGAAGCTGATTTATCCACATCGTCGACCTTCTCCTCCATACTCGCTTCGGAGCACTCCCGTCCCCTGGGTGTAAACTTCGATCTCGACCGGGTAGTCGGGGTCTCCCGCATTCTTAAGGACGCCGGCCCACACCGCCTTTGGGCTTAGGTCCTGCCGCCAAATCCCGGTAGTGATCGACTTGCTCGGTGCGATCGAAAAGACCGGCATCTCGTCGAACACCGCACCACAAGATCCTGTCCACAGACTATTGGAACGGTGAAACTGGCAGTCGGATGGCGCAGCAATCACCGCGGAATTTGCAGCGGCAATGCTGGGCAGCGCGGCCGCGCAAATAGCCACCCCGATGAGGAACAGGATTCCACGTAAGGCAATCGGTCGCGGTTTCAAGTTAGCTCCTGCTTGTATCAACCTGCGAACCCATTTCCACGTACAAGGTACCTCTCATACGCTTACCCGTCCATCATCTCCGCGAATCGGCCACACTGAGTCCGTTTAGCGGACTGTCGTCTCGCGACGACTCAGCAGATCTACGCGCGGCCGCGATATACCGCACAGAACGAGTTGGACTAGAATCAGCACCTTAACCACACACTGCTTTTCGAAGATAATCGCTTGCTTAACGCCCAGCGCATCGAGATCTTCGGCGGCACTAGAGGAGTATCTACATGCCCGTGCTTCATCAGATGCAAGTGTCCGGCAATTGCTACAAAATCCGACTTGCGGCTCGACAGCTCGGCGTACCAATCATTCTCAAGAATTACGGACTTCATGACGGATCTACGCGCAAGCCCGAATTTCTCTCTAAAAATCCAAATGGCCGCGTCCCGCTGCTCGAATTCGAAGACGGACGCATGCTCTCGGAATCGGGCGCGATCCTCTGGTTCTTGAGTGAGGATTCGTTTCTGTTACCCACCGATCACTGGGGCCGCGCCGAGGTGCTGCAATGGATGTTCTTCGAGCAATACAGTCACGAACCGTATATCGCCGTCGCCCGCTTCTGGCTCGCTTTTTCACCGAATGAGGAACTGGAGAAGAGGCGACATCTAATCCCTGAGTGGCATGCCAAAGGCAATGCCGCGCTCGGCGTGATGCAGACTCACCTTGCGCGGCACGACTGGTTCGCCGGCGCTCGCTACTCGATCGCGGACATCGCGCTCTACGGCTATACCCACAGCGCAGCGGACGGCGGATTTGATCTGACCGCCTATCCGGCGGTCGGCGCATGGCTCAAGCGGGTCGCGAGCCAACCTGGCCATGTGCCGCTCGAACTAAGTTGGTAGCAGCACCAGATCCTCTGTAGCTACTCTCGAGATGTCGATAGCGCGCGATGCGCCCGCCGCGGAAACCCGCTAGGCCTCAGCGAGAACGAATTTCACGCGTCTCCGAGCACGCTCAGAGCCCGTTCGACCTGATCATCCTGCACGAGCAATTGCACGCCCCCAGTTCCGCCTTCCATGCCGACGCCGACACCGACGACAACGGAGGGTACGTCAGCAGCGTCCAAGGCGATCCTCGCGACTTCCGCTTCAACCCTCGTCGAATAGGTCTTGATGGTTTTCATCGATGTTGCTCTCCTTCGTCTGGCCAGGCCTGTCCCAAAATCCAGCGACCGCGAGCTATCGTATACTCATCGCGCTCATAACGGCGAAGACGAGGAGATTTGATGGCAAGACTTTGCAAATTGATTCGATCGATGGTTCTTCTAATGAGCACAGCGGTTGCAGCGACAATCCTTAGTCCCGCTTCAGCTCAAGAACCAGCGCCCAGCACGGCCGGACCCACCGACACTCCGGTCACAAAGCCCGGCCATGTGAATCCCAAGCACTCGCTGCTATTCAAGCCCTGGATCAACGGCGTCTCGGCCGGTGAGCCGCAGATGCAGGTGCAGCGCTACGACGACGACACCTACGTCATTCGCCAGTCGATCCGCACCAACTTCGAGGGGCCCTTTCTTTTCGTGCTGTTCGGTAGCGACCGCGCCCTCCTGATCGACACCGGAGCCGGCGGATTGAAGGTGCGCCCGACGATCGACCGGGTGATCGCCGAATGGGCGGCCCGACATCACCGGGCTTCCATCCCACTCATCGTCTCCCATTCCCACAGCCACGGCGACCACCACCAGGGTGACGCGGAATTTCAGGATCGACCGGACACCACTGTCGTCGGCCTGTACCCAAAGGACGTGGCTGACTTCTTCAAGATCGCCGACTGGCCGAATCAGATCGTATCCTTTGACCTCGGCGGCCGCGTGCTCGATATCATTCCGACGCCGGGCCACCAGTCAGCGCACATCATGATGTTCGATCGCAAGACGCGACTCCTGTTCTCGGGCGACTCGCTGGGTCCCTACCGTCTCTACGTACCGATGAACGAGGCGAAGACCTATCGCGACAGCATCGACCGTGTGGCGGCCTTTACCAAGGATATGCACGTGTCCTGGATCCTCGGCGCTCATATCGAGATGACCGCAAAGCCCGGAGAGCTAATCCCCGACGAGGCGCTTAAGCACCCCGAGGAGCACGTGCTCGAGATTTCCTACTCAAACCTGCCCGAGCTGCAGACTGCGCTCCACGCCATGGGCGATACTCTGGTGCAGCAGGCCCACCGCGACTTCGTGATCTTTCCTAAGCCGGCACGCGAACAGCAGCCCTTCGCCCCGCCGACGCCGCTGACGCCGCTGACGCCGCTGACGCCGCCGAAATAGTCTTCTTCGTCGGCCGGGCCGTTCGGGTGGATCGGATTCTCGGTCGCATCATCCTCGCGTCGCTGCATGTCACTGTGGCGGCCGTACCATGGCGTATAGGGTGAGGGGTGTGGCAGGAATTTTTATCGTTTCTCGGATGGAATACAACTGGCTTTCATGCACACGTACCGAGCTTTCACTAAAGGTCTCCAGATAGCACGGCAACCCTGCTCGATCACTCTGTTCAAACGTGTGCCGCATCAATTGTCTGCCGACCCCCGTGCCTTGGCGAGCTGGTAGTACGCCCATCATCCAACAATGCCAGTGTGGTTGATCGCCCATGATTTTTTTGTGGGTTTCTGCGACGATTGGAGCTGTGCGACCAAATCGGCGCCTTGTGGCATTGTCCATCCGCAAAAACGTAAACGCTAGGCCTGAACGCAAGGCATTCCAGAATCCAATGCTTCGGGTCCCCGGCGGCTGTCGCAGCGCGACTGCGTTCAGATCGCTTGTCGTCCACGCTTTGCCATAGAGCATTGTCCATCTAACGAAGCTCGCGAACATCCTTGGAGCCATACGATCGTAGTAATCCGCGTCGCCTAAGCAGTACTCAAAGAAGGGATAGCCGCGGAACGCGTTTGCCAACACCTCCCCCGCTGGCCGGACGTCCGGCTGCTCGATATCCCTTATGATCGATGCTTCTTCGACTGTATTCACGTTGCGCACAAACTGGTTAGCGGACCGCTTTAACCGATCCTGAGCTAACCTACTTCAAAACGGCTCGGTATGACTGCGCAATTCCAACTCCCAACTCCAAGCTCCGGGCGGCTGCGCCAGCGCAGCCATGTAGGAACGCGCAATCGCCCGCGGCGACAGCACATCAAGAGCTTGGCTGCCCTGAACGACACCGCCATCAATGACAAAGTGCACCACATGAATTCCCTGAGGACCCAGCTCCCGGGCGAGACTCTGCGCGAGTCCGCGCACCGCAAACTTCCCCATCGCAAACACCGATGAACGCGCAAATCCCTTAACACCGGCAGTCGCCCCAGTGAAGAAAATGCTGCCGCGACCCTTTGGGAGCATCCGCCGCGCCGCCTCTTGCGCGGTCACCAATGCGCCAATGGCCGTGGTTTGTATTGCTGCCGAAGCCGCCTCCATGTCAAGGGTGAGTAGATCCCCGCGAATACGCGCGCTCGGATTAAAGAGCACGACCTCAGGTTCACCCAATGATCGATCCACTTCGTTAAATAGCTGAACCAAGCTCTGCGCCGAGGAAGCGTCAGCCGCAAACGCCTTGGCATTCATTTTCGTCGCCAGCGGCGCCAATTTCTCTACATTGCGCGACGCCAGCGCGACTTGATAGCCGTCGGCTACCAGCGCCTCGCCAAACGCTGCGCTAATGTCAGGACCAGCCCCCACTATTAAAGCGATACGTCTATTCACGGTGTCCTCTACTCTCGATTCTATACAGTATCCGTCATGTTCCACTACTGAATGGACGCTTCATCGGCGATTGGCAAAACTGGCGCCATGGCCCGTTACCACCACAACGTCTACGCCAACTGTAAAGCCGCGCGATACATAGTTCTCCTCGACTTGCAGTGGCAGATCATTGATTGCCAACGCTTGGAATCCTGCACCGACCTGCGCAGCGCCATGACCAGCACCATCGACCGACTTGCCAAAGAAGGCTGGCAGCCTGAAAACACGCCCCAATACGGATTCGTCTTCCTAAATCGCGCCGGTACTCGTCGACTCTTGATTCTCACTGAGCGAGATCCCTTCGACGCCACGCCGCAGACCTTCTCGCCGTTTAAGTGAGTCGCGTCTAAGTTTCAGGTTCCGTAAATCCCCGGCACACGGCGGCTACTTTGTTGCCATCAGGATCGCGCACGTAAGCAGCGTAGAAGTCCCGCCCGTATTGAGGCCGCAGCCCGGGAGTACCGTCACTCACGCCTCCGTTAGCTAGAGCAGCGGCGTGAAAGTCATCGACAGCTTTCCATGAAGGTCCGCTGAATGCCACCATGTTTCCGTTACCCACAGAAGCAGACTGCTGATCAAAAGGCTTCCCAATCCAGAAGGCCAGTTCTCGAGCTCCATCGTCTTCGTAAATTCCCCAACCAGCCGAAATGCGATCCCACCCCGGGTCGTTCGTGATACAGCGCCGCATCCCGAGCGGCGCTAGCGTTGCGTCGTAAAACACCGTGGCTTTGCCGAGATCATTGGTGCCGAAGTAGACATAGCTAAGCATCGCGAAGCTCCTGCGTTCGGGTATCTCTGCTCATTTGCGCTTGAACTCTCGCATCATCGCATTTTGAATATCGCTTGTTTCGAGCGATAGATTCTCGCGCAAGTCCATCGAGTAAAGCGCGCGCAAGAAAGCGATATCCCCCGCAGTCAACTGCGTCGGCTGCTCCCGAGCGCCGCAGTTCGATGCCATCAGGTCAATGATGCTCGGCAACGCGCCACACGTTTCGGGTGACTGTGCATGTGTCAAGATCATCATCGCAAGATAGTCGGAAATCGATCCGACGCCATGCCCGGTCACTTTGGTTGTGTCAACAACGATGAGTGCGCTGACGATCGCACTACTTTGCCCGGTAGCCAAGCGAGTTCCCAAACGCCCCGGCGGCACTTTTCCCTTAGTGAAAATATTCTGAGGATCATCTATTGGCAGAGGGATAGCCTCGTCGATCGCCTCCGCGCCGGCATCACCTCGCGTCGATGTGACATACCAGCCTTGAATGGGTCCCCTGAAAGTTGTCAGCTTCTTGGTTTGCCGCGGATAGTGAAATCCGAGCAACCGAGTGTCTCTTTTCGCAAGTTGATCGATTACTTGCTGCGGTTCAGCCGTAAAGAGGATCTCAATATTATATTTGCAAGGTGCCGCGTCGTACGGCGCACCCACTGTAGCGGCTACCGCCGAAATGCGCGCCGTTACAAAAGCATTGAACGCGGGTGATAGTCCCTGCGCGACCGGGCAGATGCGATTGCGCCAACGCGTTATTTGGTGAATCACGGTGCTTGGCGTGGCATGGGACGCGATGAAGTTCGGCACGGCCTCGCCCGCCAATTCTTCTGCGGTGGGTGGTCTCGGCGCAATTACGGTCACTTCCGGTACTGGCACCGACGACGCTGCAGCCGCACCAATCGACGCGACTGGGCCAAAGCCGAGAATCGCCAATGCCATCGAGCAGAATCCTCGATGGATGAGATCACTGTCCATGCCAGACTCCACGCCTAAGTTGAGTCAATCTCCAGCAGATGATGCCACACGCGCGCGCGCGAGCGAATATTCGCGGACCCGGCTCGCCTTCCGGATCTAGAACGCTATCCCTACTCTTTCGGACTCGACGATCGCTTCTTCGGCGTGTGCTTGTGATGAGAAGTTTTTGAGTGGCCCACAATAGCCGGCTGAATCGGCGCACCGTAGACGTGGCTGTTTGTATGAGGGTGCGGGACAAAAGAACTCGGCTTTGGGTTGGAGTCGGTCGACTTATCGCCGGCAACGGTCAACGCCGATTGCATGACCGTGACGGCCGCGAGCACGATGATTCCGACTTTCTTCATGTTCCCGCCCCCTCCCAATGGCTGAACCCTCGGGCAAATATATCAGCGATGACCACAGCATACGTCGATCGGATAGCACTTCCGGGATCGAACTGATGAACGCATCACAAATCCCCAAAGACCCTTCCGCTTAGTGACGGGAAAACGGACTTCTTCTCGAATCCTGTGGCAGATCCTGTGCCAAGAAGGCGCTCCGCCTGCGACATACCGCAACAACCAATATTGTTGGTGCTGCGCCAACAAAGGAATAGAGTGCGAGTTGGCGCCGCGGGCGCGAGACTGTTTCCAAATCGAGCGGTAGTCGCGCTGCCCTCTTGAGCGACGGTCTCTCCTCCACGGCCTGCCGCCTGTCAACCTCGGGCCGCTTTGGTCGTTATTCATGCATCGCGACCGACATTTGGAGAAACTGATGAAATGGATATTCTCGTTGCTGATCTTGATGGCGGGCTCGGTAGCATTCGCTGGCGAAGCTGGATTGCAAGAGCCTGTTCCTACCCCTTCCGAAACAGCGACTGTCGGACGTAGCGCCAACGACGTTTTAAAGGTACTCGCCAAGCGCCTTTCCCTGACCGAAGACCAGAAGTCAAAGATATTACCGATCATCATAGAACGACGGCAGAAGATTCAAGAAGTGTGGACCTCTTCGACGCTGTTCGCACGACAAAAACAAGGACAAGTACGCGGCATCAACGAAGACAGCGATAGGAGAATCAACGCACTTCTCACTGGGGACCAACAAAAGGCTTACGCTGCACTGGAGCAGGAGAGGAGAGTCCAGCGGCGCATTCAGCGTACTCAGAGCGAGCCGACCACAAACTAGCGCCGCCACTTGGCCACCGATCGCTTCGCAGGTTTAACCTCCTCAAGGCTCGCGTTCAAGAATTCTTCGACTGCTCTTGTTTATACAGCGCTCGGTAGTCGTAGGTTGCGTAAAACTCGGTTCGATAGCCGCCCCAGGCTTCACGCTCGATCAGCGCATTGATTTCGCGCAACTTCTCAGCAGCAAATTTCAACGTCACGACCTGGCCAATGCCCATCATCACGTACCAAGACAGCACTTCGACCCCCTCGGGTGGAAAATTCTTGTACCACCCAGTGGCTTTAAGGTGCTCATTGATCTCATCCAAAGTCTTGGCTTGATCGTGGCGCAGAAAGATCGTCAGCATTTCCATTCCCGGACCCCCAGTCGGCGAAGGTGGTGAAGCGGCGGGCGCTCGCGCCGCGGCACGATTGGCTACCCCAGCGATCAAGGGAAGACTACTCAGCATTTGCCACATCTTTCGGCGCGTAATCATAGGGAATTCCTCAAAAATAAATCTGACCAGACGAATACTATTCGCCATCCTAGCTCTACTTTAGACGCCCGCGCCAACACTTGCGCTGCGAACAGTTATTCTATCGACGTCCATATTTTACGCGCTAAAACAGCATTGCAAGCACAGCGGTTCAAAACTGTAGAGATCGCCTAGTTGATGACTCTGTGTGACTTAAGTATCTCCACGGTCTTTTCGATCGGCAGAGCTTCCACCGTATGGCCGTTGCCAGTCATCGTCGACGCCTTGAACATGGAGTTGTACACGGCTTCTTCGGTCGCTTCGATCACGGCCAGAAACAGGGGCGACATCGCATCGTTGGCCATGACTTCGGCATTTCGCGTCAGCGCCTTGTCATTGCCACGGACCCGCACCTGCGGCGCCGTTGAGAACGCGATCGCGTAGTCTCCGCTCCCATTTGAGCCCGAACTGCCCGTGCGCCCCACACCAAGCCACGCCCTCGCCGCCAGCCGCCTTAAATTGCGCGCTTCCATCGGAGCGTCAGTGGCAACCACGATCATGCACGATCCATCTGCTTTGTCCTTGCCGCTCCCGGCCTGCTTAAGTTCCTGACGCAGGTAGTACTGGCCGAGTGTTTCGCCTACCGGCGTGCCTGCAATGGTAAGAACGCCGCCGAAATTCGTCTGCACCAGCACACCAATGGTGTACCCGCCGAGGTTGGTGGGCAGGCGCCGCGACGCAGTTCCGATGCCGCCCTTCCACCCAAAGGCCACCGTCCCCGTTCCCGCCCCGACATCCCCCTCTTCAACCGGTCCGCCCTTCGCGTTTTTGATGGCGGCAAACACGTCGTCAGGCGAAATGTGGCGGCCGCGGATGTCGTTCAGATATCCGTCGTTGGTTTCACCGACTAAGGGGTTGATGGACAGCACATCCTCGTTGCCGGGTAGGCTCAACATATAGCTGACCAGCGCGTCCGCCACCCGAGGCACGCTCGTGGTAGAAGTGAGCAAGATGGGTGTTTCGATGTCGCCCATCTCATCGACCTGCGTAGAGCCCGTCAGTTTTCCGAAACCATTCGCCACGAAAATTGCGGCTGGCACCTTTTCGCGATAGAGATTGCCGGAATGCGGCAGAACTGCGGTCACACCGGTGCGAATCTTATCGCCACGAATGATTGTCGTTGATCCGACTTCAACTCCTGCAACATCGGTTATCGCATCGAGCGGCCCGGTCGGCAGGATGCCGACCCGGAGCCCCAAATCAGAAACGCGTGGGCGGTCATGAGGCGGATTGCCGTCAGCAACAGCGAACGCCGTCGCCAACAGGACGGTAGCAAAGGTGAAGAGCTTGTTGACCATACTCATAGCATACCTTCTGCCGCTTATACCGCCCATTGCATCGTGCACTGACTACATTGCCAATGAAGCAACGCAAGCTCTATTTAAGCCGCGCCCTGAAAAACGTTAGCTCTTTCTTTTCGGATTCTTTGACAAACCCATCTTGAAACAACTGCGCCACTAATCCGTCGCGATCTTCCGCCGAAAGATCCTGAAACCAAGACTTGACCTTACCTTCTAATCCCTTGCTTTTGCGTGGCAAAACCTTTTCTTTCTTGAGCAACCAGATGAGTCGCTCAAACGGGGTTTTCCGCGTGGTTCCCGGGATCTCCTCAAATGCGTCCTGTTGCGCACTCACCCGACGAACCTTAAATCCACGCTCAACCGACAGATGCTTCACCAAAGGATCGAAACCCTTCTTGTCCTTCGAGAGAATGACGCACTCAGCTTGTGGGTTTGCGTGCAGCAATTCGCCTAAATAATAGGCTATGCAGAAGTCGCAGGCGTTACGCTCGACGCTCAAGATGCGCACATAGTCGAATCGAGTTCCCATGGACTGCGCCTGAACGACAAGGGCGGTGGGTAGCGATCCCTGCTTGCCCCCCAAAACAAAACCCACCTTGACATCATCCGGCAGCGCCTCAAGATCGACGGCCTGAATATTCTCGTAATCGACCAACAAGATGCGCTCTGTCATCAGGTACCTCCTTTGAATACCCGTTTCATGATTTACGGACAACTGCTGGCCGGCGGGGTGTGCAGCAGAACGCGTCCGGCCGGCTGACCGGTCATTTTCCCGAGGTGGATCGCAGATCGGCCGTTGACCCACAACTCCTCGACACCTTCCGATAGCTCCTTCGGATGCAAGTAGTCGGCCTTGGGTGCGTACCGAGCGGGATCGAAGACCACGACGTCAGCGAAGTAGCCTTCTTTAAGATAGCCGCGACGGTCGAGTTTAAACATATCGGCAGTTCGGCCAGTCGAGCTGCGGATGAATTCATCCACAGAAATGACCTTGTCTTTCTGAACGTACTTTGCGTACTTCGTCGGAAATGTGGCGTATTGACGCGGGTGCCCGTCAGAACCATCGGACGAAGTGACCACCCAGGGCTGACGCATAAATAATCGGATGTCGTCCTCGCTCATGTTGAACGATGCGACAGCGGTTCCCTCACCGGTACGAATGATTCGCAGAGCTGCATCGATCGGTTCGACCTTCCAAATCTGCGCCATCTGGCTTAAGGTCTTACCAGTCCACGGAGTGTTTGCGCTCGTCATGAGCAGGGACTCGGCGCCGCCACGCCGGCGCAGGTTCTCGCGCATTTCTGCGCGGATCTTCTCTCGTTGCGCAGCGCTGTCGAGGCGCGTCAATAGCGCCGAGCGCCCACCGTCGACGGCCCATCTGGGCAGGAGCGAGGATTCGAGGTTCGAGCCAGACGCATTCCAGGGATACTGGTCGGCAGTCACATCCTGCCCCGCTCTGCGGGCCGCTTCGATCGCGGCAATCACCTGTGGCGCCTGTCCCTGCACGTCGACGCCTAGTGCTTTGATATGCGCAAAGTGCACAGGCATACCGGCGTCACGGCCGATCTGGATCGCCTCATTCACCGAGTTCAGTAGCCCGATGCTGTAAGAGGACTCATCGCGCTGATGTGTGTCGTAAATACCGCCGCGTGTCGCGGCTTCCTTGGCCAGCGCAATCACTTCATCGGTTTTCGCGAAACTTTGTGGCGCGTAGAACAGCCCAGTTGAAAACCCGATTGCGCCCTCACACATGCCCCTGGCCACTAGCTTGCGCATCTCGTTGAGTTCGACGCTGCTGGGGGCTCGATCGTCCTCGTGCAACACCCGTTTGCGTACCGCACCGAAGCCCACATAAGGCACCAGGTTTGTGCCGATGCCCTGCCGCTCGAACAGGACTCGCTCCTGAGCCACGTCTGGCGTTCCATACCCGTCGACTCCGACAAACAATGTCGTTGCGCCCTGGAACAGCCAAGGAGCGTTCAATCGCTGTCGGGAATCGTCGGATCGAATGTATGTTTCAGGATGAGCGTGCGCGTCGATAAAGCCCGGTGCGACGATTTTGCCCTTCGCATTCACGATTTCTCTTGGCTTGTAGCGCTTCGCGCCATCGGCCCCAACATAAACGATCTTGTCGCCGACGATAACCACATCGTCTTTGGAAGGTGGCGTGGCGGCGCCACTGTATACCGTGCCGCCCCGAATGAGTACATCCGCCGGCACCGCTGCAACAGCAGACGCGGAGGCGCCGAACCATGCTGCCATACACGCCCCGACAAAAAGACCGACAGACCTCACGAAACCTCTCCGGGATATTTATTCATAGCCGCTCACCGCTTATTCCAAGAAAACCCGGTCGCGAGTGTCATTTGACTATTCACCGGGAACACTCGCGGATAGAAGCCACGCGACTTCGCCTTGCCCTCGCGGACGGCAGACAAGGCCGCATCTAAATCGCGTAAGTCCTTCATCGACAACCATGGGGCCGACACGCCCTCGCTCTTGCGACAACAATGCGCTGTCCACAAAACCGTATCCGCCGGCAGAGTATCAAGCAACCCCTTGGAGGTCGTCTGATAGGCCGACAGGCTCGCACCCGGAAGAAACGCATAGAGAGTCGTTGGATAGATGAAATCGCCGATAAATAACCGCTTGAGTCGAGCGTCGAACAGCGCCACCGAACTTGGCGTATGACCGGGTGTGGACAAAACCTCAAGCGATCGACCACCCAGATCAATGATCGCCCCCGGCTTAAGCCATTCTCCGACCCGAATCGACGGCGCATCACGACGATCGACTAATCCCATGTACTCGTATCGGCCTGGGCGAAAGAACCCTCCCGACACATCTGCCCGGGTTTCCGGCAGATCAATCATCGCCACGTGCTCGAAGGGACCAATCCCACCCAAATGATCAAAGTGTAGGTGCGACACGATGACCGTGACCGGTAGTGTCGTCAGACTTTTCACAACACCACTGATATCACGCGTACCAGAGCCAGAATCAAACAGTACCGCACGAGTCGTCCCGACAATCAGATAGGAATAGTTTTGCTGGTAATAGCGCGGCTCACCGATCGCGAATGTGCCCTCCCCCAGATCCTCAACAGCGAAATAGTCGTCGACCATCTCGCCCTTGGCGATTTTCACCGGCGCCGGATCAATGATCGCGTGAGGTTCGAGCCATACCGCCAACTCGCCGTCAAGGTACGGCGCATACCACGCCGCTAAGGCGACGCCCAAGCAAAGCACGCCAACCATGATTGCCGCAGTTTTCTTCATCTACCGCCAAGCCTCGGTCCAAACAGTGTGGCCCAAAAATCAGGGGATCTTTAGTCAACTTTCGCGCCGCGCCAATCGCTTTTTACAGCAATTTTATACTTTCCGCGCCATTCTGACTGAGGTCAAATCAGTGAAAAGGCCGTGTGATTGCAACCATCCCTCTGTGCTGACCCAATAGGTTTGCAGAAATTGCGCCGACATCAACTCCCCCGTTCGGTGCAATGCCTAACGGTCGGGGCCCCTCCAAAAGGCCCCGCCGTTTTTTCTTTTTGTTGGTCGCCAAGGCAGCCGACCCAACGGGTCCGTGTGGATTGCTATACTAAACGGGCCCGATTCGCAAAAAAATGAGGAAGATCGATGTTCTCCCACATCATGATTGGCACCAATAACCTAGAGCGAGCGAAAGTTTTCTATGATTCTGTACTCGGTACGCTTGGCGTGCCGCCCGCAAGAGTTGATGGGCACAGGATCTTTTATCGAACGCCGAGCGGCGTTTTCTCCGTCACAAAACCCATTAATGGCGAGGACTCGACGTGCGCCAATGGCATGACGATCGGTTTTGCCGCTGCATCGCCCGCTCAGGCAGATGCCTGGCATGCCGCGGGTCTTGCTGCTGGTGGCACTACGTGTGAAGGGCCCCCGGGCGTGCGCGAAGGCAGCGCGGGTAAGCTCTATCTGGCCTATCTTCGCGACCTTGACGGGCATAAGCTCTGCGCCTTGCACAGACTCTGAATCGGTGCTGAGGAGTCAGTCCGGCGATGGCTGTTATTGAAGCTGTCGTTCTCGACGACCGGCGATCGAATGCGCGATTGTGAAATAGAACGGAACGAGAAAGTAAATATAACCCGCGGTTCCGACGTAGCGATCGGGCATCGTGCGCGCCAGCGCCGTCGAAAGCAAGGCAATGAAGACCATTGCAAGCTGGTCCAACAGGCTCACTTGAGTGCGCATCGCTTCCAATGGCGTCAGCTCCAGTTGTGCACGAATGCGCCAAGCATGCAGATATAGCAGGGTGAAAACGGCAAATACGGCCGCGTAGCCAAGACTCCAGATTGTGAAAAGCGCCCGCGTTTCAGAGGCTGAGAACTCGGAGCTATCGAACATGGCCGTGAAGAGAAATTTGAGCGGGTAAACGTAAAACAGGACGAAGAACAGCAACACGCAATTGAGGAACACCACCCAAGGGTTCTCGAGTGCGTAGCGGCGGAAGAAGCGATAATGCTGGTACCAGACGTTCGCCAGAACGGCGAAACAGACGCCAAAGGCTAAGAAGCCGTGCATAGCGACCAACAGTTCTTGAAAAGTCTTCGGGACCTCGAGCGATACAACAAGTAGCGTGACGGCGAACGCGAAAACGGCGTCGGTAAATCCTTCGAGTCGCGTGACTTCTGCGCCCCGCCAATGGAAACCGCGTTCGCCGCTCGTTTGACTTGAGATTAGGTGTTTGCGAAGCATCGTAAGCGGGATTTTACTGGAAGGTTACCTAGCCCATGAACGACATTTTGCCGCATCCGGAGGGATTCGACCACAACCGCCCGCTAAACGACCTGACCCTAACCCGCCGGACACCAGTGACCGCTATCGGGTAGGTCAAGTGGCATCGTAATTCACGCCCCCTAAGCATCAGGCCTTAGATCTGTTGATGGCGCTAATTTCAATCAATAGCTGATCAGTCAAACCCATTTCTCGAAGTACCTTCAATATGAAGTCAGTCTTTCCGTCGATGTACTTGTCTATGTCTGTCGGAAATCTCGCAGCGAGCTGTTTCTTTAGTCTGCCGTACTCCGCCACGGAGTCAGAATTGTTCCGCAAGTAATCGCGCAACATCATGTGATTGCGAAAAGCGGCTCCGCCTTGTACGCAGACATATAAATTGCGGCGAGGCGGTTCCGGCGGACTCTTGAACGCCTCGCGGCCCTCGACCCCTAGGTTACCCTGGCGCTCATAGCCAATCACAGCCAAACGCTCGACAGCGACCGAAACGTCCGCGGCAGATGCCACCACTACGTCTATATCAATGATCGGTTTGGCAGCTAAACCGGGAACAGAAGTACTACCAACGTGCTCTATTGCAACGGCAATATCGGCAACCGCAGATAGGATTGTTGACCGCAAAACTTCAAATTGAGTCGACCACGCCGGATCGTAGTCAACCACAATAATCGCGCCTTTGACAGAGCCATTAGAATTCAACTGGACTCAAACCCCTTCCACGATCCGCAAGTCTCGCACGACCCCACCCTTCAATGCTGTCAACGCCTCTTGATAGCCGGGGCTGGCATGGGTTGCGACGGCTTTAGCCACGGAATCAAATTCGATCACCACGGTTCGTTCCAGTTGACCCTCGTCGTATACCCGGGCTGGCATTCCCCGCGCCAAGAATCGTCCACCGCCCTTTTCAATCGCGGGACCGGCCAGCTTTGCATAGGCGGCTAGTTTATTGGGATCCGAAATTTCGCGATAAAACGCAATCCAATAAGCTTTAGCCATGGCTTAAGATCCTCTTGTTGAAAAACTTCTCGCTAGCGCACATCAGACCAGAAAATATGATTCAGCGACAGTCGCGCCTCACGCGGCCTACGCAACCGTCATGGCGGCTTTTCGACGCCAACGCGACGAAGCATGGTGACGAATCGAGCGTCGGATTGCAGCGGATCAAAAGCCGGCTCGATGGCTATTTCCGTCAGCGCGAGCTGGTGTTGTGTGAACGCGAGTTCCAACGATTCAATCGCCCGGTCCATGTCCCCGAGACGGGTGTAAAGGATTGCAGTGCCGAAGCTGTTGCTATATGCCTCAGGAGCATTGACGGCGGTTTGTGAGAATTCCAGAATTTTCTCCCAATACCCAGACGGGCCCTTGGAAGCAAGAGCCGAGCGCAGCGCATCCGCCCGCTTGAGCGATTCAGCAGCGTCCACGCCCGATAACACCCAGGCCTTCGTCTCTTCGGCGATCGCATCGTCAAACTTGTTTATATATGTATAGAGATGCGCGAGCCGCACGTGGTTGAGAGCGAAATTTGGAAATCGCTGCACTGATTTTTGCAAATGCGTTTGCGCATCGCTGTAGCGCCTTGCCCATAGATAGGTACGGCCGAGAAAAGAATCAACCGCAGCGGAAAACGGGTCGAGTCGGATGGCGGTCTTCATCTCTACAATTGCCTCATCATGTCGGCCCAAGGGCGACAAGAGGCTGTTGGAGTAGAAAAGATGCGCGTTCGCGTCGCTCGCATTGAGTTCGATCCCGCGAAGAAACTCTCTCTCCGCAGCAGGCCAATCGAACTCGAAGTGCGCGTGGATAAACCCGAGCGTGGTATGCGCCGTCGCGACGGAATCGTCTATCTGAAGCGCCTTGATGGCAGCATTTCGCGCATTGATCATCATTTCAGCGGGCGGACCAAGGCCGACCACCGTCCCGAGACTATAGGTGCGGGAAAGTTCGGCGTAGGCCATTGCGTATCGCGGTTCGATAGCAATGGCCCGATTGAATGACTCAATCGCGCGTTCAAATGCTGGTTTGGTTCGTTGATTCTCGGCGTTTAAGCCCTCGAGAAATGCCTCGTGCGCCTGCGGGTTGAGACTAGGCGAGTGGGTCAACCGGGCGGTGGTAGTCTGCGGAAGCGCAAGTTGTATTTTTTCCGCGATGGCACTCGCGACCTCGCTTTGCAGTCTCAATACATCGCTCGCATCGCGATCAAAGCTCTGCGCCCAAATGTGCGCCTGGTCGCTGCTCGCGATCAGCTGGGCCGTGACACGAATTCGTTCTTTCGAGCCGCGTGTACTGCCTTCGAGCACATAATTCACACCGAGTTCGCGGGCAATTTGCGCGACATCTTTGTGAGCTCCTTTGTATTGCATGGCGGAGGTTCGCGCGATGACGCCCAAGTGCTCGGGATCGAGACTGCCGAGCTGTGTGATCAGCTCCTCGGTCATTCCGTCAGAGAAGTATTCTTGATTTGCATCACCACTGAGATTCTCAAACGGGAGCACGACGAGCATGGGCTTATGCGGCTTGAGGGTTACAAAGTACGCGATTGCTAGCAGCGCGATCGGCAGAGCCGGTGCCCACCACAGAGCGGGAGACCGGCGCCAGGTCTTGGCTGGGGTCTTCGATGCGCCTTCATTCGCCTCGGGATTGCCCGGCAACTCCGGGGCTGCATCAACCCATTGGACCGGCGCCAAGAGGCGATATCCGCGACGCAGAACATTGGCGATGTAGGTCGGCTCCTTTGTGTTGTCGCCGAGGATTCGGCGTAAGGTCGCCACCGCTTGATAGACCGAATTCGGCGTAACCACGACATCTTTCCAGACCTCATCCAGCAGCTGCTCGACACTGACGACCTGACCGGAACGCTCGACAAGGCACAGCAGGAGGCGCATCGCCCGCGGTTCGAGCTTGACAGTGGCTCCATCCTTGGAAATCTCGTCGAGCGCAGGGTCGACCCGCCACTCGCCAACCCGCAGTCCCTTCATGTTCGGCGAACTCATCAGCGACGACCTCAATCAGTGCGATGTCAGCCCGGTATCGGGCTATGAGGCAGTGAGGGCGCAGTATACCGAAGAGGGTGAAATCATCGTGCGACGCAGCGTCAGGGGGTCAAAACCTCGAGATCGGATAGAAAACGTCGATTTCAGACCCTTTTTCCACTCATCTTCAGCTCACCTTCATGCCGTCCTCATTACGACGGAGCCACTCTAGGTCACTGTCTGCCGTAACAGACCATCGATCAAAATATCCGCAGACGTCTGCAGCGATGCACGGGGGAATGTAGCCCCCAAAGGGCACTAACGTGGATTACATCTTGATCGCGATTATCATCGCCGGCACCGGACTTTCTGGCGCTTACCTTCAAGCTGAGCTTCTATTGCATCGGAAGATTACAGCGGATCATGAGGGGTTTTGCGCCCGCCTTACGCATTCTCATAAGACACAATAGCCAAGGAGTCTTCCATGTTAATTTCAAAGAGCACTGGTGCAAGAGTCGTGAAACTCGCACTGCTCATGATGGCGGCGACCGCGACTGTCGCTGCAGAACCTGCCTCGTTTACGTCGTTTGACATCCCGGGGGCGAGCAGCTATTTCGTTGCAGGGATCAATGACCAAGGCCTTGTGGCAGGCACTTGGACCGCTGCCGACGGATCGAGTGTGGGCTTCATACGCTTTCCGGACGGCCGCATTAGTACGCCGATCGTTGATCCCAATGACAACTCCGGGCTTACAGTGCTGCGGGCCATCAATGACGAAGGTGTGATTGCCGGCTTTTACGGCGCCAATGTGAGCAATGGCTTTCTGCTCACAGAAGGGAAATTTCAGACGGTGGATTTTCCGGGTGCCGTTTCCACCGCACTGCGCGGTATCAACAACCTCGGCGACGTGTCCGGTACCTACTCCATTGTCGATCTCAATGCCGATGAGTTTGGCTTCATCATTCCCCGCCGAGGGCCGGCAATCAGCTTCAAGCTGCCGGATCCTTCAGCCACAGGCATCGTGGCAGGAGGCATCAATGACCTACGACAGCTCGTAGGCTATTACACGGATGCGACCTCGACGCTGGTAGGCTTTCTGCGTCAACCCAGCGGTCAGTTCGTGAATATTATCTTTCCCGGGGCGCTCAGCACACAGGTCTATGGCATCAACGACTGTGGAATTGTGGTGGGAGTCTGGGGTGACGCGAGCACGGCACACGGATTTCACGGCCGCCCTGGGAACCTGCAGAGCTTTGATTTGCCAGGAGCGGTTGCAACATTTTCGCAGGGGATAAACAACGAGGGACGCATAGTCGGCCGCTATGCCACAGCTGATGGTGTTTCGCACGCGTTCGTCAGCGGAAGAATTGCCGCGGTCTCATGCCTTTGATCCTGCCCCGGGGCCGGGCGACGTGAGTACAACTGCAAACCGGCGAGTTCACAGCTGGTCGGTTATCGTCACGGCGACAATGGCCGCGGCAGCGCTGTGTTGCCAGGGTGGCTGCGTCGCCACCAAATACAAGCTCGCCAAAAAGAATGCGCCGCCCGTGCAAGTTCTTGGTATTGCCTTCCCGTCCTCTGCACCGCTGCAACCCACGCTCGCTGCACTTATCATTTATGGCGGTCCTGGCTCGTGGAAGCGCGAAGCGTTATGGGATGAATACATCCTGGCAATCCAGAACAGCGGGAAGCAAGCGGTGACCGTTGATTCTGCGACGCTGACGGATTCCTACGGTATCGACGTCGCAGCAGGCGTCGATCCTTGGGCGCTCGAAAAGCAGAGCAAGATCCTGGAGAAGCAGTACCGTACTAGTGGACTTGCCTTTGTTCGCACCGCCGGGCCTGCAGTGCTCATCGTCGGTGCCGGCGCGACTGCTGCTGCGGCCACGACAACAGCTTCGGTTTTCGTATCGGCCGCTGCTGTTGGTGCGGCCTTGGCTGGAATAGTCATCCTGCCGGTCTATTACGTCAGCGTTTGGGGTATCAATCATCACAACAAGAAAGCGGTCGTGGCCGAATTCACGCGTCGGCGGCTACCGTTGCCATTGGCACTCGCGCCGGGCGAGACGCGGACCGGAAGTATGTTCTTTCCAATGGTGCGAGACCCCCATTCTCTGGATCTACGTTGGTCGAGCGAAAGCGGTACCGGCCAAGCCACATTGCCACTCGACTTTCTGCATGGGCTGCATGTCCCGCCTACACAAGCAGGCGCCGCGACTCGCTAACAGGCCAAATTGGCGTTCACTTGTTTCCTTTGATCGTCACCCACGACATGACCAGACCCTGATCCTTCGGATCCTGGCTTACACTGCCTCGCACGGTTACAAACCGATCGGCTGATATTGGGACCGCATCGCTGACAGTGGAAGAGACATACTTCGGGTCAAAAGGCCGCATCGTGTAGGTTTTGTCTTGCCCACTGATCCACGCCACGGCGGCTTCGGGCCATCTCCCAAATAGTGCGATCGACGCATCGGCAAGTACATATCCGCGACCTGCCGTGACATCAAAGTTCGCGATCTCCCTCGGCGGCCGAGCGTCTTGCAGGCGCTCATCAAGCGTAAAAAGCGTCGCTCTGCCGGCGCGGTAAATAATAATTGATGTTTGATTGGATTCTACCGTCGAGCGCAGCCGCACAATGAATTCGCCCGCAATCACCCTCTTTGCTACTGTCTCGCCTTTTTCATTCGCTCTAATTACCCGAACGTTGTCCTGCGAGTCCCAGGCTGTGAAAACGAAACTGGGACCGACGACGGCACCAGCTGCAACGGCAGGTACATTGTCCATGAGGACCTGCCGTCTCTTCACTGCATTGCCATCGAGTTCCACCAACCATATGTAACCATGCGTGCCGTCGTTTGTATTCCCGAGCAGCAGTATTCCGTCCTGCCAAAGAAAGCACTCATAAAAGTTTGAGTATTTAAAGCGAGGATCATCGTTTGGCACTTCCACGCGCCTTTCAACGAGGCGGCCATTGCGATCGAGTATCGCCAATAGATTGTCCGTTTGTCCGTCTTTGTATTTGCCACCACACAATAGAGTGTTCCCGTTCGCCAGCGGTACCGCTCCGTGAAATTCGGACTGTGGAACAGATTGACTACCGGTATCGATTCTGCTGTCGATCGGATCGATAAACTGCCAGAGAAGAGTCCCGTGACTGTCCGTGGCCAGCACCCACGCGGTAAGCCCGATGCCCGTGACTACAAAGCCGCCCTCGCGCGTTCGTGAAATCGCGTTCACTCGGGGCTGGACGTCCGGGAGGAGTACTTCTTGGTCCACGGTGATCGATCTGCCGTGCCTGCCACACGAGGCCACGAGAAACCCCGCAGCCAAGAAGACGCCTGTGCGCGATATCGCGTGAGGGAATCGATTCTTCATCTGTCCGCCTTGTCCGCGGACACTGTCCGCGGTCACCCGCGTCGCCTCAACTTGATGAAAATTACCTTCCAAATGACCCTTTTCTCGAGGTCTTTGCAACTGGCACGGCCCTTGCTCTGTTATGCGAGTAAGGATCGATGACAACCACTTACTCCAGGAGACACACATGAACACCTTCTCTTCCAAACTCAGCGCCGTCGCAGCGACCCTATTAATAAACGGCCTTGTCATGGGCGCCGTGGGTTATCTGTTCGAGCTACAGTCTCACCCCCATATGTCGGCATTCGCTTTTGCCCGGGAGCTCGCGGCGCATCAATGGTTCATCTAGAGCTTTCGTTTTCGCCGCGATGCCCTTAAAGACGACCGTCTTTGTTTGCGGTAGTTGCGCTCGCACGCAACTGCCCAAACTCCGAAGCGCTTGGCGTCGAGCGGAATTGCGGCAACTCATCATTTATTTGGTACCAAGAACATTTGGACCCGATATTAATATTCGCAATCGGGCGTAGTTCCGCGTCCGTATCAAGAGTCGCCACAATCAAACTAATCATTCCCTTCGACGGCGAATTATTGTACAGACGGGTTCCGCATAGCGAGCAAAACACCCTCAATGAATTCAGCGTTTTAACTTCGTAGCTTGCGAGCAGCGTTTGCCCCTCTACCACCTCAAACTTATTGAGAGGCATGAACAACAGAGTTGTAAAAGCGGCGCCGTGAGCTTTGCTGCAGAACCGACAATGACAATTGACCACGAATTTCAAATCATCGTTGATGGAATATTTGACCGATCCACAGAGACAACTACCGTGATGCATCTAGGTGGTACCCGTAGACGTAGAAGTCATTATCGCGAACCCACCCCTCGCGCTCATACAGGCGTTGCGCCAGCAGATTAGTGACACCAGTCTGCAGCATGAGCTCGCCGGCGCCCTGCCCGGCTGCATAGTCCACCCCCGCCCGCAACAGTGCCGCGGCCGCTCCGCAGCGCCGCGCTTGCGGCGCGACGAACAAGTCGTACAGCACGAACATGCGTGCCAGGGACACCGAAGCGAAACACGGGTAGAGCTGGCTGAAGCCGATCGCCGCGCCCTGCAGTCGTGCGACGAACACCACTGACTGGTGGCGCGCGACCCGCTCTTCCAGAAATGGCCGCGCCCGCGGATCATCGGCGCGGCCGTAGAAGCGCCGATAGGCGTCGAACAACGGTGCGATCTCCTCGACGTGGCGCAGCTCGGCGCGTTCAATGCTGACTTGAGTATTCATGCTGACCCCGCGCGTCGCACCACCGACATCATTCCCAACCTCTGCAAGTTGACCATCCAATCGAATATAGTCAGGCTAGCCTCAACTCGATGCGATTGCCATAGGAAGGTAGCAGGAACGATCCATGCGGGAGCGAGAAAGAGAACTCGAAAAATTGGCGCGATTTCGACGTCGCTTCTCTCGCCCGAATCGCGGGAGACTGGCGCTCACCGCGCTGTCATTGCTTGCCGCAGTCGCCACAGCAGAACCGCCAGCCAAACCCGCTGAACAGCAATCCGGGACGGAGCTGAGTCAGATTACGGTTGAGGCTGCGCGTGATCGAGCGACGCTCGAGCGCCGGGTGAATACCTTTGTATCGGTCATAACCATGGCCCCCTACCAACAATCGCTCGCGCGGTGGAAGAAAGAAACTCCCATTTGTCCCCAGGTGGCGGGCCTGCCTTATCTTGACGGGGAGTTCGTCCTGTCACGCTTCTCGGAAATGGCGGCGGCCGCGGGCGCCTCTTTAGCGCCCAATATTTGTCGCCCTAATTTATATATCCTCGTGTCATCCGTGCCGGATGAATTAATTGCGGAATGGAGCAAGCGCAATCCTTGGATGTTCGGCACAGCAGGCGGGACGAAGATCCGACAATTCCTGCACGCATCCGCTCCCGTACGTGTTTGGTACAACACCTCATTGTTCAACGGGGATGGAGTATCTTGCAAGGTCTACGATGAAGGTATCAACATATGTGAGCAGGGCACTCAAATCGCCCAGGTTCGCTTGGCCTCCGTGAGAGACCTGACCTCAGTAGTGGTACTGGTGGACGCTCGTCAGATAAAAGAAATCAACATGGGGCAATTGGCCGCCTACATTGCCATGGTGGGGCTCGCGGAGATTCGCGTCGACGCAAAACTGGGCGACGCCCCCACGATTTTGCATCTGTTCACCGACTCCGCAAATGCCCCGGCGCTTGGCATGAGTGGCTGGGACGCGGCTTATCTCAAGGCGCTGTACCACACGGAGCACGATGACAAGACGCAGCTCTTGGCCCTCAAGGCATCGATGATAAAAGACGTCGCTCCGTGATCGTGCAACGGAAAAGTCCCGGACTCATGCGTCCGGGACTTTTCGGCTCACGCCGGGCGCGCGCGGGCCCTGAAGATCAACGCAGTACCTCGAATGTAAGGACGGTCGAGTGCGTAACGCCGCCGCCCGTCCCAGTGATCGTGATCGGGAAGGTGCCGGTTGGGGCGTTCCTCGCCACCGTCAGGGTGAAATGCGATGTGCCGGAACCTGTAATGGAACTGGGGCTGAAGCTCCCGGTCACGCCGGACGGAATGCCGGTCGCCGACAAGGTGACCGCTGAGGCGAAGCCGCCGGCGACAGTCAATGTAACGACCGCAAATCCGCTTTGTCCCCGGTCAAGGGATCCGGACGTGGGCGAGACGGAGATGCTGAAGGAGCCCGTCGTTGCTGCAGTCACGGTGAGTGATACCGTCGCCGTGTGCGTAATTCCGCCGCCAGTGCCGGTCACCGTGATCGAGTAGGTTCCGGTCGCCGTGGTTGAGGCCACTGCCAGAGTCAAAGTGGACGTGCCGGAACCCGGAGCTGCAATGGACGTTGAGCTGAAGCTGGCGGTCACACCGGTCGGCGCGCCAGATGCGGTCAGGGCAATCGCTGAGCTAAAACCGCCGGACACCGCTGTGGTGATGGTCGAAACGCCGCTGTTGCCTTGCACCACGGAGATGGAAGTCGGCGAGGCCGTAAGCGTGAAGGCCGGACTTGCCGCCGCGGTCACGGTCAGCGAAATCGTGGCCGATTCGGTGAGGCCTCCACCCGTACCGGTTACGGTAATCGAGTAGGTTCCGGTCGCGGTGCTGGAGGCGACGGCCAGAGTCACGGTCGATGTACCGGAGCCCGGGGCTGCAATGGACGTTGGGCTGAAGCTGGCGGTCACGCCGGTCGGTGCACCCGATGCGGTCAGGGCAATCGCCGAGTTAAAGCCGCCGGTGACCGCCGTAGTGACAGTTGATGTGCCACTGCTCCCCACCACCACACTGACGGCAGTAGGTGAGGCCGCAAGCGTGAAGGCCGGACTCGTCGGAGCCAGCGCATTAATCAGACCGGTTCCATGCGGACTGCCCCAACCAGTCACCAGATCGTATCCGGTACCTGCCGAAAAGCTGCCCGACGTGCCGCTGGTGATATCGTGGAAGTCGGCAGCATAGGCGGCAGACAGCGCACCGCCAGAGACATTTTGCGCGTAAATCGTCGGGTTGATGAAACCGATGGTCGGTTCACCGCTGGCAGCCAACTGCTGGTTGACTAAGGCAATGTAGCCAGCCCACATAGGCGCCGCAAAGCTGGTGCCGCCAAATTCGTTGGCCGTGCAGGTCGTCTGGTCGGCGCAAACGTAAAAGGTGAAATTCGCGTTGGCCGAAACATCCGGGCCGTTGCGCAGCGTCGTCGAACCCTTGTTGCTCGAGGTGATCACACCGGCAAGCTGCTGCCATGACGGGATAGCAATGCTGTCCGGCGAAATGCCGCCGCCGCTGTCCACCCAGGCAGTTTCTGACGACCAGGGCCCTGCCGCACCGGCGGTCACCAAGTCCGTTCCGCCTACTGATACCACGTGTGCATCATCCGCCGGCCAAGCTTCATTGCTTGCCGACCATGTCGAACTGTCGCCCGACGCTGCAAAGAAGTTCTGCCCTTGCGCTGCCATCTTTTCAAAAAACGGGTCAAGCGTGCTTGGATCAGCCGGAGTCCAGCCCCAAGAGCAGCCAATGGTGGTGGGCAGCGGGTTATGCGTCGTCATCGCGCTGATGATGGCCGTATCCGTGTTCCCGATGTAGACCACCAGGCTTGCCAACCCCGGAGCCATGCCTATCGCCTGAGTCATGTCGAGCGTCTGTTCCGTGTCGTCGCAATCGCCGCCGGCGCGCGTATCCACGCAGGACGTACTGCTTCCATCCGTTGACAGCAGCGTGATGGGCACGTTGTTGGTTTGACCCACATTCTTGAAGTAGGTAGTCAAGTCAGCCAAGTCGGTGCCCAAAAACTCGAACAGTCCCAGATTCTGGCCGGCCCCGGTCAGGGCGGTTCCGCCGTAGTAGGCGGCGCGCATGTCGCTGCCCAAGAACGAAGCTGACGGGCCGGATCCGGTGGTGGCATGGGACACGACCTTGGCGGCATCAATGCCGTGGGCCGCCGCGTAGTCGCTCTTCTTCACATACATCGGATGCGGCACGGAGAAGTTATCCAATCCCGACACATGCCACAGCGCGAACGGCAGTTCCGTCGTGGGTTCTCGGTCGGGCGCGTAGAATGTGCGGTTCTCCGTGGGATGATGGTACGTGTGCATAGTCACGTGGAACGCACTCTCAACGGCTGAGACCGGGCCCTTGATCTGCACCTCCATGCCGTCGCGTGTGCCGCCCACGACCGCAAAGCCGTTGGCCACTGCAAAATGAACCACGGCATCATAGTCAGCCTGGCTGGGTCCAAATCGTTCGGTAAACTCCGCCACGCTAAGAAAGTGGCGGTAGGAGGGGCTGGCCGGATCATAGGCATCCTTGAGAAAGCCCTCGAGTCCTGCCTGGTCACGCAGCGGCAAAACAACATCAAGTTGCAAAATCTGGCTTTCGGGCAGGCGTCCGATGACTTGCGCCGCGCCGGTGCGAGTCGCTTCTCGCACATGATGGGTCGATACGGACTGCGCCCGGGAATTCGTTGGCGCGGCCAACAGGGTCGCAAAGATCGTCAGCAATAAAATGCGGAAGTAAGCCATGACTTCATCCTTAAAGTGAGCGTGGTTTTTCGAGCATCCCCATACGGCGTTGGACGGCATTAGCCGGGCGGCATTTAACTCAATGCAAGCTGCCGGGCGTAGGCTATCACCACCAATCCCGAACTACCAGGTGCCGATAAAGAACGCACGCCGTCCATGGCTAATCGAGACGGCGCCGCCATAGTAAAGGTGCCCTATCACACTTAAATGGCCGGCCGCGGTGTTTGGCGTCTGGCTTTTATCGCAAAAAGATTCGAAAATAGGTAAATGCCGTTAAACCGGAGGTGTCACATGAAAGCTCTCATTGTCCTATTGACGTTTGCTGCGTGCGTACTTGGTTCCGGAGTTCGCGCCGAAGCCCAAGGTGCGCCCACGGAGCACAGCATGACCGGGTGTCTGGCGAAGGGAGATGATGCCGGAACCTTCAAGCTCACGGATTTGGAGAAAGGACCGAAGGAAGTCGTGATTGCGGAGACGACGGCAAACCTCACTGCTCACCTCGGCCATAAGGTCGAAATCACTGGCGTCGCTGTCCCTGGAAAGGATAAAACGCACACGATGAAGGTGACGGCGGTCAAGATGATCTCCGCTAAGTGTCCCTAAAAGGCCAGGTCTGGCCAAGGGCCGAGTGAGAGGGCGCGCCACTACTTCCTTGTAGTGGCGCGCCCTATTCATCGCGCGAACCCCTTTTGCGTTCGAAACTGCGCGCGGCAAACCTCAGTGATGCGGCGTCGATTTCGAGGATTTCCCTAACCTGCGCGGCCGTTAGTCCGCAATTCCTCGCGTAAGTCTCACGGTCTTGCAAGAATTGCTCGACCTCATTCGGGCTGGCGAATAGTCGCGCCAACATAATCTCCATGGCATTGGTGTTCATGCAACCTGCCGCGCTGTGATCTCGCACTGTCGCGCTCGTCCGATGGCGAGCGCCGCGCGAGCTCTCGCAATCTGCTCCAGTAGTGCGGCAAAATCCGGGTAGCGACCGTCGCGCTCGATGATCACAGTAAGAGGTTGCGGCGCCTTGAATGCAAGCACTTCCAACAATTTGTAAACGGGCGGCGGCGGATCGTGGATATGGTCATCAATCAGTCTAGAACGATCATCGGGACCGTTCTCCCAATGCCCCCCCGACAGATGTACGCTCGCGACTCGCTCGAGCGGCATTGAATCGAGAATCGCGAATGGGTCCTGGCCAAAGTTGCAGGCATTGGCATAAAGGTTATGCAGATCCAACAGCATCGCTGCACCGGCTCCGCGCACTACCCTGCTGATGAATTCAGATTCCGTCCAGCAACTGCCGGGCGGTGTCAGTAGCGTCGCAATATTCTCCAGTTGCGGCATAGCGCCGACAACCTCGCGCGCCCGCTCCAGGTTGCGTAACGCACCGGCGAGTGTCTGTGGCGCGTACGGCGCAGCTGCGAGGTGGCCGATCTCGAATCCCCCGGCACGCACGAAAGACAGATGCTCCGACCAGTGATCCGGCTTGACGCGCTCGACCAGTCTCGCGATTCGTTCCAGGCGTGCCTCTGAAACACTGCCCGAGGATACAAGTCCCAGCGATACACCATGCAAGCTAATCGAAACCTGGCATGCCAGATCGCGAAGCGCGTCGAGACGGCGACGTGACGCTGACAATTCGCGTTCGGCGATGATCTCGAGGTGATCGATAGAATCGAGATGCAGGACGATTTGCGCCGCTAGCTCGTCGCGCCACGCGAGTCCCACACGGTCAGCGACGCTCATCCGCCACAGCCTCCGCCACAGCCCCCGCCACAGCCGCCGCCTCCACCGCAACCGCTCGACCCGCTCGAATCGGCGGGCGGCCTCAACATTTGCAGTGTCCCAGCGACCGCAAACGGCAGTGCGTTCAACCCGAATACCGCGGCCAGCAGGGCGACCTCCTTTCCCTGAGCACCGCGACCAATGTGGTGTGCGCGCGCTTTCAAGCGTGCGAATAGCTCCCGCAGCTGGTTCAGCAAGCGCAGTCCGCGGCCGCTCATTCCCTGGCCGCATACCCATGCGGCCATGAATATCAGGCCTACGGTTTCGAACATCAGAAACAGCAATGGCGGACCGGAGAGCGCGATGCGCAGTGCAGCCACTCCCCCGAAAACGCCGATGCTCAGCAGGCACTCGTTCATGCGCCGGGCGCGCGTAACTCGTAAGCCAAGACTCTCGAGCGACTCTTCGACCGCCTGTCCAGCGATGCACACAGCCGCGTCTTTGAAGACTCCCGAAGGGTGTTTGCCACTCGTGAAATAGTTAAATACCGCAATTTCCAGCTTATTCGTGAGAAAGCCCGCATTCTTGGCCACCGCGGCGAGGTATTTTCCATCACGTTGCACAAATCCGCGGTCGACCAAAATGACAACCAACATACGCACCGCTTCCTCGTAACCCCCTCGCAGCGTCGCGATCTGGATCGGGTCGGTGATACGGGGTAGAGGGTCAGACGTATCAGCCCGCTGCATGCGACGCCGGATCAGCGGAAAACACGCCACGCAAATCCCGAACATGGCAAAGAACAACAGAAACTCAGGACCGGTCAGATTGAACGGGAAAAGCCGCATCAGCTTAAGGTCGCGGCCCGTTGTCGCAGCGACTCCGATAGTTCAGCCAGCCTCAGGATCAGTTTCCCGGCCGTCCCCGGGTCGAGGTGCAGATCCTCGCGCGCCTTGGAGAGATTCTGAAGATCGCTGACCCAGTCGCCGCCCAATTCTGCGACAAGGGACTCGAGCGCCGCCTTAGGCGAAGACGGGCGATCACCGCGCAACTCCAGAATCGCAAAGGCACTGCGACGCAATGGAGCGGCTGCATCCGCGATGAGTGCAGCCAAGCTCTCCTCACGGGCACGGCCAACGGCATAGAGTGTTCGCAGACGCAGCGTCAGATTGAACAGAACCTGTTGCAGGCGCTGCACTAGCAGCGCGCGTGGAATCGTCAGGCCTTCAAAGGGATCCGTTCCATAAAGTAGAACGCGTCGATGTGCGATGTCATCAAACTTAACGGAGAAAGACTCCGCGGCGAGGGACAATTCGCTCGCGAGCAAAAACATCGGGTGTAATTCGACCGCAGCCGCCGCGTCCTGCAGAACGGCACTTGCCCTGTCGATGCGATCTGAATCGAACCGGCGCAATACGACCAGCAGATTGACGTCGGAACTCGCGCGCATGAGGCCTTCGGCGGCCGAACCGAACAGGATTAGCGCTTCGAGCTCCTCGCGCAGAGAGTCGATGAGGGTTTGCGAAGATTGCGACAGCCAGGCCCGCACCGCTGCCGGTAAAGCCTCAGGGATCTTGTTGTCGATTGTGCTCTCCATGGCATCACCTTTATTTGACGACGCGGCGAAGCTCGCCGAGACCGTCGTGCCGCGTGGCGATATCGCTGCGGCGGGCGGCGAGCCGCAGATCACGCAGCACTTCGAGCGAGCGCAGCAGCACCGGCAGCGGCGGCCCGCTGGCAGTGATTCCCGCGAGGCCCTGCTCGTTGAGATTGGCCGCTGGACCCTCGATGAAGCGCCTCACCAAACCATCGTGGTGCTGTGCCGCCGCCTGGCCGAACAAGTCGCAGACCTCGAGGTAAGCGCGGGCGTTCTGCTGAAACCAATCCGCATGTTGGTAGTCGTCGATAAAGGACAGCAACTCATCCAGCAGGCTCGTTCGCGTCATACAGTCGCGCAGCCGCGCCTGATCGGACGGCAACATGAACAGCATTTTGTCGACCAACAGCTGTGCATAATAGGGGTCGTTGGCGCGGCACAGCCCCAAGAGCAGGTCGATCTCGTTGATACCGGAAAAGTCCCCGGCGTTTGCACCACGATATTCCTGCCGGCCGACACGGTAAGGCTTGTAGTACGGCCGCACCGAATAGAAAAACCGGTCGACATCCAGCTGGTTCATCAGCCTGTCGTTGAATCGTATGACATCGCGAAGCGCCTGCTTCGCGGCATCAAACATGACGTCCGCCACGGGACTGGAGACTCCGAGATGGACGATACTCGTGAGCGCATCCGCCGCGCGCTGCAGCGAAAGAATTCCGCGCGTGTTCTCGTCGATGAACAGGAATTCATCCGGCAGCGAGGTAAAGCTCTTGCGAACGCCGGCGCGCGCCCTATTGTGTGTCGCTAGGTGCCCGGTCGAGAATCTCGGCGCCATACCCAACGATGCGCCGACGTGCAGCGCAAGCGATGACGCCTCGGGGAACGGCGACCGCTCTTCTCGCGCGGGATTGGTCAGTTCATGCCGCCGCAATGCACCGAGGTAGAGACCCACGCTGCCAAGCACACCATAGGCGCTGTCAAATCCCTCTCCGGTGTTGCCCTCGGCAAGCAATGCGACGACGTGCGTGTGACCCTCGTCGCGAAGCGACGCCTTGATCGGATCTCCACAGCCGATCACCTGCGCGCGGTCCTCACTCGCAAAGTATAGATTCTCGAGTTCGGTATTCATCTGAACAAAGGATGTACGAATCCAGTGCTCGAATCCTTCTGCCCTACTGCTCATTCGCACCTCGCCTGAGCGCCGGTTATGCGCCGTGTGAGATCGTACCTCTGGCTATCCCAGAATGCTGGGTTTACCCTTAGGTGAAACGCTCGAACGGCACTCAGGTCACGGATACCGACAACCCCGACTTGCCGCATTGGCGGTGGAGTTTCCATATGTTACGAAAATTCTTGGCAAAGGGCCTCGTCACTGTGGCTGCTGTGGCGCTGGCGGCGTACGCGGGGACGGCCCATGCGGCGCCGGCCGGCGGTGCGCCGCTGAAAATCGGCATCATCGGTGCAGGTCACATCGGCGGTACACTCGCCAGGTTGTGGGTCGCGGCGGGACATGAGGTGCTGATCTCCTCGCGCCATCCCGAGGAGTTGCGCCCGCTAGCCCAGTCGCTGGGGCCGAAGGCCAGGGTCGGTACGCCGCGCGAGGCGGCCATGTTTGGCGATGTGGTGTTGGTGTCGGTGCCGTACGGCGCGCTGCCCCAGGTCGGCCGGGACCTCAAGGCGGAGCTCGCCGGCAAGATCGTGCTCGATACCGGCAACCCCTATCCACAGCGCGACGGCGACATGGCGCTCGAGGCGCGCCGCGTCGGCACCGGCGTGGCCTCGCCACGTTACCTGCCCGGCGTGCGACTGGTGCGCGCGTTCAACGCGATCAATTCCGATGATCTGGCGAGCAAGGCGCATCGCCCCGGAGAGCCAATCGCAATCCCGCTGGCCGGGGACGACCCGGAGGCGCTCGCCGTGGCGCAGCGGCTGGTGAAAGACGCCGGCTTTGAGCCCGTGGTGGTCGGTCCCCTGTCGCGCGCGCGCGAGTTCGACGTCGGTACGCCGGTGTACACGCGCCTTATGACCGCGCCGCAGCTGCGTCAGGCGCTCGGCCTGTAGTAATAGCTACGTCCGATCTCCCCGATTCGAAAACCCGGTCATGCCACACTCAATAGCGCCGCCTGCACTTTGGTTCGCATGGCGTCATCGACCCCGATCTCCTTGCGAAGATACTCATGCATATCGCCGTGATCGTGGGCGATTTGATCGAGCGCAGCGGTGAGATAATCGACATGCGCTGCGAACAACACACGGCGTATATCTTCCGGCATCGTCAGCAGCGGGTGATCGCCCGACGATACGTCGTGTTGTGCTTGATGTTGCCTCAGAGTGAATTCCAAGATGTCGCACGTATTCGTCAATAAATAATCTTCGACGATAGTCTCGTGCGGCACGTCGAGCACCGATAACAGCAATGCAATGGCAATACCCGTTCGATCTTTCCCCGCTGCGCAATGCACCAGTACCGGTACCTCGCCTTGCGCAATACGCGAGAAAATGCCGCGAACACGTGGCGCCATCCACGCCGGCAACGCCGGCAACGCGCGATATAGATCTATCATGGCCGCATGCATGCCCGCCGCTGTGTAGGGATGAGAAAGATTGGCCGCGACCGAACGGATCGTGGGTGGCGCACTGCCGTCCTCCCAAGTCAAGCGCTGGGTGTTGGCATCCGGCCAGCGCGTCGGCTCTCGCTCGCGCTCCTCCGCGCGACGCAAATCGCAGATGGAGCGCACGCCCAGCAGATTTAATCGCTCATGATCTTGAGGCGTGAAATAGCTTAAGACGCCGGTGCGGAACACACGGCCCCGCTGAAGTTTCCGACCGTCTCGGGTGCGATAGCCGCCAAGATCTCGGAAATTGCAGCCGCCTTCCAACTTGAGTATGCGCTGCGTATTCAAGGCAACAGCTCTCCTGAATTCACTGGCAACCGTGTCGTATGACGCTGCGTTGGACCGGTTGTCTGTCTGCTAGCGGACATTGCTACTCGACCTTTACGCTGCGGGAACACGACTGAGTACGCCAGCGAACCGACGCGGCGATTCGCTTCAAGTCTAATGGAGCCGGCTACCAGCAACTGGAGATCAACATGCTTTTTGGCGGCGGACTACTTGGAACGATTATTCTCATTGCGATCATTGTCTACTTCGTGCGCAGGACTTGAGTCTAATTTAGAGGCGAGACGATCTGGCTTACACCTCGAGGCACCGGCGCTTAAGGCGGATAACTGCGCCCAATATGCTCGCGTACCGAGCCGGGACCCGCGGCGACTAAGTGCGGCATCTCGAGATAGGTAGTCATCACCGGGTAGCTCACTGGCGACTATGATTGCACTTTCTTGGGTACGCGTTGGGCTGGATCGTAAAAGAACGTTTCCTCCGCAATGCGCTCGCCCTCCCAGCGTTGGTATGCGAGCTCCTCCATGCGGGTGATGGTCCCATCGATCCATTCGAATTGGAAAATCCAACGGATGACAACTTTATCACCATTGACGAACGCCGGGCGCACGCACTGCGATGATACCGACTTCGCTCGCGACATGACGTTTCGTTCGGCCGCGACATGTTTGTCCCGCCCAACTCGCGGCGGAGACTGGTTCTCTTGCATGGATGCCCCCGTCGTGTAGAACTCTTCGACGGCTTCCGCATGAGCGTTCTGCTCGACTCGGGCAATGAACCGGTCAAGCGTATCGCTGGTAGGCATGCGCCCCCCCGTGGTGCGTCGTAATCTTAAGTGGAGACACTCTTCGGACTGTAATTCTGTTCGCTCCGAGCGCTCCAGCGGTACAGATTTTCATCCTGACAATGAGGACATTTGATCGCGGTCAATTGATCATCGAAATCCGTCAGCGCTTTGCCGCCCGGCGCTGTCGGCGCAATCGCGATGACTCGCCCGCACGATCGGTTCTTACACAGCCACCCTACGTAGACCTCGCCGGGCACCATTTGCTGCGGCGCCCTGACGTCGACGTGACGCAACGGGGCTGACGCGACCGGTTTGTGTGATGGCGTACCCCGGCTTTTTGTTGGACGTTTGATCGCCATTGCCTTCCCTCCCCTGACGCGTCATGTGAGAGCCTACCGCGGCTGCGGTGACTCTGCCAGCCATGGATGAAACAGCCCGCCTCAATCCAACTTTGGCGACATTCCCGGATCGCCTTTTTGCATCGCGCGCTGATACGCGGGGCGCGCGCCGACGCGCTTTAGATACGCCTTGATATTGGGGAACGTAGTGAGATCTTTTCGTACGAAGGCTCGCATCGTCGTCAATGGAAATAACATCATGATGTCAGCTGCGGTGAAGTCGCTACCGGCGAAATAGGCAGCACATTCAAGTCTCTTCTCCACTAGGGCAAATGCTCGATCGCTGCGAGCGTTGAGCATCGCGATGATCGGATTGCCCTCTGTGAGCTTGAGAAAATTAGCAATCATGCCGCCCATTTCGCTCGGCATCAGAGTGCCGTTGGCGAAATGAAACCAAAAAAGATAGTCCGGGAAGTTCGGCTGCTTGGATCCCACGGAAAGGCTACCGTTGCCGTATCGCGCCATTACGTACTCGAGGATCGCGCCGGACTCCGCTAACACCACATCGCCGTCGGTAATCACGGGCGCAATGCCCATGGGATGCAACGCCTTGTACTCGGCGGGTGCCAAACGCGTGGTCGAATCTCGATCGTAACGATGCAAGGCGTACGGGATTCCAAGCTCCTCGCAAAGCCAGACGACACGTTCAGACTGCGACACGCCAAGATGATGCACGGTGATCATAGATGCCAACTCTCCTCTCAGCGATTCTTGTGAACTCCATGTTAGCGTCCATGCGATTTGGGGGCAATTCGTCAGTTTGGCCATCACCAGCCAGCAAGTCTTTCTCTTGAATTCTGAGATAGCGGCCACTCGGCGTAGACTGGCGACGCCGGTCCATGCAGAGCTTGTGCTGATGCGCGCCGGAATACACTCGGAAGTTCAGGGAGACTCAACAATGAACAAACGCCGCTTTCTGAGTACTGCCGGTAGTGCGTCTTTAGGCTTGATGTTCGGCCCCAGCCTGTTGGCACAGTACGCAACGAAGCCGGTTACCGCGGTCGCGGAGGACGAGGCGTTCTGGGCGGCCGTAAGAGGCCAGTTCCGGCTGACAAACGACTATATCAATCTGGAGAACGGCTACTACTGCTTCCAACCCCAGCCGGTGCTCGATGCATACATTGACAATGTGCGCTCGGTCAACCTGGAAGCGTCACATTATATGCGCACGCGGCAAGTCGATGACAAACTTCGGATCCGAGGAAGGCTCGCTGCCTTTGCGGGATGCTCGCCGGAGGAGTTGATCATTACTCGTAATACCACCGAATCCCTCGACACAGTGATCAGCGGATTCGACTGGAGACCAGGGGACGAAGCGGTCCTCGCCAACCAAGACTATGGCTCGATGATTGACATGTTTAAATTGCAGGCGCGACGCTTTGGGCTGTTAAACCGGTTCGTTGATATCCCGATGGACCCGAAGTCGGACGATGAGATCGTGGAGGTATACGCCAACGCGCTGACGCAGAAGACGCGATTGCTGATGATACCCCACATGGTAAATATCACCGGGCACATCTTGCCGGTGCGCAGCATTTGCGATATGGCTCACTCGCACGGCGTACCCGTAATGGTCGATGCAGCGCACACTTTCGCCCACCTCGACTATCGACTACCCGACTTGCACTGTGACTATTACGGAGCCTCGCTCCACAAGTGGCTTGCTACACCACTCGGCGCCGGAATTCTCTTTGTGAGGCGCGACCGCGTTGAGAAGCTCTGGCCCATTTATGGTGACGAAAGCATACCGGCCGGCGATATTCGAAAATTCAATCATACCGGCACGCATCCCGTGCACACCGATCTGACGATCGAGCGTTCTCTCGCGTTCCACGAGATGATTGGCAGTGCGCGCAAAGAGGCGCGACTGCGCTATCTACAGCAGTACTGGACCGCACGAGTACGTGGCCTGAGGAAGATAGTAATGAACACCCCGACTGATGCCAAACGATCCTGTGCCATCGCCAATGTCGGCGTGCAAGGCATGACGCCGGGCGATCTCGCACGCATTCTTCTTGAGAAGTACAAGGTATACACGGTCGCCATCGATGGCGCCGGCGTTCACGGAGTGCGCGTGACGCCGCAGGTATATACATCAACGGCGGATCTTGACACCTTCATAAACGCGCTGAAGGAACTGGCGGCGTAGAGGCGACTGTACTTATCCCGCGAACCAGCAATCCAGTCTGGAGCAGTCCATGCAAGAGGAACAAATACGTGAAGCCTTGAATGTGCACTGGCACGCGTCTGCAGCCGGCGATGCAAACGCGGAACACGATATTTACGATGACGATGCCATTTGTGATTATCCTCAGTCAGGGGAACGAATCCTCGGACGAAATAATTTGCAGGCCCTGCGCAGTCATCATCCGGGCAAGCCGTCGGGTTTCAACGTCAAGCGAATTCTCGGGAAAGGTGATCTTTGGATTACCGAATACACAATCACCTACCAGGGGCAACCCGTATACACAGTGAGCATTATGGAATTCCGCAATGGTAAGGTCGTCCACGAGACACAGTATTTCGCGGATCCCTTCGAGGCACCGGCCTGGCGGAACCAATGGGTTCACCAACAGCCTAAGCACGGGTGCGATTCAGATGGCTAGATCGCTGTCTAAGCGTACGATGCGGTAGCCGGAAACATACCGGCCTTTGGGTGTCTCCGTCCACTGCCACTCGACGGTTTCGCCTTCCTCGCAGTTAACGTTTAGCACCGTATTGTGCAGTTCGGGGCGACTCGGTTCAGGTGCAGAGACAACTCGATATGGATTGGAAGATTGATTTGTCACAGCGTTCCACCTCCTTGGGCTGAACGGCGCCATTGTAGCGAACACCGACCGTCCACGCGAAATATCCTCCTTCGACTTGGGCTAATCAGAGGGGCCGCTACTCCACGCTGTAGTCGCGGGCTTCTAAGCAGGCCCCGTCGGCACGAAGGTAGTTGGCACGTTTCGCCGCGCCTTTGGGGTCGAGGCCGACTTGATCGGCGGCCCACTGCTGACATTCCTCGCGATCACGCTCCAATTGTTCGATCGTCTGATCCCCATTGGGAAAGACGAACAAGTCTCTCAAGAGCGGTGCCTGGCTATTGATGCTCTCAGCCAGGCCGGCAGGTGGTTGCACTTGCTCGTAGGCCCCTACGGTACCGCTCCATTCATAGTAGACATCGTCGGCATAGTAATAGGGCGCACCGTCCCAGAAGACGAGTTTGCAGTAGGACGGGATGGACGCGAAGTAAAACCCATGACCTGGGATGCGCCAGCCACCCTGCCCGCCGCCGCGAAACCGGCCACTAGAGCTGCGCCATTTACCTCTGTGATGACCGTATCCGTGACCGGTGCGGCTGCTATGAAAACCTGCGCCATGACCGGCGTTGCCATTGCCGCCACTCCCCCCATGAGCCACGGCGAATCCTGAACTCCACAGTCCAATGGAAATCAGACCCGCAAGAGTAGCTAAGCGCGATTGTTGCCGATGCATAACGAGAAATCGATTGCCGATGCTTAATTTTGGAGCCTCACCATTCTTGGAAGTTCCAAAAACAGCGCGTGGCGGACTATGGAGTCACGGATTCTGCCTTGGGCGGACCGCTCGCGGCATACGCATAGCGGAATTCGTAACGTCCAGATCCGACCCTGACCATAACGCTGCCGGCTTCCTGATCCACCGCGGAGATGCCTGAGACCACCTTCAACGAATGTCCGCCCTCCAGAACGTCGCCGGCCTGCGCTCCTGGCAAATGAATGGTGGCGCTCGTATTCGGTGGAATCACGACATTGAGTCGCATCTGGTGTGCGCTCAAATTCCACTCTGAGCTGATTTGACCGTACGGCGATACATGACTGGCACTTGCGTGCGTGAAGCCGCCGCCCGGCTGCGGCTGAATAAACACGTGCCGATATCCAGGCGCGCCGGCATCGAGTGCAATGCCCGCAATTGTCTCGTACATCCAATCACCGACGGCACCGTACGCATAGTGGTTGAACGAGTTCATCCCCTGATTTTGAAACGAACCGTCGGGCTTGCGCCCGTCCCATCGCTCCCAAATCGTGGTGGCCCCATGCTTCACGGGATACAACCATGAGGGAAATTCTTCGCGATTGAGTAGCGCGTAGGCTTCATTCAAATACCCATACTGCGTCAGCACATTCAGCAAGTGCGGCGTCCCCAGGAACCCCGTCGTGAGATGTCCCCGCACACGCACGTCCTCTGCCAGTTTCTTCGCCGCCAAGACCCGCTGATCCTCAGGTACTAGATTAAAGTCGAGCGATATCACATAGGCGGTCTGTGTGCCTTCGGCGATCGTGCCATCAGGTGCCACGAACTTCTGCGCGAACGCTTCTTTGATCTTTTCGAAGGATTTGCGGTAACGCGTAGCGTCGGGGCTCTTGCCGAGCAAGGCCGCGCTTTGCGCCAGAATATCCGTGGAGTGCGCAAAGTACGCAGTAGCAATGAGATCAGTGGAGGTGGATCCATAGCGCGTGTCCTTCGCTGTGCTGAAGAAATCCAACCAGTCGCCGAAGTGTGTATCTCCATCCCAGACGTTGTCGGCACCGGCGCGATTTTGCTCGTAGTTCACCCATGCCTGCATGCTGGCGTACTGCTGGCCAAGAATTCGCAAGTCTCCGTAAGCGAGATACACATTCCAAGGGATCACCGTCGCGGCATCACCCCATCCGGCGGCTCCGGCCGCCGGCTGCTCGGGTGTGCTCAAAACATCCGGAATCACAAAGGGAACGCTGCCGCTCGGCAATTGATCCGCTGCCATATCCTTCAGCCACTTGGTGAAGAATCCCGCGACATCCATATTGAAGGCCGCCGTGGGCGAGAACACTTGCGCATCGCCGGTCCAGCCCAGCCGCTCGTCGCGTTGCGGACAATCCGTGGGCACATCCAGAAAATTCCCCTTCTGCCCCCAAATGATGTTGTGCTGAAGTTGATTGATCAGCGGTTTGGATGTCGTGAACTCACCGGTCCGCGCCATGTCAGTGTGAACGACGACGCCCCTGATGCTATCCATCCCTAACTTTCCGGGATAGCCCGCCACCGCGACATATCGAAAGCCTTGGAACGTGAAATGCGGCTCGTAGCTCTCGGTTCCGACACCTTTGAGTGTGTACTGCACGGTCTGTTTGGCTTTGCGCAGATTGTCGGTATAGAAATTGCCGTCGCGATCCAGCACCTCGGCGTGTCTTAAGGTAACTGCGGTGCCCGCCGCGCCTTTTACCTTGAGGCGCACCCAACCCACCATGTTCTGACCGAAGTCGACCACGGTATCGCCGCCCGGCGTTTTGAATATTGTCTTTGGGCGCACCTCTTCGATTCGGCGCATCGGCGGGCTTTCGGGCGCGACCAATCGATCCTTTGCGGCCTCGATGGTTTTTACCGGTGACCACGCGCGCTCATCAAACCCTGGCGATGCCCATCCGGCCTGCTCGAGCCGCGCATCATAGGTCTCGCCATCGTAAATCTCAGCCATACGGATCGGTCCGTGCGCCGATTTCCAGTGCTCATCGGTGTCAATGGTCTGCGTGCGCCCATCTTGGTAGGTCACTTCCACTTGCATGAGCAGCGCCACGGCATCGCCGTAATGCTTATCTTTCCCCGTAAATCCCACGACCCCGTCGTACCAGCCCTTGCCGAGATAAACCCCCACCGCGTTCGCCCCGACTTTCAACAGCGCCGTAACATTGTAGATCTGATATTGCAGGCGATGGTTGTAGCTGGTCCATCCTGGTGTCAGCACGGCATCGCCCACACGTTGCCCGTTGATCGTGAGCTCATACAATCCGTGACTCGTCACATAGGCCCGCGCGGCCTTGACCACGCCGTTCAGTTGAAATTCACGTCTCAGCATCGGCGGCGCAGTGTCGCCCATACTCGAGGATGGCTCGGCGATCCACTGTGCAGTCCAGTCGTTCGGCGACAGCAGGCCCATCTCCCAATGGGCGGCGCCGCTCCAGCCCAAATCGCGGCCCGTCTCATCCCAAATCCGCACCTGCCAGCTGTAACGCCCTCTGCTCATCAACGCAGGACCAAGATAGTCTTGTTGAATGGATTGATCGCTCGCCACCTTGCCTGAATCCCATACAAGATCTACGCCTTCGTGCAGCGCTTGCTCGCCTCGTGCCACCCGAATTTGGTAGGCGCTCTGCGCCACGCCTCGTGCGGGGGACTTCAGCTGCCAGCTGAAGCGCGGATGCAACACATCGATCCCCAGCGGATTATCCATATACTCCACCCGCAGCGTGTCGATCGTAGTCTGAGCCGGCGCCGCCTGGACGGTAGTGGCAACTCCGATGGCGCAATACAAAAATGCCACCGTCATGAACATCCGGTTTGTCCGCACTCTCACACCTTCAGATCAAGCAGCGGCTTCGCCACAATGTTGCCGTCCGGTGCTGTGATGCCGGCCATCAGCTCATAGTGGTATTTATCAATGGGATGTTTAAAAGTCCCTTCATGGACCAGTGTAGCCAGAGCTTCCTCCATCCGACTCTTCATGGTGTCGCGCCATTCATCTACTTTGGATTTCGAATCCGGCTTGAGTTTGATTAATCCGGCGGCCACTTCCATTTGCACTCCTTCGTCGGTTTTGACGCCAGCGACTAAGCATTGTAATTCACAGTTATCGCCACACCCACTCCTGCAGACCTCAGCCGCTTCACTAAACCAGCTTCGAGCGTTTCACACGCCGCATTTTTCGCGCGAACTTGTACAAATTCGCATCGACGCTCAAAATATTCGTCTCGCCAGGGAAAGCCACCTTCTCCGTGATTTCCTTCAGGATTCGCGCCGCACCGCTCTGACGGTGAAGCTGAAAGAAGCCGGTGCACCTAACACCTAACACGTACAGAGGCGGATTCGGAAAACGCGAGTCGATTTTTCGCACCAGGTAAGCGCGCTTTACCCCCTTTATAGCCTTAAGCTGCAGGGTCAGCTTCGCTACCGCCTCAGTGTCCAGCCCGTGAGGCTCATAACAATCCGACAGCAGCAGCGTTCGACGTATCTTCTGGCCCTTCTGCAGTCGGATGGCTTCATCGACATAGCGATCGTGCCAAATCTTTCCGTTGACATGATCTCCTCGTTGACCAAAATAGTGACGCAGCAATGCGCTCCCGGCCAATAATGCCGTCGGATCTGCCGTAATGACTCCGTCCATCAATGAGACGCCTTCTTCCTCATTCCTGCTTAACAAGCTTCGCGCCAGTGCGAATCGCGCAGCCTTGGAGTCTGGAAAGCGCGCAACGACCGCGCGCAACAGGGGCAACGCCTCTTTCCCACCAGCTCCGACTTCCTCCACCAATGTGGCGAATTCCAGCGAACCGGGCTCATCGAGTGGCCTCTGCGCATTCTCGGCACGCAAAGCGGCGAGCCGGGTCCGCTTGACCTGGGTCGCCTCATATTGCTTCTGCCAAGAACCTAAAATTCGTTCCCGCCACCGCGAATCAAAGGTCTTCTCCAGCCTCCCCAAGGCGGAGCCTAGGAGTTCATCGGCGCCGTGGCCCTTCAACGGCGGCGCAAACTCCGCGGGCGCGCCAATCGCCTTCAGGCGATCACCAAGCGAGGGATGCGTATCGACATGCGAAGTGATCTGGTTGAGTGCCGCATCCTGCCACCGCTCCAAGTCGCTCGCCGGCACCTCACTGATCGTCTGCGCGACAAATCCGCTGATAGGCGTGAACGCGGGCTCGGGACTATCTTTGGCAGATGCATGAATGGCCGGCCAGTACTGTTGCGCAAGATAGCTGCCGATCACGTGCACGTTTGTTAGTGCCTGCGCCGTATCGCGCGCGGACGTCAGTTGGACCGAGGCAGCATCGGCCTCGTACTCATTGGCACGCGCGAAGGGAAACGATACAGCGTTAAAGTAAGGGATATACCACACGAAGAATTGCCGGATGAGGCCCGCGCCAAATCGCGGCTGTCGCTGAAAACTCGATTCCAAACGCGCCCAAATAAGGCGCATTCGATAAATGCGATTCGCCGCGCGCGCGTGGCCTCGGGACAAATGCCCCAATTCGTGTGCTAAAACTGATTTGAGTTGCTCGACCGTCAGCCCCTTCATGAGAGGCAATCCCAACACCAAATAATTCCGATGCCATCCAAAGAGTCCCATCCGCGCAACCTGACTGATGGCCGCATTTAACTCCGGGGTCACGAGGACACAATGAATCGGCTGCGTCTTCAACCTCTGTTGCAATTCTCCAACCAACGCGAACAAGAGCGGGGCGTCCGATGGAGTCACCGCCTCTCCTTCGGGAGGCGCCTGCCTGACCCACAAAGCCCTTATAACGGTGTATAGCAACGCCCCCACAATAAGGATTATCTTCACCCCGAAGATGCTGAGGGCGGAAAAGCCCACGATCGTTAGCGCGCCTACGCCCAACAGCACGAGCAGCACGAATGCCAGGTACCCATATCCTAGGGCCGCTAACCCGAACACACGCCGGCGATACGCCACCGGATGCTCCACTGCGGCGCGCTCCATCCGCTCAATCAGTGCTTCAAAGTCCGCTCGCTCCATGCGTCTGCAATCCCTTATTCTTGCCAGGTCCAGGACAAATATAGCAGCATCGCAGATGCCGCTACTCATCTGCAATGCAATGCAAGTGGGCTATGTCCTACGTCAGTCTCTTAAAGCAGCTGGCTGCGTCTTGCCTGGTTTTGGATAACACTTCTTTGGCGTCCAATCGGCGTCGAAGGAAGTACTTCATGAATAGCATACCCACCAACACCGTCATCGCTGCCGTTCTGCTGATCGCGCTGGTGATAAGTGTCGTCGCTTGGCTTGTCATGCAAAAGCAACGAACTCTAAAGCTCAAACAGCGTTTCGGCCCGGAATACGACCTGACTGTTTCTGAGTTAGGCAGCCGAGTGAAGGCCGAAGCGGAACTGGCGTCACGCGAAAAACGCGTCGCCGGGTTAGAGATTGTACCGCTAACACCGGCAGACGCCGTCAGATTCACCCAGGCATGGAGCGCACTGCAAGGCCGCTTCATCGATAATCCGAAAGGAGTGGTGCTGGACGCCGATCATCTGGTGCGAGAACTGATGGCAAAGCGCGGTTACCCTATGGGCGACTTTGAGCACCTGGCCGCCGATATTTCCGTCCATCACCCGGACGTCGTAGCAACCTATCGCGCGGCACAAGCAATTGCCGCCCGCGATGAGCGCGGTGAGGCCGATACCGAGGAGCTGCGGAAGGCGGTCGTTCACTATCGAACTCTGTTCGACGAGCTTCTCGGACTTGCAGCGGAAAAGCAGCCCAGCGAGCGAGCCGAACTTGGCGTCCCGGTGCACTCATGACCCCCCAGATGAACGGCGAGCCGCGCGAAAGTACGGTGACCACGGCGGATCTTGCAACCTCGTCGAACAGGTCGGCGGCAACTTCAGTCCAGGCGGACCGGCCCGTGCTGGAGGCGATCAAAACCGACGGCGTGACCAAAACACCCATAAAGGAAGACAAGCAGCTTGCGTCACTATTTACCCAGGAGGCGGCCACCGACTTTCGCTCGCGCTGGGACGTGGTGCAAAGAAGCTTTGTAGACAATCCCCAAGATGCTGTACGCGCCGGCGATGAACTCGTCGCCCAAGTCATCAGGAGTCTAGCGGAATCCTTTGCCAACCAACGTTCAGAACTGGAAGACGGCCACGAGCACACAGAAGAGGCGACGACTGAGAACTTGCGACTTTCGCTGCGCCGCTACCGCTCCTTCTTCGAGAGATTACTATCGATCTAGTGTAACGATATCGCCGCTGATAACGGAAGTCGGCTCCTGACTGCTGTTTCCGACCGCTTTGCCCGTGCGACCGGCGTCGAAGGCCGCCTTGGTTTTCCACACCGATTCGCTCCAGTCGTTGCCTATGCGCGCAAACAGTTGCTGCGCAGTGGCGGCGTCGCCGCTGCGCACGGCCAGGAAAGCCATCACATTGCGTTCGTGACTCGTCGATCCGTACAGCGATTCGATGGCCGCGAAGCCACGCTGCACGCGCGGCCACGACAGGGCCGGGGCCTGAGTCCTCTTGCAGCAGTTAATCGCGGCGGCGATCTGAAAATACACCGCGTCGCCTTCGTCGCCGCCGATTCGATCCGCGACCTGAGCGGCGTATCGCTCGGTATCACCAGACTTGCCGTACCACTTCGGCAATAGATAATTCGATTCTGAGGTCGCAAAATAGTAATAACCAGGCTCGTGAGCGAGCGCGCGTTCGGCGAGCGCATCGAATGCGGCGCGGTCCCATTGTTGGTCGAGGGCGACGCCCTGCATTTCCAAATACCAGTGGGGCGAATTTTCCGCGAGCGCAGCGGATTGCTCCAGCGTCGAGCGGGCCGACTGTACGCGGCCCTGAAACAACGCCCAGCCCTGCGGCGTGACGGTGTTGGCATATCCGTGGCCGCGGGCTTTCCAGGCAAAGCGCAAGTAGGTTTGCGCCAGTGCTATGCGCGGAGTCGGCGAGGCAGGACTGCTTTGTGCCCATTGTTCGAGCTTGGCAATTTGCGCCTTCCAGGCGGCATCGGTCGCTGTTGCCGAACCAGGCGAACTCAGCGTGCCGAATAAAACATGTAGGCGCCAGGCGCCACCCTCAAAGCGGCTGCGCTGCTGTTGCAGCTGTTGGGCAAGCGTGTCCAGGTCGGCGTAGCGGCCGGAGTTGAACAGTCCGAGCAAGCTCACACGAAAGTCGCGCAATTTGGTGTCGGACAGATCCGGGTTGTCCACGTCGCCTGCGGAGGTGAGCTCGGCCGCCACCAGTGGGCGAGAGGACGTTAATATCAATGCCGCAGCAATTACCGCACTCGTGGACCAACTATGAATAAGTCTCATGAGGCACCTCACATCCATGCGCGTTGCCCCACGATAATATCGACCGGATTCAAAGTCACCGCCCCGGCGCCATTTGCGAGAGCAAAGATTTGCAAAGTGTGACCGGCGGGTTGCCTTTGCAGCCTGCCGGCCATTCCTAGCCTCCTATTGCGGATGCCAATCGCACAGCAGATTCAGCTCTCCATCCTTAATTGTGTCTGCCGGGACGCGGTGCCACGCGGTTGATGAAATCAGCTTCAGATCAGCAACCCAAATTGTCCCGTCCTCGTAGTAGTCAGTTCTCGCGTCCAATTTGGCTGTCTCTTCGTCACAGTCAAATTCCCAATGATCCACCGCGTAATTCACCCACTTACCCTGCCACTTTTCGGTATGGGGCGGAAAAATGTGTTTTTCCCATAACGACCGCAAGTTCCCGTTGCCCTGGAAGCTCGCGGTATTCACAAAGAGCTCTCCCGTTGAGCTGTTCGGAGCCGTGACTCGTACCCAATCGCTCACCCCCTGACCGTCTTTTGCAGGCGGCGCAAGCAATGGCGACCGGGAAATCGCCGACTCCGTAATGAGCAGGGCTTGCCGTTCGTTGTCAATCGACCAAGACTTAAGTCGCGATAGAAAGCTCTGCCCTAGCAACGGCAATCCCCCAGAGTCACCAACTGACGCGATGACGTCTCGAATTTCCAATTTACCCACTCGCAAGGATCGAATGCGGAATCGCTGTGAGATTTCTCCGGATCCGTCCGCCAGTTTGTACATCCGCTTATCCAGGAAATCCTGGGGTGACACCGTGCCATTGCGGGTAAGTGTAGAAAATACGCTCGCCGGAATGGAAACGTCCGTCGCGCCACTATCAATTATGAAATTGAGCGAGATCTTGCCGTTGATAACGACCGGGACCTGCAGCGTGCCATGTGCGTGAATGAGCGGTATTGACTCCGAATACGCGGCGCCACAGGAAAGCAGCATTGCCAACAATGCCGCGCTCGATAACTCCCTCGCTTTGGCATGCATGCGCAAATCGAGCCTTATTCACCGGTTGCGGACTTGCGGAACACAACGATGTGCTGCAACGGGAGCCGCTCCGAAGTGCGTTCCCACGTGAGCCGGAGCACACTCATTTCGCGGCGGATTTGCGCCTCGCTCATTTTATGTAGGGGCTTGATCGGCACGGCCGGGTCCTCACCACGATATTCTACCAGTACTACCCGCCCACCCGGCTTGAGCGCACGAATCAGGCTGCGCATGACCTCGTAGGGGAAAGACAGCTCGTGATACACATCGACCAAGACCGCTAGGTCGATCGAAGCAGGCGGCAGCTTCACGTCGTCGGTGTCTCCCTGGATCGGCACGAGGTTCTTAAACTCTGTTTTCTGCGACAACTCCGTGAGTAGCGCCACCATTTGCGGCTGCACGTCGACCGCGAAAACGCGGCCGGGTCCAACGATGGGCGCCATACGCCGCGAGAGATAACCCGAGCCCGCGCCGATGTCGGCGACAGTCATGCCACGCTGCAGGTGCAGTTCCTCCACCAGCAGGTCGGGCCGTTCTTCACTTGCCCGGCTCGGCCGCTCGAGCCACGGCGCACCCTCGAAACCCATGACCGCAGCAATCTCACGTCCCTGATAGAACTTGCCGATGCCGTCGGGACTGCCACGGCCCTCGCGATACAGCGGTATCGCGAGGGAGTTCGCGGCGATCGCCGTCGGCAGTAGCGATACGAAAGTACCGAGCACGACCCAGACGGCAGTGACGATCGATGACATTCGAGCCAAGCGGCTGCCAAACATCGCGACAGTATGCAGCCTGTTTACAACGAAAGCATAGGCTGCAACAATTTACCTCTGACCCCCTGGTGCATCTCAAAGAATGAACTACCCCGGCCTTTGCGCTCTGTTGGCCATTTCCGGCCTCGCCTCGGCCTCCCCGGTCACATACACCATCGATCCCAATCACACCCATCCCGAGTTCGAGGCCGATCACCTCGGCGGTGTTTCGATTTGGCGCGGTCTCTTTAAGAGAACCAGCGGCACCATCACTCTTGATGAGACTGCACAAACCGGCACGCTCGATGTCGCCATTGACATCGCCAGCGTGGAATTCGGCAATGACAAATTGAATGAGGAAGCCGTCAACTCGACCGCGCCGCCCATCTTCGAGGCGCAGAAATATCCGACCGCCTATTACAAGGGCACGCTGGGTGGCTTCATTAAGGGTTCCCCAACGACAGTCGCAGGTTTCCTCACGCTTCACGGCATCACGAAGCCCGTTGCATTGCGAATCGATTCATTCAAGTGCGTGGTCGATCTACCGGCGACGCAGAAGCACGTGTGTGGCGCCGACGCAGTCGGTACGTTTAACCGCGCGGACTTCGGCATCACCGTCGGTCAAAGGTATGGGTTCAAAATGGAAGTGACACTCCACGTCCAGGTTGAAGCCTTCAGGATTGAGTGACCGCTCCTGGTGCGGGCGTTCGCCTGAGCCGAACGCTACGACTTACGCATATCCGTGATATGCCACAGAACCCCAGTAGGATCACTCAAGTAGAGCACCCGAATTCCCCAGGGCTGCATCGCAGGAGGCGTGCACACTATGCCGGGATATTTCTTCGCGAGTTCCTTGCGTTGGATGTGCTCCCACCAAGCGTCCGCATTCTCGACACTCAGGCTCATCATGAAATTCCCCGCATGCTCGGCGACGTAAAAGGTCTGCAGCAGGAACCGGAACGATCCGATTTGAAGTTCAGCAATTTGTTCTTCGCTCCAATTGATGGTAAATCCAAGATCGGTATAGAACCTCTTGGAGAGTTCGGCATCCTTGGCGGGCACGAACGTTCTGAGATCAGTCACGGGACTCGGATACATCGTCTTCTTCTCCAAATCAGAAAATGTTGCCGGCTATTGCGGGTGCGGTATTGGAAAGTCAAGAACCTTGGCGGTGTAGGATTCAACGACTTCGCTGAAGGGAGTGCCGTCCGGCAATGTCAAAACGGCCCGATGCTCCAATAGAGTTGCGGGCATGCGAACAACCGCAGCATCAATACTGGCTGCGTTCATCTCCCATCCCTCGGGCAACGGGTGCCACAACAGCTTCGACGACAGCGTGCGGCGCTGGAAATGAAGCGCCTGCACCGCCCTGCCGAACGGCGTATCAGTGGTGTCCAAGAGTTTGTTCATCTCGGGCGTCAATCGGCTGGGAACGTACCAATTGTCTGCTTCCGACAGCACGGTGGAACCACACGCGAGTTGCACCCTTCGGTAGCGCACCGGTTCGATAGGCGTGACGTGCAACTCTTGACGTTGCTCGGGCGATACCGGCTTGTCCACACCAGGAACTCGTACGGCTTGGAGGCGTGGTGGCGACGCCAAGTGGTGAACGTCGCACCAACGCTCGAGAGTCAACGTCGCACTATTATTGCTCAACAACTCGGAATTCAGTGTTTCGAGCAGCGCGAGTGCTTCGACACGAGAAACAAAGTTGGCCGACCAATTCCAGGTTTGCGCCGATGTAGAGTCATCGGCACCAGCCATCGACCCCAGGAGCACGACAGCGCACGCAACAGTCGACGCAAATCCCAACACTTTCCGCCGTCCGCGTTCCACCGTGCTGCCCGCCACTGGTCATTCAATTCCTCGCGGTACGTTTCGCAGCCAGTTGCTGAACAACGGCAAGCGCTTGCTCGGCATTGGCATCGCCCGCAACTCCACCGATCGTCGCAACGATCTTGTTGTCGGGCGCGACAACGAAAGTCGTGCGTTCCGCCGTGCTATGACCGATCTCATTGCCGCGGGAATCTTTCATCGTGGCGACGGCCTGTCCCTTATAGGTCTCCGTGATTTTAATATCGTAGGATTTCGCGATCTCGCCCTTCTCATCCGAAGCCACCGGTAACTTGCCGGCGCAATATTTAGGATCGGCCGAGAAGTCGTTCAGGCGCGAAACGCTGTCGAGCGAAACGCCGATGACCGAGGCGCCTGCGGCGGCGAACTTGTCGTGATTTTCCGCAAACGTATGCGCCTGCAGATTGCAGCCACCAGTAAAGGCGGCGGGATAGAAATACACCACCACGGGGCCATTCTTCAATGCGTCGCGCAGCGAGAATGTAAATTCCTTGCCGGCTAGAGAGGCCTGTGTTTTGAAGTCCGGCGCGGTGTCGCCTTGCTTCAATGCAGCGAAACTTGACGTCACCACCAGCACGAGTGACAGGAAACCTAATGCTTTGCGTTTCATGGCGAAACTCCCATGTTATCTTTGCCGTCGGGGTGGCGAAGGACCAGCTGCTGTCAGCCGGTCCCCCCTCAACGCACTCGCGATCAAAAGCCGTGAACTACCTGTCCGCGAATCTCACCAGCGGGAAAGTTTGTTGTATGAACATTTGCGTATGCCGTATCAGTCAATAATGCATCGGCGACCGCGTTAAAATCACCGGCACTCACATTTTGACCGGCTATGGCTTGTACGTTTGCAGCGGTCAGCGTGCCGGTTACGGTTCCACCACCCGCAGGGCACGGCTGAGTCCCAGCTGGTGCAGTCGCTAGGTTCGAGCAGAAGAACACCATGATCCCGCCGGCCATGTGCTCTTTGCCAAAGTGGATGTGCGACTGTGTCACTGGCGCACTCAGATTCTGAAATCTGAGTGTGAAAGTCAGGGTCTCGTTCGTCCGGTCCAGCTTCAGTTCCAAAGTGCCGCTGCCCTGGGTGAAAATGGCTCCGGTCTCGCTGTTCAGAGCCCCAGTCTCGTTGAATCCTGCCAAAGTCGCGCGAAACTCTTCCACCCGCGGGGAACTCACTGCCGGCGTTGTGGCTCCCGTTGCAACGATCAACGCTGCCAATAGTATTGAACGGTACATAGCTCCTCCTTTAACAAAGTACGTCATAAAGGTTTTCCGGATCTCCAAATGCGTGAAGCTTCACTGCGGATAACAAAGCGATCCGCACCGAGTGCAAAACGCCCACAATACCCTAGCAAAGGGTAGTGAACATAGGATGACCCGCAAGGTGCAATACGACCGCCTGTCGGTGCGTCAGAATGATTTCGAATGTTCTCTCCCGCAGCATCGGAACATCGGCAGCCCCCCTGCTGCATGACGGCAAAGACGTTTGATGACGCGGCGCGTCATCAAACGTCCTGAAAGTGCGCGACACTCCGGCGTGCAAAATGAATCGGGGCTTGTCAATCCGCTGCGGCTTTTAGCAGAGGATGCGGCACGATACTCCCATCAACAATATGAACTTTCCGTTCAGCCCGACGTGTCATTTCCGCGTTGTGAGTCACCACAATGATCGTTGCTCCAGCTCGATGTAGCTCTTGCATCAAGTCCATGACGCTCTTCGCCATCTTCTCATCCAGATTCCCAGTCGGTTCGTCCGCCAACAGCAGCCGCGGCGAGCCCGCAAGAGCTCGAGCAATGGCCAAGCCCTGTTGCTGACCACCCGACAACTCGTCGGGATAGTAATTGGCTCGGTCCGAGAGCCCGACTCGATACAACGACGACTCCACCCGCCGCCGTCTGTCCGAGGCACTAAGGCGGCGGTATCGCAGCGGCATCTCGACATTGTCACGAATGGTCAGGTCCTTTAGCAGATTGAAGGATTGGAAGATAAATCCGATCTTCTCGTTGCGCAGCCACGAGCGCTCCTGATCGTTCAGGCGATACACATTCACACCGTCGAGTTCATATTCTCCCTCGTTAAAGGTTTCCAGCATCCCAGCGATCGTGAGGAACGTGGTTTTCCCGCAGCCGGAAGGACCCGTGACCGCGATGAATTCACCCTCTCTGACGTGAATCGATAGATTGCGAAGCGCGAATATCTCCAATACCTCGGATCGATACGCCTTGCAGATACCGGTCATTTTGAGCATGGCACGACCCCGAGAGGACTTGACGCTTTAATTCGTAGCAATGATTGTGCCACCCAAAAAAACGCGCCGAATTTGCCCTTTTGAGCCGCCGTCTCAGCGTCTTACCTCTTTTTTGGGTCTAGGCCGTCTGTCCGATTTGTCCGCGGACACTGTCCGGCGGTCACTCACCTGACAACCGCACCGCCGGACGTGCGTTTAGGTATTCACCGGCACATAGCCTCCAACTCCTTATACGGCTTAGAGTTCGGCGGAAACTTGAGCCCCTTCTTTTGCATCATCAATTCCAGAAACGCCCCACCGGTTGGTTCCCCGATATCCGGATCGTCCTGGTACGCCGGATCTGTCAATGCATCCGGCAGACTGATAAATTTCACACCTTTCGCGCCGTACAGCTTCAGAAGCTCCGGCAACATTCGCGCATCGAATGCCCCCACGTGCATCAGCAGCACGTATTTCACGTCTCGCCCATAGACCAACTGCGAGAGCTCTCGGAAAACACCGTAGTACTGATCCGCCACCGCCAAATAGCCATCGTGCAGCGTCTGAATCGATTTCTCATCGTGCTTCGCCACGCAGCGCGCATACGGCTCGTTCCAGAGATAATCCTCAAAATCCATGCTGACTTCTGCGATCTTGTACCCGTGCGCAAACAACCACGCTCGCACCGCGCGCCGCTTCTCGACCGTCTCACCCTCATGTAAGAACGGATATCGCAACCAATGCCAATCCCCCTTCCCCATCAAGCTCTCAAGCAAGGGTTCGTTCCTCAACACCTCCGCCCCAAACTCCTCTGGGCTCTCCTTGTTCAAATCCAAATGCGCCCACGTATGATTGCCCAACGGCTGCCCCGCCGCGCGCCACGCCTTTAAGACGGAAAGCGAAATTGGATCCTCTTCACCTCGCCCACCATTGATGAATCCATACACCGGCGGCATTTTCTCCCGTTTCAGCGTCGTCAATATCGATTGCGTTATCTCCAGTCGGGTCATTCCCGTCGGCATTGCCCCATGCACCGGAAGATCATCGAAGGTAATCGCCATCTGCTGACCCCACGCGAGCCCTGCTGACAGAGCGAGCGCTCCCGAAAGGAGAAATCTGCTCATCATGCTAATGATTGGGACTTGTGAGCCACCGCACCGGGTCCGTTTGGCTAGTGCTGTGTCGCCGTCCCCAACTCTCCAAACACTTGTGATGGTTTTTTCTCCCCAAATTTCGATGGATTTCGTCAAACAGTGCGCGTCGCCACGGCAGGTGAGATGGACGCCGCTCGCCGCGCGGGCACCAACACTGCGAGCAGCCCCACGATCCATAGTAGCAGCACGCCACCCACCAAGTAGTACAGCGGCAGCCGTGGGATCTCGTACGTGATGCTGAGTTTGATCCCGGCGGCGAGCGCCAGCATGCAGCCGAGTACCGTACCGCACGTTGTGATGATCCAGTTCTCAACCAGAAAGTAGCGAAGAATATGAAACTTGCGCGCACCTATTGCGCGCCGGATTCCGAGTTGTTTAGTGCGCGTCGTGACGTTGAATGCGGCGAGCCCGCTGATTCCTACCACCGTGACGGCGAGGACGAAGAGCGCAACGATCGCGAGAATAAACGCGCTCGTGCGTGTCTCCTGCCGAATCTCGGCTGCAGTGCGCGTGTAGTCCTCCATTCGGGAGACAAATCGCCCCGGTTGTTGATCCGCGAAGTTCTTTTCAAGTTGCCGCATGACAGCTGCCCGCTGGCCCGGCTTTGCCCTGACGACGTACAGGCCGCTGGGACCGGATGGGATGATGGAGACGATGACGATCTGCGTAACGAAGTCATCGTATCTAGCGGGCGCGGGCGCAGCCCGCATAAAGTCCACGATTCCAACGACGGTGGAGGTTTTGTTAATGAGCCCCGCATAAATCGGCTTGCCGATGGCGTTTCCGTCCGGGAAAAGCTTTTTGGCCATCATTTGGGTGATGATGACCTCTTGCGCCCAGTCGCCGAGCGAAGCTTCAAAGTCCGTCGCTGGCGGTTTTATGGCGTCTAAGTCAAAGTTGCGCCCGGCGATAAGCTTCAGGCCCAGGGTGTCCAGAAGCTTGTCTGTGCCGAAGTAAATCAGGCCGCCGATGCCACCGTTGGGCCTCTGTAAGGCCTCGAGGTTCGACGCAAACGGCAGGCCCGTGATAGCGCCTGTCTGCGGTAGATTGTTGATGGTGGACGCCGCCACAACCCCCGGAAGAGAATTCAGGTAGATCAAGTCAGCCTTGACAGCGGTCGCATAGTTGAAATCGCGCGAACTCGCCCCCGTGGCTATCCAGAACATATTGTCCAAATCCATTCCCGTCGGCTTGCTGACCTCCTCGACTCTTTGCCGAACGATGTACGCTACATTGACGAGGACTGCCAAGGTGATTGCAACCTGCGCGCTGACCAGGAGAGGTCCGGTTTTGTTGCGCCGTAGAGCGCTCAGCAGTGCTCGAATCTCCACTCAAGTCTCCTGAAGCTGGGTCTACTGTGTTTTAAGAAACGTGGCGGGCGCCAGCCGCCCGATTCGGTAAGCGGGATACAGTCCTGCCAAGAGGCCCGTCAGAAGCGATAACCCGATCGCAAATAAGATGACCGAGACATCCATGTGCACGAACGCTTGCACCAGTGCAACACGGTCCGGATTGTCCGAGCCGATCAGCATGCCGGAATACAGCCACCCCTTCAGCACTGCCAGGCCGCCGAGTGTCAAGAGCAAGCCGGCCGCCCCGCCCAGGACTCCCACGACCATAACTTCGATGAGATGTTGCCGAACGATATCCATACGGTTGGCGCCAAGTGCGCGCCGTAAGCCCGCGATCGGCGCCGCGCTCAAAAACTTGGCGAGCATCAGCCCCAGCGTATTCAGTATGCACACGCCCAGGAAAACCAGCCCAAGCACCACCTGCATGCGGCTCTCGTCACCAACCACATCCCACATGCTAAGCCAGGTCGTGACGTTCACGATGCGATTGTTATTCTTGCGTGGAAATCGACCATGTGTCCGCCCGTCATTTGTGTAGTTATCGACGAAAATCTGATAGCGATCGCGGTCGGCCGGGTGCCGAAATTCGACCCAGTATTGCAACCACACGCAGTCCTCGGCAAGCAGCGACTCGAAACTGGTGACCTTGGCGCGTTTGCTGACGCAATTGGTATTACCCGAAGTGCTCAGTTTGAGCGCCTGCATCCAGCCGAAGGGAATGAACACGTCCTCTGGAATGTCGAAGGTTCCGTTATTCGGGTCATAGTATTTCGGTCGAGGCATCCAGGCACCCATCACGCCCAGCACCCGGTATGAGTGGCCGCTCAGCATGACCTCGCGGCCGACGCTGTTTGCACCGCCGAATAGCTTTTCGTTCATGAATTTTGACAGTACGACCACGGCGCCGGGTGCGTCATCTTCTGCCCGTGACCAGCCGGAACCAAATAGAAATGGCGTGTCAAAGGCCCGGAAGAAATCGGCTGTGGTCACGCGGATGTTGACGCCGAAGGGCTTCACGCCCTCTCGTTCAGGAGTCACGATCTGCGAAGCTTTGTACATCATCACGCTGCGCATCGGAATCTCCGAAGCGTACAAAGCGTGCGCGTCCCGATAAGTGAGCTGCCAAGGAGGGTATTCCGGATGACGCGAGAAGCCCTGGTCCGGGTCGTCGTCCCGCAGGTCCAGCGTCACGGCAAACAAGGTATCGTCTTTCCAGGCAATAGGGTGACCCGAGCGCGCGTGGTACAGGGTGATGGCAATCATCGATGCGGTGATGCCCACCGCGAGTGCGCCAACCATGAGTGCGCTGAGGAAGGGATTACGTCGCAGGCTTCGCCACGCCATCCGAAGGTCATGCGCGAGCACGGGCGATCCCCTGTCAGAGCGTCACGGGAGTCGCGCTCTGCGACGCAGTCCGCGAGTTGAATTGATGGATTTGAGCGATCTGGCCATCGACGACATGAATCTGCCGGTGAGCGCGCTGCGCCAGCTCAGGATTGTGCGTCACCATAACAATGGTGGTGCCGGCCGCGTTGACCTCCTGCAACAGGTCCATGATCTGATTTGACATGGTCGTGTCCAGATTCCCCGTGGGCTCGTCCGCCAAAATCACCCGAGGGTCGCCGGAAATGGCGCGTGCGATCGCAGCGCGCTGCTGCTGACCACCCGAAAGCTGCGAGGGAATATGCCCCATCCTTGCGCTTAAGCCCACACGCTCCAATGAGCGCATAATTCTCTCGCGACGCTCTTGCGCCGGCATACTACGGTAATGCAATGGTTCTTCGACATTGTCGTAGATGTTCAAATCGGGGATAAGATTGAATCCCTGGAAGATGAAGCCGATCTTCTCGTTGCGAATGCGCGAGCGCTCGTTATCATTGAGACGGGTGACGTCATGGCCATCCAAGGTGTAACTGCCGGCGTCGAACTCCTCGAGTAGACCGGCCACGTTCAACAATGTGGTCTTGCCGGAGCCGGAATGGCCCGTGATGGCAACAAACTCCCCAGTCTCCACTTTCAGAGTGAAGCTGCGCAGCGCTTGAGTCTCCACCAGATCGGTACGAAAGATCTTGCTCACCGCCTGCATATCGATCATGACACTCCCTCGCCTTTTGGCTTCGAGCTTACGCTCTGGCCGGGCCGTTCGCACCCCAACGCTGCGCTCTCAGTAGAGGAGTACCGCCTCGCGCTCGCTGCGCCAGCGGACCTCGTCGCGAGCCGTCAGCGCCTCCAGATCGGCCGGCGTCGCCGCCGGATCGTCCACCCAACGACGCAGCACATCGCTCCCGTTGATCACGTCGATCGCGGGCCGGTCCTTCTCATACTCGTAGGCAAAGTCGCGCCAAATCTCGTAGTCTGGCCGCAGCCTCCGGAGAGCCTTGAACGCGAGTGCGAACAATCGCCACGGCCTGAAAGCTTCGTGGCCATAGTACGCCGCGTCTTCCACATGCACCTGCACGCCTGCGCAGAGCTTGCCTACGTGCTTATGAAACGTAGGCTCGAACCAGCAGGGCCGGAGCCGACAGCCACTCATCCAAGGCGTTGCAAGCGAACGCATCTCTGCCAACAATGCCCGCACGTCCAGATCCGGTGCGCCGAACAACTCCAGCGGCCTGGTGGTCCCACGACCTTCCGACAACGTCGTGGCTTCGAGCATCACCGAGCCCGGATAGCAGCGTGCCATCCAAAGATTCGGAGCGTTAGGACTCGGGTTGACCCACGTCCGATCGCCGAGCGGCCACCCATATCCCGGTGCAGCGTTCGGCTCCCAACCCTCCATCGGCAGGACGCGGAAGTCCACGTCGAGATTGAGAGTCCCGATGAACCAGCGTGCAAGCTCTCCGAGTGTCAGGCCGTGCCGCATTGGCATCGCGCCGGCGCCGACAAAACTTTCGCAACCCGCCTTAAGCATCAGCCCTTCCACGGGCCGGCCCACAGGATTCGGGCGGTCGAGAACCCACACGGCCTTGTGCTTCTTCGCCGCCGCTTCGAGCACGTAACGCAGTGTGGTGACGAACGTGTAGATTCGGCACCCGACGTCCTGTAGATCGACGAGCAGAACGTCAAAGGTATCCATCATTTCAGGTGTCGGCCGGCGTACTTCGCCGTAGAGACTGAAGACTGGGATACCGTGGACGGGGTCGGTGTAGTCCTGCGACTCGACCATGTTGTCCTGCTTATCCCCGCGCAGTCCGTGCTGAGGGCCGAACGCCGCGCTTAAGGTTACATCGCCGAGCGTCGCCAGCGCATCGAGGGAATGGACGAGGTTGCGTGTTACGGAAGCGGGGTGCGCCAACAGCGCCACGCGCCGTCCCTTAAGCGGCTTGCGCAGCTCGGGCTCTTCGAGCAGTCGGTCGATCCCAAATTTCATTAGCGCGTAAGTTCCAGTGCGAATCCGTTCGGGTGGTGGAAATCAGGTTTGCCGGGCGGGTGCCGCAGCCCCCAGTACGAAAGCCTACCATTGTCATCTTCGATGACCGCGGCCAGAGCGATCCGCATGTGACGAACATCACGCAAGTCAGCCAGATGCCCTAAGCGCACAGCTGACTTAAGCTCGAGCCCATCGGCACCTCGGCGCACGGAGATTTCCGGAGCTCGGCCAATCTCGGCGGGCGACATTCCCTCACGGTAGGCACTGAACCGGTAGATGGCCCAGTCGAGCGAGGGCGAAAAATTGAATTCGTGGTAGCCAGGCGCATCTCCTGCCGCGACGAATGCCTCGAAGCACGTGTGCTCCCATAGAGCGCCGGCCCGTCCGCCTGGGCCGGACGGGGGCACGCGCACACGGGACATGTCCGCCACCAGTGAATACTGAAACACGAGAATGTCGGGCTCCTCGGCTCGCAACTGCACCTCGAGGCTGCGCACATCGCCGTTAGGCGTCGAAGGGTGGGCAGTCAACGCAGCCGATCTCATATCAATGGGCGCCATGCCGCAATTGTACGGTAAGGTCAGGGGGTGAAATCGCGCACCCGCTTGACCGTGGCGCTGTCGAGCCGCTTTATGAGCGCAACGACCAGATCGACCGTTCGGTCAAAATCGTTCCGATCCATGACGCCGTTGTGCGCGTGCGTGTAGCGGACCGGCACGACGATATTCACGGCGGGTACCCCACCATTCGACGCTTGAATAGCGGATGAATCGTCGCCGTAGCCGCTGACCAGGTCGAACTGCAATGGGATTTTTTCAGCCTTCCCCGTCTCCTTGATGAGGCCCACCAGACGGCGATTCGGCTGCTCGGAAGAGTCGTAGAGAAAGACGCCGGGTCCCGCTCCCAAGCGCGCTTGAGTTTCTTCTGGGCGCGCGCCGGGAACGTCACCCGCTACACCGCCCTCTATGGCGATCCCAATGTCAGGATGAACGACGTCAGCGGCCGTATGTGCTCCTCGCACGCCCGTCTCCTCTTGGGTCGTTGCCGCAACGATCAAGATGTTGGGGTGACCCTCCGCGGCGAGGCGCCGCATGACCTCGATGACCACCGCGCACCCAGCGCGATCGTCCCAGGCCTTTCCGAGATAGCGTTGAGAGCCGTTTAGCACCGCAAATGGTGCATCGGGCGCCACGGGATCCCCCGGCTCAATCCCGAGTGCCGCCACATCGGCGGCGTTCTTTGCCCCGACATCCAAAAAAATGTCGTTACGCGCGAATACCTTGTTCCTTTCGTCCTGCGGCAGCACATGAATGTCCCGGATGCCGGTCACGGCGTGCACAGTTCCCTTCGAACCGAGGATCACCCAACGTTGACCCAACAATGCCTGATCGAGCCAACCGCCGACCATCTGCATCGATAAGAAGCCTTCGGGAGTAATTCGCCGAACGATTCCGCCGAGTTCATCCATATGCGCGTCCAGCATGATTCGCGGCCCGCTAGCCCCATGCTGCGCAATGACAGACCCGAGGCCGTCATAGCTGATATGGGTAGCGAAGGGCTTGAGCTCCCGCACCATGATCGCCCTGACCTCCTCCTCATAACCGGACGGCCCGGGTGCATCGGCCAAGGATTGCAACAGCGTCTCCACGCGGTCGCGGCCGAGCGCCGGCGCAGCAGCCAGACCAGTTGCACACAAGCCCAACGCGCACAGCGTGATGAGTGATTTTCGGGGACAATTCCGCGTGTACATAAACTCTCCAGGGCTTGATCACATTCCGTAGGCTGCCACCAGTAACTCTTGCAGCTTCCCAACCGGCTTGATCGCCCGAAACATACTCGTATTAGTAGCGATCATTAAAGCGAAATTCCGCTGTCGCGCAATGAGGATCGACGCGAAGAAATTCATATTGAAATGTGCCACTGATTAGCGGTGGTCACCGGGCCATCATGTCCCAATCGGCGAATACCCGCCGCAGCAATTTCAATATCGTGTTGACCCTTGACCACGGCCGCACACAGTCCGACCAGTTTGTGTTGCAGGAAGAATTTGTCCACCAAGGCCTGAAGATTTTCCATGCAATGCGCGTCAACCTTCGACCTCAGCCTCCGGACGATCATCTCCCGCAGATTTTTCCTTATGCCAATGCCCTGCTTTGTCTTCAAAGGAAATGATAGTCGCTTCGCCCGGCTCCGCCTGTTCTCGCGCCGCTAGCTCCGCGGCTTTGTGCGCCTCGTCATGAGTTCTGAAGGCTTCCGAAAATGTCTCATCGACTTTGTACGCCCAACCCCCATCGTGTCGAACGATTTCGTAAGTGATCTTAGCCATGCAAACTCCTCATAGGTCGACAGCCACGCGCTATAATAGCCTCAACATGAGCGACCGGCGTATTGTAGCCGAGGCCTAAAAATCGCAGGGGAAGCGAATCAAATGAAAAAATGGCTCAAGCGGATTGGCATCGGCGCGCTCATTGTCGTTCTCGTAGTTTGCGCAATCACCTACGTTCGCTTCACACAATGGCGAAATGAGGTCACCAAGAATCTCTTGCGCGACAGCCTTGTCGTTCAAACCGCAAAGGGGCCGATCGAATACGCTGAAATTGGGCATGGGCCGCCAGTTCTGATTACTCACGGGGACCCGGGTGGCTATGATCAGGTATATCAGGTTCTAAAGCTGCAGCACGCCGAGAGCGGGGTTTTTAAGTACATCATTCCGTCAAGACCCGGCTACCTTCGCACGCCACTATCCGTCGGCAAGACTCCAAAGGAGCAAGCGCAGGCCTTTGCCGCATTACTTGATGTCTTGAAGATTGATAAGGTTGCGGTGATTGGGGGCTCGGGCGGCGGCCCCTCTGCGATCGAGTTCGCGGCGCTGTACCCGGAGCGATGTGTCGCCCTCGTCCTGGAAGCAGCGATCACCACGAAGATTGTCGCGCCGAAGCCCGGGTTTGCAGAGGCAACCATCAAAAACACTGTTGGATATGACTTCAGCTTTTGGCTGATTAAGGATCAATTTGCGGCGGGATTGCAGGCGAAGAATCCCGAAGATCCAGAAGTTACGGCGATTGCGACAGCCATACTAAATTCAGCCGTACCCTATTCGAAGCGTAAAGATGGTTGGGATAACGACACTGAGCAATGGACCAAGCTAGCGGAATTGCCGCTCGTCAGCATTCGTTGTCCAACGCTCATATTGCAGGGCACAGCCGACCAAAACGTGCCCCCGGCACAAGCCGAATTGGCTCACTCGCAGATCGCTGGTTCACGACTCGTGACGCTTGCGGGCCAGGATCACTGGATGTTGGTTACCAAGCATAAGGAACTTGATGGTCTCTCCCACCGATTTTTGTTTGAACACACTAGCGGCGATTCAGTATCTCAACCGCAGAACGCAGGGCAACAATAGACTATGGTGCGCAAGATTTGGCGGGTGATGAAGATCTCCTTATTGGGCCTCGTCGGGCTGCTGCTCATTCTGATCGTCTGCGCCATCTCCTACCGCGCGATGCGCCAGCACCAGAACGCCACTGCGCTGGCCACCCACGCGCCGAACGGCATCGATGAGGCGATGTTCGTCCCCATTGGCGGGATCAATCAATGGATCACGATCCGAGGGATAAGCCGCGACAACCCTGTGGTGCTATTCGTGCATGGCGGCCCAGGAACACCGACTAACCTGCTCGATTTCTCAATGGCTCCCGCCTGGACTCCGAGCTTCACCCTCGTGCAGTGGGATCAACGTGGCGCCGGCAAAACGTTCGGCAGCGGCGGCACGTCGGCGGCCGATATGACCATCGATCGAATGACCCAAGACGGCATCGAACTGGCCCAGTTTCTTCGGGAGCACCTGCATAAAGAGAAAATCATTATCGTCGGGCACTCCTGGGGCACGATTCTAGGCGTCCACATGGCAAAGGCACGCCCCGATCTCTTCTATGCCTACGTTGGAGCAGCGCAGGCAGTGAATTTTCATGAGAACGAAGCTGTGAACTATGCCCGCGTTCTCGCAAAAACAAAGGTCTTAGGCGACACCAAAGCCATTGCTGACCTGCAGGCTTCCGGACCACCACCCTATCCCGTGATGAAAGCCCTCACCACTCAGCGCATTTGGGCCCAGGCCTACGAACACGCTGACTCCTACACCGCGACAGAATATTCATCGAGTTTGTATGCCCCCGGATATTCGCTCTTAGATCTTTATCATGCGATTCAAAGCATTCGATTTACATTGGATACGTTCATAGGACCCACGATGTCAGGTCCCGCCACCGAGGTAGATCTAAACGCCTTAGGACCGGACTTCGCGATTCCAATATTCGTATTCGCAGGGCCTGATGACTACATCACGTCGCCCGAACTCGCGAAGGCCTACGTCGACACGATCAGCGCGCCCCAAAAGGAATTCGTGAAGCTTCCTGCCGGCGGTCACTTTGCCGTATTCACGCACCCTGATGAATTCCTCAAAGAAATGAACTCACGCGTGCGGCCCCTCGCTTCGCCGCCGCCCTAATACTTGTCCATTCCACCGCGGGAGCGGGGACTTCCGGGCAGGGGATCATGCGCACCGCAGGATCCCCGCGTTGTAAATCCCCTCGAGCGACGTAAAATCGGCTCAGTCGCCGGGTTGTCGGGCGATTGTCGGGTCTTTGACGTGTACCAATCCAGGTCCCCGACGCACACTCTTTAGGCCACTCAGCCAAGGCGAGCACCATGATCGTTCGTAAATTGAGACTGCAGCGGGGTTGGACCCAAGAGCACCTCGCAGAACTGACCGGCTTGAGCGTTCGCAGCATTCAGCGCTTGGAACGAGGCCAAACCGGCAGTCTCGAAACGCTGAACGCCTTGGCGGCGGTCTTTGAGGTTGATCGTTCACTGTTCAAGACTGGAGACAATCCCATGTCAAATGACTCTTCAATCACCGCCGATGAGGAAAACGCGATCCAGTACGTAAAGGGCGTCAAGGAATTTTACGGTCACGTCTTTATGTATTTGATCTTCGTTGCTGTCTTTGGATTCTTCTTCGGATTCAAACATCCCTTAATTCTGTGGGGTTCGATTGGTTGGGGAATAGGACTAGTGGTCCACGGCCTCAACGTCTTCGAGGTAATTAATTTCTTGGGACCCAGCTGGGAAAAGAAGCAGATCGAAAAGCGCTTGGGACGACCACTCTAGGAACGACGGCGGCGAACATCAGCAAAGCAATTCGCGTAGGCATGTTTCTGCACTTAGTATAACGCGTTGCCGGACCGCAATCCCAGGCTGTCCCTCCCTTACGCGTGTCGCCAGGTGGTGAACATCCACACCATCGCTGCGCTCCCGCCGACGCCCACAAAACACATCAGTGCTAAGTCAGGATTTCCGGTCAGTAAATGAAAAACAAAACCAGCGAACGAAGAAACGGCGGCAAGACCAAACAGACCGTCGACGACATGAATGGAGGGCGACATTGAGTGGTCTCCGACAGTTGTGCTGTCTGCGATAATCGCGCAGATGTCTACACTTAAGCGAGATGTCTGTGTCTCGCAACAACCGCGATTTGGTCCTTTAACTTATTTGCGCGCCCCTTGCACGCCGCTTGCATGAATACCCTCGTTCCTAGGTTTACATATCCAGATGTCACGTCGCGAAAGCCGCTTTTGCCCGCTCCCGCGAGAAAGGAATATCGCGCAGGCGCTGTCCTGCGGCATTCGCGACGGCATTCGCCAATGCGGCGGAAGCCGGACCTTGCGCAGCCTCACCGGCGCCGAGAAACGGCTGTCCAGGACGCGGGATGAGATGAACATCGATGCTATCCGGCACCGCCGCGAATCGCAGGATGGGATAAGTCGACCAGTCCGCACTGGTGATGCGCGTCGCATCGAATTGCACGGCTTCGTACAGGGTCCAGCTCATCGACTGCAGAATGCCGCCCTCGGTCTGATTGCGAATGCCGTCGGGATTCACGATCTCGCCGGCATCCACAGCGGCGACAGCCCGCACCATGCGGATGCGGCCGATATCAGGCTCGATTTCGACTTCGCAGGCGATTGCACAGTACGCTGCGAGATTCTTATAGCGAGCGAAGGCGAAGCCCCGCCCATGATTGCGGGGCATGGCAGCTCGCGTCCAATCGAATTTGGCTGCCGCCAGCGCGACAACTTCTCGGGCCCTCGCGTCCGAAAGGTGCCGCAGGCGAAATTCCACCGGATCCGCGCCCGCGGCGAGCGCAAGCTCATCCATGAAGCTCTCGATTGAAAATACATTCATGTAAGCGCCAAGGGACCTCAGAGCGGACACGCGAATAGGCATGTCTTTGAGAAAATGCCAAACGACATGTTTGTTTGGAAAGTCATACAGCGGAATTGCGTTGCGATCGCCGTTACCTTCCGGCGCGATCTGCACATGAGGTGTTTGGGGAATGAACGCATGCTTGAGCGAGCGCGCCGGCAGAAGTTCACCGGCCGGTCCCGGGCGCGTGCCGTGGGGATTGCTCCAGAGCTCATAATCCCAGGCGATGATCCTGCCGGTGACATCAAGAGCGGCGCGAACCTTGGTCACCATGGCCGGGCCGTATGGTTCCCATAGCTGCTCCTGCTCGCGCATCCACTGTACGCGCACCGGCACACCGGGAAGCGCTTTTGCAATGAGTGCGGCATCGGCTGCCGCATCGTCGGCGCCATTGTGCCCATAGCAGCCCGATCCCTCCACATGAATGCCGCGCACTTTTTCCTGCGGCAAAGCCAGCATCTCGGCAACGGCGGCGCGATTCGGGAAAACGCCCTGCGAGTGGTTCCAAAGCGTCATGAATTCCCCATCGAATCGGGCGACGGCGCAGGAGGGACCGATCGAGGCATGCGCTTGGTAGGGACGGGTATAGGTCGCTGCAATGGTCCGGCTGCCGGCAGCGGCGAAAGCACTCTTTAAGTCAGAGCCGCCGGACGCGGCGTTTTGCTCGAGTACGGTCGCGCTGTCGGCGGGCAGATTCGTGAGGAACGACGCCAGATGCGCTTGCGGCGGCAAAGCGTGCCCTTCCTGCCAGCGCACCGAAGACGCTAGCTTGCGCATGGCCTGCACGGCCTGAAATTCTTGCGAGGCCGCCACCGCGAGAAAATTTCCATCGCGTACTACCTTCAGCACGCCGGGCATCGATTCCACCTGCGTGGGGTCAAACTCGGTCAGCGTCGCACCTGGGCTTGGCGGACGCACCACGCGCGCGTGCACCATTCCGGGGAGCCGCATGTCTTGTACGTACGCCGCAGCGCCGGTGACCTTCGGGGGAATATCAACACGCTGAATCGATTTTCCGATGAAGCGAAACTGATTCGGTGCTACTAGCTTCGACTCTTCGCGGGCCTGTACATGCAGTAAGTTGTCGGCGACGAGTTCTCCATAGTGCGTTGATCGTCCGTCTGCCGCCACAATCCTGCCTTGATCCGCTGCCACTCGCGCTACATCGATTTGCCATCGTTGCGCCGCGGTCTCGATGAGCAGTTCGCGAACCTGAGCGGCGGCATTTCGCACCGCGGTGCCGCTGTCCTGTAAAGAGTGGCTGCCGGCGGTATAGCCCTCATTGGCGGTCAGATTTGTGTCGGCCGTGATGAGCTGAATGCTCAATGGCGGGACTTGAAGTTCTTCGGCCGCGATTTGCAGGATTGCGGTCTTGATTCCTTGGCCGAGCTCTACTTTACCGGTAAACACTGTGATCTTGCCGGCTGCGTCGATGCGGATCCATGCGTCAAGATACGGTGCTCTGGACAGACTGCCGGGCAACGGCGCTGCTTCGCGGGCCGGCGGCGCACGCACACCTAAAGAGAAGCTGAAGATCAGCGCGCCGCCGCCGAGAACGAATTCCCGGCGCTTCACGGTCGATCGATCAGCAGCCGTCACGCGCGCCCTTCACTGCTCGTCTCGCGCAGCAGTTCAGCCGCGCGCTTAACCGCGGCGAGAATGCGCATGTGCGTGCCGCAGCGGCAGAGATTGGATTCGAGCGCCGTTCGAATTTCGCCATCGGACGGTCGCGCATTGGACTGAAGCAGCGCATGCGCTCGCATCATCATGCCGGCGATGCAATAGCCGCACTGCGCGGCCTGCTCTTCGATAAAGGCGCGCTGCAGCACACCCGGCCGCGCAGCGCTGCCGAGACCCTCGAGTGTCGTGATCTTGCGGCCCTTGAGTCTTTGAATGGGCGTTAGGCAGGAGAATACGGCCTCGCCATCGACGACGACGGTACATGCACCACACTGACCGAGGCCGCAACCGAACTTGGCGGCGTTAAGGCCCAGATCATTGCGCAGCACATAGAGCAAAGGCGTGCGCGGGTCGCCGTCAATCTCGACCACATGGCCGTTGATATTTAGAGCTGCAGCGCCCATGACTCATTATAGCTTCAGTCGCTCATGATCCTAGCCACCGGCGCCTTCCAAAGTAATGGTTGAGAATACGAGTGTGTATCATACAAGCAACGCATCGGAACCTAACAACACGGTGAGAAACTAAATGGATATCAAGCTGCGCCCCTCGGTGAGACCCGTACCGATTTCCGACCTACGGCCGACCCAGATTACCGTGGGGCTCGGAGAAGTGGAGCTGCGTCGAAGCCACTGGCGTCAGCAACAAGGTAAAAAGGCCGCGAGATTTCTTGGCAAACATATGATTCCCGTCATATTGGGTCCCTCCGGCCACCACTACCTCATCGATAACCATCACCTTGCCCGCGCGCTGTACGATGAAGGCGTCAAAAGCGTGCTTACGCTTGTCATTGCGGACCTGCGCAAGCTCGAAACCGCAGCTTTCTGGTTCGTCATGGACAATAGGGGCTGGTTGCACCCGTATGACGAGCGCGGTCGCCGCTGCTCTCACACTGATCTACCGAGTTCCGTTAAGGATCTGCGCGACGATCCGTTTCGAACCTTGGCCGGCGAGCTCAGGCGCGCAGGGGGATTCGCCAAGGAGACGATCCCGTTCACCGAATTTTTGTGGGCTGATTTTCTGCGCCGTCGAATGAAGCGAAAATTCGTCGAAAAGAATTTCGGCCGCGCTCTCAAGGAAGCCTTAACCCTCGCCAAGACTGATGTTGCCGACTACCTGCCCGGCTGGTGTGGGCCTGTTACCGATACCGACGTCGGCGCCGGCAAGCGCCGCAAGTAGTATCCATGAAGAGTTTTAGGATTGCCGCGGCCGTCTTGGGCGCTACCGTGCTCGGGTCGATCTCGCATGGACAGGTCAGTGAGCAAGAACTCCTCCGCGAGCAGCCGTCATGTGCTTGACAGCCACGACCTCGAAGCGTGGTTGGATGGGCTGCT